>Ga0157369_10005675_pt1 | contig 14502 bp, 11 predicted proteins | sample C25metaG_FD_113461 | JGI IMG/M metagenome (GOLD analysis project Ga0157369, IMG submission 113461) | Corn rhizosphere microbial communities from Kellogg Biological Station, Michigan, USA - C2-5 metaG | ecosystem: Host-associated > Plants > Roots > Rhizosphere > Soil | place: USA: Michigan...
CGCATGGCGCTGATCGCCGGAATTCTCGATCTGTCGCGCGGATCGTCTCTCCAGAGGTTCGGCGGCGGCTTTCCGAAATCGGAATTCCCCCTGCACCAGCAGTCGCGCGAATTGGGGCTCCGCTGCGTTAATCCGAACTGCATTACCCACGACGAGCATGAAGGCTCCTACGCCGGCAACAAATTCTACATTGTGCAAAAGGACGAATTGCGGCTGCGCTGCTACTACTGCGAAACCGACATCGAAGACCCGGTCATGGGAAACAGAAAGACAAAAACCACCAAGGCAGCAGACGCGGCCCTGAAAACCGCCTCGCTCAAGGATTCGGTCTTCTTCAGCAGTGTTTCCGATGCGGCGCGGGCGGGGTACAAACCGCAGCGCAAGGCGCAGGCGGCGGGATGAACTTCGACTATACTTTCGACTGGAAAATATGCGGGCTCAGCCTCGTCATCGGGTATCTGCTGGGCTCGATTCCGTTCGGGCTGATCTTTGCGTGGCTCGCGGGCGCGGGCGATGTGCGCAAGGTCGGCTCTGGCAACATAGGCGCGACCAATGTGCTGCGCACGGGGAAGCGCTGGGCAGCAGCGCTCACGCTATTGTTCGATGGCGGTAAAGGCGCCGCGGCGGTTCTGATTGCCCATGCGCTTTATGGAGATGTCGCGGCCGCGTGTGCCGGGCTTGGCGCATTTCTGGGGCACCTCTTTCCGATCTGGCTGCGTTTCAAGGGCGGCAAGGGCGTTGCCACCTTTCTCGGTATCTCATTCGCGTTGGCGTGGCCCGCAGGCCTGCTCGTGGCCGCGACCTGGCTGGTGTCAGCGGGTATCTGGAGAATATCGTCGCTATCGGCCCTGATCGCCGCCGCGCTGGCGCCGCTCTACATGATTTATCTGGGCGGACCGCTAAATGGGTTCCTTATCGCACTGCTGGCGATTCTGATCTTTGTGATGCACCGCCAGAATATCGCCCGGCTGTCGCGCGGTGAGGAACCGCGCATCGGCGGCGCCAAGCCGTCGTCGACCTGATGGCTGCTCTCGGGACGCTGAGCGAAGCCGAGCGCCTCGCATGGTTGCGGCTCGCGCGCACGCAGAATGTGGGCCCCGTCACCTTTGCCCAATTGGTTGCGCGGTTTGGCTCGGCGTCGTCCGCACTCTCCGAACTGCCCCGCCTCAGCCGCCGCGGCGGTGGCGACGAGTTGCGGCCGTTCTCTAAAGAAAGTGCGTTGGAAGAGATCGAAGCGCTTTATCGGCTTGGAGGACGATTGATCGCGTCCTGCGAACCCGATTTTCCACGCGGGCTCTCAGCCCTCGAACCGCCGCCGCCGATCATCTCGGTCCTGGGACATACCACCCAGTTTGCGCGCGAAATGGTAGGCATCGTCGGCGCACGCAATGCCTCGGCGCTTGGACGAAAGCTCGCGGGACAGCTCGCACGTGATCTGGGCGATGCCGGCTTTGTCGTCGCCTCGGGGCTTGCGCGCGGCATCGACACCGCGTCGCATGAAGCCACGCTTGCAAGTGGAACCTGCGCGGTGGTCGCCGGTGGCATCGACATCGTCTACCCGCCCGAGAACGAAGCGCTGTATCGGCAGATCCGCGAGCAGGGAACGATTATCTCGGAAATGCCGCTCGGCCAGCAGCCGCAGGCCCGTCATTTCCCGCGGCGCAACCGGCTGATCTCCGGCGTGTCGCGCGGCGTTGTCGTGGTCGAGGCGGCGGAAGGCTCGGGCTCGCTGATCACCGCAAACTACGCGCTCGAACAAAACCGCGAAGTCTTTGCCGTGCCGGGTTCGCCGCTCGATCCCCGCGCGAGAGGCACCAACCGCCTGATCCGCGAAGGCGCCACACTCACGGAAACCGCGGACGACGTCATTGCCGTGCTCAAACCGATCACGGGTCACGCGTTTCGCGAGTCCGAGAGGGATCCGTATGGCGCAGCGTCAAACTACGAGACCGTCGAAGCAGAAGCCGATCGCGTTCGCAGGATCATCGAAGAAGCACTGGGACCGGCCCCTGTCGATGTCGATGAGCTGATCCGGTTATGCCGTGCGCCGACCGCTGCGGTTTTGACGGTCCTGCTCGAACTCGAACTGGCGGGCCGGTTGGCGCGTCATTCCGGCAACAAAGTATCCTGGCGCTGAACCACCGCCAGGCGCTCCGCTTCCAAAGCCGCAAGCTTCAGCAGATGGGCCAACATGTCCTGGCGCTGATCGACGGCTATGCGCCGAAGGGATTCAATGAGGTCGTGCGCGTATTCCGCCGACTCCACTGATGATGGCGCATTCTGAGAAATCCTGGACAGGGGCATCCGCAATCACCAATAGACAATGGTATTTATACCTATAGTTGTAAACGTTTTCAATTCTAAGTTACACGCTTTGTGAGCCACACGATTGCCGCTCAAGCCGACGGACACGAGACCAAACGACACACTTTCCGGCGCGCTAACGTTGACCACCCCCGAACCGTTTCGCGCGCGCGTCGCAATCGGTGACAAGATCGCCAATGACCGCGGATTGAACCGGTCGAAATGATGAACCGCGCTCTTTGGCGCGGAGGCAGGTAAGGCAAATCCCATCGATGCGGGCTTGCGTTGGATCGGTTGCCACACGGGCACGGTCTGGCGGGGCGAGTTCCCGTGACCATCCCGCCCCCGCCAAACCGCAGAATCAGCCTGCCTGAGCGCGTGACCGGAACCGGTTCCGAGGACAGACCGCCCCTTGGAATTTCCAGCACCGGCATTATCTGTCGGTTCACTCCACCCAAAATATCAGGATTTCCCTGCTTTTTTGGCGGCTCGGGCTGGACTGGCGAGGTTGACACGGCTCAAGGGCTTCTATCAGTGTCCCGCCCGCCCGAGACCATATCCCCGAAATTGGCGCGTTTCCCGGCTTTCGCCTGCAAGTTAGAGTAATTTTGTTTCAATGAACGTTCTCGTCGTCGAGTCCCCCGGCAAGATCAAGGCGATCAGCAAGTATCTGGGGCCGGATTATACGGTCCTGGCGAGCTTCGGCCATATCCGCGACCTGCCCTCCAAGGACGGGTCGGTAAAGCCGGACGACGACTTCGCCATGACCTGGGAGGTCGACGACCGGGCCCAGAAGCGCATCAAGGACATCGCCGACGCGCTCAAGAAGGCCGACAAGCTGATCCTGGCGACCGACCCCGACCGTGAGGGCGAAGCGATCTCCTGGCACGTGCTCCAGGTCCTCAACCAGCGCCATGCGCTGAAGGGCAAGCCGGTCGAACGCGTCGTCTTCAATGCGGTTACCAAGAGCGCGGTGCTTGAGGCCATCCAGCATCCCCGCGAGATCAACGCGGAGCTGGTTGACGCTTATCTCGCGCGCCGAGCGCTAGACTATCTGGTCGGCTTTACGCTTTCGCCGGTGCTGTGGCGCAAGCTCCCGGGCGCGCGCTCGGCAGGCCGGGTGCAGTCGGTCGCGCTTAGGCTTGTGGTCGAACGCGAGCTCGAGATCGAAGCTTTCAAGGCGGAAGAATACTGGACCATCGACGCCGATCTGCGCGCCGAGGCCGGAATTCTTTCCGCACGGCTGACGCACCTCGACGGCAAGAAACTCGACAAGCTCGGACTAAAGAACCAGGCCGACGCCGATCGCGCGGTCGCGGCAATCAACGCACGGCGCTTCAAGATCGACAGCGTCGAGAGCAAGCCGGTCAAGCGCCACCCCTCACCGCCCTTCATCACCTCGACCCTGCAGCAGGAAGCCTCGCGCAAGCTCGGCTTTGCGGCCAAGCGTACGATGCAGGTCGCGCAGGGACTCTATGAGGGCGTGAGCATCGGCGGCGATACCGTCGGCCTCATCACCTATATGCGTACCGACGGATTGACGATGGCTGGCGAGGCCATTGCCGAAGCCCGGCGCGTTATCGGCAAGCGTTATGGCGACCGCTATGTTCCCGGCGTGCCGCGCGCCTACACCAGCAAGGCCAAGAACGCCCAGGAGGCCCACGAGGCCATCAGGCCCACGAGCTTCGACCGTTCGCCGGATCAGGTCGCTCGCTTCCTCGATGGCGATCAGCTCAAGCTCTACGACATCATCTGGAAGCGCGCGATCGCGAGCCAGATGGAAAGCGCCGAGCTCGAGCGCACAACGGTCGACGTCACATCGGACGACAAACAGGTCACCTTTCGCGCAACGGGCACCGTCACGCTCTTCGACGGCTTCCTTACCCTTTATCAGGAGGGCAAGGACGACGAGGCAGATGAGGATTCAAACCGCCTGCCCAAGGTGAAGGAAGGCGACGCGACCGCCGTCAAGCAACTGAAGCCCGAGCAGCACTTCACCGAGCCGCCGCCGCGCTATTCCGAGGCCAGTCTCGTGCGCAAGCTCGAGGAACTCGGCATCGGCCGTCCATCGACCTACGCGTCGATCCTCTCGACCTTGCGCGACCGCGCCTATGTGCGCCTCGACCGGGGGCGCTTTATCCCCGAGGACAAGGGCCGCCTCGTCACGACATTCCTCACCAGCTTTTTCAAGCGCTATGTCGAGTACAGCTTCACGGCCGACCTCGAGGAGAAGCTCGACGAAGTCTCCGCCGGCGATCTCGACTGGAAGCAGCTGCTGCGCGACTTCTGGCGCGATTTCTCCGCCGCGGTTGGCGAAACCAAGAACCTCAAGATCACCGACGTCATCAACGAGCTGGACGCGATCCTTTCGCCGCACATCTTCCCGGTCACCGAGGAAGGCGTCGATCCGCGCAAGTGCCCAACCTGCGGCGATGGACGGCTCAACCTGAAGCTCGGGCGATTTGGCGCGTTTGTCGGCTGTTCGAACTACCCGAACTGCAAATTCACCCGCCAGATCGGCCAGAAGAACGGCGATGGCGGCGGCGAGCCGGTCGAACTGGGCCTGTTCCCCGGCACCGAGGATATGATCACGCTGCGCAGCGGACGGTTCGGTCCCTATGTGCAGCTTGGCGAAGGCGACAAGCCCAAGCGCGCCAGCATTCCCAAAGGCACTGACGCATCGAATGTCGATCTCGAACTCGGCATCAAGTTGCTCTCGCTGCCGCGCGAGGTCGGTAAGCATCCCGAAACCGGCCAGCCGATCACGGCGAATTTCGGCCGCTTCGGACCATACGTGCAGCACGAAAAGCAATACGCCTCGCTCGAATCTCCGGAGGACGTGTTCAACATCGGCCTCAACCATGCCGTCACGCTGATTGCCGAGCGCAAGGCCAAGGGCTTCAAACGCCGCGGCCCCGAGCCCTTGAGAGAACTCGGTGCCGATCCCGTGAGCGGCGAAGCCATAAAGGTCATGAAGGGGCGCTACGGTGCCTATGTGACCGATGGTTCGACCAATGCGACAATCCCCGCCAGCAGCGACGCTGAGACGATCACACTCGAACAGGCGGCAAGCCTGATCGCAGAGCGCGCGGCCAAGGGCGGCGGCAAGAAGAAAAAGAAAGTGGCGAAGACGGCGAAGACCGCCAAGCCAAAGAAACAAACCAAATCCGAAACGGACAAAAAAACTGCCAACAAAAAAACAACCAAGCGGAAAGCACCCGAACCCGCGGAGTGAATCTCCAAAGAAAGGTGCGCGAGGCAACGCGCCAGTCCTTGATAAGGCGCGCGTACTCGACGTGCTGGCGTCGGAACCCGGCACAACGAAACGCGATCTCGCGCGACTGCTGAGCGTCAAAGGCTCCGACCGCATCACGCTCAAGCGGATACTCAAAGAACTCGACCAGGAAGGCGTCGTCACGGGAAGCCGAAAGCGCGGCTATGAACGTCCCGGCACCCTGCCCGAAGTCGCCGTGCTCGAAATCACCGGCCAGGACATGGACGGCGAATTGCTTGCGCGTCCACAGCGCTGGGAAAGCAACGAAGAGCCGCCAAAGATCATCGTCATGCCAGGCCGCGACGATACGGGCCCTGCGCTCGGTCGCGGCGAGCGCGTGCTGGCGCGTCTCGAAAAGACCGACGACGGGTTCGAAGCCCGCGTCATCAAGAGGCTGGGTGCAAGTGCGCATCGCGTGCTGGGTGTCATCCACACCGGTCCAAGTGGCGCGCGCATCGCACCCATCGACCGCAAAAGCCGCACGGAATTCTCCGTAGACACGCGCGATCGCGCCGGGGCGGAGAACAACGAACTGGTTCTCGCCGAACCCGTCGCTGGACGTTCCAGCGGCTTTCCACGCGCACGCGTCGTCGAACGGCTCGGCAGCATGGATGCGCCGAAGGCCGTCAGCCTGATCGCGATCCATGCCCATGGCATCCCGACGGAATTCCCGAAGGAAACGCTCGACGAGGCGAATGGCGCCTTGCCGGCCGACAGCAAAGGCCGCACCGATCTGCGCCGGTTTCCGCTCCTCACCATCGATCCGGAAGATGCGCGCGATCATGACGATGCGGTGTGGGCGGAAGCCGACCGTGATCCTGCGAACCCCGGCGGCCATGTCGCGATCGTTGCGATTGCAGACGTCGCGCATTACGTCCGCTCTGGTTCGCCGCTCGATCGCGAAGCCTACAAGCGCGGCAATTCGGTCTATTTCCCGGACCGCGTCGTGCCGATGCTGCCGGAGCGGCTATCCGCCGATCTCTGCTCGCTGATGGATAACGTAGACAGGCCTTGTCTCGCGGTGCGCATGGTCTTCGACCGGAACGGCAAGAAGAAGCGCCACGAATTCGTGCGCGGCGTGATGCGCTCCGCCGCCAGCCTCACCTACAAACAAGCGCAAGATGCGTTCGACGGCTGTCCCGACAGCAGCATCCCCGCACCCGCGCGCGATGCGCTCAATGGGCTATGGGCCTGCTACCAATCGCTCGTGACCGCGCGCAAGGAGCGCGACCCGCTCGATCTCGATCTGCCCGAACGGCGTGTCGTCATCGGCGATGACGGCAAAGTGTCATCCATCGCATTCAAGCAGCGCCTCGAATCCATGCGCCTGATCGAAGAGTTCATGGTGCTGGCCAATGTCGCCGCGGCAGAGTCGCTCGAGAAGGCGCGCACGCCGCTGGTCTATCGCGTGCACGAGCATCCGTCGCAGGAAAAGCTGTTCTCGTTCTCCGATTACCTCCGTACCATCAACATCTCGTTTGCCAAGGGACAGGTCGTCAAACCCGGCACCTTCAACCGCATTCTCTTGAACGCCAAAGGCGGACCGCACGAGCAGGTGATGAATGACGTCGTGCTGCGTACGCAGGCGCAGGCCGTCTATCATCCGGAGAATGTCGGCCATTTCGGACTGAACCTGCAGCGCTACGCGCATTTCACCTCGCCGATCCGGCGTTACGCCGATCTTGTCGTGCACCGTGCGCTGATCCGTGCGCTGAAGCTCGGTCCCGACGGTCTCTGCGACCGCGAGATGGGACGGATGGGCGAAGTCGCCGAACACATCTCAATGACCGAGCGCCGTGCGATGGCGGCGGAGCGCGATTCCACCGAGCGGTATGTGGCGGCCTTCATGCAGGATCGCGTCGGCGCGACATTCGAGGGACGCATCACGGGCGTCACGCGCTTCGGTCTCTTCCTGCGGCTCGCCGATACCGGCGCGGAAGGCCTTCTGCCAGCGCGTTCGCTGGGAGCTGAGTACTTCCGGCATGACGAACGGCGCCACGCCATGATCGGTGAACGGACAGGCACGGCCTACAAGCTCGGCGACATCGTGCCGGTCAAACTCGCGGAGGCGGCACCGCTCACAGGTGGGCTGCGCTTCGAACTGGCCGAAGCGAACGCGGCACCGCGCAGGACGGCACGGCCTTCCCCCAAGCCGCGTGTCGAAAAGAAACGGTCACGGCGGCGCTGACATGGTGATGTTCGATCCCGACGAAAAGATCGTGCCCGGACGGCTGCGTCCCCGGGATGCGGCAACACTGGTGCTCGTTCGCTGCGACAGCGACGCGCCGCGTGTGCTGATGGGATGCCGTCATTCCAAGATGGCATTCATGGCCAACAAATATGTCTTTCCCGGCGGCCGTATCGATCCCGGCGACCAGCGCATCGCGGTCACGAAGGACCTGCGCCCACCGGTGATGGCGCGTGCGGCACAGGGCATCACCGAGTCCCGCGCGCGCGGTCTCGCGCTCGCTGCCATCCGCGAGACGTTCGAGGAGACCGGCGTGCTCATCGGCGAGCGCGGCGCGCCTCCCCGCACGCGGTCCCGCGGCTGGAAAAAATTCTTCGCCCACGGGATCGTGCCGGTGCTGGACGGGCTCGAGCTGATCGCCCGGGCGATCACGCCCCCGAACCGGCCGCGCCGTTTCGACGCGCGCTTCTTCATGGCGGATGTGGGCGCCGTCGCGCACACGCTCGATGCCGCGCACAATGAGGAACTCCTCCAACCGTCCTGGCTGACCCTAACGGAAGCCCGGGCGCTGGACCTTCCCGGGATCACCCGGCGGGTGCTGGAGGAGGTCGAAAGCCGGCTCGCCGATGGCCCGGACCCCGGCCGCCCAGCCCCGTTTTTCCGCTTTCTGCACGGAAAGACCGTCGAAACCTGGTTCTAAGCGGCCTTGACTTCCGGCTTTCGCTGGCTAGGTTACCGGCCCTTCTCAAGGTTTTTCGGAGTTCTCTCATGGCGAAGCCGACCACGGCCAAGATCAAGCTCAACAGCGAGGGCGGCACGGGCTTCTATTACGTGACCAAGAAGAACACCCGGACCATGACGGAGAAGTTCTCGATCCGGAAATACGATCCGGTGCTGCGCAAGCACGTGACGTTCAAGGAAGGCAAGATCAAGTAGGTCTGCCTCGGTTGAACTGACAGCTCTTCCCTGTAAGGTTGTGTCCGCGGTTTTCGCGGAGCACAGCCATGATCCTCGGCATTCCCGTTTATAAGGGCGTCGACGTGCTCGACGTCACCGGCCCGTTCGAGATGCTCAACTGGGCCGGCTTCGATGTGCGCATCGCCGCAGAGACGCCCGGCCATGTCCCGTGCCGCGGGGGCATCTCGATCGTCGCGCCGCACGCGTTGGCCAACGAGCCGCAATATGACGTGCTTTGGACTCCGGGCGGCGACCCTGATCAGCTCGCCTGCCTGATCTACGGGACCAACCAGACCTATATCGATTTCCTCAAGACGCAGGCGGCCAAAGCGACCTACGTCTGCTCGGTCTGCGAAGGCGCGTTGCTGCTCGCGGCAGCCGGATTGCTCGACGGCTACACGGTGACGACGCATTGGGCGTTCGAGTTCTGCCTCGCCGAGCGCTATCCGAAAGTGACGGTGTGCCCGGACCATCCGCGTTATTGCTGGGACCGCAACCGCCTGACGGGCGGCGGTATCTCATCGGGTCTCGACGAATCGCTGGCGCTGATCGAGCGCGTGTTCGGCACGGCCAAAGCGCAGGATGTGCAACGAACGACACAGTACTATCCCCAGCCACCCGTTACCAGCACGATGCAGCCCGCACCTACGCAGTGCTACGTGCCATCTTCGCCGCCGCCGGACTGCTGCTAGCTTCCACGCGGCTCACGAAGTCCACGATCAGGCCCGAGACCTCCGGGATCGCGGGAAGCGGCATATCGTGACCCCAGCCTTCGATCTCATGATATTCGGCGCCCGGAATGCATTTCGCGGTATGACGTCCGGCTTGCGGACGGATCAGCGTGTCTGCCGAGCCGTGCAGCACCAAGGTTGGCACGGCTAGGCCCTTCAAACGCTCCGTACGTGGAGGACCGGCCAGGATCGCAGACCAGTGGCGGGTCGTGCCTTCCGGATAGTAGGAGCGATCGTAATTGCGTCCGACCAATTCGCTTAGGCGCGCCTCGTCGAACGGCCAGCGCGTCGAGGCATAGGTACGGCGGCCTTTCAGGGAATGCGCCACGACATCGGCGCGTTCGTTCGATGGCGGGCGTGTCGTGAGCGCTGCCTGGGCTTCGGGCGCGGACGGCGGCAGAGACGGATCGCTGGTCGTCGAAAAGATCGAGATCAGCGATCGCGTCTTCTCAGGATGATCCAGCGCCACGAGTTGCGCGATCATCCCGCCCATCGAGCAGCCCGCGATGTGCGCACTTGCGATCCCGAGCGCATCGAGCAACCCAGCGGCATCCGATGCCATGTCAGCGAGCTTATAAGGCGGCGGATTGCCTTTCTGGGGCACCACACCGGTGAATTTCTGCGACAGGCCGACATCGCGATTGTCGAAGCGGATGAAACGCAGCCCGGCATCCGTAAGCGCACGCCGGAATTCCTCCGGCCAGCTCGTCATCTGTGAGCCGAAGCCATTGATGAACAGGAACGGGACGCCGTCCTGCGGTCCCGCCTCGTCGTACTCGATGTCGATGCCGTTGGCGCGGATCTGGGTCATGCGGCCTTCGACGCCCCTTCGACGCGCGACACAAACCCGCCGACGTGCTGGAGATAAACCGGCACGAGCGCGTTCGAGAAATCGTGCGCCATGCCCGGCACGATCACGAGTTCGCATCCCGCAATGCTGGCTGCGGTGTCCTTCCCGCCTTCGACCGGGACGAGCGGATCGTCGGCGCCATGGAGCACCATCGAAGGACAGCGCACGGTCTTGAGCATGTCGTTGCGCGGTGGAGAGGCCACGATCGCCGCCATCTGCCGCGCGATTCCCGTGGGCTCATAAGGCGCGCGATCCATCGCCGCTTCGACCACGGCACGGAGTTCGGCCTCCCCTGCCGGGTAACCGGGGCTGCCGATCACCTTCCAGACGTTCATCCCGGCCGCGATGCGGTCTTCGCGCGCGTCGCTTGCGGGCGGGGTCGTGATGGCGGCCAGCGCCTCGGGCTTGCCTTGGGGCAAGTCGCGCCGGCCGGTCGTCGACATGATGGAGGTGAGCGATTTCGTCTTCTGCGGATATTTCGCCGCGAATTCCTGCGCGATCATTCCGCCCATCGACGCGCCGACAATGTGGGCGCTCTCGATGTCGAGCGCATCCAGCAAACCGGCCGCGTCGGCGGCCATATCCGCGAGCAGGTAGGGCGCCTCGGCTGCCTGACCGGTATAAAGCTTCGCCATCAGCTCCTGCATGTTGGGCATGCCCAGATGCATGAGATGGGTCGAAAGGCCGATGTCGCGGTTGTCGAACCGGATCACGCGGAAGCCCTTCACCGCGAGCCCTTCGCAGAAGGCTTGCGGCCACATCGTCATCTGGGCCGAAAAACCCATGATAAGGAGGACGGCCGGATCGGTCTTGCGCCCAAAGCTCTCATATTCGATGTCGATTCCGTTGGCGTGAACCTTGGGCATGTCTCGCTCCCTTGATGGTCTGGCGGAAGCTTAGCAGCCTTCCCCTGCGTCTTGACAAGATGTCAGCGGGGCCGGAGCGTGCGTAATGCACCGCGCCACCGACCGCATAGCCAACGAGACATTCGATGTCCTGATCGTGGGTGGCGGGATCACGGGCGCCTGCGTCGCCCGCGACGCGGCGCTGCGCGGGCTGAAAGTCGCCCTCGTCGAGCGCGGCGATTTCGCCAACGCCACCAGCGCACACAATTCCAGGCTCATCCACGGTGGGCTCAGGTATCTGCGCAATTTCGAGCTGAGGCTGGTGCGCGAGTCGCTCAGGGAGCGGCGCATCTGGCAGCGCATCGCGCCCCATCATGTCCATCCCCTGCCCTTTCTCGTGCCGCTCTACGGAGCCGGCGCGAAAGCGCGCGCGACGCTCGCGGCGGGCCTCACGCTGTATGACCTTCTCTCCTTCGACCGGAAATGGCTCGACGATCCGCGGCAGCGGCTGCCCGGTCATTCCTGGCTCAATGCCGAAGACGCGCGGCGCAATGAGCCCGTTCTCGACCAGCCGAACCTCGACGGCGCCTTCCTCTATTACGACGCCCAGATGGACTCGCCGGAGCGGCTGGCGCTCGAATGCCTGATCGAGGCCGATGCGAATGGCGCGGCATTGGCGAACTATGTCGAGGCCACGCAACTCATCCTCAAGGATCGCCGCGTCGCGGGATGTCACATGCGCGATGTTGTGAGCGGCAAGATTTTCGAAATTCGCGCCAAAACCACGCTGGTTGCCGCCGGTCCGTGGGCCGACATCTTTCTTGAACACGCGATCAGCCGGCCATCGTCCCACAAGCTGCTGCGATCGAAGGGTATCCACCTCGTCACGCCCGCGCTCACAAACCGGTTTGCGCTCACCATGGCGACGAAAGACGGGCATTTCTTTGTGCTGCCCTTGCGCGGGCACACGCTGCTGGGCACCACGGACACCGCTTTTTCCGGCGATCCGGATACGCTCGCTGTCGGCGAAGACGACATTGCGAGCTTCCTCGCCTTCATCAATCGCAACCTGCCCAACGCCCAGCTCTCCCGCAGTAGCGTGGAATACGCCTATGCCGGGCTGCGTCCGCTGGTCGATGACGGATCGAAGGACACCTATGGGGCAAGCCGTCGCTCGGAGATCGTCGATCACGGCAAGGATGACGGACTCGACGGGCTTTTTTCCGCCATCGGCGGTAAGTGGACGACCTCCCGCCACCTGGCGGAGCTTGTGGTCGACCGCCTGGTCGCGGCGCTCGGCGTCAAAGCACGATCCTGTCAAACCGCGCACAAGCGCCTGACGCCGACGGCCGAACCCGATCCTGTGACCGCCATTCGCAATGAAATGACACTGACCCTGGAAGATTTTGTCCTGCGGCGGACAGCCATCGGGCTGTTTGGGCCAACCGCGCCCGATATTCTGGACACAATTTCGCGGCAGATGGCCGGCGAACTGAACTGGACAGAGGAGCGTCGCCTGCGCGAAGTTGCGGGGCTCACGTCCAGATACCAGACACGCGAGGCCGCATGAGCGCGTTCGTCGTCGTCAATCCGCGCTCTGCGAACGGCCGCACCGGCCGCGAATGGCGCGCGATCGAAACCGCGCTCGGCCGCGCCTATCCGCACATGTCGGTGGCGTTCACGCGCGCGCGGCGCGAAGCCACGCAGCTCGTGCGCAACGCCCTTCGCGAAGGCCATCACGAGATCATCGCCATCGGCGGCGACGGCACGATCAACGAGGCGGTCAACGGCTTCTTCGACGCCAATGGCCCGGTGGCGCCCGATGCGGTGCTCGGCTGCGTGACCAGCGGAACCGGCGGCGATTTTCGCAAGACCTTCGGCATCGCGGCCGGGCCGGATGCCGCCATCACGCACCTGAAGAATGCCACGGTACGCAGCATCGATGTGGGGCGGCTGTCATGCCTGACGCGCGAAGGCCAGCCGCAGATCCGCTATTTCGCCAATATCGCATCCTTCGGCCTGTCGGGCGCCGTCGTGGACTCGGTCAACCGGGCGCGCATCGCCAAGCTGTTCGGCGGCCCCTTCGCGTTCGCCTTCCACAGCGCACTCGACATGCTCACCTTCAAGGATCCCGTCGTGCGTATCATTGTCGATGGCGAATATGACGAGATCGCCGGCATCTCGACGGTGGCCGTCGCGAACGGTCAGTATTTCGGCGGCGGCATGCGCGTCGCCCCCGGCGCGGTCGCGGATGACGGCGTCTTCGATGTCGTCATCATGGGCGGCGCGCCGCGATCGCGCATGATGGCGGACATGAAGCTGATCTACACGGGCGAGCACATCGAGATGCCGCATGTGCGCCTTCTGCGCGCGCGCAAGGTCGTTGCCGTCCCGGTCGCAGAGACGCGCGGACGGCCGGTGCTGATCGAGACCGACGGCGAAAGCGCGGGGCGCCTGCCCGCGACGTTCGAAATCCTGCCGCGCGCGCTCAATCTCAGATGCTGACCGGTCCGGAGCGGGGATGAGCATCGAGCGCGACAAGATCCGTTGGAACGGCTGGGGCTGGACCGCGCACAAGGACACCGTCACCGAGCGCGAGGAATTGTGGACATGGCTGGCCGAACAGCTCGGCATGCCTGCGCTTCTGGCGACGCCCGCTCGTCCGATCGAGGACGTGCGGATGCCTGCGCCGCGGCTTACGCCGCAACTGCGCGCGGCGCTGATCGCGACACTCGGGCAGGATCGCGTCCGGGATGACACCTATGAGCGTGCGTTCCATGCCCTCGGACGATCCTATTACGACCTCCTCCGGCTGCGATCCGGAGAACTGGGCGCGGCCCCCGACGCGGTTCTCTATCCGCGTTCGACCAACGAAGTGCTTGCGCTTCTCGCATTCGCGTCGGAGCACGACATCGCGGTTGTCCCCTTCGGCGGCGGCACCAGCGTCGTCGGCGGCGTCAGCGCCGACTCTGCGCCATTCTCGACGCTGATCACGCTGGACCTTTCCGGGATGGATCGCGTCATCGACATCGACACGGTCGCGCAGACGGCGACAGCCGAAGCCGGAATTTACGGTCCGGCCCTCGAGCGCGCATTGCAGGCAAAGGGGCTGACGCTCGGCCATCATCCGCAATCCTTCGAGTTCTCCACGCTCGGCGGCTGGATCGGACATCGCGGCGCCGGACAAGGCTCGAACCGCTACGGCCGCGCCGAAGACTGGCTGGTGGGCGCCAAACTCGCGACGCCGAAAGGGGTTCTCGACACCAACGCATTCCCCGCTTCGTCGGCAGGGCCACAGCTGAATGATCTTGTCCTCGGCTCGGAAGGCGCGTTCGGCATCGTCACCGAAGCGA
>Ga0157369_10005678_pt1 | contig 14497 bp, 13 predicted proteins | sample C25metaG_FD_113461 | JGI IMG/M metagenome (GOLD analysis project Ga0157369, IMG submission 113461) | Corn rhizosphere microbial communities from Kellogg Biological Station, Michigan, USA - C2-5 metaG | ecosystem: Host-associated > Plants > Roots > Rhizosphere > Soil | place: USA: Michigan...
CCGACGGCGTCACCGTGATCAACGACGCCTACAACGCCAGCCCCGATTCCATGACGGCCGCGCTGAAGACGCTCGCGCAGATCAAACGCCCCGGCCAGCGCACCATCGCGGTCCTCGGCGAGATGAGCGAGCTCGGCGAGTTCTCCGGCGAGGAACACGACCGGATCGGCCTCCTCGCGGTGCGCCTGAACATCAACCAGGTCGTCGTCGTCGGGGCGGGCGCCCGGCGCATGCACATCAGCACCATCAACGAGGGCTCCTGGGACGGCGAGTCCACGTTCGTCGAGACCATCGACGACGCGTTCGACGTCGTCACCGCCCTCGCCCGGCCCGGAGACATCGTGCTGGTCAAGGCGTCCAACTCCGCGGGGCTCATGCCCCTCGGCGACCGGCTGGGGGAACACTTCTCGTGAAAGCACTCCTGATCGCGGGCAGCATGTCCCTCGTCTTCACGCTCGTCCTGACCCCGCTGTTCATCCGGCTGTTCCATCGTCTCGGCTGGGGCCAGTTCATCCGCGATGACGGTCCGGAAAGCCACCACGCCAAGCGCGGCACCGCCACCATGGGCGGCATCATCATCATCCTGGGCACCGTGGTCAGCTACTTCGCCGCCATGCTCATCGCCGACGAGCCGATCCCGCCGTCGCCGCTGCTGGTGCTGTTCATGATGGTCGGGCTCGGGATCGTGGGCTTCATCGACGACTTCCTGAAGACCCGCAACCAGAGGAGCCTCGGGCTCGGCGGGTGGGCCAAGGTTCTCGGGCAGGTGATCGTCGCCGGAGCGTTCGGGTGGTTGTCGCTCCAGTTCCCCGATGAAGCGGGGCGCACCCCGGCATCCAGCCACATCTCCTTCATCCGCGACCTGCCGATCGACTTCATGCGCCTCGGCACGATCGTCGGCAGCGTGCTGTTCATCATCTGGATCTGCCTGATCGTGACCGCGACCTCCAACGGCGTGAACGTCACCGACGGGCTCGACGGCCTGGCGACCGGTTCGTCGATCATCGCGATCGGGTCGTTCATCGTCATCGGGTTCTGGCAGTACAACCAGTCGATCCCCGGCGGCGTGAACCCCGTCGACATGTACCGGGCCTACGACGTGCGGGATCCGCTCGACCTGGCGATCGTGGCCGCAGCGATCGTGGGCGGCCTCGTCGGATTCCTGTGGTGGAACACCCCGCCGGCCCGCATCTTCCTCGGCGACACCGGTTCCCTCGGCATCGGCGGCGCCCTGGCCGCCCTCGCCGTGCTGAGCCACACCGAGCTCCTCCTCGTGCTCATCGGCGGCCTGTTCGTCATCGAGGCCGGCTCCGTCATCGTGCAACGCGCATACTTCAAAGTCACCCGCGGCAAGCGCATCTTCCTGATGAGCCCGATCCACCACCACTTCGAACTCAAGGGCTGGGCGGAGGTGACCGTCGTGGTGCGATTCTGGATCATCGGCGGCCTGCTCGTGGCCGCCGGGGTCGGGGCGTTCTACCTCGAGTGGCTGTCGAGCCGGCCGTGACCAGACTCGATACGCTCACCAGCTGGCACGCGGACTGGACGGGTCTCCGTGTGGGCGTCCTGGGCCTCGGCGTCACCGGCTTCGCCGCGGCCGACACCCTCGCCGAGCTCGGCGCCGACGTGCTCGTCGTCGCCTCCGAGGCATCCGAGGAGCGGGCGACGCTCCTCGATGTGATCGGCGCCCGGCTCACCCAGAGCGACCTCGGGAGCGTTCCCCCGGAGCTGGCCGCGCACCGGCCCGAGCTCCTGGTCGTGTCGCCGGGCTTCCACCCCGACCACCCGCTGCTGCAGTGGGCGGAAGCGTCCGGCATTCCGGTGTGGGGAGACGTGGAACTGGCCTGGCGCCTCCGTGACAAGGTCGGGGAGCCCGCCCCGTGGGTGCTCGTGACCGGCACCAACGGAAAAACCACCACCGTGCAGCTGACCGCCACGCTGCTGGCGGCCGACGGCAAGCGCGTCGCCCCGTGCGGCAACATCGGCATCCCGGTGCTTGACGCCATCCGCGACCCGCAGGGCTGGGACGTGCTCGTGGTCGAGCTCTCCAGCTACCAACTGCACCACCTGCCGCGCACCGGGCCCGGCGCGCTCCGCCCGTGGGCGAGCGTCTGCCTGAACCTCGCCGACGACCACATCGACTGGCACGGCTCGGCGAAGGCCTACCGCGACGCGAAGGCCAGGGTCTACGCCAACACCCGCGTCGCCTGCGTGTACAACAAGGCGGATGCCGCGACCGAGCAGATGGTGCGGGAGGCGGACGTGCAGGAGGGCGCCCGGGCCATCGGGTTCGGGCTGGGAACGCCGGGCCCGAGCGACTTCGGCGTCGTCGACGGCATCCTCTGCGACCGCGCGTTCCTCGACGAGCGCCGCGACATGGCGCTCGAACTGATCACCCTCGACGAACTGCACGCCGTGGGGCTGTCCGCCCCGCACGTCGTGGCCAACATCCTCGCCGCGAGCGCGCTCGCGCGGTCGTTCGGGGTGGAACCGCGCGTCATCCGCACGGCGCTGCTCGCCTTCAGTCTCGACGCCCACCGCATCCAGGTCGTCGGGACAGCGCGCGGCATCCGCTGGATCGACGACTCGAAGGCGACCAACCCGCACGCCGCCGACGCCTCGCTGCGCGCCTTCGACAGCGTCGTGTGGCTCGTCGGCGGCCTGCTGAAGGGCGTCGACATCGACGACCTGGTGCGCGCGCACGTGGGGCGCCTGCGGGCTGTGGTCATCATCGGCGTCGACCGCACCGCATTGCGTGACGCATTCGCGCGACACGCGCCCGGGCTGCCGGTATTCGAGATCGAGGCGGATGACACTGAACAGGTGATGCCGCAGGCCGTCGGCCGAGCGGCCGAGGTCGCCCTCGAGGGGGACGTCGTGTTGCTCGCCCCTGCGGCCGCCTCGATGGACCAGTTCGAGAGTTACGTGGAACGCGGGCGGTTGTTCACCGAAGCCGTGCAGGACTATTTGGGAGGTGAGGCGGATGACGACGAGTGCGCCTCGGGTCCGGGCGCCTAAGCTGCCTGCATCGGCCCGTGCTGCCGGAGGGGCGAGCGAGCCGGCCCCCGTCTCGGGCGGGATCGCCCGGATCACCCTCGGCAAGGTGTTCACGAGTGAGTCCGCCAACTACTTCCTCCTGCTCGGCACCACCCTGTTCCTGGTGGTGTTCGGCCTGGTCATGGTGCTCTCGTCATCGTCGGTCGACTCCTACCTCGATAACGCCGGCTTCTTCGGCGGCCTCCTGAAACAGGCCTTCTTCGCGATCGTCGGCATTCCGCTCATGCTTGTCGTCAGCCGCTTCCCGGCGAAGTTCTGGCAGCGCATCGCCTGGCCGGCGCTCGGCATCGCCGACTTCCTGCAGTTCCTGGTGGTGTTCACACCCCTCGGCTACACGATTGCGGGCAACACCAACTGGCTCTCCATCGGCGGCATCCAGTTCCAGCCCTCCGAGATGATCAAGCTCGCGCTCGTCGTGTGGCTCGGCATGATCCTCCAGCTGAAGAAGGACAAGCTCGACGACTGGCGGCACGTGTACATCCCCGTGTTCGGGGTCGGCGGCGGCTCGGTCATGCTCGTCATGCTCGGCGGCGACCTCGGGACCGTGATGATCATGGCCGCGATCCTGTTCGGCGCCCTGTTCTTCGCCGGGGTGCGGCTGCGCCTCATGCTCGCGCCGCTCGCGGTCGGCCTGCTCGGTGCCGGACTCATGGCCCTCACCAGCTCCAACCGCATGACCCGCATCCTCAGCTTCATCGGCAAGGGCTGTGAAGAGGTCCACGGCACCATCTCCGCCGCCTGCTGGCAGCCCCTGCACGGCACCTGGGCCCTGGCCAACGGCGGGGTCTTCGGCGTCGGCCTCGGCAACTCCAAGGCGAAGTGGTCGTGGCTTCCCGCCGCCGACAACGACTACATCTTCGCCATCATCGGTGAGGAACTCGGTCTCATCGGCTGCATCGTGGTGCTGCTGCTGTTCGTCATTCTCGCGATCGCGTTCATCCGCATCCTGCGTTCCTCCGCGAGCCTGCAGGTGCAGGTGACTTGCGCCAGCGTGATGGTGTGGATCATCGGGCAGGCGCTCGTGAACATCGCCGTGGTGCTCGGGGTGTTCCCGGTGCTCGGGGTGCCGCTGCCGCTCATCTCCGCCGGCGGCACCGCGCTGCTCACCACCCTCGTCGCGATCGGCATCGTGCTCTCGTTCGCCCGCCAGCCGCGTCGCACCCGGGCGGCGGCAGAAAAGGCGGATGCGTCGTGACGACCTACCTTCTGGCCGGCGGGGGAACCGCCGGCCACGTGAACCCGCTGCTCGCCACCGCCGACTACCTGACCCTGCGCGAGAAGGATGCCCAGGTGCTGGTGCTCGGCACGGCGGAGGGCCTCGAATCCCGCCTCGTGCCGGAGCGCGGCTATGAGCTGGTCGTCATCCCGCGGCTGCCGTTCCCGCGCCGCCCGAACCGGCAGGCGGTCACCTTCCTGCCCCGGTTCAATCGCACCGTGCGCAGGGTGGAGGAGATCATCCGCTCGAGGAACGTCGACGTGGTCGTGGGATTCGGCGGGTACGTCTCGACGCCGGCCTACCTGGCCGCCCGCCGCGCCGGCATCCCCGTCGTCATCCACGAGGCCAACGCCAAGCCGGGCCTCGCCAACCGGCTGGGCGCCCGCTACACGCCTCACGTCGGCGTCGCGTTCCACCAGACACCGATCCGGAACGCCACCTTCGTGGGCATGCCGCTCCGTCGCGAGATCGAGCAGCTCGACCGGGTGGCGGCCCGACCGGTGGGGGAGGCCTACTTCGGCCTGGCCGCCGACCGGCCCACACTGCTCGTGACCGGCGGCTCCCTCGGCGCCAGGCGGCTGAACAGCACGATCGCAGCCACCGCCGAGGCCATCACAGCCGCCGGATGGCAGGTGCTGCACATCACCGGCCAAGCCGCCGAGATCAGCGACCCGGGCCTGCCGGGCTACCACCTGATCGCCTACTGCGACCGGATGGACCTCGCCCTGGCCGCCGCCGACTTCGCCGTCTCGCGCGCCGGCGCGGCGACCGTCAGCGAGTTCAGCGCCCTCGGCATCCCCGCGGTCTACGTGCCCTACCCGGTGGGCAACGGCGAGCAGCGGTTCAACACGGCGGATGTCGTGGGCGCCGGCGGCGGCCTCGTCGTCGATGACGCCGACTTCCAACCCGACTGGGTGAGGACGCAGCTGCTGCCCCTGCTCGCAGACCGGCCGCACGTGGCGCGCATGGCCGGCGCCGCGGCATCCGTTGGCGTGCTCGACGGCTCGGCGAGGATGGCGAGCCTGATCCGGGCGGCTGTGGGCAGCGCGTAACCTTGTCAGGGCACCTGCTCCGGCACGTGCCCCCGCAGGGGGTCCCGGAGCGAGCCCGACCACGAACCCGACCACGAAAGAAGGCCTTGTGATCAAGCCCGACCCGGACCTGGCCGTCCCCGAGGACCTCGGCACCGTGCACTTCGTCGGCATCGGGGGGTCCGGCATGAGCGGGATCGCCCGGCTGTTCCTGGCCGCTGGGCACACGATCACCGGATCGGATGTGCGCGAGTCGTCGAACACCGAGGCGCTGCGCGCGCTCGGCGTGCCCATCGCGATCGGGCACGACGCGGCGAACGTGGGCGACGCCGACACCCTCGTCGTCACCGGCGCGCTCTGGCAGGACAACCCCGAGTACCAGCTCGCCCTCGCGCGGGGCCTGCCCGTGCTGCACCGCTCGCAGGCGCTCGCCTGGCTGATCAAGCAGCACCGCCTCGTCGCGGTCGCCGGGGCGCACGGCAAGACCACCTCCACCGGCATGATCGTCACGGGACTCCTCGGCCTCGGCCAGGACCCGAGCTTCGTCAACGGCGGTGTCATCGAGTCGCTCGGGGTGAGCGCCGCCGCCGGCACCGACGACCTCTTCGTCGTCGAGGCCGACGAGTCCGACGGATCCTTCTTGCTGTACAACACCGCGATCGCGCTCATCACCAATGTCGACCCCGACCACCTCGACCACTACGGGTCCCTCGAGGCCTTCCAAGCCGCGTTCGTCGAGTTCGCCCGTAACGCGACCGAGCTCGTGGTGGTCTCCTCCGACGACCCCGGGGCCACGCACGTCACCGGCCTCCTGCGGGAACAGCACGCCACTGCGCACAGCACTTCGCGCATCGTCACCTTCGGTGAGGATGCCGCTGCCGACGTTCGCGTGCACTCGGTGGTCACCGAGGGGCCGGTCAGCTTCACCCTCCGCTGGCAGGGCCAGGACTACAGCGCCACCCTGCGCGTGCCTGGTCGGCACAACGCCATCAATGCGGCCGGAGCCTTCGCCGTGCTCGTCGGGCTCGGCTTCGAGCCGGCCGCGTCACTCGAGGCCATCGCCTCGTTCGGCGGCACCCAGCGCCGCTTCGAACTTCACGGCACGGTTGGCGGCGTGAGCGTCTACGACGACTACGCCCACCATCCCACCGAGGTCGCGGCGGCCCTGGCTGCCGCTCGCAGCGTCGTCGGCTCCGGCCGCATCATCGCGGTGCACCAGCCCCACCTGTACAGCCGCACCCGGCTGTTCGCCGACGAGTTCGCGCACACCCTCGAGGAGTACGCCGACGAGACGGTGGTGCTCGACGTCTACGGTGCCCGGGAAGACCCCGAACCCGGGGTGACCGGCGAACTCGTCTCGCGCCGGTTCGCCGACCCGTCGCACGTGGCGTTCGTCCCCGACTGGCAGGAGGCCGCCGACCACGTGGCGGCGATCAGCCGTGAGGGTGACTTCGTGATCACCCTCGGCTGCGGCGACGTCTACCGCATCGTCCCCCAGCTGCTGGAGTCCCTCCGCCGGACCCGCGGATGACCGCGCCATGAGGCGGCCCCAGGCGTTCACGCCGCCCCCGGCACCGCCGACGGTGCCGACGCCGCCTGCGGCTGCCGCGGGGCGGAGGACGCCGCCTGCGGCTGCCGCGGGGCGGAGGACGCCGCCTGCGGCACCTGACGTGCCCGGCCCGGTCACCGAACCGATCACCGTCCCGGCGCCCCCGGCGGCCGAGACGCATGCCGCGCCTGCGCCAGAGGCCACCGCTGAAACCGTCGTCGATTCCGGCCGCCCGCACCGCCCGGCGCTGGCCGCCGCTGCCGCCCGCAGGAACCTGCGTGCGGCGCGCCGTGCCCGCAAGAAGTACGAGCGCGAGGAGGTGCGCCGGTTCACCTGGCGCTCCCGGAAGCGCCGCCGCGCCTGGCTTGTCGCCCTGGCGGCCGTGGTCGCCCTGGCCGCCTTCGTGCTCGTGGGCGTCTACTCGCCCGTGATGGCGCTCCGTCAGGTGGAGGTGGTCGGCGCCAAGCGCCTGCCCGTCGACAAGGTGCAGGCCGCCCTGGCCGACCAACTCGGCACGCCCCTGCCGCTCATCGACTCCGCCGCTGTGAAGAGCGCCCTCGCGCCGTTCACCATCATCCAGAGTTTCCGCACCGAGAGCATGCCGCCGCACACGCTGGTGGTGCGCGTGGTGGAGCGCGAGCCCGTCGGCGTGATCGCCCACGGTTCTCGGTTCGACCTCGTCGACGCCGCGGGCGTTGTCATCGAGACCTCGGCGACGCACCCCGCGGGATACCCGACCCTGGTCGCCGGTGACACGGACGGTGCCGGGTTCCGGGCCGCCACGGCTGTCGTGCGGGCGCTGCCCGACGGCATCCGCACGAAACTCCGCGAGGTGCATGCCCGCACGGCCGACGACGTCACCCTGACCCTCGACGGCGGCGCCCGCGTGGTGTGGGGGAGCGCGGAGCGCTCCGACGACAAGGGCGCGGTGCTCTCGGCGCTGATGGTGTCGCATCCGGCGGGCAGCGTCGACGAGTACGACGTCACCTCACCGGACAGCCCCGTCATCCGCTGAGAAGGCGTGCGCCACACCCGTTTGGGGTCGAACTCTCCGACACGCGGGCGCGCCTCCCCATGGGAGCGCGTCGGCGACTTACTTTCAGAGTCAGGAATTGCATACTCAGCATAACTTTAACCCTCGACTATAGGTTTAGAGTTCCACCCGGAGGCCCGACGTGTCAACAAATCAGAACTACCTCGCCGTCATCAAGGTTGTCGGCATCGGCGGCGGCGGTGTCAACGCCGTCAACCGCATGATCGAACTCGGACTCCGCGGTGTGGAGTTCATCGCCATCAACACGGACGCCCAGGCGCTCCTGATGAGCGACGCCGACGTCAAGCTCGACGTGGGGCGCGACCTCACCCGTGGCCTCGGCGCCGGCGCCGACCCCGAGGTCGGCCGTCGTGCCGCCGAAGACCACGCCGAGGAGATCGAGGAGGCCCTTGCCGGGGCCGACATGGTCTTCGTCACCGCGGGCGAGGGCGGCGGCACGGGAACCGGTGGCGCTCCCGTGGTGGCGCGCATCGCCAAGTCCATCGGTGCCCTCACCATCGGTGTCGTCACCAAGCCGTTCGGGTTCGAGGGCAAGCGTCGCCAGATGCAGGCCGAGACGGGCGTGGCGACGCTGAAGAACGAGGTCGACACCCTCATCGTCGTGCCCAATGACCGTCTGCTGGAGATCAGCGACCGCGGCATCAGCATGCTCGAGGCGTTTTCCACGGCCGACCAGGTGCTCCTGGCCGGTGTGCAGGGCATCACCGACCTGATCACCACGCCGGGCCTCATCAACCTCGACTTCGCCGACGTCAAGTCGGTCATGCAGGGCGCCGGCTCCGCACTCATGGGCATCGGCTCCTCGCGGGGGGCCGACCGCGCCATCAAGGCTGCCGAGCTCGCCGTCGCCTCGCCGCTGCTGGAAGCCTCCATCGACGGCGCCCACGGCGTGCTGCTGTCGATCCAGGGCGGATCGAACCTCGGCATCTTCGAGATCAACGACGCAGCCCGCCTGGTGCAGGAGGCCGTTCACGCCGAGGCGAACATCATCTTCGGTGCGGTCATCGACGACACCCTGGGCGATGAGGTGCGGGTCACCGTCATCGCTGCCGGCTTCGATGGTGGCGAACCGGGTGCGAAGCCCGCCGAGGTGCGCCGCGGCGACCTGGTGAGCGCCGGGATCGCGGCCGGTGCTGCCAGCACCGCGACCGCTGACGCCGGCTTCGGTGTGTCGGAGGCCACCTCCACCTGGCAGTCCGAGGCTCTCGCCGCCGACGCCATCGTGGCCGACCCCGCCTTCGATGACGACTCCGACGACCTGGACATCCCCGACTTCCTGAAGTGAGCACGCTCGCCGAGCGACTGGCAGAGGTGCGCGGGTCGGTCGCAGAGGCCGCCCGCGCCGCCGGCCGCGACCCCGCCGAGATCACGACGATCGTCGTGACCAAGTTCCACCCGGTCACGATGATCCGTGAACTCGTGGACCTGGGCGTTCGCGACGTCGCTGAGAACCGCCACCAGGAGGCGCAGGCCAAGGCGGCAGAGCTCGACGGGCTGGGCGTCACCTGGCACTTCGTCGGGCAGCTGCAGAGCAAGAAGGCGCGGCAGGTGCGCACGTACGCCGACGTCATCCACTCGGTTGACCGGGAGGGACTCGTTCGCGCACTGGCGTCGGACGAGGGTTCCGTGGACTGTTTCATCCAGGTGAACCTCACCGACGATCCCGATCGCGGGGGAGTGGCGCCGGAGGGCGTCGAGCCCCTCGCCGAGAGCGTGCTGTCCGCCCCCGCGCTCCGCCTGCTCGGCCTGATGGCCGTCGCGCCGCTCGGGGCGCCCCCGCGTCCCGCGTTCGCCCGTGTGCGCGAGCTCTCAGAACGGCTGACCCGGCTGGCGCCAGACGCCACCAACCTCTCGATGGGCATGTCGGGCGACTATGCCGACGCGATCATCGAGGGCGCGACACACCTCAGAATCGGCACCGCAATCACCGGTAAACGGCCCGCAGCCCAATAATCTAGGCACAGAAGCATCACCAACACGGAGGTCCTCATGTCCAACCCGCTCAAGAAAACCATGGTCTACCTTGGTCTGGCTGACGAAGAGCTGGAGTATGAGACCCCCGACGCGCCGAGCGCCGTCGCCGCCGAGCGCAGCTTCCCCGAGCGTGCCGCGACCTCCTCGCCACGCACCAACTCCCAACCGGCGCCGGTCACCCCGCTGCACAGGGTCGCGACCCCCAGAAATGTTGCTGCTTCAGAAATGAACGAAATCCTCACCGTGCACCCCCGACAGTACCGTGACGCTCAGGCGATCGCGGAGTCCTTCCGGGACGGCATCCCCGTGATCATCAACCTCTCCCAGATGAGCGACGGCGACGCCCGCCGCCTCATCGACTTCGCCAGCGGCCTCTCCCAGGGGCTCCTCGGCAAGATCGAACGGGTCACCGCGAAGGTGTTCCTGCTGTCCCCATCGCACGTGGCCGTCTCCGGCGAGTCCGCCGAGGTCGGCAGCGACGGCGAGACATCCTTCTTCGGGCAATCCTGACCCGGAGCGTGTTCCTGATTCCGCTGGTAGCCGGCGTGCTGTATTACGCCCTGCTGCTGTACTTCTTCACCATGTGGGCGCGGTTCATCCTCGACCTCGTGCAGTCCGTCAACCGGCAGTGGCGCCCGCACGGCGCGGGCCTGGTCGCGGCCTCCGCTGTCTACAGCCTGACCGACCCGCCCATCCGTTTCTTCCGGCGCCTGCTGCCTCCACTTCGCCTCGGCCCGGTCGCGTTCGACTTCGGCTGGAGCCTCACGATGCTGGGCATCATCATCGCGATGTCGATCGTGGGACTCTTCCGCATCTGATCGGTGAGCCGCACGGGGAGGACCGGTGCGGCATGTATCCTTGAGCGGGTGCCTTCGAAGGGCGTCGGGGGTGCGGTGCAACCGCTACACCGGCTTCAGCAGCGCACGCAATCACTATTCACAACTCGAGTTCTAAGGGTGGGAAGCCATGGCGCTAACTCCGGAAGATGTAGTCAACAAGAGATTCCAGTCGACAAAGTTCCGTGAGGGCTATGACCAGGACGAGGTCGACGACTTCCTCGACGAGGTCGTCGTGGAACTGCGACGCCTGAACCAGGAGAACGAGGAACTGCGGGCGCAGCTCGCGGGCGGCAACGGTGCCCCCGCCAAGGCCGCCACCCCCGCCGAGCCGAAGCCTGCCGTCAAGGCCGCACCCGCCGCGCCCGCCCCGGCACCGGTCGCTGCCGCGCCGGCCACCCCGGCCGTGGACGACGAGACCGCCGGCACCACGAACCTCCTGCAGCTGGCCCGCCGCCTGCACGAGGAGCACGTCAAGGAAGGCGCCGAGAAGCGCGACGCCCTCGTTGCCGAGGGTCACGCGACCGCTGCGCGACTGGTGGCCGAGGCCGAGGCGAAGCAGCGCCAGCAGCTCAACGAGCTCGACAAGCAGCGCTCCGTCCTTGAGAACAAGATCGACGAGCTGCGCACGTTCGAGCGTGAGTACCGCCAGAAGCTGAAGAGCTACATCGAGGGCCAGCTCCGCGACCTCGAGGCCGACGCCCCCGTCGGCGCCGGCAACAGCCAGTCCGCGAAGCCCAGCTTCCAGGGCTTTGGAGCGTAGGGCCGCCTCGAAGCCCCGCACGAGTGCGCTGGTCCTTCTCGGCCTGGTGGCGCTGGGCGCGTACGCGCTCGACCAGGTGACCAAATACCTGGTCGCCACTCGGCTGACCGAAGGCGACGTGGTCCGGGTTCTGGGTGATGTGCTGCAACTGCACTTCGTCCGGAATCCGGGCGCTGCGTTCTCCCTGGCCAGCGGCGTGACTTGGATCTTCTCCCTCATCGCGACGGCCGTCGTCGTGTTCATCGTCTGGTTCGCCCGTCGCATTCGGTCGCTGGCCTGGTCTGCCGTGTTCGGGCTGCTGCTGGGCGGGGTGCTCGGCAACCTCACTGACCGTTTCGTGCGCGAGCCGAGCTTCGGCCTGGGCCACGTCGTCGACTTCATCTCGACGCCCTGGCTGATCCCGGCGATCTACAACGTCGCCGACATGTGCATCGTGGCGAGCATGATCATCTTCATGATCCTCACCATCCGCGGCACGGGCCTGGACGGACGGCGTGTCAGCGGCAAGCTGGCGGAGGAACACCCGCCGGCAGACGACCCGGGGACGCGCTGACATGGAGACCCGCTCCCTGCCGCTTCCCGACGGACTGGACGGCGTGCGGGTCGACCAGGGCATCGGCAAGCTGCTGGGCTTCTCCCGCAGCTTCGCCGCCGAGGTCGCCGAGGCCGGTGGGGTGAGCCTTGACGGCGTGGTCGTCGGCAAGTCTGACCGCCTGCGCGCGGGGGCCTGGCTCGAGGTCAGCTGGCAGCCCAGGGAAGAAGTGCGGATCGTCCCCACCCACGTTCCCGACCTCGGGATCGTCTACGACGACGACGACATCGTCGTCGTCGACAAGCCGGCCGGGGTCGCCGCGCATCCGAGCACCGGCTGGACCGGTCCCACCGTCGTCGGCGCCCTCGCCGCCGCCGGCTACCGCATCTCCACCTCCGGTGCCGCCGAGCGCGCCGGCGTGGTGCACCGCCTGGATGCCGGCACCAGCGGCCTCATGGTGGTCGCCAAGTCCGAGACTGCCTACACCGCCCTCAAGCGCGCCTTCCACGACCGCGAGGTGGAGAAGATCTACCACGCGGTCGTGCAGGGCCACCCCGACCCGCTGGCCGGAACGATCGATGCGCCGGTGGGACGCCATCCCCGCTCGGACTGGAAGTTCGCGGTCATCGCCTCCGGCAAGCACGCCGTCACCCACTATGAGACGCTCGAGGCCTTCCCCTCCGCGTCGCTGCTGGAGGTGCACCTGGAGACGGGGCGCACCCACCAGATCCGCGTGCACATGGCCGCCCAGCGGCATCCGTGCGTCGGCGACGCCATGTACGGCGCCGACCCCACCATCTCAGCGCGCCTCGGCCTCACCCGGCAGTGGCTGCACGCCCGCCAACTGGCGTTCACGCACCCGGGCACGGGGGAGTGGGTGACGTTCACCTCCGAATACCCCGCTGATCTCGCGCACGCCCTCGCCGTTCTCGGGGATGTCGGCGGAGCGGTTTAGAGTGCTGGCGCTTAGGCTAGTTGTCCACCCCGAGCAGTTCCGGAGCAGTCGTGTCGCAGCAGAGTGATTCGTTCGTACACCTTCACGTGCACAGCGAGTACTCGATGCTCGACGGCGCCGCCCGGGTCAAGCCTCTGATCGAAGCGGCCGCCGAGCAGAAGATGCCCGCCGTGGCGGTCACCGACCACGGCAACGTCTTCGGCGCGTTCGACTTCTGGAAAACGGCGACGGATGCCGGGGTCAAGCCGATCATCGGCACCGAGGCGTACGTCACGCCCGGCACGCACCGCAGCGACAAGACCCGGGTGCGGTGGGGAAGCGCCGGCGACGGGCGCGACGACGTCGGCGGCAGCGGCGCCTACACGCACATGACCCTGCTCTCGGAGACCACCGAGGGCATGCACAACCTGTTCCGGCTCTCGTCACGGGCGTCGCTCGAGGGCTACTACTTCAAGCCCCGCATGGACCGCGAACTGCTCGCGCAGTACGCGACGGGCCTGATCGCCACCACCGGCTGCGCCGGCGGCGAGGTGCAGACCCGGCTGCGCCTCGGCCAGTACGAGGAGGCGAAGAAGGCGGCCGCCGAGTTCCGTGACATCTTCGGCGCCGGCAACTACTTCTGCGAGGTCATGGACCACGGCATCGACGTCGAGCGTCGCACCATGAGCGACCTGCTGCGCCTCGCCAAAGAGCTCGACCTGCCCCTCGTCGCGACCAACGACCTGCACTACACGCACGCCCACGACGCCACCGCGCACGCGGCGCTGCTCTGCGTGCAGTCCGCGTCGACCCTCGACGACCCCAACCGGTTCAAGTTCGACTCCGACGAGTTCTACCTGAAGTCCGCGAGCCAGATGCGCCACCTCTTCCGCGACAACCCGGAGGCCTGCGACAACACGCTCCTCATCGCCGAGCGCTGCAACGTCGAGTTCAACACCAAGGCCAACTACATGCCGCGCTTCCCGTGCCCGGAGGGCGAGAACGAGGAGAGCTGGTTCATCAAGGAGGTCGAGGCGGGGCTTCTCCGCCGCTACCCCAACGGGGTCTCCGACGCCGTGCGCAAGCAGGCGGACTACGAGATGGGCGTCATCACCCAGATGGGGTTCCCCGGCTACTTCCTCGTGGTGGCCGACTTCATCAACTGGTCCAAGCGCAACGGCATCCGCGTCGGACCCGGCCGCGGCTCCGGCGCCGGCTCCATGGCGGCGTACGCCATGGGCATCACCGACCTCGACCCGCTGCAGCACGGCCTCATCTTCGAGCGGTTCCTGAACCCCGACCGCGTCTCGATGCCCGACTTCGACGTGGACTTCGACGAGCGCCGGCGCGGTGAGGTCATCCGCTACGTCACCGCGAAGTACGGCGACGAGCGCGTCGCCCAGATCGTCACCTACGGCACCATCAAGGCCAAGCAGGCGCTCAAGGACTCCTCCCGGGTGCTCGGCTTCCCGTTCGGGATGGGCGACAAGCTCACCAAGGCGATGCCGCCGGCCATCATGGGCAAAGACGTCCCGCTGACCGGCATGTTCG
>Ga0157369_10005679_pt1 | contig 14496 bp, 7 predicted proteins | sample C25metaG_FD_113461 | JGI IMG/M metagenome (GOLD analysis project Ga0157369, IMG submission 113461) | Corn rhizosphere microbial communities from Kellogg Biological Station, Michigan, USA - C2-5 metaG | ecosystem: Host-associated > Plants > Roots > Rhizosphere > Soil | place: USA: Michigan...
CGTGCAGGATGTCCGGCGTGTTCACGAAGAAGTTGGGCCGCAGGAAGTCGACGGTCTCGGTCGACAACTCGGTGAGGTATTCCTCGAGCTCCCAGCGGTCCGTGCGCCAGGTGAAGTACGTGTAGGACTGGGTGAAGCCCACCTTCGCGAGCATGTGCATCATCGGCGGCCTGGTGAACGCCTCCGCCAGCCAGATGACGTCCGGGTGGTCCTTGCCGACCTCCGCGATCAGCCACTCCCAGAACGCGACCGGCTTCGTGTGCGGATTGTCGACGCGGAAGATGCGCACGCCGTGGTCGATCCAGTGGTTGACGACGCGCAGGACCTCGCGGGACAGACCCTCGTAGTCCTTGTCGAAGTTGAGCGGGTAGATGTCCTGGTACTTCTTCGGCGGGTTCTCGGCGTACGCGATCGACCCGTCGACGCGGATGGTGAACCACTCCGGGTGCTCGGTGACCCACGGGTGGTCGGGCGAGCACTGCAGCGCGAGGTCGAGCGCGACCTCGAGGCCGTTGTCGGTCGCCGCCGCGACGAACGCGTCGAAGTCCTCGATCGTGCCGAGGTCGGGGTGGATCGCGTCGTGGCCGCCTTCGTCCGCGCCGATCGCCCACGGCGATCCCGGGTCGCCCGGCTCCGGCGTCAGCGTGTTGTTGCGGCCCTTGCGGTAGGCGGTGCCGATCGGGTGAATAGGCGGCAGGTAGACGACGTCGAAGCCCATCGCGGCGATGGCCGGCAACCGCTTCGCCGCGGACGCGAACGTGCCGGAACGCGGCGGGTCCGTCAGCTGGGCGCCCTCCGAGCGCGGGAACAGCTCGTACCACGCGGAGAAGCGGGCGCGCTCGCGCTCGACGTACAGCCGGTGCGGCTCGCTGGCGGTGACCAGCTCGCGCACCGGGTGGGCGTCGACCACGGCGACGAGGTCGCGGTCGAGCACCGGCGCGATGCGGTCTTCGGGGGAGCGGTCGGCGTCGCGCAGCGCCTGCACGGCCTTGAGGATCGCGGGCCGGCTCGCCTTGGGCGCCTGCTTCGCCGCCTGCTCGTGCAGCCGGGCGCCGGTCTCGCAGACGAGGTCGACGTCCTGGCCGAGCGGGATCTTGATCTCGGCGTCGTGCCGCCAGGTGCCGATCGGGTCGGACCACGCCTCGACCGCGAACGTCCACATGCCTTCGCGGTCGACGCGGACGTCCGTGGTCCACCGGTCGGTGGCGCCGACGTCGGGCAGCTTGCGCATCCGGTTGAACGGCTGCTTGGTGCCGTCGGGCGCGGTGACGACGACATCGGCGGCGACCGCGTCGTGGCCTTCGCGGAAGACGGTCGCGGTCACCGGCACGACCTCGCCGACCGCCGCTTTGGCCGGCCAGCGACCGCACTCGACAACGGGCCGGATGTCCGTGACTGGAATGCGTCCGATCATCGAGTCCGAACCTACCCAAGCCCCGCCCGCCAACTCCCGCGGCCCGTGATCATGGCGTTCGCAGCACGATTCGGCGTGATCATGGCGTTCGCAGCCGCACAACGCCATGATCACGAACAGGGTCGGGTGTCCACAGGCGGCGCGGCCGTCCACATCATGCGGTGCAGCGGCTACGGCGACGCCGTACCTCCCGCACCGTGCCGGTATGTCGCTTCCGCTCCCGGCTTCCCGGCGCGCCCTGCTGTCGGCCGGCCGTACGCGCCACAGCATCGACGGAGCACTTCGCAACGGCAGCGTCGTCGCGCCCTTCCGGGGCATCCACGTGGACCCGTGCCTGACCGCCGACCTCGCGGTCCGGGCTCGCGCAGCACTGCTCACCCAGGGACCTCGGGCGGTCGTGGCCGGGCCTACCGCCGCCGCCCTCCTCGGCCTGCGGTGGCTGCCGACCGGCTGGACCGATCCGGGCGCCGCCGTGCACGTCGCGGTGCCGCCGGCGGACGCTCATCGGCACCGACCGGGGCTGCGACTGCGTCGCCGCACCCTCCATACCGACGAGATCGTCGCCGTGGCGGACATGCCATGCACCGGCCCGGCGCGCACGATCGTCGAGCTGGCCCGGGATTCCTCGATCGCGCCGACCCTCGTCGTACAGATCATCGACGGGGCGCTGCGGGACGGCCGCGTCCGGCTGGGCGAGCTCCTTGCGTGCCTCGACCGCATGCCAGGTCAACGCGGCGTGGCCCGCGCCCGTGAGCTCGTCGGTCTCGCCCGCGAAGGAGTCGACTCGCCGCCGGAGACCTCGATGCGGCTGGCGCTGTGGTTCGACGGTATTCGCGAGATGGACATCGGCATCGAGATCCGCGATGACGTCGGCGTCGTGCTCGCGCGCGGCGACCTCGGAGTACGCCGGCTGCTGATCTGGGCCGAGTACGACGGGTACGACGTCCATACCCGGCGGCCGACGTTCCGGGGCGATCGCGTCGGCGACCGGTGGCTGCAGCGACGAGGGTGGCATGTCATGCGGTTCGTGGACGACGACCTCCGCCGTCCGGCGCAGTTGTGCGCCGAATGGCGACGTGCGGTGGCGGACGCGCCGCGGCGGGTCGGGGCGCTGCCGCCGGGCTTGAGCCCCGAGGCCGACGATGCTCTCCGGCTGCTCGACCGCCGGGTTGGTGATCATGGCGTTTGCCCGCGGCGAACGCCATGATCACGCCCAAAGATGCTGCGAATGCCATGATCACGAAAGAATCGGTAAGGTCCCCGGCGTGAGAGCCCTGCGCCGGTTCACCGTCCGTGCTGCGTTGCCGGAGCCGCTGCTGCCCCTCGGCGACCTCGTGCTCAACCTGCGCTGGTCGTGGCATCCCGAGTCGCTCGACCTGTTCGAGTCCGTCGACCCGGACACGTGGGACGCGGTCGGCCACGATCCGGTCCGGTTGCTCGGCGAGGTCGGGTCCGACCGGATGGCCGCGCTGGCGAAGGACCGCCGCTTCCTGCGCCGGCTGCAGGACGCGTGGGACGACCTGCAGGACTACCTGAGCCAGCCCCGCTGGTACCAAGGCCTCGACAACGTGCCGCAGGCCATCGGCTACTTCTCGCCGGAGTTCGGCATCACCGAGGTGCTGCCGCAGTACTCCGGCGGCCTCGGCATCCTCGCCGGCGACCACCTGAAGGCCGCGAGCGACCTCGGTGTGCCGATCCTCGGCGTCGGCCTGCTCTACCGCCGCGGCTACTTCAAGCAGAGCCTGTCCGCCGACGGCTGGCAGCAGGAGCGCTACCCACCGATCGACCCGAACGGCCTGCCGCTGCTGTTGCTGCGCGACGAGGAAGGCGCGCCGGTCCGCGTCAGCGTCGGCCTCCCCGATGACAAGACGCTCAAGGCGCAGGTGTGGCAGGCGCAGGTCGGCCGCGTCCCCTTGCTGTTGCTCGACTCCGACATCGAGGACAACGCGCCGGCCGAGCGCGAGGTGACCGACCGGCTGTACGGCGGCGGCACCGACCACCGGTTGCAGCAGGAGATGCTGCTCGGTGTCGGCGGCGTGCGCGCCATCCGCGCGTTCTGCCTGCAGACCGGCCACGTCGAGCCGGAGGTGTTCCACACCAACGAGGGGCACGCCGGATTCCTTGGCCTGGAACGGATTCGCGAGCTCACCGAGGAGCACGGCCTCGACCTCGACGAGGCGCTCGCGGCGGTCCGCGCCGGCACGGTCTTCACGACGCACACGCCGGTCCCGGCCGGCATCGACCGGTTCCCGCGCGAGCTGATCGAGCACCACTTCGGCGGCGGCAACTCGGCGAAGGGCGTGCCGGTCGAGCGCATCCTCGAGTTGGGTGCGGAAGAGGACCCCGAGGTCTTCAACATGGCGCACATGGGGCTGCGCCTCGCCGCCCGCGCCAACGGTGTGAGCAAGCTGCACGGCGAGGTCAGTCGGCAGATGTTCGCGAGCCTCTGGCCCGGCTTCGACAGCGCCGACGTACCGATCTCGTCGGTGACCAACGGCGTGCACGCGCCGACATGGGTCGCGCGCGAGGTGATGGAGCTGGCCGCGCGCGAGATCGGCCGCGAGCTGGTCGAGGAGGCGCAAGGCTGGGAGGGCATCATCAAGGTGCCCGACGAGGCGATCTGGGCGACCCGGCGGGTGATGCGCGCGCGGCTGGTCGAAGAGGTACGCCGGCGGCTGCGCGAGTCGTGGCTGCAGCGCGGCTCGTCCGAGGCCGCGCTCGGCTGGATCGACACGGCCTTCGATCCCGATGTGCTGACGATCGGCTTCGCGCGGCGGGTTCCGTCGTACAAGCGGTTGACGTTGATGCTGCGCGATCCGGAGCGGCTCGCGCGGCTGCTGCTCGACCCCGACCGGCCGGTGCAGATGGTCATCGCCGGCAAGTCGCACCCGGCGGATGACGGCGGCAAGGCGCTCGTGCAGCAGATGGTGCGCTTCTCCGACGATCCGTTGGTACGGCACCGGATCGCGTTCCTGCCCGACTACGACATCGGGATGGCGCGCTACCTCTACCACGGCTGCGATGTCTGGCTGAACAACCCGTTGCGGCCGCTCGAGGCGTGCGGCACGAGCGGCATGAAGAGCGCGCTGAACGGCGGCCTCAACCTGTCGATCCGCGACGGGTGGTGGGACGAGATGTACGACGGCGCGAACGGGTGGGCGATCCCGAGCGCGGCCGAGGGCATCGACCCCGAGGTGCGCGACGAGCAGGAGGCGAGCGCGCTCTACGACCTGATGGAGAACCAGGTCCGCGGCCGCTTCTACGACGTCGACCGCGACCGGCTGCCGCGCCGCTGGATCGAGATGGTCCGGCACACGTTGCAGTCGCTCGGGCCGCAGGTGCTCGCCAGCCGGATGGTTCGCGACTACGTGGTCGAGCTGTACGCGCCGGCCGCGTGGTCCTCGCGCGAGCTGGCGAACGACGGGTACGCCGGCGCCCGTGAGCTGTCCGCGTGGTGCCATCGGGTGCGCAGTGCGTGGCCGTACGTGCGGGTCGCGCACGTCGAGACGAGCGGCGTCGCGGACGCGCCGGAGCTGGGCCAGCAGCTCGACGTCCGCGCGGTCGTCGACCTCGGCGGCCTCGCGCCTGACGACGTCCGGGTGGAGGTCGCGTTCGGCGCCGTGGACGAGAACGACGAGTTGCGCCGACCGGAGTTCCTCGTGCTGACGTGCGTTGAGCAGGTGGACACCACGTGGCGCTACGAGGGCTCGGTGCGGCTGGACCGCCGCGGCGCGTTCGGCTACACCGTGCGCGTGCTCCCGCAGCACTCCTCCCTCGCGTCGCCGGCCGAGCTGGGCCTGATCGCCGTACCGGTCGAGAGCACCGCCTACACCGCGATCTAGAGCGCGCGCAGCAAGACGGAAGAGCGCGGCGGCATCGTCAGGACCGCGGACACGTCGACGTGCCCGCCGGGCGCGAGCGCAGGCTGCGCGGTGTCGAGCTCGACCGCGTACGCCGACGCCCACGGCGGGCCGGGCAGCTTGACCTCCGCGTCGCCGTCGCCGGCGTGCAGCAGCAACAGGAACGAGTCGTCGACGATGCGCTCGCCGCGCGGCCCGCGGGTGCGGATGCCGCGACCGGAGAGGTACATGCCGACCGTGCGCAGGTCCGGTGCCGACCAGTCCGCGTCGCCGAGCTCGCCGCCGTCGGCGCGGAACCACGCCACGTCCTTCACGCCGTCGTCGAGCCGATGCCCTTCGAAGAACGCGCGCTGCCGGAACACCGGATGGGCGCGGCGCAACCCGACGAGCCTCGCGACGACGTCGATCAGATCCGAAGGCGCTGAAGGCCAGTCGAGCCACGACAGCTCGTTGTCCTGGCAGTAGGCGTTGTTGTTGCCGTGTTGCGTGTGCCGCAGCTCGTCGCCCATCCGCAACATCGGCACGCCGGTCGACAGCAGCAACGTGGTCAGGAAGTTGCGCATCTGACGCGCGCGCAGCACGTTGACCTCGGGATCATCGGTGTCGCCTTCGACACCGCAGTTCCACGAGCGGTTGTCGTCGTTGCCGTCCTTGTTGTTCTCGCCGTTCGCCTCGTTGTGCTTGCCGTCGTACGAGACGAGGTCGCGCAACGTGAAGCCGTCGTGGCAGGTGACGAAGTTGATGCTCGCGTACGGCTTGCGCCCGTCGTCCTGGTAGAGGTCGCTCGACCCCGACAGTCGCGACGCGAGCCCCGAGACCCCCGACTCGGCGCCGCGCCAGTAGTCGCGGATGGTGTCGCGGTACTGCCCGTTCCATTCGGTCCACAGCGGCGGGAACTCGCCGACGAGATAACCACCCGGCCCGAGGTCCCACGGCTCGGCGATCAGCTTGACCCGCGACAGCACCGGGTCCTGCTGGATGATGTCGAAGAACGCGGAGAGCTTGTCGACGTCGTGGAAGCTGCGCGCGAGCGCCGACGCGAGATCGAAGCGGAAGCCGTCGACGTGCATCTCGGTCACCCAGTAGCGCAGCGAGTCCATGATGAGTTGCAGCACGTGCGGCTGCTGCGCGTTGAGCGTGTTGCCGGTGCCGGTGTAGTCGAGGTAGTAGCGCGGGTCGCCGTCGCGCAGCCGGTAGTACGTCGGGTTGTCGATGCCGCGGAACGACAGCGTCGGCCCGGCCTCGTCGCCCTCCGCGGTGTGGTTGTAGACGACGTCGAGGATGACTTCGATGCCGGCGGCGTGCAGCGCGCGCACCATCGCCTTGAACTCGCGCACCTGCTCGCCGCGCGAACCGCTCGAGCAGAAGCCGGCGTGCGGCGCGAAGTAGCCGAGCGTGTTGTAGCCCCAGTAGTTCGACAGGTCACGGCGCAGGACGGCCGGCTCGCTGACGAAGTGGTGCACCGGCATCAGCTCGACGGCCGTGACGCCGAGCCGCTGCAGGTGGCTGATCGCGGCCGGGTGCGCGAGGCCGGCGTACGTGCCACGGATCTCCGGCGGCACCTCGGGGTGCCGCGCGGTGAAGCCCTTCACGTGCAGCTCGTAGATGACCGAGTCGGCCCACGCGACGTGCGGCCGGTGGTGGTCCTCACCCCACGGGAACGGGTCGTGCACGACGACCGACTTCGGCACGTACGGCGCGGAGTCGCGGTGGTCCTGCGTCGTGTCGTCGCGGTTGGCGGCGTAGCCGAACACCGCGTCGTCCAGGACGAAGTCGCCGTCGAGGGCGAGCGCGTACGGATCGATCAGCAGCTTGCTCGGGTTCCAGCGCAGGCCGCGCGCGGCGTCGTACGGGCCGTCGACTCGGAAGCCGTAGCGCTGCCGCGGGCCGACGCGGGGGAGGTAGCCGTGCCAGACGTGGTAGGTGACCTCGTCCAGCTCGACCCGCGATTCGTTGCCGGCGTCGTCGAACAGGCAGAGGGCCACGGACTCCGCCGCGGGCGCGAAGAGCGCGAAGTTGGTGCCCTCGCCGTCCCACGTCGCCCCCAACGGGAACGGGCTGCCGGGCCAGTGCACGCCATTACCCTGCCACGTACCCTGCCTCCCATGGCTGACTTTGTGACCCTGGAGGTCGACGGCGGCGTCGGCACCATCCGCCTCGACCGCCCGCCGATGAACGCGCTCAACGCCCAGGTGCAAGAGGAGTTGCGGGCCGCCGCGCTCGAAGCGTCGCAGCGCCGCGAGGTCCGCGCCGTCGTCGTCTACGGCGGCCCGAAGGTCTTCGCCGCGGGCGCGGACATCAAGGAGATGGCGACGATGTCCTACACGGACATGGTCGACCGCTCGGCCGGGCTGTCGTCGGCGTTCACCTCGGTCGCGAAGATCCCGAAGCCGGTCGTCGCGGCGGTCACCGGCTACGCGCTCGGCGGCGGCTGCGAGCTGTCGCTGTGCGCCGACTACCGGGTCGCCGCCTCCGACGCGAAGCTCGGCCAGCCGGAGATCCTGCTCGGCGTCATCCCCGGCGCCGGCGGCACCCAGCGGCTCGCCCGCCTGGTCGGCCCGTCGAAGGCCAAGGACCTGTGCTTCACCGGCCGGTTCGTCGGTGCCGAGGAGGCGCTGCGGATCGGGCTGGTCGACGCCGTCGTACCGTCCGAAGAGGTGTACGACGCGGCGCACCGGTGGGCGGCGCAGTTCGCGACCGGGCCGGGCTACGCGCTGCGCGCGGCGAAGGAGGCCATCGACGCCGGGCTGTCGGTCGACCTCGACACCGGCCTGGCGATCGAGCGCCAGCAGTTCGCCGCGCTGTTCGGCACCGAGGACCGCACGATCGGGATGCAGTCGTTCATCGAGAACGGGCCGGGCAAGGCCCAGTTCGCCAATAAGTAGGGTTCGCCAATCGCTAAACCGGTTTCGAACTGTCGGTGCCCGCGGGTACCGTGCAAACAGTGTTCAACGGGGCCCGCTACCGCTCGCTCTACGGGTTCCGTGACTACCTGCGGCCGTACCGGTGGCAGATGTGGGTGATGTTCGCCGCCGCGTTCGCGATGGTCGCCGCGAGCACGCTCGTCCCGCTGGTGATCAAGGCCGCGGTCAACGGCCCGATCGCCCGCGGCGACCGGGGCGCGATGGTCCCGGTGTTCTTCGCCGCGCTCGGGCTCGGGGTCGCCGAGTGCGCGCTGATCTTCATCCGGCGCTACATCCAGTCCATCGCCGTGCTGCGGGTCGAGACCAACATCCGCGACGACCTCTACCGGCACCTGCAGCGGCTCGCGGTCGCGTTCCACGACCAGTGGCAGACCGGCCAGCTGCTCTCCCGCGCGACGACCGACCTGTCCTCGATCCGCCGGTTCCTCGGCTTCGGCGCGATCTTCCTGGTCGTCAACGTCGTGCAGTACGTCGCGGTCTGCGCGCTGCTGATCGCGACCTACCCGCCGCTCGGGCTGGTCGTCGCCGCGATGACGGTGCCGGTGATCTGGCTGGCCCGCCGCTTCGGCAACGAATACTCCCTGCTCGCCCGCCGGATGCAGGACCAGCAGGGTGACCTCGCGACCGCCGCGGAGGAGGCGGCGAGCGGCATCCGCGTCACCAAGGCGTTTGGTCGCGGCATGCTGCTGCACTCGCAGTTCGTCCGCCAGGCCGAGGTCGTGCGCGGCTCGGCGCTGGAGATGGTCGCGCTGCGCGGCCGGTTCTGGTCACTGCTGGAGCTGATCCCCAACATCGTCATGGCGCTCGTCGTCCTCATCGGCGGGCTCGCGGTCGCGCACCACTCGATGTCGCTCGGCGCGCTGGTCGCGTTCACGACGCTGCTGGTGTTATTGCAGTGGCCGATCATCGACATCGGCTGGATCCTGTCGATGGCGCAGGAGGCGGCGACCGCGGCCGACCGGATCCGCGAGGTCTTCGACACGGTGCCCGCGGTGGTCGATCCGCCGTCGCCGGCACCGCTCGCGGCACCGCGCGGGCACCTGCGCTTCGAGCACGTCTCGTTCGCGTTCCCCGACGCCGACGAGCCGACGTTGCGCGACATCGACCTCGACCTCGCGCCGGGGGAGACCCTCGCGATCGTCGGCGCGACCGGGTCCGGCAAGACCGCGCTGACCGCGCTGCCCGCACGGCTCTACGACGTGACCGCCGGCCGGATCACTCTCGACGGCGTCGACATCCGTGACCTCGCGCTGACCGACCTGCGCTCCCGGATCGCGACCGCGTTCGAGGATCCGGTGCTGTTCTCGATGAGCGTCCGGGAGAACCTCGTCCTCGGCCGGCCGGACGCGACGGACGAGGAGATCGAGGCGGCGATCGACCTCGCCCAGGCCGACTTCGTGCACGAGCTGCCATGGGGCCTCGACACCCGGATCGGCGAGCAGGGCCTGTCGCTGTCCGGTGGTCAGCGGCAGCGGCTCGCGCTGGCCCGCGCCGTCCTCGCCCGGCCCGCCGTCCTCGTCCTCGACGATCCGCTGTCCGCGCTCGACGTGCACACCGAGGCGAGGGTCGAGGCCGCGCTCGCGCGGGTGCTGCGCGACACCACCGCGATCGTCGTCGTCCATCGCCCGTCGACGGTCGCGCTCGCCGACCGGGTCGCGCTCTTGGAGGACGGGCGCATCACGGCCGTCGGCACGCACAGCGAGCTGATGCGGCTGCCGGCGTACGCCGAGATCCTCACCGTCGATCCCGACGACGTCGTCTCCGCGGGGGTGCCGCAATGACGACGGCATCGGTCGACCAGTGGCGCGGGGTCGCGGCCGAGACGCAGGAGGACGTCGCCGCGAGCCTGTCGGTGCTGCTCCGCCGCCGGACCCGCCGGTTGCTCGGCGACCTGCTCGCGCCGCACCGCCGGGCGGTCTGGGTCTACACGGTCGCGATCGTCGTCAGCGTCGTCGCGTCGATGGCGATCCCCGCGCTCGTCGGCATCGGCATCGACCGCGGGATACCGGCGGCGCGGCGCGGTGACGACGTCCCGCTCATCGTCGTCGCCGCGGTGATCGTTGGCTGCGCGCTGCTGCAGGCGTGGCTCTACCGGACGTTCGTGCTCGGCACCGGCCGGATCGGCCAGCGCATCCTGCTCGAGCTGCGGCAGCGGGTTTTCCGTCATTTCCAACGGCTTTCGCTCGCGTTCCACGAGCGCTACACGTCCGGCCGGATGATCTCGCGGCTCACGTCCGACATGGACACGATCAGCTCGATGCTCGATGCGGGCCTCGACACGCTGGTCACCGCGGTGCTGTCGATCGTCACCGTCGGCACTGTTCTGCTGGTGCTCGACTGGCCGCTCGGGCTGGTGTCGCTCGCGTCGTTCGTCCCGCTGCTGTGGCTGTCCCGGTGGTACCAGCGGCGCTCGACCGCGGCCTACCGCCGTACCCGCGAAGCGATCGCGCTCGTCATCGTGCACTTCACCGAGTCGCTGCGCGGCATCCGCGCGGTGCAGGCGTTCCGGCGCGAGCCGCGCAACAACGAGATCTTCGAGGAGCTCGACGAGGACTACCGCCGTACGACGACCACGTCGTTCCAGTTGCTGACCGTCTACTGGCCGGGCATCCGGTTCATCGGCAACCTCACGACCGCGGCGATTCTGCTGATCGGCGGGCTGCGGGTCATCAACGGCGACATGAAGGTCGGCGTGCTCGCGTCGTTCGTGCTCTACCTCCGCCGGTTCTTCGAGCCGATCGCCGACGTCAGCCAGTTCTACGACTCGTTCCAGGGCGCCGCCGCGGCGCTGGAGAAGCTCGCCGGTGTTCTGGACGAGGAGCCGTCGGTGCCGATGCCGCCGCGGCCGATGGAGCTGCTGCCGGAGGGTGGCTGGCACGGCGCGGTCGAGTTCCGCGACGTGAGCTTCGGCTACCGCGCCGACAAGCCGGTGCTCGACGGCTTCTCGCTGTCGGTGCCCGCCGGCCAGACGGTCGCGTTGCTCGGCGAGACCGGTGCGGGCAAGAGCACGGTCGCCCGGTTGCTCGCGCGCTTCTACGACCCGGTCTCGGGTGCGGTGGTCGTCGACGGCGTCGAGCTGCGGTCACTGCCGGAGGCCAACCTGCGCCGCGCGGTCGCGATGGTCACGCAGGAGTCGTTCCTGTTCACCGGGTCGGTCGCGGACAACATCGCGTTCGGCCGGCCGGAGGCGAGCCGCGAGGAGATCGAGGCGGCCGGTCGCGCGGTCGGCGTGGACGTCGTCGTACGGCGGCTGCCCGACGGCTGGGACTCCGCCGTCGGCAAGAACGGCGCCAAGCTCTCGGCGGGCCAGCGGCAGCTGATCGCGCTGGCGCGCGCGGTACTCGCCGACCCCGCGGTGCTCATCCTCGATGAGGCGTCGTCGTCGCTCGATGCGCCGACGGAGCGGCTGGTGCAGCGGGCGCTGCGCACCGTGCTCGCCGGCCGCACGGCGCTGATCATCGCCCACCGGTTGTCGACGGTCGGGATCGCCGACCGGGTGCTGGTGCTGGACGAGGGCCGGATCGTCGAGGACGGCACGCCGGCGCAGCTGCTCGAAGCCGGCGACGGCGAGTACGCCGCCCTGCACCGGCAATGGCTCGAATCGTTGCTGTAGCCCTTGGCGCCACTGGGTCGCTTTTGCTGGTCTGAATCGGCCGCGGAGACCAGCAGGAGCTACCCAGCAGGCGCTACACCGTGCGGTGCGCTGCTGCGGGCTCCGCGTCCGTCGGGGCGTGGCGCTCCAGGAACGCGTAGACGTCGGTCGTGTCGACACCGGGGAAGGTGCCGGGCGGCAGCGCGGCGAGCAGGTGGCTGTGCGCCCGCGCCGACGGCCAGGCGTTGCCGGCCCACTTGCCGGCCAGCTCCTCCGGCGGCCGGCGGCAACACGTGAGCGCCGGGCAGGCCGACTTGCGTCGCCGCTGCGTGTCCGAGCCGCGGAACCACTTCGCATGTTGGAACGGCACCCCGACGGTGACCGCGAACTCGCCGCCACCGCCCGGCTCCACGTGCGACGTACAGAAGAACGTGCCGGTCGGTGTGTCGGTGTACTGCGTGTAGGTCGAGTAGCGGTCGCCCGACCCGAAGACGCGGCGCGACGCGAACTGCCGGCACGCGAGCTGGCCCTCGATCGCGCCGGTCGCGTCCGTCGGGTAGGTCAGCCCGTCGTTCTCGTACGCCTTGTAGATCGTGCCGCTCGCGTCGGTGCGGGTGAAGTGCACCGTGAGGCCGAGGTGGTGCGTCGCGAGGTTGGTGAACCGGTGCGCCGCGGTCTCGTGCGACACCGCGAACACGTCGCGCAGGTCCTCCATCGACAGCGCCCGATCCCGTTTGGCCTCAAGGAGAAAACGTACGGCGGCGCCTTCGGGTACGAGCAGCGCGGCGGCGAAGTAGTTGGCCTCGACGCGCTGGCGCAGGAAGTCGGCGAAGTCGACCGGGTCGGTGTGGCCGAGCGCGAAGTGGCCCAGCGTCTGCAGCACGACGTAGCGCGGGTCGTGGCCGGCCGGTCGCTGCGGCAGGTAGATCCGCCGGTTCGTCGTGTCGGCGACCGACCGGGTCGACTCGGGCAGGTCGCTGACGTGGTGCAGCGTGAAGCCGAAGTGCGCGGCCAGGTCGGTGATCGCGCGCTGCGGCAGCGCACCGCCCGAGTGCCCGACCGCGCGCAGTGCCCCGTCGGCGGCCGACTCTGCCTCGGCGAAGTAGTTGTCCCGCCGGCGCATCTGCCGGCGCAGCTCGACGTTGGCCCGCCGGGCGGCCTCCGGTGTCGCGGCGAACCGCTCGTCGCGGCGGCGCAACTCGGCGTGCAGCGCGACGACGTGCTCCAGCACGTCCGTCGGGATGCGCGGCCCCGGCCGCAGCGGCGGCAGCCCGAGAGCGGAGTACGACGGGTCGCGCTGGGCCCGCTCGAGCGCGATCTCCAGCGACGCCCGGCGGCTCGGCGCCTCCGGCCGGAGCAGTTCGTCCACCGGTACGTCGAGCCGTGCGGCGACGGCCTGCAGCAGCGACAGCTTCGGCTCGCGGCGGCCGTTTTCGATCATCGACAGGGCCGAGGTCGCGCTGCCGACGGCCTCGGCGAGCTCGGCGAGGGTGAGGCCGCGGTTGCGGCGGGCATGCCGCAGCCGCTGGCCCAGCACCACGAGATCCAGGGTGACGTCCGCCACGTTGTTCACCTTATCGAAAGAAACGCCAAATTTCACACCGAGCGGAGTTCGACAACACGCGTGAGACGCAGCATAGTGAGCAACACATCTGGAAGTTCACTCGTTTTTGCAGAGGAGCGATCCACCTCAATGTCCAGCATGCAAGACCAAGCCCAGGCACTCCAGCAGGAGTGGGAGACCGACGCCCGCTGGAAGGGCGTCAACCGCGACTACACCGCCGCCGACGTCGTCCGGCTGCGCGGCTCGGTCCAGGAGGAGCACACGCTCGCGCGCAACGGCGCCGAGAAGCTGTGGAAGCTGATCAACTCCGAGGACTACATCAACGCGCTCGGCGCGCTCACCGGCAACCAGGCCGTCCAGCAGGTGCGGGCCGGCCTCAAGGCCATCTACCTGTCCGGCTGGCAGGTCGCCGGCGACGCCAACCTCGCCGCCCAGACCTACCCGGACCAGAGCCTCTACCCGGCCAACTCGGTCCCGGCCGTCGTACGGCGGATCAACAACGCGCTCAAGCGGGCCGACCAGATCACGTGGTCGGAGGGCAAGACAGACACCGACTGGTTCGCGCCGATCGTCGCGGACGCCGAGGCCGGGTTCGGCGGCGTGCTCAACGCCTACGAACTGATGAAGTCGATGATCGATGCCGGTGCCGCGGGCGTGCACTGGGAGGACCAGCTTTCGTCGGCCAAGAAGTGCGGCCACCTCGGCGGCAAGGTGCTCATCCCGACCAACCAGCACGTCAAGACGCTCAACGCCGCGCGGCTCGCCGCCGACGTCGAGGGCGTCCCGTCGGTCATCGTCGCGCGCACCGACGCGCAGGCCGCGACGCTCATCACGAGCGACGTGGACGAGCGCGACCGGCAGTACGTCACCGGTGAGCGCACGGCCGAAGGCTTCTACCGGGTGACCAACGGCATCGACCCGTGCATCACCCGCGCGCTCGCCTACGCGCCGTACGCCGACCTCATCTGGATGGAGACGTCGAAGCCGGACCTCGAGATCGCGCGGCAGTTCGCCGAGGCGGTCAAGAAGGAGTTCCCGGAGCAGCTGCTCGCCTACAACTGCTCGCCGTCGTTCAACTGGAAGGCCGCGCTCGACGACGACACGATCGCGAAGTTCCAGCGCGAGCTCGGCGCGATGGGCTA
>Ga0157369_10005681_pt1 | contig 14493 bp, 16 predicted proteins | sample C25metaG_FD_113461 | JGI IMG/M metagenome (GOLD analysis project Ga0157369, IMG submission 113461) | Corn rhizosphere microbial communities from Kellogg Biological Station, Michigan, USA - C2-5 metaG | ecosystem: Host-associated > Plants > Roots > Rhizosphere > Soil | place: USA: Michigan...
TCGGGGCGCAGGGGCCGACGACGACGGAGCACGTGGTGCGCTGGCTCTACTTCCTCGGCCTCGCACTGCTCGTCGGCGGGATCGGCTTCGACCTCCTCGTGCAGCGCGTCTCCGAGCGCCGCCGCTTCTGGCTCGTCGTCGGCACGGGCGCAGTGGTCACGCTCGAGGTCGGGATCACGGCATTCCTCCTGCGCGCCGAGGACGCGTTGCAGCTGCCCTTCACGGCGTTCCTCTACGGCGACCTCTCGCCGATCTCCGGCGGCACGCGCTTCGGCCAGGCGTTCATCGCGATGGAGCTCGGGTTCGCGCTCGTCACCGCGTTGCTCTTTCTCGCGTGGTTGACGGAGCGGCGCGCGCTGCTGTGGGTCGCGTTCGTGCTCGGCCTGGGCCTCGGCTCGGGGCTCTCGCTCTCCGGCCATTCGTCCGCGACGGTGCCCGAGTCGGTTGCCGACTGGCTGCACCTTTCCGCGGCGACCTTGTGGATCGGCGGGCTCGTGCAGCTCGCGGTCGTCGCGCGCAACGCGGACGCGTTCCGCCGGTTCTCCCGGCTCGCGATGACGTGCGTCGCCGTGTTGATCCTCGCCGGGACGTACCTGAGCATCGAGCGCTTCCCGGCGCTGCACGACCTCTGGACGACGCACTACGGCCGCATCCTGCTCGTCAAGCTCGCCCTCGTCTCGGTCGCGCTGTGCTGGGGCGCGCTGCACCAGCTCCTCGGGCGAAGCGTCCGCGGGTCGCTCTGGGCCGAGAGCGCCGTGGCGATGGCGGTCCTCCTCGTCGCGGCCGTGCTCGTCGACTCCAAACCGCCCGTGAAGCCCCTGCCTATAACGTCAACGCATGCTCGTTCTCTCGCGCCGTGACGTCGAGACGCTGCTCGACCTCGACGAGCTGATCGACGCGCTCGCGCGGGCACACGCCGAACTGTCGGCGGGCGACGCGTCGATGCCGCCACGGATCGCCGCCTTCGCACCCGTCGGCCTGCTCGGAGCGATGCCCGCCTACCTTCCGTCGGCGGGGCTCGGGTGCAAGCTCGTGTCGCTGTTCCCGGAGAACACCGACCGCGAGACGCATCAAGCGGCGATCATGCTCTTCGAGCCCGAGAACGGTTCGCCCCTCGCGTTGCTCGACGGCACCTACATCACGGCGATGCGCACGGCCGGCGCCGCCGCGTTGTCGACGAAGTTGCTCGCACGTGAGGACGCGAGGGTGCTGGCGGTTCTCGGGACGGGCGTGCAGAGCCGCGCGGCAGTCGAGATGTTCCAACGCGTGCGGGGCTTCACCGAGGTGCGGGTCGCCGGGCGCGGCGAGTTCGAGGCTGCGGTGCGCGGAGCCGACGTCGTCGCTGCGACGACGGCCGCGGACGAGCCGGTCGTCCGGGCCGAGTGGCTCTCTCCTGGCACGCACGTCACCTCCGTGGGCTACCACCCGCCCGGATCGGAGCTCGACCCGGCGATCGTGGAGCAGGCCGACGTCGTCTGCGTCGAGCTCCGCGAGTCGTCGTTCGCCGCGCCCCCGGCGGGCGCGGTCGAGCTGGCCGGAGTCGATCCCGCGGCGGCCGTGGAGCTGGGGGAGCTCGTGGCGGGCAGTAGGCCCGGCAGAGGGAGCGACGCCGAAATTACGCTGTACAAGTCCGTCGGGGTCGCGACCCAGGACCTCGCCGCCGCAGCGCTCGTGTTGCGTGCTGCGCGGGAGCGGAACATCGGACAGGAGTTCGAGCTGGAGGAGATGCACGCATGACCGAGTTGGTTCCAGGCCTCGCCGGCGTCGTCGCGGTCGAGACGGAGATCGCCGAGCCGGACCAGGAGGGCGGCGAGCTCCGGTACCGCGGCGTCAACATCGAGGACCTCGTCGGGCATGTCCCCTTCGAGCAGGTCTGGGGCCTGCTCGTCGACGACTCGTTCGAGCCCGGCCTCCCGGCCGCCTACTGCGAGCTGGAGCAGCGCACGGGCCACTACATCGGCGATCTGCAGACCGCGCTCGCGAGCCTCGGCGGCAGGTGGGACCTCCGGCAGTTCATCGACATCGACGACGACCAGGCGAAGGAAGACCTCCGCCGGCTCTCGGCCGCCGCGCTCTCGATCGTCGCGCAATCGGCGCGCGGCGCAGACGCCCCGCCCGTTCCGGAGGAGAAAGTCCTGGAAGGCAAGACCGCGGCGGAGCGGTTCCTGCTCGCCTGGCGCGGCGAGGTGAACGAGCAGGATGCGCGCGCGATCGACACGTATTGGATCTGTACGGCCGAGCACGGCCTGAACGCGTCGACGTTCACCGCCCGCATCGTCGCCTCGACCGGCGCGGACGCGGCGGCGGCGTTGTCGTCGGCCGTCGGCGCTCTGTCGGGCCCGCTGCACGGCGGCGCGCCCGCGCGCGTGCTGCCCATGCTCGACGCGGTCGCCGAGAGCGGGGACGCCGAGAAGTGGGTCGCCGAGGCGCTCGCGCGGGGTGAACGGATCATGGGGTTCGGTCACCGCATCTACCGCGCCGAGGATCCGCGCTCGCGCCTGCTCAAACGCGTCGCGAAAGAGCTCGGCTCACCTCGGGTCGCCGTCGCCGAAGAGCTCGAGCAGGTCGCGCACGAAGCGATCGCGAAGAAGAGCCCGTCCCACTCGTGGACGAACGTCGAGTACTGGTCGGCTGTCGTCCTCGACGTCGCCGGGATACCGCCTGCGCTCGCGCCTGCGATGTTCGCGTGCTCGCGCACGGCCGGCTGGTCGGCGCACATCCTCGAGCAGAAGCGGCTCGGCGTGCTCTTCCGCCCGTCGGCGCGATACGTCGGTCCCGGCACGCGGACGCTTCAGGGGGTCTAGGTGGCGAAGAAGACGATCGAAGTCGAGGTCGACGAGCACGGCGCCTTCGACGGCGCGGAGCTGCGCAAGCAGGGTCTCGTCTCGTACGACCAGCCGCTGCTCGCGACGGCGACGGCACGCAGCGCGATCACGTACATCGACGGCGAGGCGGGCATCCTCCGCTATCGCGGCTATCCGATCGAGCAGCTTGCGGAGCAGAAGCATTTCCTCGAAGTCGCGTATCTGCTCGCGCACGGCGAGCTCGCCACCGAGGAGGAACGGCAGGCATTCCGACGCGCGGTCTACGACGCCGATGTCGACCGCGAGCGCATCGCCGCGATCGTCGAGTCGTTTCCCGAGGGCTCGCACCCGATGGCGATCCTCATCGCCGGCTACGCCGCGCTCGGTGCGACGCATCCGGAGACGAAGGACGTCAAGAACGCGGAGATGCGGAAGCGGTTCTTCCCGCTCGCGTTGGCGGAGACGCTCGAGCTCGGCGCGCGCGCGATCGCACGCCACACCGGTGCGCAGCCGCAGGCTCCCGAGGGCGACACGTACGCGAACCGCTTCGTGCACGCCTGCGGCGACGCGGTGGACACGAGTCGCGGTGCCGAGGCGCTCGACATCTTCGGCAAGGCACTCGACGTGCTCTTCGTACTGCACGCGGACCATGAGCTGAATGCCGGCACGAACGCGATGCGCGCAATCGGCTCCGCGGAGACCGACATGTATTCGTCACTCGCCGGGGCGGCGGCTGCGCTGTACGGCCCGCTGCACGGCGGCGCGAACGAGGCGGTGCTGCGGATGCTCGACTCGATCGGGTCGCTCGACAACGTCGGTGAGTACATCGAGCGGGTCAAGAAGCACGAGGTCCTGCTCTACGGCTTCGGGCACCGCGTCTACAAGAACTACGACCCGCGGGCGAAGGTGATCAAGGGCGTCGTCGACAAGGTGCTCGCGGTCGCAGGCGAGAACCCGCTCCTCGCGATCGCGACCGAGCTCGAGCGGATCGCGCTCGAGGACGAGTACTTCGTCTCGCGGAAGCTCTATCCGAACGTCGACTTCTACTCGGGTATCGCGTATCGCGCGATCGGCTTCGACCCGGCGGCGTTCACCGTCCTGTTCGCCGTCGCACGCACGGTCGGCTGGCTCTGTCACTACGACGAGCTGATGAGCGGCGACTTCAAGATCACCCGTCCGGCGCAGATCTACGTCGGGCCCGGCGAGCGCGACCTCCCGTCGTAGACGCGTCCCCGTCGGACGATCGGTACGGGTCCTTGTTCACGTGATCGTCACGCTCGCGAGGCGGCAGCGAGACATGTCCTCCTGACGAACCCGCTGCAAACCGGGGCATCGCCCTGTTGAAACGGGGACAGTCCCCGTTACGGAACCGTCACGGCCTCGGCGGCGTCTTCTCGCCCGCCTCGATCCGGACCTCGAGGCGGTTCGCCGGCGGCGTCAGGGGACAGGCCCACCGGTCGTCCCACGCGCACGACGGGTTGTACGCGAAGTTGAAATCGAGGATCAGCTCGCCGCCGAGGTCAGCGCCCTTCACGGTGTCGAGCAGGTAGCGCCCGGCGCCGTAGGTCTCGCGCCCGCTCGTTCCGTCGCGGAACGGCAGGAAGACGCCGCCCCCGTACGTCTCGAGCCAGTACAGGTCGAGCGAGAGATCGTCGCCGAACCGAACGCGCGCGAAGCGGGTGAACGGAAAGCCGTCGATCTCGATCGGCTCGTGCGGTGCGTCCTCGACGCGTCCCTCGAGCCGCCACGCCGGGTCGTACGGGAAGTACTGCGGCTGACCGCCGAGCCGGGGCGACTGCGGATGCGACCGGTACAGCTCGGCGCGCGCGTCCACCCAGCGCTGCCACGCGCGCGCAGGATCGTCGGCTGCAGCGTCGCGAACCGCCGCGTACAGGGCGAACACGCGACGGCGCCAATCGAGCAGCGTTAGGCTCATTCCGTGGACGACCTCCTGCAGTACCGGGATCGGTTCCCGATCCTCGACGACTGCACGTACCTGATCAACCATTCGCTCGCCGCGATGCCGGCGAAGGCCGAGGACAACCTACGCGAGTACGCACGCATGTGGCGCGAGCGCGGCATCCGCTCGTGGGGCGAGGGCTGGTGGGAGATGCCCGTCACCGTCGGCGACCAGATCGCCCGCCTCATCGGCGCGCCTCCGGGCAGCACGGTCATGCACCAGAACGTGACCGTCGCGGAGATGGTGGTCCTCAGCTGCTTCCGGAATCCCGGTGCGCGCAACCGGATCGTCTACGAGGAGGCGAACTTCCCGTCCGTCCGCTACCTCTACCAGGCGCAGCCCGAGCTCGACGTGCACGCGGTGGAGGACGCGCAGGCGATCGTCGACGCGATCGACGAGCGCACGCTCCTCGTCCCGATCTCGCACGTGCTCTTCAAGAACGCCGAGATCCAGGCGATCGAGCCGATCATCCGGCGCGCTCACGAGTGCGGCGCGCACGTCGTGCTCGACTCTTACCAGAGCGCAGGAGTCGTCCCGTTCGACGTGACGGCGCTGAACGTCGACTTCGCGACGGGCGGCAGCGTCAAGTGGCTCTGCGGCGGCCCGGGCGCCGGCTGGCTGTACGTGCGACCGGATCTCGCGGAACAGCTCGAGCCGACGTTCGTCGGCTGGCAGGGGCACGCGCGGCCGTTCGCGTTCGAACCGGAGCTCGAGTACGCCGACGGTGCGCGCCGCTTCCTCACGGGGACCCCGAACGTGCCCGCGCTCTTCGCCGCGACCGCGGGCTACGACGTGATCGAGGAGGTCGGCGTCGAGCGGATCCGCGAGCGCTCGCTCGCACTGACGCAGTTGCTCATCGACCTGCTCGACGAACGCGGGCTCGAGGTTGCGAGCCCACGCGAGGCGCACAGACGCGGCGGCACGGTGCTGGTCAAAACGCCCGATCATGCAGCGGTCCACAGGGAGCTGACGGAGCGGGAGATCATCTGCGACTTCCGCCCGGATGCGGGTTTGCGGCTCGGCCCGCACTTCTTCAACACGGAGGACGAGCTCCGCCACACCGTCGAGCAGCTCGCAGACATCGTCGAGTCCGGCGCCTACGAGCGGCACGCCGGCGCGGTCGGCCGCTTCTAGGCGGCTACGTCTGCGACGGGCAGAACTTGTCGCCCTGCGACAGCTCGAGCTGCAGCGCCTTCATCTGATTCTCGTAGGCGACCTTCGCCGGATCGTTCGCGTTCCACGCCCCCGGGTCGGCGACCGTCGCGACGAGATTGGGCGTCACGCCGGGGCCGAGCACCTCGATCATGTACGCGTTGCCGTTACCGGCCGGCCGCGATGGATGCCCCGGCAGCGACACGTCGTTGGTCGGCCAGAACGAGTAGCAGAAGACGCCGGTCGGATTGCGGAAGACGATCGACGTCTCCCGCTTCCAGCCCGGGCCGTACGCCGAGTCGAGCGTGTCGATGTAGAGGCTGCGTCCGTAGCGGTCTTGCGGAGCGCCCGTCCCCTTCACCGTGTGGAACCCGTGCACCGGCGTGCCCTCGTAGCTGAGGCGGCCGAAGAGGTTGTGCGCCTGGCCGCCGAACGCCCAGTCCGCGTGCACCTCGAGCTCCGCGAGCGGCCCCGTCCAGTGCGAGACGTCGACCTCCCAGTCGGTCTGGCCGGCCTTGTAGACCGGGAAGCCGCGATGCGGCAGGTTCGGCTGCCAGCGCTGGACGGCCCAGTAGGAGCCGTCGGGCGCCGTGCACGCCGCGAGCATGTTCGCGAGCTTCGGCCCGGTGTACGGCCGGCACGCGTTGCCGAAGTGCTGCCAGATCGTGTGGCCGTACGTCTGCCAGCCGCCGGTCCAGTCGATCGTGAACCGGACCTGCGGCACGGTCGTGCTCGGCGGCAACGCGTTCTCCGCGCCCCAGACGAGTGCGTGCCGCGTCTTGCCGCCCTGCAGGTAGCTGAGCATTGCGCGCGAACCGTCCTTGGAGACGGCGAGGCGCACGTGCGTCGCGTTGAGCGCGACGCGATCCGAAGCTGTGGCGGCCGAGGCGGCGGCGAGACAGAGCACAAGTGCGACGAGCAACGTTCTCACGATTTGCAAACAACAAGGTACCCCGCTTTGAGGATGTTCGCGCGGCGCGCCAGAGCCGATGTCTCGAGGGATGCGCCGGTCGCTGTTCGTCCTCGTCGTGCTGGTGCTCGCCCTCCCCGGCGTCGCGTCCGCTGCCCAGCTGATCGACCGGAACGCGTCGAACGTCCACATCGCGACGAACGCGAAGGGCGAGGCGCTCCTCACCTACACGAAGGGCGGCGCCGCGAAGCACGTCCTGATCTGGGGGGCGATCAACGCGCTCCCGCCCACGGCCGGCGGCCACCAGGTGAAGTTCTCGCTCGACTACGCGGGCGGGTGGGGCAAGTACCACACCCAGTACTGGAAGGCCTTCAAGGGCGCGTGCGGGAGGTACGACGGGCCCGCGATCCCGAACATGGTCGCCGCGTGCAAGGCGGCGGACGGCTCCTACTGGGCCGCGCAGGAATGGCCGCAGCCCCTGCCCGACCTCGGCTTCACGCCGTGGACGCAGGAGCTGCGCGCGCAGTGGCTCGAGGTCTCGCACTGGAGCGGCGACCTGCCGACCCTCGAGGTGCACATGGGCTGGGTCTACCAGGGCTTCCAGCAGATCTTCGGCCGCTACATGTACAAGGGGCAGCCGGTGTTCGGCTTCGGCACGACGTCCGTCGGCGCGCCGACGGACAACTTCGGCCGGCTCATCTATCTCGACACCCACAACTCGGTCTACGGCCCGGGCTGGCGGCGCGAGAACTCGTTCGTCCCGCACAACCCGACCGGAGCGTTCTGTTACGGCTTCTACTCGTTCGACCCGACGAAGGGCGGCTACAAGCACCCGGCGGGCGCGACCGCGAAGCGTGGGCCCGGCGTCGGCGACATGTATCGACTCACCGCCTCGGGAACCGGCGTCACGCCGAACATCGCCGTGACGTTCCCCTCGATCGGCGCGTACGACCCCTCGCACGCCGCCGACCGCCTCGCGTCCGACGAGCTCCTGCGCTCGTACGGCGACAGGTCCTGCCAGGCCGGCCTCACATCCGGCTGAGCAAGTCCTCCGCGTAACGCGGCGCCTCCGGCTCGTCGCCGTGGCGGAAATAGACGTACGTCGGCTCGCGCAACGCGCGCACGCGTTCGACGAACGCCTCGTCGGGCGGTTCGCGTCGGCGGAGGAAGCGGAACGGCGCCGGCTGCTCGAGATCGTTCACGCGCACCGCGCCCGCTGCTGCGAGCCGCGGCTCGATCCCGTCCCACGAGGGATGCTCGAGGTCGAACGCGAGCCGCAGGGACGGGTCCAGCGAGCCGAGCAACAGCTCGACCGCACCCTCGTCGCGCGGGCTCTTGAGCGAGATCCGCACCGGCCCGAGCCGGTCGCCGAGCGCGCGCACGCGCTGCTCGAAGACGTCGAGGCTGCGCAGGCGGCCGCCGGGCAGTTTCGGCGCGAACTCGAAGCCGTCGGGAACCTGCTCCGCCCAGCGCGTGAACTGCTCCTCGCTCGGCAGCCGGTACCCGGTCGTGTTCAACTCGACCGTGGAGAAGCGCTGCGCGTAGAAGCCGAGAAACTCGGCCGCATCCATCCCGGCGGGATAGAAGCCCGGCCGCCACGAGGGGTAGCTCCAGCCGGAGGTTCCGACCGAGAGGCGCGGTAGGGTCCCCGGTCCTTTGGCCATGGTCGAGACAATGACGTTTCCGGTCGAGCAATTCTCGGACGAGGAGCGCGAGCGGCTCGCGCCGCACTTCACGAATCTCGACAAGCCCGTCTTCGGCCTCGTCAATCTGCCCGAAACGGTCAAGGGGGCGCTGTTCGCGCGCTACTCCCGCTACGCCGGGACGCTGCGCCGCCTCTTCCTCGACGAGTTCGCCGACTCCGTCCCCAACGTGCCGGCGATCGAGGGCAGCGAGGGCGAGCGCGCCGCGAAGCTGTACGAGACGATCTTCCTCGGCTACGGCGACGACTCGGTCGCGCAGCTCGGCGGGGCGCACGTCGCGTGCGAGTGGACGTCGAACCTCCTGACGAAGATCCTCCAGCGCCCGCGTCTCGCGGCCTACCTCGAGCAGTCCACTCGCTACATCGCGTACGACACGCAGCTCGACGGCTACGGCTACCGGTACCACCGCGACGCGCGTTTCGGCCCCGACTACGAGCGTGCGCTCGACGACCTCTTTGCGACCTACTCCTCGCTGCTCGAGCGGACGACGGCGCACGTCGGCGATCGGTTCCCGGCAGCGGAGGGAGAGTCGCCGGCCGCACACCGGCGCGCGGTCCGCGCGAAGGCGCTCGACCTCGTGCGCGGCCTGCTGCCCGCGGCGTCGCTCTCCCACATGGGCATCTACGCGAGCGGGCAGACGTACGAGCAGCTCGTCCTGCACCTGCTCGCGCATCCGCTCGCGGAGGCGCAGGCGTACGGCGAGATGCTGCTCGTCGAATTGCAGAAGATCATCCCGAGCTTCGTCACGCGCGTGCCGAAGCCCGACCGCGGCGGCCGCTGGATCGAGTTCCTGCGCGAACGGCGCGAGGCGGCGGAGACGGTCGCGGCGCGGCTGGGGATCGACGTCTCGGCGGGCGCGTCGGCGCCGTCGGTGCGGCTGATCCGCGCCCACGGCAGCGAGCTCGAGCTGGTCGCCGCGCTGCTCTACGAGTCGTCCGGTGTCGGCGAAGAGGAGGCGCTGCGGGCCGTCGCGCAGCTCGACCCGGCGCAGCGCACCGAGCTCGTCCGCGAGCTGATCGGCACGCGCGAAAACCGTCGCCATCGTCCGGGCCGAGGCTTCGAGACGCTCACCTACCGGTTCGAGATCGTCTCCGACTACGGGGCGTTCCGCGACCTGCAGCGGCACCGCCTGCTCACGTGCCAGTGGCAGCGGCTGTCGCCGGATCTCGGCGCGGACACGCCGCACGAGCTCGTCGAGGCGGGCCTCGGCGGCGACTACGAGCGCGCGCTCGACGTCTCGCGCACGGAATACGCGCGCCTGCGTGACGCCGGTCTCGTCGAGGAGGCGCCGTACGCGCTCTGCCTCGCGTTCCGCATCCGATACGTGCTCGAGCTCGATGCGCGTGCGGCCCTGCACCTGATCGAGCTCCGTTCCGGCCGCGAGGGCCATCCGTCGTACCGCGCCGTTGCCCACGAGATGCGGCGTGCGATTGCCGAGGTGCACCCGTCGGTCGCGGCCGCGATGGAGTTCGTCGACGACTCCACCGAGGAGCGCCTCGAGCGGCTGCTCAGCGAGATGCGTAATGAGGCCCGAGCCGGAAGCTGAGCTCGAAGGCGAGGTCTTCGAGAACGAGGGGTTCCGCGGTGAGGATCTCGCCGGACTGCGCACGAAGAACTGCACATTCCACGGCTGCGACTTCTCGAACGCGCGCCTGAACGGCAGCGAGCACGTCGGCAGCGACTTCGCCAACTCCGTCTTCGAGAGCGCGAACCTCTTCGGCGCGGCGTTCACGGACTGCCGGTTGCTCGGGGCGTCGTTCCCCGGCGCGGTGATGACCGGTTTGCGGATCGAGCGGGGCGACCTGTCGTACGTGCTCCTGCGCGGGCACGATCTGAGCGGCCTGGATCTGCGTGAGATCAAGGCGCGGGAGGCAGACTTCTCCGAATCGAACCTCGCCGACGCGGATCTGCGTGGCGCCGACCTGAGCCGCGCACGGCTGTTCAACACGCAGCTGCGCGGCGCGGACCTTCGCGACGCCAACCTCGACGGCGTTCATCTCGCGTCCGCGCTCGTCGCCGGCGCGAAGCTCGATCTCGCCGGCGCCGTGCAGCTCGCCCGCTCGCTCGGCGCCGAGGTGGAGTGATGGCGACGCTCCGCGACGTCGAGCAGCTCGCCCTCGAGCTGCCCGAGACGACGAAAGAGCTGGTGGAGGGCCGCCCGCGCTTCCTGGTCAAGGGGAAGTGGTTCGTCTTCCACCGCAAGCCGCGCAAAGACGCTCCGTTCGACGACGTGCTCGTCTTCGCCGTCGACGGGCCCGAGTCCAAGGAGCTACAGCTCGCCGACCCGCGCGGCATCTTCTTCACGACGCCGCACTGGAACGGCTACTCGGCCGTGCTCATGCATATTCCCGACCTGAGGCAGCTCCACGAGGACGAGCTGCGCGACATCGTCGTCGACGCGTGGCTCGCGCGCGCACCGAAGCGGCTCGCGAAGGAGTGGCTCGCAGGCTAGGTGGTCGGCCGCAGCACGACGGTGCCGGCCTTGCGGTCGCCGCGCTTCTGCTTCGTCACGATCCACGTGTCGTTCGGCTGCAGGTCGTACGGTGCATTGAGCGTGACGTCGATGCTGCGTGTGTTGCCCTTCGAGATGAACGAGCCGCAGGGCGCATAGATCTTCCCGTTGCGCACGAGGAAGACCTCGTAGTACCCGTCGCGGCCGAGCTTCGGCAGCCCCGTCGCGGTCAGCTTCATCGGCCAGTTGCCGGACGTGTCAGCCGGCAGGATCTTCAGCGCCGCCAGCGCGGCCGGAGCGGCATGCGTGCCGCTGAGCTGCATGGTGGTCTGTGCGCTCGCGAGACCGCCGCCGCGGTTGCCGGCGACGTAGCCGAGCACGAACGCCACGGCGAGGATCGCGATCGTCGCGGCGAGCAGCGCGATTCGGCGCCCGCGCGGCTTCGCGGGCCTCGACAGCGTCATCGCGAGCGTCGGCCCGGCCTCGAGCCTCGGCGAGAGCTCGGGCGGCGGTCCCGCTGCGACGAGCAGGTCATGCACGTGCTGGAGCCGGCTGCGCTCCGCGTCGGGCACATCGGCCTCGATCAGATCGTCGAAGCGCGGCATTACGACAGCTCTCCCTCGAGGACGTCGGCCAGCCGCGCGAGCGCGCTGCGCGTTCGCGTCTTCACGGTGCCGAGCGGGATGTGCAGGTATTCGGCGACCTCGCTCTGCGACAGCCCGCTCCAATATGCGAGCTCCACGACCTCGCGCTCGCGCGGCGGCAGCGTCTCGAGCGCGCGATGCACGCGCCACGAGACGAACGACGTCTCAGCCGCGTCGGCGGGGCCGGGATCGGCGGAAACGATTTCCGGCACCTCGCCCGCGGTGTCGATCTGTGTGCGGAAGCGGTCGACGATCGCGTTGCGGGCGATCGCGTAGAGCCAGGGCGCGGCCGGGCCGCGCTCCGGCCGGTAGCTCGCGGCGGAGCGCCAGACGGCGGCGAATGTCTCCTGCACGGCGTCCTCGGCGCGCTGCCGGTCACGCAACCGGCGCAGCGCGAGGCCGAACATCGAGCGGACGTAACGGTGGTAGAGGACGTCGAACGCCTCGCGGTCTCGGTCGGCGATGCGCACGAGCAGGTCCGCGTCGGTCGTCTCGACCGGCGGCGCAGGCACCCGCTCGGCCGGAACGGCGCGCAGGCGTGGGGTCTCGAGAGCGAGCTCCATGTCTCCTCCGTCTCTACGCATGCCTCCCATTATCGGTTTGACGAGGGCTTTACGTCCATCGGACATAAGAAAGCGATAAATGTGGGAAATAGACAGGCGTGGATTCGAGCCTGAAGAGGAGGAGGACCCCCCAAATGAAGCGCCTGATCACCGTGGCCCTCGTCGTGTTGGCGGCCCTGACGGTCGCCGGAGCGATCGCGGCGGCCACGACCACGGTTCAGATCACCAAGAACGGCTTCACCCCGTCGAGCGTGACGGTCAGCGCCGGCGACACCATCACGTGGCACAACGCGGACACCAAGACGCATCAGGTCGTTGCCGACAACGGCGCCTTCGCGTCGCCTGCGCTCGCGGCCGGTGCCTCCTGGTCGTACACCGCTGCCAAGTCCGGCAAGTTCACCTACCGCGACGCCTACGCGACCGCGCACAGGGGCACCGTGATCGTCAAGGCGCCGCCGGCGACGCTGTCGCTCGCCCCCTCGCTCGGCACCGTCATCTACGGCAGCTCGACGCAGCTCAACGGCCAGGTCAGCAACCAGCTGACGAACGAGCCGGTGACGCTGACGGCGCAGGCGTACGGCAAGTCGATCCAGTCGGTGCAATCGACGACGACGCAGTCGGGCGGAACCTTCATCTTCGGCGTCACGCCGACGATCTCGACGACGTACACCGCGCACTGGCGCACGTCGAGCAGCGCGCCCACGACGGTGAACGTCGCACCGCGCGTCGGCTTCGGCCACAGCGGCAGCCTGTTCATCGCGAAGGTGACGTCGGACATCGGCTACTCCGGTCACTACGTGATCCTGCAGAAGCGCCAGCCGAACGGCACCTGGTACTCGTTCAGGCACATCTACCTCGGCGATGCGAACCGCGCGACGTTCAAGATCGCGGTGCCGAAGGGTCACTACGTGCTCCGGTTGATGCTCCCGTCGAGCCAGGCGGGCCTCGGGTACGTCGCGAGCGCCAGCCGCCTGCTGCCGATCGTTCGGAAGTAGTCGCGTGGCGTCAGAGGCGCGCGGCTCAGCCGCGCGCCTCTGAATAGCGCTTCGCCACCTCGTCCCAGTTGACGACGTTCCACCAAGCGGCGAGATAGTCGGGCCGCTTGTTCTGGTACTTGAGGTAGTACGCGTGCTCCCACACGTCGATGCCGAGGAGCGGCACGTCGTCCTGCATCAACGGCGAATCCTGGTTCGGCGTCGAGTAGACGGAGAGGCCGGTGCCGTCCCAGACGAGCCACGTCCAGCCCGAGCCGAAGCGCTTGACCCCGCCGTCGTTGATCGCGGACTTCAGCGCGTCGACACCGCCGAACGTGTCGTCGATCGCCTTGGCGAGGTCGCCGGTCGGCTCGCCGCCGCCGTCGGGCGACATGATCTGCCAGAAGAGCGAATGGTTCGCGTGGCCGCCGGCGTTGTTGCGGACGGCGGTCCGCTTGTCCTCGGGAACCGAATCGAGGTTGTCGAGCACGTGCTCGACCGACGTGTCGGCGAGCGGCGTCCCCTCGAGGGCGGCGTTCGCGTTGTCCACGTACGCCTTGTGGTGGCGGTCGTGGTGGATCTCCATCGTCTGCGCGTCGATGTGCGGCTCGAGCGCATCGAAGGAATACGGAAGTTGAGGCAGTTCGAAAGGCATGCCTCGACTATAGACTGCGCCCCCATGACGACGCTCGCGTTCCAATTCGAGGAGATCGCCGCCCGCGAACTGCGCCCCGAGGTCTACGAGCTCGACGGGATCTCGCGCGCCGCGGTCGAGGCGCACTACAAGCTGTACCAGGGCTACGTGAACAAGCGGAACGAGATTCTCCGCAAGCTCGCCGACGTCGACCTCGGCAGCGCGAACCAGGTCTACTCCGACCTGCGCGCGCTCAAGGTCGACCTGACCTTCGCGATCGGCGGGATCAAGAACCACGAGCTCTACTTCGCGCATCTCGGCGGCGGCGGGGGAGAGCCGAGCGGCTCCTTCGGCGCGCTCGTCAAGCGCGACTTCGGCTCGATCGACACGTGGCGCTCCGACCTGAAGGCGACGGGCATGGCCGGTCGCGGCTGGGCGTGGACCGCGTACGACTGGGACGAAGGTCGCCTCTTCAACTACATCGGCGACGCGCAGAACACGTTCCCGGTGTGGAACGCGACCCCGCTCGTCGCCCTCGACGTCTACGAGCACGCGTACTTCCTCGACTACCAGACCGACCGCGCCTCCTACATCGATGCGTTCTTCGACAACCTCGATTGGGACGTCGTCAACGGCTGGGTCGACCAGTACGGCATCCCGACGAAGTAGCGTCGCGCCGTGACCACGGCGCTCTTCA
>Ga0157369_10005682_pt1 | contig 14491 bp, 14 predicted proteins | sample C25metaG_FD_113461 | JGI IMG/M metagenome (GOLD analysis project Ga0157369, IMG submission 113461) | Corn rhizosphere microbial communities from Kellogg Biological Station, Michigan, USA - C2-5 metaG | ecosystem: Host-associated > Plants > Roots > Rhizosphere > Soil | place: USA: Michigan...
GTCGCGGCGACCGCTTCCCAGCGCACGAAGCCGAACGGGTCGGAAGCGCGTGCGAATGCCGGCCCCAGCAGGTGACCGCCCCAGCGCGCCGCGCGCACGCGCAGCTCCAGCTCGCGGCGCTCCCCGGCTTCGAGCCGGAGCGAGACGGGATTCGCTCCGTCGACGAGCTCGATGCCGTCAGGCAGCACGAGGTAGACGTCGATGCGGTCGACCGGCGACCTCGAGTCGAGCACCACCCGCGCGGTCGTCTCCTCACCTTCGAGGATGCGCTCGTCGTCGAGCGTCGCGGCGACGGTGAGTCGCGGCGTCGTTGCGAGGGCGAGGCCCACGCCGAGCGCGAGCAGGAACGGCGCAGTCAGCGCGACGAGCTCAGGCCGTGACAGCACGAGCGACGCGAGCAGCCCGAGCGCGGCGAGCGCCGCGTAGCCCGTCAGCTTCGGCGTCGCAGACGGTGTCATTGGCTATGCAGGCGTGAGATCTTCGGCAGCCGGCGTCGGCACCGTCTCGAGCCGGTCGCGGACGATGTCCTCGCCGGAGACGCGCTGCACCCACAGCTCGGGGCGAAGTGTCAGCCTGTGCGCCAGCGCCGGGACCGCGATGGCTTTCACGTCGTCCGGCGTGACGAAGTCGCGGCCCTGGAGCGCCGCACGCGCGCGCGACAGCTTCAGCAGCGCAAGCGAGCCGCGCGGCGACGCGCCGACCTGCACCGACGGCGACGTTCGCGTCGCGGCGACGACGTCGACGATGTAGAGCCCGACCGCCTCCGACACATGCACGCGCTCGACGGCCTGCTGCATGTCGATCAGCGTCTCGCGGTCGACGACCGGTTGGAGCTCGACGTCGTCCTGCCGCCGCTCGGCGCGCTGCGTGAGCATTTGCCATTCGTCCTCGCGCGCGGGGTACCCAACCGACATGCGCAGCAGAAAACGGTCGAGCTGCGCCTCGGGCAGCGGGTACGTGCCCTCGTACTCGATCGGGTTCTGGGTGGCGAGCACGAGGAACGGCGGTTCCAGCCGCCGGGTCTCGCCCTCGGTCGTGACTTGCCGCTCCTGCATCGCCTCGAGCAGCGCCGCCTGCGTCTTCGGCGGGGCGCGGTTGATCTCGTCGGCGAGGAGGAGGTTCGCGAAGATCGGCCCGGGCCGGAACTGGAAGACGGAGTCGCGCTGGTTGTAGATCGACGAGCCCGTCACGTCGGAGGGCATCAAGTCGGGGGTGAACTGGATGCGCGAGAACTCGAGCGACGACGACGCTGCGAACGAGCGCGCCATCAGCGTCTTCGCGAGCCCGGGGAAGTCCTCGATCAGGATGTGGCCATCGGCGAGCACGCCGAGCAACAGCAGCTCGAGCGCGTCGCGCTTGCCGACAACGGCGCGCTCCACCTCGTCGAGGATGCGGTCGCAGTGCCGGCCGACTTCGGCGAGATCCATCACGAGATCCTCTCAAGATCGCGGATGCAGTCGCGCAGGTCGGCAAGCGCGATCCCGGAGTGGAACCGGTCGACCGGAGGCTCGCGGTCGGGCCGCAGCAGCTCCCACCAGCGGCCGAGCGTCTCCGGCGACGGTCTCCGTCCTGCGCGTTCGAGCCGTGCCTCGGCGATCTCGCGCAGGTGCGGGACGAGCCGGAAGTGCAAATCGTGCGCCGAGCCGATGGCGAGCGTCACCTCGCGCTGCACCCGCTCGAGATCGGACACCTTCTGCGGGCGCCGGTTCGTCGCCGACAGTGCGAGGTCGAGCTCGGACCTGCGTCGCTTCGGCAGCGCGTCGCCCGCCGCCGCGATGAGCACGAACATGAGCAGCGCGCCGATCACGAACACGTAGGAGCGGATAACGACGCTTCGCCACTGTGGCTCCGTGCCCGCCAGATACGCAGCAACGCCTGATGCGACAAGACCGAGCAGGACGAGGTCAAGGAGGTGCCTCCTCATGCCATGCTCTCGCGAATCTCGCGCAGCGACGCGATCGCGTCCTGCTTCATCTCGCCCGTGATCTCGTGCTTGCTGAACTTCGCGCGCTCGAACAGCGCGGTCAGCCGCTCGACCGCGCCGCTGCGCGCGGTCATCTCGTGCAGCACGCGGCGCAGGTACTCGATCGCGGTCTCGCTCGGCCGTCGTGCCAGCCCGTGCCGCCCGAACGCGCGCTCCATCCGCGCGTACGCGGCGATCACCGCGCGGCGCGGGTCGGCTTCGCTCTCGAGGTCGTCGATTGCGTCGTCGATCGTCGCGACGACCTCCTCCTCCATCGTGAGCGCGGGCGCTTCCGGCAGCTGCGGCCGGCGCTTGTATGCGACGTAGCCGGCGATCGCGGCCGGGACGGCGAGCGCAAGGAAGACCCAGAGCACCCAGTACTCGAAGTGCGGCTGCGTGTGGTGGATCGCTCCCGCTTTGCCCGGCACGAGCTTTCCTTTCGGCGGGTGCTGAGGGGTGAAGAGGTGGAAGAAGCTGGAGTGGAAGAGGCCTCCGTGCAGCCAGAAGTAGCGGCGGAGATACACGATCAGCGCGAAGAGGATGATGGCGGCGCTCAGCCGCCAGACGCGCTTCTTCGGTGCGCGCGCCTCAGGGCCGATCTCCTTCGTGCGGAGGAAGTAGGAGTAGATCGCGACCGGGATCATCAGCACGAAGAAGATGAGGAACACCGACATCGCGTAGCTGACGTAGGTGCTGCTCACCGTCGGCTGGCCCGAGCCGCCGAAGCCGCTCCGCGACGAGAACGCGACCATGCCGAGGAGCACGACGAGCGCCCCCGTCAGGAGCAGCGAGCGGAAGCCGCGGCCGTAATCCACGACTGGACGTTAGACGGGATCGCCGCCCCCAGTGATGCCGTCGTTAGATTCCCGGCGTGGGCCTTCTTGAGGGCAAGCGGGCGATCGTCACCGGCGCGTCGAGCGGCATCGGCGCGGCGACGGCGCGCGCGCTCGAGGCGGAAGGCGCACGCATCTACGCGGGCTCGCGCCGACAGGGCAACCTCGACGTGACCGACGCGGCGAGCTGCGAGCGCTTCGTCAAGGACGCGCTCGCGGAGCTCGGCGGGCTCGACATCATCGTGAACAACGCCGGGCTCGCCCTCGGCCGCGATCCGGTGTGGGAGTCGTCCGACGACGACGAGCGCCGGGTGATCGAGACCAACGTGCTCGGCCTGATGCGCATGACGCGCCTTTGCGTTCCGCATCTGATCGACAGCGGCGCGGGCCACATCGTGAACATGGGGTCCGTCGCCGGCATCTGGTCGTACGCAAGCGGCTCGTCCTACGTCGCATCCAAGTTCGCGGTGCACGGCTACACGCGCGCGCTGCGCGACGACCTGCAAGGCAAGCCCGTGCGCGTCACGAACATCGCGGCCGGGCTCGTCGAGACAGCGTTTTCGGCGGTGCGCTTTCGCGGCGACGAGGAAAAGGCCGCGGGCGTCTATGCGAACGTCGCGATGGGCGGGCCGCTGTCGCCGGACGACATCGCCGAGTGCATCGTCTTCGCGCTGACGCGGCGCCCGAACGTGAACATCGACGAGATCGTCGTCATGGCGCTCGCTCAGATTTCGGGCGCCAACGTTCTGCGCGAGAGCTGACGCACATCCCGTGAGAGCAGGACGAGTAGCGCCGCCCCGACGTCAATCGCGGCCGCGCCGATAAACGTCGCCTGGTAGCCGATCGCCGCGCCGACAGGGCCGGCGACGACGAGGCCGAGCGGCATCAGCGCCCATGATCCGAGCGCGTCATACGACGTCATGCGGGAGAGCATGTGCGCAGGGATCTCCTGCTGCATCGTGGTCTGCCACAACACGCCGAAGATCTCGAGGCTCACACCGCCGACGAACGATGCGGCGATGACGGCGACGAGCGGCTCCGGCCGTGCAAGCGCCAGGGGCAGCGCCGCCGTCGGGATCATCGCGACCGTCGCGACGAGGAGCATGCGCTGCGGGCGCCAACGCAGCATCACGGCGCCGGTCAGCACCAGCCCGACGGACTGCGCGGTGAGGATCGCGCCCCATGCGGCCGCTCCGCCCAGATGCGCTTTGGCGACGACGGGGCCGAGCACCATCATGCTCCCGGTCAACGCAGCGAGCACGACGGTGAACTGCAGGACGATCGCCCAGAGCCATGTTCGCGACCAGAAGTCGTGCCAGCCTTCGCGCAGCTCGTGCAGCACGGTGCTGCCTTCGATTCGCAGCCCCGCCGGGAGTCGCATGCGTGTGAACATCAATGCGGCGAACGTGAATGTGCCGGCGTCGATCGCGATTGCCGTGCCCGGGTTCGTTGCGGCGACGAGCACTCCGCCAATTGCCGCGCCGATGATGTTCGTCGCGTTCATCGAGAGCCTGAGCAGCGCGTTGGCCGGCTGAAGCAGTTGCGTCTCGACGATCTGCGGGATGACGCCGGACGATGCCGGTACGAAGAAGGCGGACGACGCACCGTTCACGGCCGCGAGCGCTCCGATCTCCCACAGGCGCGCGTGTCCTGAGAGAAGCAGAGCCGCCACGAAGGCCTGGCTCGTGCCGCTGATCGCGTTCGATACGACCATCACTTGGTGGCGCGGCAGCCGGTCGCCCCACACGCCACCCACGAGGAGGAGGACGATCACCGGGATCTGACGCGCTGCGAGCACGTAGCCGACGTCGGTCGCGCGTCCGTGCAGCGTGTTGAGGATCGCGAAGGCGAGCGCCACGGGCGCCATCGCACTGCCGAACATCGAGACAGTGCGGCCCGCGAACAGCAGCCGGAAGTCGCGTGCGCGCAGCGGCGCCGGGACGAAGGTCAACGCGGGCTCTGCCAGGTCGGCCGGAGGTATGCCTCGCGGAAGCCGGCGCGCAGGATGTTGCGGTAGCTCTGGTCCGGCTTGCCGGGAACGCGCTCGCCGGTCTCGGTCGTCAGGCGGTGCGCTCCCGTCTCGCGCGCGGCCTCGATCCGCGCCGACAGGAGCGCGCGCTGACCGCCACGTCCACGGAAGTCGGGCCGTGTCACGGCGATGCCGAGCCATGCGATGTCGCCGTCCTGGTAGAGCGCCGCGCATGCTGCGGGCTCGTCGTCGTCACGTGCGATGAAGCAGCGAAAGCCGGGTGCGCCGACGAAGCCGCCGGGCGGGTCGGTGAGACCCATGCCTTCGGCGCAGACCCGCAGGAACGTCGCCTCGTCGCGCGTCTCTTCGATGCGCAGGGCGGTGTCGACCACCGGTGCAGGGGCGTTGTCACGTTCGAACTTCATGAGCGCGTAGCCGGGCGTGTAGCCGTGGGCGCTGAGGTCGCTTGGCGTCGCAACTGTGTGCTTCGCGCCGTCGTACCAGCGCAACACGGCCTCGACATCCAACTCGTTCCCGACCGGGAGCGCCTGGCTGAACAGGGGGTGCAACATGCAGAGAGCGCCGCCGACCATCTCCGCTCTTCCACCTCCGAGCGTCACGATGTCGCGGAACGCTTGCGCCTCGACCCGTTCGAGCTCGTTCAACGCTTCGAGAGATAGCGCTCGAGCCCGGCGTACGACTGCCACAGCGGCGCGACGTTGTCGAACTGGTCGGCCTGCTCGCCCATGTCGTCGCGCGCGGCAGTGCTGAATTCCTCGACGCTCATCCCGCTCGCCGCGCGCGCGACCCAGCGGTCGAGCTCGGCGTCGAAGGTGTCGAGATGCGATGCGACGTCCTCGAAGACGCCGAAGTGGATGAGCGCGATGCGCTCCGGCGCGCGCCGCCGGATCTCCTGCGCGGTCGCGTGCCACGCCTCGACGTCGAGGTCGGGCGGCGGGCAGACCGGCAGCACGTACGTCGACGGCGCCATGCGCACACCGCACGCGTCGCCGGCGAGCAGCGTCCCGTCGCGCAGGTACGAGACGTGATGCGAGGCGTGGCCGACCGTCGGGAACGTGTCCCAGCCGAGCACGTCGCCCTCTGCCAGGCGCACGTTCTCTTCCGGCACGGGCAGCAGCTCGCCCCAGAGTGGGTCGAAGAAGTCGCCGTACAGGCGCCGCGCGGAGCGCTCGAGCCGTGACGGATCGACGACGTGCGGCGCGCCGACGGGCGAGACCCACACGGTCAGCTCGGGGTGCCGCTTGACGATCGTGCCGGCGGCGCCCGCGTGGTCGAGGTGGATGTGCGAGAGCAGCAGGTGCCGGATGTCGGCGAGCTCGAGTTCGTGCGCGGCGAGCCCGCGCTCGAGGTTGTCGAGCGTCGACGCCGGCCCGCAGTCGAAGAGCGCGAGCCCGTCGTCGGTGTCGACGACGTACACGCCGATCGCGTGCGGGCGGTCGCCGAAGTACAGGTCGACGTTGCGCAACTGATCCATAACCCAATCTTCGCAGTCGCGGCGTTAGCGTCGCCGTCCGTGACGGCTGCACTCGCACTCGCGCTCGTGTCACTGGTCGTCCCGCATCCGCGCCCGCAGCCGCTGACGCATGCGATTCGCATCCGCTACCGCGCACACAACGGCGTGATGCGCCCGGCGTGGCTGCTGCTGCCGGCGGGGTACGACGGCTCCCCGATACCGCTCGTCATCTCGCCGCACGGGCGCGGCGTCGGCCCCGTCGCGAACGCCAACCTCTGGGGCGACCTGCCCGGTGAGGGCGACTTCGCGGTGATCAACCCGGCGGGCGAGGGACGCCGCACCCGCTTCTACTCGTGGGGCGATCCCGGCGAAATCGACGACCTCGCGCGGATGCCGCGGATCGCGGAGGCGCACGGGGTGCACGTGAGCAAGGTCTATGCCGTCGGCGGGTCGATGGGCGGCATGGAGACGCTGCTGCTGGTCGCGCGCTTCCCGCACCTGCTCGCGGGTGCCGTTGCTTTCGACCCGGCGACCGACATGGCGCTGCGGTATCGCGACTTCGCCTCGCTGCGCGGCGGGCGCGCGCTGCAACGGCTCGCGCGACGCGAGGTCGGCGGCACTCCGGCGACCGACCCGCGCGCCTACGCGCTGCGCAGCCCGGACGACTACGTGCGGCGGATCGCGTTCTCGGGCGTCCCGCTGCAGCTCTTCTGGAGCAGCCGCGACCGGATCATCGCCGACCAGGTGCACGAGACGGAGGCGCTCGCCGACGAGATCCTCGCCGTGAACCCGCACGCGAAGGTCGCGGTGTTCCACGGCGACTGGCTGCACACCGCTGAGATGCGCCCGCTCCGCCGGCTGCCGCGCGCGCTCGAGCGCTTCGGCCTGCTGCCGAAGTGGGCGGTCCCGCCGCTGAACCCGGTTACGCCTGCGCCGTCGCCCGTGATCTAGCGAGGGCCACTTCAAGGTCGGCGAGCAGATCCTCTGCCGACTCGATGCCGACCGACAGCCGCACGAGGTTGCCGGGCGGTGCGAACGGCGCATCCGCCGTCGACGCATGCGTCATGCGCGCCGGGTGCTCGATCAGGCTCTCGACGCCGCCGAGCGACTCGGCGAGCTGGAAGATGCGCGTGCGCGCGACGAGGTCGACGGCTTCCTGCTCGTTCTCGGCGAGGAACGACACCATGCCGCCGAAGTCGCGCATCTGCCGGCGCGCGACGTCGTGGCCGGGATGCGTCGGGAGGCCGGGCCAGAGCACGCGCTCGACGCCTGGGTGGCCGTCGAGGAACTCCGCGACCTGGCGCGCGTTCTCGCAGTGCTGGCGCATGCGGACGGCGAGCGTCTTGATCCCGCGCAGCACGAGCCACGCGTCGAACGGGCCGGGCACCGCGCCGAGCGACTTCTGCAGGAAGTAGAGGCGTTCTGCGAGCGCGTCGTCGTTCGTCGCGACGAAGCCGCCGATCGTGTCGCTGTGGCCGCCGAGGTACTTCGTCGTCGAGTGCACGACGAGATCGGCGCCGAGCTCGAGCGGCTGCTGCAGGTACGGCGTCGCGAAGGTGTTGTCGACGACGAGGAGCGCGCCGACTGCATGCGCGGCGTCGGCTGCCTTGCGGATGTCGACGACGTTGAGCATCGGGTTCGACGGCGTCTCGACCCACACCATGCGCACGTCGTCGCCGAGATGCGCTGCGAGGTTGTCGTCGAACTCCGAGGCGGGCACGTAGCTGAAGCGGTAGCCCTTCGGCTCGTAGACCTGGGATGTCATCCGGTACACGCCGCCGTAGACGTCGGCGATCAGCGCGACGCGCTGGCCCGGGTCGACGAGGTGCATCAGCGTCGTCGTCGCGCCGAGGCCCGAGCTGAACGCGATGCCGTGCGCGGCGTTCTCGAGCGACGCGAGTGCGGTCTGCAGCGCGCTGCGCGTCGGGTTCGCGACGCGCGCGTAGTCGTAGCCCTTGTGCACGCCGACCGCCTCCTGCACGAACGTGGAGGTCTGGTAGATCGGAGTGATGATGGCGCCCGTCGCGGGGTCGGGCTCCTGCCCTGCGTGGATCGCGCGCGTCTCGAAGTCCATGGCCGCAGTCTAGGGATAGACGTGCGCGTGGATGCGCGCCACGGCTTCCTCGAACGAAAGCGACTCGGGCAGGATCGTCTCGCCCTCGACGCCGAGCACGTCGTGCTCCTTCCACCACGTACGCAGCTCGGCCTCGCCGAAGTCCGCATTCTTCGTCGACGTTCGGCGCACGGTCTCTTCGAAGGAGACGTCGAAGTAGAACGCGTACGACTCGTCGGCGAGCGCCATCAGCCCTGCGAGCATGTCGCCGTACTTCGCCGCGCCGAGGATGCCTTCGACGATCACGTCGTAGCCGCGCGCGAGCGCGAATGTCGCGACGAGGCGGATCAGGTTGAGCGCTTCGGCGCCGGCTTCTTCCTTTTCCTTCAGCACGATCCGGCGGAAGTAGTCCTGCTCGACCACCGCGACGCCGGCCGAGTCGCCTCGCTCGAGGATCGCGGCGCGCAGCGCGCGTGACACCGTCGTCTTGCCCGAGCCGGAGTTGCCGCGGATGACGATGACCTTCGTCACGCTTCGAGCTTCGCGCCGAGGAAGCGCGCGAGGTTCTTCAGCGGCTGCTGGATCGGCACCGGCTTGTTCTCCCACCACACGCCCTTGACGCGCAGCACGCCGGCTTTCTTGTCGTGCACCGGCTCGATGCGGCCGACGACCTTGTCGCCCTTGAGGATCGGGATGACGTAGTAGCCGTACTCGCGCTTCGCCGCCGGCACGTACATCTCGAGGCGGTAGTAGAAGTCCCAGAGCGCCAGCGCGCGGGCGCGGTCGTGCACGAGCCGGTCGAACGGCGACAGGAATGTAATGCGCTGCGGCACACGTGAATCGTCGGCGTCCGGGTGCGGGATGAGCTTCCCGCGCTCGAGCTTCACGCCGAGCGAGCGGAACCGTTTCTCCTCCATCAGTGCAAGCGCCTCCTTCAGCGGCAGCGTCTCCGTCTCGGGCCACCAGCGCTCGGCGAGATCCCACACGCGCTGCTTTCCGCGCCGGCCGACGACGGCGACCTCGCCGCGAGCGCTCATGCACTCGAGCATCAACCCCATCTTGCGCGCGCCCCACCAACGGTGCGCCTCGCGCGTCGTCTCGACGTGATCCTCGATCTCGCGTGACAGCAGCGGCCCGCGCCGGTCGAGCTCCTTGAGGATGTAGCGCCGGTAGGACGCGTGCTCCTTCAGATACCCGATGATGCGCCGGTCGAGTGGGCGGTCGGCCCGGCGCATGCGCGCCTTGAGGATCGGCAGGTCCTCCGCGGGATAGATAAACGCGTCCCATTCGACGAGCTCGCGCGTCTGCCAGAGCAGCCGGTCGAGCTCGGTGCGGTCGTGCTGACCGAGGCGGCTCCACAGCACGAGCTCCTGCGGCGTCGCGACCATCGCGATCGGGTCCATCTGCAGGAAGCCGAGGTGGCGCACCGTCGTGAGGACGTCCGTCGCCGTGCCGTCGAGCAGCTGTGCATGCACGGCCATCCGCCGTGCCTGTTCGACGTTCAAAGCTCCAGGCGCTCCAGGCCGAGCACGCGCGCAAGTTTTGCTGCTGCGCGCTCGAGCTTGTCGGCGACGTTGCCGCGCACCTTCGGCTCCGGCGTGAACCGCTTGATGCGCAAGGCCCCTTCGACGCGGTCGGCTTTCACGTCCGCGCGGCCGACGAACTTGTCGCCGGCGACGAGGGGAAGGACGTAGTAGCCGTATTGCCGCTCGTGCTCGCGCTTGTAGACCTCGATCAGGTGGCGGAAGCCGAAGAGGCGCTCGAGCAGCGGGCGGTCCCAGACCAGGTTGTCGAACGGGCAGACGAGCGTCGGCGGCGCGGGCGTCTCCAGCAGTTCGCCGGCGGGCGGCAGGTAGAACGGTGCGCCGCCGTCGTCGACGTCGACCTTGCTCAGCTGCCCTTCGTCGACGAGCGCCTCGAGGTGGTGGTGCAGCCGCGCCTTGCCGCCCTTCAGCCGCCAGTGCTCGCGGATCGCCGCTTCGGTGAGCGCGCCGCGCGCCTCGACGGCGAGGAGCGCGAGCGTGCGCAGCGTCTGCTCTTCCGTGGGCACGGGCGCGTCCAGCCATTGCTTCGGGATGACGCGCTCGGCGAGCTCGTACGAGCGCTGAAAGCTCCGCCGGCCGATGATGACGAGGTCGCCGCGATCCCACAGCGCCTCGAGGATCGCCTTCGCCGGCTTCCAATCCCACATCGCATCGACCCCGGGGCCTTGACCTTCGAAGGCGCGCGAGCCGAGCGGCCCTTCGTCGCGGATGCGCGCGAGGATCGGCTCGACAAGCTCGCCGTGCTCGCGCAGCGCGCGGTCGAAGATCCCCCAGTGGCCCTTGCCCTGCATCGTGCGGCGCATGTGCGGCCACAACTCGATGGGGAGGAGGCACGCTTCGTGCGCCCAGTACTCGAAGACGCGGCCGGTGGCGAGTAGATCGCTGACGACCGTGTCGGCGAATGCGCCGATGCGCGAGCCGAGGGTCAGCCGATGCGCGCGGTCGACGGCGGAGATCGAGTCGAGCTGCACCGCGCTCAGGCGGCGAATCGCGCCCTCGACGTCGTCGGCGGATGCGCGGCGAAACCGCGCCGCGTACCCCTGCGAAGCGACCATGTGCCGACGGATGCTGGCTGGCGAGACAGACATGTCCCGACCCTAACGACGCCGCCGGGAATTCATGCCCCGCGTGCAGGCAAAACGCACGCGTTCGGCGAACTGGCCTTCTCTGTCCCGGCCGTGTCCGCTTCCGAAACGGGGTCAGACACGTGACTGACCCCGGGTCAGACACCTTCCAGACCCCGCGCGCGCCTAGCGAACGTGCGCGAGGTAGTCGAGCAGGTCGCTGCGCGTGACGACGCCGACCGGCTTGCCGGCGTCCGCGACGACGACGGCGTTCGTGCCGCCGGTCAGCGCGGTGACGATCTCGTCGACCGATGCGTCCGCTTCGACGGTCGCCAACGGTCCTTGCATCGCGCCGGCGACATCCTCGTGCAGCGCGTCCGCGTTCTTGAACACCCGGTCGAGCAGCGCGCGATCCTGCAGCGAACCGATCACATCGACGAGCGACTCGACCTCGCCGTCGCGCACGACCGGCAGCTGCGAGATCGAATGCTCCTCCATCACCGCGATCGCCTCCGACACCTTCTGGTGCGCGGAGATCGTGACGAGCCCCGGCCCCTGCTTCGCGCGCAGCAGGTCGCGCACCGTCGGCACCGGAGCCGACCGCTCGAGGAAGCCGTGCTCGATCATCCAGTTGTCGTCGAGGAACTTCGAGAGGTACGACCGCCCCGAGTCCGGCAGGATCGTCAGCACCTGCGCGCCGGCCGGCCGCGACGCCGCATACCGCAGCGCGCCCGCAATCGTCGAGCCCGCCGAACCGCCGACGAGCAACCCCTCCTCGCGCGCCATCCGCCGCGCCGCGAGGAACGACTCGCGGTCGGACACACGGATCCACTCGTCGACGACCTTCAGGTCGATCGTGTCCGGCCACGTGTCCTTGCCGATGCCTTCGACGAGATAGGGGTGGAGGTCGGCGTCGCTCTTCGCCGTATAGATCGACCCTTCCGGATCGACGCCGATGATCTTCACGTCCGGCGCGTGCTCGTGGAAGAAGCGGCCGACGCCGCTGATCGTGCCACCCGTTCCGACGGAGATGATGATCGCGTCGAGCTCGCCGCCCGTCTGCTCGAGGATCTCCGGCCCGGTGGTGAGGTAGTGCGCCTCCGGGTTCGACATGTTCGAGTACTGGTCCGGCTTGAACCCGCCCGGGATCTCCTCGGCGAGCCGCGACGACACCGAGTAGTACGACTCCGGCGAGTCGTGCTCGACTGCGGTCGGCGTGATCACGACCTCTGCGCCGTACGCGCGCAGCATCGAGATCTTCTCCTGGCTCATCTTGTCGGGCATCACGAAGATGCACCGGTAGCCCTTCAGCGCGGCCGCCATCGCGAGGCCGACGCCGGTGTTGCCCGACGTCGGCTCGACGATCGTGCCGCCCGGCTTCAGCAGCCCGTCGCGCTCGGCGGCTTCGATCATCGCCATGCCGATGCGGTCCTTGTTCGAGCCGCCCGGGTTGAGGAACTCGAGCTTCGCGAGCAGCTGCGCCGGCACGTCGCGCGATATGCGGTCGAGCCGCACGATCGGCGTCCCGCCGACGAGGTCGAGGACGGTTGGAAACTCGCGGCCCAAAGCGGGGGAAGCCTAGATGATCGATTCTGGAGTGGCGTGCCCGCGGGGAGGGCATGAACCAAGCAGCGTGGACTGATCGACGGGTGCCAAGGCCGGTTGGCCTTGGTGCCGGGCGAGCGGGCCGCGATGCGCAGCGTTCAGGCCCCCATCCGCGGGTGCGAGCACTTCGGAATCGCTCATCTAACTCGCCGCCACCGCCTCGCCGGCCGCGATCTCCTCCGGGTGAATGAGTGTCAGCCCAGCCACGAACGCGGCGACGCTGATCCCGACGAGCACCCAGAACCCGAGGCTCGTGCCCGACGTGAAGGCGCTTGCGAACCCGTGCGTCCCGACAAGGTGGTTGAAGCGGCTCAGCGACACGGACGAGCACACCGCGACGCCGACAGCGCCGCCGATCTGCTGCGCCGTGTTGATCAGCCCCGATGCGAGCCCCGCCTCGTCATGTGAGACGCCGGCGAGCGCGGCGATCGAGATCGGGATGAACGTGAACGGGAGCGCGAAGCCGATCAGCAGATACCCCGGCAGCAGCGCGCTCCAGAACGAGCCGTGCACCGGGATCTGCGTGTAGTAGATCGAGCCGGCAGTCATCGCGACGAAGCCGGCAGCTAGCACGGGCTTGACACCGATCTTCGTCGTCAGCGCCTGTGCGAGACCGGCCCAGAGAATCGCCGAGCCGGCGGTCGCGACGAACGTGATGCCCGTTTTCAGTGCGGAGTAGTGCAGCACCTGCTGCACGTACAGCGTCAGCAGGAAGAAGTTCGCGAACGTGATCGCGCCGAGCAGCAGCCCCGCGGCGTTCGCGCCGGCCACGGTCTGGATGCGGAAGATGCGGAACGGCATCAGCGGATCCTTCGCGCGCGACTCGACGACGAGGAACGCGATCAGCAGCACCACGGCCGCCGCAATGCGGGAAAGCGTCCAAGCCGATGTCCAACCATGGTTCGGTGCCTCGGAGACGCCGTACACGAGCAGAGCAAGCCCCGACGTGACCGCGATCGCGCCGCCCCAGTCCTGCGACTTCTCGCGCTCGGCGCGGCTCTCACGCACGAAGCGCGGGGTCAGCGACAGCGCAAGCGCGCCAACCGGCACGTTGACGAAGAAGATCCACTCCCAGCCGAGGTATTTCGTCAGCACGCCGCCCGCGAGCACGCCGACCGCGGCGCCGCCGCCGCCGAGCGCGCCCCAGATGCCGAGCGCCTTGTTCCGCTCCGCGCCTTCCTCGAACGTGGTCATCACGATCGATAGCGCCGACGGCGTGATGATCGCCGCGCCCAGCCCCTGCACCGCGCGCGATGCGATCAGCACGCCTTCCGACCAGGCGAGCCCGCAGATCAGCGAGGCGAGCGTGAACACGATCACGCCTGCGACGAACACCCGCCGCCGCCCGTACAGGTCGGCGAGCCGGCCCGCGAGCAGCAGGAACCCGCCGAAGGTGATCGCGTAAGCCGTGATCACCCACTGGAGATTCGATTCCGTGAAGTGCAGCGACTTGCCGATCGACGGCAGCGCGACGTTCACGATCGAGACGTCGAGAATCGTCATGAAGAACGCCGCGCACACGACGGCGAGCGCCTTCCAGCGGAGCGGGTCAGCCTGCATCTGGGGTCTCCCTCTTCGAGTTCATCGGATCGTAGAACGACGATCGGCGAACGCGGATTTCGACGTAGGAGGGTCTAGTGGCGGAAATGCCGGCGCCAAGTGAGCACCATGGCCGCGCCGGCGGCCTCGACGGCGGTGAGCACCTCGTCGTCGCGCCGCGAGCCGCCCGGCTGGATGATCGCCGCGATCCCTGCTTCGAGCGCGATCTGCGGACCGTCCGCGAACGGGAAGAACGCGTCGCTGGCGAGCACCGCGCCGCGCAGCTCGTGCCCATGCTCTCGGGCCTTCTCCACGGCGAACCGAACCGAGTCGACGCGGCTCATCTGCCCGGCGCCGACGCCGATCGTCTGCAGCCCCTTCGCGAGCACGATCGCGTTCGACGAGACGTGCTTGCACACGCGCCAGCCGAAGATCAGATCGCCCCAC
>Ga0157369_10005684_pt1 | contig 14489 bp, 10 predicted proteins | sample C25metaG_FD_113461 | JGI IMG/M metagenome (GOLD analysis project Ga0157369, IMG submission 113461) | Corn rhizosphere microbial communities from Kellogg Biological Station, Michigan, USA - C2-5 metaG | ecosystem: Host-associated > Plants > Roots > Rhizosphere > Soil | place: USA: Michigan...
CCGCCCTTGCCGATCACCTCGCGGATCTTGTCCGGGTTGATCTTCATCTTCATCACGCGCGGCGCGTAGTCGGAGAGCTCCTGGCGCGGGGCCGGGACCGCCGACTTCATGATGCCGAGGATGTGCATGCGGCCTTCGCGCGCCTGGTCGAGCGCGACCTTCATGATCTCCTTGGTGATGCCGTTGATCTTGATGTCCATCTGCAGCGCGCTGATGCCGCGCTCGGTGCCCGCGACCTTGAAGTCCATGTCGCCGAGATGGTCCTCGTCGCCCAGGATGTCCGTGAGCACGGCGAAGCGGCCGCCGTCCTTGATGAGGCCCATCGCGATACCCGCGACGTGGCCCTTGAGCGGCACGCCCGCGTCCATCATGGCGAGGCAGCCGCCGCAGACCGACGCCATCGACGAGGAGCCGTTCGACTCGGTGATCTCGGAGACCACGCGCAGCGTGTAGCCGAACTCTTCCTTCGACGGGAGGACGGCGAGCAGCGCGCGCTTGGCGAGCCGCCCGTGTCCGATCTCACGCCGCTTGGGCGAGCCCACCCGCCCCGTCTCGCCGGTCGAGTACGGCGGGAAGTTGTAGTGGAGCATGAAGCGCTCGGTGAATTCGCCCTGCAGGGCGTCGATGCGCTGCTCGTCCTGGCCCGTGCCGAGCGTGGCGGTGACGATGGCCTGGGTCTCGCCGCGCGTGAAGAGCACGCTGCCGTGCACGCGCGGGAGCAGCGTCGGCCGGATCGAGATGGGGCGCACCGTGCGCGTGTTGCGCCCGTCGATGCGCGGCTCGCCGTTCAGGATCTGGCCACGCACGATCTTGGCTTCCATGTCCTTCAGGATCCCGCGCGTGACGTTCGCGTCCGCGGGCGTCTCGGCGTTCACCACGCATTCGTCCAGCACGCGCCGCTTGATCTCGTCCAGCTTCTCCGAGCGCAGCGACTTGGACTTCATGCGATACGCCTCGTTGAGGTCGTTCTCGGCGAGCGCGCGGACCTTCTCCACGAGGGCTGCGTCCGTAGGCGCGGCCTCCCAGTCCCAGTCATCCTTGCCGCCCTCGTCGGCCAGCTCGTTGATCGCGTCGATCGCGGACTGCATCTGCTCGTGGCCGAACATCACGGCGCCGAGCATCACTTCCTCGGAAAGCTCGCTCGCCTCGGACTCGACCATCAGCACGGCCTGGTCGGTGCCCGCGACGACGAGGTTCAGCTGCGACGTCTCCAGCTCGCTCTTCGTCGGGTTGAGGACGTATTCGCCGTTCAGGTAGCCCACGCGCGCGGCACCGATCGGGCCCTCGAACGGGATGCCGGAGAGCGTCACCGCGGCCGAGGCGCCGATCATCGCCGGGATATCGGAATCGACCTCGGGGTTCACGGACAGCACCGTCGCGATGACCTGCACCTCGTTGTAGAAGCCGTCCGGGAAGAGCGGGCGCAGCGGACGGTCGATGAGGCGCGAGGTGAGGATCTCCTTCTCCGAGGGGCGGCCTTCACGCTTGAAGAAGCCGCCGGGAATGCGGCCCGCGGCGTAGGTGCGCTCCTGGTAGTCGACGGTGAGCGGGAAGAAGTCCTGCCCCGGCTTCACGTCGCGGCGGCCGACGCACGTCACGAGGACGACCGTGTCCTCCATGGTGACCAGCACGGCGCCGTCGGCCTGGCGGCCGATCTCGCCCGTCTCGAGGGTGACCTGGTGGCGGCCGAACTGGAATGTCTTCTTGATCGATTTCACGATGGTGTCCTGTTCCCGGAAGGGGCACGCGGCGCCGGGGTGCGGGCGCGCACGCGCGAGGTGTGGATTAAGACCGCCAGAGCGAAAAACCCCGCGAGCGCGACGTGGCGGCTACGCGGGGTTCCGGCCCGGGGAAGCGTTCCCTACTTGCGCAGGCCGAGGCGCTCGATGAGCTTGCGGTACGCCTCGTTGTTGCTGCGCTTGAGATAGTCGAGCAGGCTGCGACGCTGGCTCACGAGCTTGAGGAGCCCCCGGCGCGAGTGGAAATCCTTGACGTGCGTCTTGAAATGATCGGTGAGCATGTTGATGCGCTCGGTCATGATGGCCACCTGCACTTCAGGCGAGCCGGTGTCGCTCTTGCCGCGCTGGTATTCCGTAACCAGGCGCGCTTTGTCTGCAGTCGTCACAGCCATGGACGATATCTCCGTAACCCGAATGTCAGCATTTGGTTGAACTGTCGATTCTACCGCGAAAGGGCCGAACTTCTCAAGGCAAATCAGGCTCCTTCGACCGGCCCATCGCTCACCACCCGCTCCGGGGCGAGCAGGCCCGGCGCGCTCGCCCGGCCGATGCCGAGGAAGGCCCCGCCTAACCCGAAAAGCGCCCATTCGGAGCCCTCCGAGGCCGGCCCGTGGGCGACCACCTGGCCCTGGCGGAAGCGCTTGCCGGCATCGGCCCCGAGATCCACGCGCGGCAAGCCGGTGACCAGCGCCTCCATGGGGAGGAGCCTCGCGCGCGCGGCCTCGACGCCATCCCGCTCGAGGTCTTCCAGCGTGCAGGCCTGCTCCACCCGGAAGGGGCCGGTGCCGGTGCGCCGCAGGGCCCGCAGATGGGCGCCACAGCCGAGCACGCGCCCGATGTCCATCGCGAGCGTGCGGATGTAGGTCCCCTTGGAGCTCCTCACCTCGACGGTGAGGAGCGTGCCCTCGAGGCGGCGGCGCGCGAGGTGCGTGATCTCGATGCGCCGCACCGGCCGGTCGACCGCCACGCCCGCCCGCGCGTAGTCGTACAGGCGCCGGCCATTGACGCGCACCGCGGAGTGCATCGGCGGCTGCTGGTCCTGCGCGCCGAGGAAGCCGGCGAGCACCGTGTCGACCTGGGCCGTCGTCACGTCGACCTCGCGGCGCGCGACCACGGCGCCCTCGATATCGCCGGTCGGCGTCTCCTCGCCCAGCGCGAGGACGGCGTCATACGCCTTCGGCGCGTCGATGAGGAAGCGGGAAAACTTGGTGGCCTCGCCGAACGCGAGCGGCAGCAGCCCCGTCGCGAAGGGATCGAGCGTGCCGGTGTGGCCCGCCTTGCGCGCCGCGAGCAGCCGCTTCGCGCGCGCGAGGGCCTGGGTGGAGCTGAATCCCGCGGGCTTGTCGAGAAGCAGCACGCCGCAGGGCTGGGCCGGGGCGCCGCTCATGCGCGCTTCAGCTCGCGGGCTTGCGCCGCGCGCGCTTCGGCTTTTCCGCGGGCGGCGGGTTCACCGCCTCGTCGATGAGCTTCGAGAGCCGCACGCCGCGCTCGACCGATTCGTCGTACTCGAAGTGCAGCTCCGGGACGGTGCGCGTCGAGAGCCGGTGCGCGAGGCCCGAGCGCAGGAAGCCCGCGGTCCGTTGCAGCCCCTCGCGGGCGTTCTCGGCATCGGCGCCCAGCACGGTGAAGAACACCTTCGCATGGGAGCCGTCGCGCGAGAGCTCGACGCCGGTGAAGGTGACGAGCCCCACCCGCGGGTCGCGCACCTCGAGGCGCACGAGCTCCGCGAGCTCGCGCTGGATCTGGTCGGCCAGGCGGGCCTGGCGCGCGTTCGCCACCATGGCCCGCGATCAGGCGATGGTGCGCGCCACCTCGACGACCTCGAACACCTCGAGCTGGTCGCCGACCTTCACGTCGGAGAAGTTGGCGAGCGACAGGCCGCACTCGAAGCCCTGCTTCACCTCCTTCACGTCCTCCTTGAAGCGCTTGAGCGAGTCGAGCTCGCCGGTGTGCACCACCACGCCGTCGCGGATCACGCGAACCTGCGAGCCGCGCCGCACGACGCCGTCGGTCACCATGCAACCGGCCACCGTGCCGACCTTGGAGATCTTGAACACGTTGCGCACCTCGACGGTGCCGACGACCGACTCCTTGCGCTCCGGCGCCAGCATGCCGTTGATCGCCGCCTTCACGTCGTCCACGGCGTCGTAGATGATGTTGTAGTAGCGGATGTCGACGCCGCTGTGCTCGGCGAGCTTGCGCGCCGCCGCGTCCGCGCGCGTGTTGAAGCCGATCACGACGGCCTTCGACGCGAGCGCGAGGTTGATGTCCGACTCCGTGATCCCGCCGACGCCCGTGTGCACGATGTTCACCTTGACCTCGTCGGTCGAGAGCTTGGTGAGCGCGTGCGCGAGGCCCTCGTAGGAGCCCTGCACGTCCGCCTTGATGATGAGCGCCAGCGTCTTGGCGCCCTCGGCCAGCTGGTCGAACACGTTCTCGAGCTTCGCCGCCTGCTGCTTGGCGAGCTTCACGTCGCGGAACTTGCCCTGGCGGAAGAGCGCGATCTCGCGCGCCTTGCGCTCGTCGGCGAGCACCAGTACGTCGTCTCCCGCACGTGCCACGTCCTGCAGGCCCTGGATCTCGACCGGGATCGAAGGCCCCGCCTCGTTCACCGGCCTGCCGTTCTCGTCGTTCATCGCGCGCACGCGGCCGAACACGGCGCCCGCGAGCACAATGTCGCCCTTCTTGAGCGTGCCGCTCTTCACCAGGATCGAGGCCACCGGGCCGCGTCCCTTGTCCAGGCGCGACTCGATCACCACACCCTTGGCGGGCGCGTTCACCGGCGCCTTGAGCTCGAGCACCTCGGATTGCAGCTGGATCGCCTCCAGCAGCTGGTCGAGCCCTTGGCCGGTCTTGGCCGAGACCTCGATGAATTGGGTCTCGCCGCCGTACTCCTCGGACACGACCTCCTGCGCGAGCAGCTCCTGCTTCACGCGCTGCGGATTGGCCTCGGGCTTGTCGATCTTGTTGACCGCCACGACGATCGGCACCTTCGCCGCCTTCGCGTGGTTCACGGCCTCGATGGTCTGCGGCATCACGCCGTCGTCGGCGGCGACCACGAGCACCACGATGTCGGTGATCTGCGAGCCGCGCGCGCGCATCGCCGTGAAGGCCTCGTGGCCCGGCGTGTCGAGGAACGTGATGACGCCCTTCGGCGTCTCGACGTGGTAGGCGCCGATGTGCTGCGTGATGCCGCCGGCTTCACCGACCGCCACGCGCGCCTTGCGGATCGCATCGAGCAGCGACGTCTTGCCGTGGTCGACGTGGCCCATCACCGTGACCACCGGCGGGCGCGACTCCACGTGCGCCTCTTCGGCGGGCGCGGCCTCGGCGAGGAACGACTCGGGGTCGTCCAGCTTGGCCGGCTTCGCGGTATGGCCCATCTCGGAGACGACGATCATCGCCGTGTCCTGGTCGAGAACCTGGTTGATGGTCACCATCGTGCCCATCTTCATCATGACCTTGATCACCTCGGCGGCCTTGACCGACATCTTGTGCGCGAGGTCGCCCACCGAGATGGTCTCGGGCACGAGCACCTCCAGAACCTTGGGCTCGGACGGCGCATTGAACGTGGACACGCCGTCGTCGTCGCGATGGCGGCCGCCGGCGCGCGAGCGCCAGCCGTCGCGGCCGCCGCTCGCATCGCCGCGGGTCTTGATGCCGCGGCGGCGGTTCTGGTCATCGACCCACGAGCTCGCCGGCTTCGCCGTGCGCTTGGGTCCCTTCTTGTTGTCCGTCGACGCGGGCTTCGCGGCGGGACGATGCAGCGTGCCTTCGGTCGTGGCCGCCGCGGCGCCGTCGGCGCCCGCCTTCGCTTCGGTCTTCGGCGCTTCGGCCTTCGCTTCGGCCGGGGCCGCCGCGGGCTTGGCTTCCGCCACGGGCTCGGGCTGCGCGGCCTTGCGCAGCTGGCGCTTCTTGGTGGTGGGCGCTTCGGCCTCCGCGGCGGGCGCGGGCGCCGCGGCTTCGGCCGCCGCCGGCGCGGCGGGGGCTTCTTCCTTCTTCGTCGCGGCCGCGGCTGCCGCCGCGGCGCGCTTGGCGCGCGCTTCGGCGTCCGCCTGCTGGCGCGCGGCGAGCTCGGCCTGGCGCTTGGCCTCGGCCTCGCGCTTGCGCGCCTCTTCCTCGTTGATGATCGGGGCCGCGGGGGCGGCGGGCTTCACCGGCTCCGGGGCCGCCTCGGCCGCCTTGTCGACCTTCACGAACGTGCGCTTCTTGCGCACCTCGACCTGGATCGTGCGCGCCTTGCCGGTCGCGTCGGATTTCTTGATCTCGGTGGTCTGCTTGCGCGTGAGCGTGATCTTCTTCTTCTCTTCCTTGTTGCCGTGCAGCTCGTGCAGGTAATCGAGCAGGCGCGTCTTGTCCTGCTCGGTGATCGCGTCGTCACCGGCCTTCTTCTTGACGCCCGCGGCGTCGAGCTGCTCGAGCAGCAATGCCACCGGGAGCTTCAGCTCCTCGGCGAATTGGGTGACGTTCGACTTGGCCATATCCTCAGGTTTCTCCTGCCGCGCGAGCCTGTGCTCAGGCCTGCGCCTGTTCCTTGAACCACGGTTCGCGCGCCTTCATGATCAGCTTGTTGGCGCGATCGGCATCCATGCCGGTCATCTCGGTCAGCTCGTCGGTCGCGAGGTCCGCCAGCGCATCCATCGTCGTGATGCCCTTGGCGGCGAGAACGCGCGCCGTCTGGTTGTCCATCCCTTCCATGCCGAGGAGGTCCTCGGCGGCGTGCTCGACCGTCTCCTCGCTCTTGATCGCCTCGGTGAGGAGCGCGTTGCGCGCGCGCCGGCGCAGCTCGTTCACGGTGTCCTCGTCGAACGACTCGATCTCGAGCATCTCGTTGATCGGGACGTAGGCGACCTCGTCGAGCGAGGTGAAGCCCTCGTTCACCAGGATCTCCGCGACCTCCTCGTCGACGTCGAGCTTCTCCATGAAGAGCGCGCGCACGGTGGAGGTCTCGGCTTGCGTCTTCTGCTCGCGCTCCTCCGTCGTCATGATGTTGAGCTGCCAGCCGGTGAGCTCGGAGGCGAGGCGCACGTTCTGGCCGCCCTTGCCGATGGCGAGCGCCAGCTGGTCCTCGTCGACCACCACGTCCATCGAGTGGCGCTCCTCGTCCACGACGATGGAGCTCACGTCGGCGGGAGCCAGCGCGTTGATCACGAACTGGGCCGCCTCGGGCGACCACAGGATGATGTCGACGCGCTCCCCGGCGAGCTCCTGCGTCACCGCCTGCACGCGCGAGCCGCGCATGCCGACGCACGTTCCCACGGGATCGATGCGCGGATCGTTCGACTTGACCGCGATCTTCGCGCGCAGGCCCGGATCGCGCGCCGCCGCCTTGATCTCGAGGAGTCCCTCCTCGATCTCCGGCACCTCGAGCTCGAAGAGCTTCACCAGGAACTCGGGCGAGACGCGCGAGAGGATGATCTGGGGGCCGCGCGCCGCGCGGTCGATCTTCTCGATGAAAGCACGCACGCGATCGCCCTGGCGCAGGTTCTCCTTGGGGATCAGCTTGTCGCGCGGCAGGAGCGCCTCGACGCGGCCCGACTCGACGATCAGGCTGCCGCGCTCGGCACGCTTCACCGTGCCCGTCACGAGGGACTCGCCGCGCTCGAGGAAGTCGTTGAGGATCTGCTCGCGTTCGGCGTCGCGGATCTTCTGCAGGATCACCTGCTTGGCGGCCTGCGCGCCGATGCGCCCGAAGGTCTCGGGCTCGAGCGGCTCCTCGATCACGTCGCCCACCTGGGCCTCGGGATTCTCGGCCACGGCGTCGGTGATGGCGATCTGGTGCGCGGGCTCCTCGTGCTCCTCGTCGGGCACGATGGTCCAGCGGCGGAAGGCGAGGTAGTCGCCGCTCTCGCGGTCGATCTCCACGCGCACGTCCACCTCGTCCTTGAAGCGCTTCTTGGTCGCCGAGGCGAGCGCCATCTCGAGGGCCAGGAACACGGTGTCCTTGCCCACGCTCTTCTCGCGCGACAGCGCGTCGACCAATACCAGGATTTCCTTGCTCACCCTTAAGCCTCCGACGCCTTTACTCTTCCGTCACACGTCCGGCACCAGCCGGGCGCGGTCGATGTCCTCCAATGCAATATGCTGCCGCGTCCCCTCGATTTCCAGTACGACGCGGCCATCCTCCACGCCGCCCAGCACCCCCTCGAAACGGCGCTGGCCCTTCACCGGCAGCTTGAGCCTCAGGCTCGCGCGCTGTCCCGCGAAGCGGCGGTAGTCCTCCAGCTTCTTGAGCGGCCGGTCCAGCCCCGGCGACGAGACCTCCAGGCGCTCGTAATCGATGCCCTCCACGGCGAATGCGCGCGTGAGGTGCTTGCTCACGCGCTCGCAATCTTCGAGCGAGATACCACGCGGCGTGTCGATGAAGACCCGCAGCAGGCCGGATCGCGAGCTTTCCAGGTCGACGAGCTCGTAGCCGAGGCCCTCGAGCGTGCCGCGCAACCAGGCCTCGCGGTCCGGAATCGATTTCACAAACAAAAAATGGGCTCGAGGCCCATCTCCGTAGAAACTATTGAATACTAGCACGTTCCGCCCTCGAAGACCACCCCCGCGACGAGCCGCGCGCGCCGTCCCGCAGGCGGTCGTGACGCCGTTACAACAATTCGCCACAAAGCGCTACAGCCCGGCCATCCGCGCATCGGTTAGGATCGGCTCGCGGCCCCCGCCGCCCGGAAAACGACGTTGCCCATGGACGGAAGCGTTCCCCGTACCGCGCAGGCCCAGGCCACGCGCGTGCTGATCGTCGAGGACGACGAGCGGCTGGGCGAGCTCATCGCGGAGTACCTGCGCCGCAACGCGATGGAGATCCACTGGGAGCGCCGCGGCGACCACGCCGTCGAGGCCGTCTACCGGCACGAGCCGGACCTCGTCGTGCTCGACGTGATGCTTCCCGGCACCGACGGCTTCGACGTGCTGCGCGAGCTGCGCGCGCGGGGAGCCACGCTGCCCATCGTGATCCTCACCGCGCGCGACGAGGACTTCGATCGCGTGCTCGGGCTGGAGCTCGGGGCCGACGAGTTCATCCCGAAACCGGTGCAGCCGCGCGTGCTGCTCGCGCACATTCGCGCGATGCTGCGCCGTGCCGGCATGCAGGAGCGCCCCGGGAGCGAGTCGGACACGGTCGTCTTCGGCCGGCTCGAGATCGATACCGCCTCGCGCGAGGTGCGCATCGCGGGCTCCCCGATCGACCTCACCACCGCGGAATTCGACGTCCTGTGGCTGCTCGCGCGCCACGCGGGCAAGGTCCTGTCGCGCGCCGACATCCTGCACGAGCTGAGGAGCCTGGACTACGACGGCTCCGACCGCTCGGTGGACTGCCGCATCTACCGCCTGCGGCGCAAGCTCGGGGACCTTGCGGACAAGGGCGAGCGCATCAAGACCATCCGCAACGTCGGCTACCTCTTCAGCCCCTCGCCCTGGTAGGGCGCGATGATCCGGCTTTTCCTCAAGCTCTACGGGCTGCTGATCGGCACGCTCGCCTTCTCGTTCCTCGTTCAGATCCAGTTGATGGACTACGTGTGGCGCGAGATGTCGCACGGCTACGACTTTCGCACGCGCTTCCAGCCCACGTTCCTGCTCCTCGAGCGCGCCCTGGCGCCCTACCCGCGGGACGAGTGGCCGCAACGCTTCGGCGAGGTGACCCGCGGATTCGGACTTCCCGCCGCACGCCTGGAGCGCGAGACCGATTCCGCGCCCCTCGCGGCGCTCGGCGCGGAGCAGCGCGCGGCGCTCGCGGCAGGCTCGCTCGTGTGGGCGGACCGCGAGGGCGGCGGCTTCCGCCTCTCGAAGAAGCTCGCCGGCAGCCCGTACATCGCCACGCTCGCCTTCGATGGCCCCGACAACCGGCGGCTGCGCTTCGTGACCTATGTCGTCAACTGGAGCGTCGAGTTCCTCATCGTCGCGGTGCTGCTCTTCTTCTGGGTGCGCCCGTTCTGGCGCGACCTCGGCGAGCTTCGCGCCGCGGCGGACGCGGTCGGCGGCGGCAACTTCGAGCCGCACCTCGCCGTGCGGCGCGGCTCGCCCCTGCGCCCTCTCGCCGAGGCCATCGAGGCCATGGCCGGGCGCATCGCCGCGCTGCTGCAGTCGCACCGCACCCTCACCAGCGCGGTGTCGCACGAGCTGCGCACGCCCCTCGCGCGCCTGCGCTTCAGCCACTCGCTCGCGCGCGAGGAGCGGGACGCCGCGGCGAAGGACGGGTACCTCGCGCGCATGGACCGCGACCTCGCGGAGATGGACGAGCTCACCAGCGAGCTGCTCGACTACGCCCGGCTGGAGCGCGGCGCGCCCGCGCTGGAGTTGCAGACCGTGCCCGCGGAGGCCTGGCTCGAGGATGTGCTGGCCGATGCCCGCGAGAGCCCCGGCGGCGGCACGCCGCGGCTCGAAGCCGACGTCGCGGTCGAGGCGCTGCGCTGCGAGCCTCGCTACATGGGCCGCGCGGTCGCGAACCTCGTTCGCAACGCCTTGCGCCACGCGCGCGCTCGCGTTCGGGTGCTGGTCGAGGCGGAGGCATCGCGCACCGTCATCCACGTCGACGACGACGGCTGCGGCGTGCCGGCGCAGGACCGGGAACGCCTCTTCCAGCCGTTCGTCCGGCTCGACCGCAGCCGCGATCGCGCCTCGGGCGGCTTCGGCCTCGGCCTCGCGATCGTGCGCCAGGTCGCGCGCTGGCACGGCGGCGAGGCCTCCATCGGCGAGTCGCCGCTGGGCGGCGCGCGCGTCACGATCGCCTGGTAGGTCTCCTCGCGGCTGCGGTCGGTCCGCCGCGCAGCACGGCCGAGCCGGCTGCTTCCAAGGCCGCCCCAGCGTCCCTTTTTCATTGCGTTTTATTGCGCTTTCGGCCGTGACACCGCGTCCCGGGTGTGGCAAAAACGCAACAGTCGCAAAACCCGTAGTTGGAGCTTTCGCAGGCCCGTCGCTATTATCGCGTTCCGTGACGGGACCGGCCCATCCGAATGCCGGGGGCGAGGACCCACGAGGTCCACCGTTTCAGCTGTTTTTCCAATCACCTGGGGGTGTCGAAACAATGAATCCAAAGATGAAGAGACTCACCGTCGCCGTGATGCAGGCGACCGGCGTGGGGATGACGCTGGCCGCCTTCGCGGTTCCGGCCGTCGCCCAAACTACACAACAAAACCAGCAGCAGGCTCAGAAGGTCGAGAAGATCGAGGTCACCGGCTCGAGCATCCGCCGCGTCGAAGGTGAAGGCGCGCTGCCGGTCACCGTCATCTCGCGCGAAGAGATCGAGAAGACCGGCGCCACGAACGCCATGGAGCTGCTGCAGGTCGTCGCCGCGAACAACAGCCTCGGCAACGTGGCCCTCTCCAGCGTGATCGGCGCGTCGACGTTCTCGGCGCAGACCGCCTCGCTGCGCGGCCTCCAGGGCGGCCACACCCTCGTGCTCATCAACGGCAAGCGCGTGAACGGGTTCGCCGGCGAGACCCAGGGCGTGCAGGGTGTCAACCTCGCGATCATCCCGTTCTCGGCGATCGAGCGCGTCGAGGTGCTGAAGGACGGCGCCTCCGCCGTGTACGGCTCCGACGCGATCGCGGGCGTGATCAACTTCATCCTGCGTTCCGACTACAAGGGCGCGGAAGCTCAGGCCTGGTATGGCCAGCCGACCCGCAGCGGCGGCGGCGCCCAGGAGCAGTACTACGCCTCGATCGGCTTCGGCGACTTGTCGCGCGACCGCTACAACGTGTTCTTCAACGCGTCGTACAACCACCAGAAGCCGCTGTACCAGAACCAGCGCAACTTCTCCAACAACTCGACCGACCTGTTCCTCGAGAACCTCGGCGGCTTCGCGGGCTCCTCCAACACGTTCCCGGGCAACATCACGACCGGCGGCATCGGCATCCTCGGCGCCTCCGGGACGAACTGCGGAGCGCCGTTCAACCGCTTCGTGCCGGACTTCGGCATCGGCTGCACGTTCGACCCCTCCACGATGGACGGCGTGGAGATGATCTCGGACGACAAGAACACCAACCTCTTCCTCCAGGGCAAGTTCCAGCTCACGCCGACCTGGCAGCTCTACGGCCATGGCCTGTACGGCGAGGACAAGAACCGCTTCATCATCCAGCCGGTTCCGATCTCGAACGTGTTCCTGTACGGCCCGAACGGCGACATCCCCGGCACCATCACGCTGCAGCCGACGAGCCCGTTCTATCCGCACTCGGTCGCGGCCGCGCACGGCGTGGACGGCAAGCCGCTCAACGTGCGCTGGCGCGCGGTGGAAAGCGGCCTGCGCGACACGACGGACAAGAACACCGGCTACCAGCTGGTGGGCGGCATCAAGGGCTCGATCGCCGACCGCTGGGATACGGACCTGTCGTATTCCTACGCGCAGGGCAAGCTCGACGAGTCGTCGAACGGCGGGTTCCCGCTCTACTCGTGCATCCTGCCGCTCCTCAACAGCGGCAACGTGAACCTGTTCGGCCCGAATACGCAGGCGGTCCACGACCAGATCCAGGCGTGCAACATGCACGGCACGGTCCAGGCCGGCAAGTCGACGACGCAGTCGGTGAACGGCAAGATCTCCGGCGACCTGCTCACCTGGGCCCAGGGCACCGTGGCCGGCGCGGTCGGCGTGGACCTGCGCAAGGAGAAGCTGGACGAGACGCCGTCGGCCCAGTACGTGGCCGGCGACATCACGGGCTACGGCGGCAACGCGCGTCCCGTGTCCGGCGACCGCGACGTGACGGCGTTCTTCGCCGAGGTGAACGTGCCCCTGCTGCGCAACCTCGAGCTCGACGCCGCGTTCCGCACGGACAAGTACAGCGACTTCGGCCGCACCAACAACCCGAAGATCAGCCTGCGTTGGCAGCCGACGCGCACGCTGCTCGCCCGCGCGTCCTACGGCACGGGCTTCCTCGCGCCCTCGCTGTACCAGATCAACACGCCCAACATCTCGGGCGTGTCGAACACGGGCCTGTCCGACCCGATCCGCTGCCCGGTGACGCACAACACGGGCATCGACTGCAACACGCAGTTCCCGATCGTGTTCGGCGGCAACCCCGGCCTGCATCCGGAGACCTCGGAGCAAGTGACGGCCGGCCTCGTGTTCGAGCCGACGAGTGCCTTCTCGGTGTCGGGTGACTACTTCAAGATCCGTCTCAGCAACGGCATCACGAACGGCATCCCGGTCACGACGATCCTGGGCGACCTCGCGACGTACGGCAACCTCGTGACGCGCGGCCCGGTCGATCCGGCCTTCCCCAACCTCCCGGGGCAGATCACCGGCATCGACCAGCGCTACATCAACCTGGGTGCCACGCACATCGAGGGCGTGGACGTGGAAGCGCACTACAAGTGGCCCGCCTCGCGCTACGGCCGCGTGCGCCTCGACCTGTCGGGCACGTACTACATCCGCTACGACTTCCAGCAGATCGATGGCACGTACGCGGGCTTCATCAACACGGCGTTCGGCTCGAACGTGGTCGGCGTGATCCCGCGCTGGAAGCACTACGCCGCCCTGACGTGGGACATCGCGGGCTGGTCGACCACGGTGGCGAACACGTACCAGAGCGAGTACACCGACTGGCAGACGGACATCAACGGCGACCTGCGCCAGGTGGGCTCGATGAGCCTGTGGGACTTCCAGGAGCAGTACACGGGCCTCAAGCACTGGACGTTCACGCTCGGCGTGAAGAACGTGCTCGACACCAACCCGCCGGCGACCAACCAGCAGAACACGTTCCAGGTCGGCTTCGACCCGTCGTACTACGACCCGCGCGCGCGGTTCGTGTACGGTGCGCTCAAGTACGAGTTCCGCTGATCCTGTAAGCCGTACGCAGCAAGGGAAAGGGGGCCGCAAGGCCCCTTTTTCTTTGCGCGCTAAACTCGCCTCCATGACGATCCGCCATGCCATCGCGGCCGACCTGCCGGCCATCGTCGAGATCTACAACGCATCCATCCCCGCACGCCTCGCCACCGCCGACACCGAGCCGGTGAGCGTGGAGCAGCGCCGCGAGTGGTTCGCCGGCTTCTCGCCCGGCGAGCGCCCGATCTGGGTGTACGACGTGGGCGGCGTCGCGGGCTGGCTCTCGCTGCGCTCGTTCTACGGGCGGCCGGCATACCACGCCACGGTCGAGGTCGCCGTGTATGTCTCTCCCGCCTTCCGCCGCAGCGGCATCGCGCGCCAGCTGCTGGAGCACGCGTTGCGCGAAGCGCCCGCCCTCGGCATCCGCACGCTCCTCGCGTTCGTCTTCGCGCACAACGCGCCCAGCGTCGCGCTCTTCGAGCGCTACGGCTTCGAGCGCTGGGGGCAGCTCCCGCGCGTGGCGCAGCTCGACGGCATCGAGCGCGACCTGCTGATCCTGGGCCTGCGGTTGCGTAGAATCGAGGCTGCATCCGCATGAAGACCTACCTCGACCTCCTCCGCCACGTCCTCGAGCACGGCACGCGCAAGGACGACCGCACCGGCACGGGCACGCTCTCGGTCTTCGGCTACCAGATGCGCTTCGACCTGCGCAGCCGCTTCCCCCTGCTCACGACCAAGAAGATCCACACCAGGAGCGTGATCCACGAGCTGCTGTGGTTCCTGCAGGGGTCGACCAACGTGCGCTACCTGCAGGAGAACGGCGTCACCATCTGGGACGAATGGGCCGACGCCCAAGGCGAGCTGGGGCCGGTTTACGGCGCGCAATGGCGCCACTGGAAGGCTTCCGACGGGCGCGAGGTCGACCAGATCCGCGACGTGGTCGAGCAGATCCGGCGCAATCCGGACTCGCGCCGCCTGGTGGTGAGCGCATGGAA
>Ga0157369_10005686_pt1 | contig 14485 bp, 9 predicted proteins | sample C25metaG_FD_113461 | JGI IMG/M metagenome (GOLD analysis project Ga0157369, IMG submission 113461) | Corn rhizosphere microbial communities from Kellogg Biological Station, Michigan, USA - C2-5 metaG | ecosystem: Host-associated > Plants > Roots > Rhizosphere > Soil | place: USA: Michigan...
AGGTTGCCGGTCGGCACGATCTTCTTGAGCGAGAAGAACTCGGTGTCGATCAGGTCGAAGCTGTTGGGCGCGGTGACGGCGCGCTTGGTGACGTCGTCGGTGGTCACGGCCACGTACTGGATCTCGATGCCGGTGTCGGCCTTGAATTTCTCGGCAATGGCCTTGTCCTGGTTCACCGCCGTGCCGAGGTAGCGCAGCACGACCTTTTCCTGCGCATGCACGAAGGGCGCGATGCCCGTGGCCAGGATGCCGGCCGTGCCCTGCAGCAGGGTGCGACGCTTGAAGCCGGCGGACGAGTCGATGGGGTCGGTCATGGTGAAGTCTCCGTGGAAGAAACAGTGGAAAGGAAAGGGAAGAAAAAGGGTCGGCTCAGAGGGTCATGGCAAGCGCGGCCGTGTCGTCGCGCGGTGCACTGCCGGCGAGTGCCGAGGCCCGCTCGCCCGGCGGCTTGGCGCCGGGGCCGAGCACACGCGCGTCGGCCGCGGCCCATGACAGGTGCACAGCCTCGCCCTGCGCATAGGGCCGGGCGAGGAAAGCGGCTTCGCCCAGCAGCACCGAAACGGTCTGGCGACCTGGCGCGGCGCTGCCTAGCGACAGGCCAAGCAGCACGTAGGTGCCCTGGTATTCCACGTCGGTGACGGTGGCCCGCAGTGCATCGGGTGCCGCGCTCGCTTCGCCGGAAACCGCGGCGATCCGCATGCGGTCGTTGCGCACCGCGATCGGGCCGGCCGGCGTGTCGAACACGTTGTGGCCGCCCATGAAGCGCGCCACGAACTCGCTCGCCGGGTGGTTGTAGACCGCGTGCGGCGAGCCGACCTGCTCGATCACCCCGTGGTTCATGACCACCATGGTGTCGGCCAGCGCCATCGCTTCTTCCTGCGAGTGCGTCACGTGCACGAAGGTCAGGCCTAGTTCCTTCTGCCAGCGCCGCAGCTCGGCGCGCATCTGTATGCGCAGGAAGGGGTCGAGCGCCGACAGCGGCTCGTCGAGCAGCAGCACGCGCGGCTCGGTGATGAGCGCGCGCGCCAGCGCCACGCGCTGCTGCTGGCCGCCGGAAAGCTCGCCGGGCTTGCGGTCGGCCAGGTGGCCCATCGCGACGCGTTCGAGCAGGTCGTTGGCGCGCTTGTGGCGCTCGGCCTTGCCGAGGCCTTTCATCTTGAGGCTGAAGGCCACGTTGTCGGTGGCCGAGAGGTGCGGGAAGAGGGCGAAGCTCTGGAACATCATCGCCGTGCCGCGCGCCGCGGCGGGCAGGTCGGTGATGTTGCGGTTGTCCAGCAGGATGTCGCCGCTGGTGACCGACTCGTGGCCCGCGATCATGCGCAGCGTGGTGCTCTTGCCGCAGCCCGACGGGCCGAGCAGGCAGCAGTAGCTGCCGCTGGCGATGCGCAGGTCGATCTGGTCTACGGCGGCCGGCGTGCCGGGGGCGTAGCGCTTGGTGAGCGCGACGATTTCGACGGCGGCGGGTTCGGGCGTGACGGCTGCATTCATTGCCGGTGGCACAGCACGATCCATGCCACGTTGTGGTGCGCGGCGCCCGCGCCGCGCGAACCTTACTCGCCCCGGTCAGGTGCCGATCAGGCGCCGATCAGGTACCGAACTTGTCCGCGCGCACCGGCAAGGCGGCTGCGGCGAGCCCGCGCAGCACGTCGCCCACCACGATCACCGCCGGGCTGGCGAGCCCCGCTTCGGCGATGCCGCGCTGCAGTTTGTCGAGCGTGGTCGCGATGTGCCGCTGGTGCGGCAGGCTCGCATGCTGGATGACGGCCACCGGCGTGTCGCCCGGCAGGCCCTGCAGCAGTTCGCGCTCGATGTGGCCCGCACCCGCCACGCCCATGTAGATGACGAGCGTGAGCCGCGCGTTGTACGCTGTCGCGGCCAGCGCGCGCCAGTCGGTCGGGTCTTCGGCCGCGCCCGCGCCGGTCTTGGCATGGCCGGTGACGAACACCACGCCCTGCGCATGGTCGCGGTGCGTGAGCGGCACGCCCAGCGCGGTCACGGCCGCGAGGCCGGCGGTGATGCCGTTGACCACGGCGCATTCGATGCCGGCTTCGCGCAGGTGCTCCACCTCTTCGCCGCCGCGTCCGAAGATGAACGGGTCGCCGCCCTTCAGGCGCACCACCGTCTTGCCTTCGCGCACGGCGGTGATCATCAGCCGCTCGATGAAGGCCTGCGGCGTGCTCTTGCAGCCGCCGCGCTTGCCCACGTGCACGATGCGCGCGTCGGGCCGGGCGTAGGCCTGCACGATCTCGTCGTTCACCAGGTCGTCGACCAGCAGCACCGTCGCGGCCTGGATCGCCTTCACGGCCTTGACGGTCAGCAGCTCGGGGTCTCCCGGGCCGGCGCCCACCAGCGTGCAGCGGCCGGCGATGAGGGAGGTGGGGTTGTCGTTGTTCATGCGTGGGATGCCAGTTGCGTGATGTGCCTGACCTGCGCCGCGATGGCTTCGGGCACGGGAAGCTCGCCGGCCAGCACGCGGCGCGTGTAGTCGGCGGTGGTGGCGACGTCGATTTCCTTCGGCAGGCCCGGCACGTCGGCGGCGGTGCCCGCCTGCTGCGCCTGCAGTTCGGTGCGCACGCCGCGCACGAAGCCGTCGATCTGCGCGGTGCGGCGCGGGTCGGACACCACTTCGCCTTCGAGGCCGCGCGAGAGCAGGGCGGTCATGCCCGTGAGCTCGAAGGTCTCGGCCATGGTGCGGGCGTATTCGGGGTGGGTGTAGCTGGCCACCACCACGCAGGCGCCGGCGGCGGGCTGCATCAGCTTGACCACGCTGTGGCCCGGGTTGCGCAGGCCGACCACGCGGCGCACGTCGAGCAGGCGCTTGAGCGCGGGGTTCAGCAGTTCGGTGGGGGCAAAGGCCGCTTCGCCGTTTGCGATGGGGCGGACGGTCTCCAGCGCAGCGACGCCAAGCGCCGAGAGCACGTTGGACGCCAGCACGCGCGAGCTTTCGCTGGCGCTGCCGTGCACCAGCACCGGCAGGCCTTCGCGCGCCAGCAGCAGTGCCAGCAGCGGCGTGAGCACAGGCAGCTTGCGCGCGCCGTTGTAGCTGGGCAGCACGACCAGCGCCCGGTCGCCGGCCGGAATCAGGTTCAGCCGCGCATGGGTGGCATCGAGAAAACCAGCCATCTCCTCGGGCGTTTCGCCCTTGATGCGCATGGCCAGGCAGAAACCGCCGATTTCCAGGTCGGTGACGGTGCCGTCCAGCACCTGGCCGAACAGGTCGGTGGCCTGTTCGCGCGTGAGCGGCTTGGCGCCTCGCGCGCCGCGGCCGATTTCCTTGATGTATTGGCTAATTCCCATGGGTAGGCGGATTGTCCTGCAATGCTTATGCCGGAATGTGAGTTGGCTTATGCATTGGTTTTGCTCCCTCACCCGGAGTGGGAGGGAGCGAGACACGGGGTCATGGCGCAACCGCCTCCGCCTCGGCCGGCGTGGCCCGCACCATGCGCTTGAGCTCCGGAATGCACGAGCCGCAGTTGGTGCCGCACTTCAGCGCGCCCTGCAGCTTCGCCAGCCGCTCGTCGGCGGTGCCGGTGCAGCGGCCCAGTTCGGTCTGAATGGCCACGTCCGCCACGTTGAAGCAGGTGCACACCGTCTTGCCGCGCGATTGCACCGCCACCGGCGCTTTCGAGCCCGGCGACAGCAGCAGGCGGCCGTAGCTCTGGGCCGGCAGTTCCTCGCGCAGCAGCGTGGCAATCCAGGCTTCGGCGCTGGTGTCGCCGCCCAGCAGGAAGGCTTCGAGCCCGGCGCCGCCGTCGGCGCGGCGCACCAGCCGGGCCGAGCGGCGCTGGCCGCGGCGGCGGTCGGCGTAGCGCAGGGTGTCGGCAGTTTGCAGCCCGAGCAGGGCCTCGATCTTCTCGACCAGCGCGTCGTCGGGCGCGTCATGCGCGGCGGCGCGAAAGAGCAGGCCGCTGCGTTCGGCGCCCTGCGTGTTGCCGGCAAACGGCACGCAGGTCGCAAAAGGAAACAGCGCCATCATCGGCTGCAGCGCACGGTGCGCGGCAAGCGCTTCGCCATCGGGCAGCCAGGCCATGGCCAGCAGCGACCACGGAAGCTCGGCCTTGAGGATCTTCACCGGCGTGTGCTTCAGCTCGGGCTGCTTCGAGGTCGGGCAGTAGGCCGGCGTGGTGAGCGCATTGATGCCCGCCAGGCGCGTGCCGTTCGACGAGCAGCCGCTCAGGTATTCCTCGCCCCAATGCATGGCGACGAAGACCTGGCTCAGCCCCACCTCGGCGCTGGCGCGCGCGGGCAGCATGATCGAACCGCGCCTGGAGGTCAGGTGCACCAGGTCGCCTTCGCGGATCTGGCGGCGCGCCATGTCCTGCGCGTTCATCTGCACCACCGGCTCCGACACATGGCCGAACAGGCGCCCGACGGTGCCGGTGCGGCTCATGCCGTGCCACTGGTCGCGCAGCCGGCCGGTGTTCAGCGAGAAGGGGTAGCGGGCCTCGCGGGCTTCGGCCACCGGCTTGTAGGCCGTGTCGACGAAGCGGGCGCGGCCGTCCGGCGTGGGGAACACGCCGTCTTCGTAGAGGCGCGCGCGGCCGGTGCTTTCGCCTTCCTTCAGCGGCCATTGCTGCGGGCCGGTCGTGTCCAGCATCGCGTAGCTCAGGCCGGTGATGTCGAGGTCGCGCCCGCGCGTGGATTCGCGATGCTCGTTCCAGACGGATTCGGCCGTCTCGTACGGGAACAGCGTGAAGGTGCGGCCCAGCTGCCTTTCGAGCCGCTGCGCGAAGGCCACGGCAATCGACCAGTCGTTGCGCGCCTCGCCGGGCGCCGGCACGGCCGGGCGCACGCGCGAGATGCGGCGCTCGCTGTTGGTCACGGTGCCTTCCTTCTCGCCCCAGGTGGTGGCGGGCAGCAGCAGGTCGGCGAAGGCGCAGGTGGCGGTGGTGGCAAAGGCCTCCTGCACCACGACGAACTCGGCGCGTTCCAGCGCGCAGCGCACCGTGGCCTGGTCGGGCATCGACTGCGCCGGGTTGGTGCAGGCGATCCACAGCGCGCGGATCTCGCCGTCGGCGGCGGCCTGGAACATCTCGACCGCTGTCTTGCCCGGCTTCCCGGGCACCGAGGGCACGCCCCACAGCGCGGCCACTTCGGCGCGGTGATCCGGGTTCGCCAGGTCGCGGTGCGCGCTCAGCAGGTTGGCGAGGCCGCCGACTTCGCGCCCGCCCATCGCATTGGGCTGGCCGGTCAGCGAGAACGGGCCCGCGCCGGCGCGGCCGATCTGCGCGGTGGCCAGGTGCAGGTTGATGAGCGCGGCGTTCTTCGCCGTGCCGCTCGACGACTGGTTCAGACCCTGGCAATAAAGGCTCAGCGTGGCAGGCGAGGTGGCAAACAGCCGGGCCGCTTCGAGCAGGTCTTCCTTCGGGATGCCGCACACCTGTGCCACCTTGTCCGGCGTGCACTCGCGCACCGTCGCCTTCAAAGCGTCGAAGCCGCTGGTGTGGGCGGCGATGTACTTCGCGTCGATCCAGCCTTCCCACAGCATCAGGTGCAGCATGCCGTTGAACAGCATCACGTCGGTGCCGGGCTGGATGGGCAGGAACAGGTCGGCGATCTCCACGGTGTCGGTGCGGCGGGGGTCGGCCACCACGATCTTCAGCGCCGGGTTCGCGGCCTTCGCGTCCTCGATGCGGCGGAAAAGGATGGGGTGCGCCCATGCCGTGTTGCTGCCCACGATGAAAAGGCACTGCGCATGCTTCAGGTCGTCGTAGCAGGCCGGCGGCGCGTCGGCGCCCAGCGTCTGCTTGTAGCCGGCCACGGCGCTGCTCATGCACAGGCGCGAGTTGGTGTCGATGTTGTTGGTGCCGATCAGGCCCTTGGCCAGCTTGTTGAAGACGTAGTAGTCCTCGGTGAGCAACTGGCCCGACACATAGAAGCCGACCGAGTCCGGGCCATGGTCGCGGATCACCTGCGCGAACTTGCCGGCGGCGTTGGCGAGCGCGGTGTCCCAGGTCACGGCGGTGGGCGCCTCGGCGCGCACGAGGCGCTGCATGGGCTGCAGCAGCCGCGTCTGCCGCGTGACCGCGGCGCTGGCCGTGAGGTGCAGCGTCGAGCCCTTCGTGCACAGCCGGCCGAAGTTCGCCGGGTGCTCGGGGTCGCCGCGCACGCCGGTGATCTCGCTGCCTTGCGATTCGATGATGACGCCGCAGCCGACGCCGCAATAGGGGCAGGTGGAGCGGGTCTCCAGCGTCATGGCTATTCCAGCGGAAGGACCGACAGCACCGCGAACGGCTTCGGCCCGGCGACCGGGCGTTCCAGGTCGATGGCGTGCGTCGCCAGTTCGCCCGCGTCCAGGTGCACCACCCCGTCTTCCACCTTGACGGCGAACTTCGGCGTGCAGCCTTCGTCGGGCGACTTGGCGCAGCCGTCGTCCAGCCCGATGGCCCAGTTGTGCAGCGGACAGGCCACGCTGGTGCCGAAGACGATGCCCTGGCTCAGCGGTCCGCCCTTGTGCGGGCAGCGGTCGAGCAGCGCGAACACCTCGTTCTCGGCATTGCGGAACACGGCAACATCCACGCCGGCGGGCCGCGCCACGCGGCGCGCGCCGAGCACGGGGATGTCGTCGATGCGGCAGATGACTTTCCAATCGTTCATGGGGTCCTTCCTTCAGACTGTCTGGCGGGTGTCGCTCGACGCCGTCAGCGGCGTGAACTGCCGCACGTCGACCGAGGCCTGCGCCGATTCGAACCACGGATCGGGTTCGCCGTCGAGCGCGAACTGCAGGCGTTCCCACAGCGCCTTGCGGCCTTCGGCGTCTTCGAGGATCTTCTTTTTCACGTAGTCCAGCCCCACGCGGCCGATGTAGTGCACCGTGCGCTCCAGGTACCAGCCCTCTTCGCGGTAGAGCTGCAGGAAGGCGCCCGAATACTCCATTACTTCCTCGGACGTCTTCACCTTCACGAGGAACTGCGCCACCTCGGTCTTGATGCCGCCGTTGCCGCCCACGTAGAGTTCCCAGCCGGAGTCGACGCCGATCACGCCCACGTCCTTGATGCCGGCCTCCGCGCAGTTGCGCGGGCAGCCCGACACCGCCAGCTTGACCTTGTGCGGCGAATACATGGCCCACAGCGCGCGTTCCAGGTCCTTGCCCATCTGCGTGGAGTCTTGCGTGCCGAAGCGGCACCACTCGCTGCCCACGCAGGTCTTCACCGTGCGCAGCGACTTGGCATAGGCAAAGCCGCTGGGCATGCCGATGTCCTTCCACACGCCTTCCAGGTCTTCCTTCTTCACGCCCAGCAGGTCGATGCGCTGGCCGCCCGTGACCTTGACGGTCGGGATCTTGTACTTGTCGGCCGCGTCGGCGATGCGGCGCAGCTCGTCGGGCGTGGTGTGGCCGCCCCACATGCGCGGAATGACTGAGTAGGTGCCGTCCTTCTGGATGTTGGCGTGGCTGCGCTCGTTGATGAAGCGGCTCTGCGGATCGTCCTTCGCCTCTTTCGGCCAGGTGCTGATCAGGTAGTAGTTGACGGCCGGGCGGCAGGTGGCGCAGCCGTTGGGCGTGCGCCAGCCGAGGTTGCGGTACACCTCGTCGTGCGTCAGGTAGTGCTCCTTGCGGATCGCGTCGCGCACGTCCTGGTGGCTCGCGTCGGTGCAGCCGCACACGGCCTTCTTCTTGGGCGTGGCGGAGTAGTCGCCGCCCGCGGTGAACATCAGGATCTGCTCCACCAGCCCGGTGCACGAGCCGCAGCTGGCGCTGGCCTTGGTGTGCTTCTTCACCTCGTCGAGCGTGAACAGGCCCTTTTCCTTGATGGCCTTGCAGATGGTGCCCTTGTTCACGCCGTTGCAGCCGCAGACCTCGGCGTCGTCGGGCATGCTCGCGGCCTTGTTGTGGCCTTCGTGGCCGGTGTCGCCGATGTTCGATTCGCCGAACATCAGCTTGTCGCGGATGTCGTGCACGCTGCGGCCGTCGCGCAGCAGCTTGAAGTACCAGCTGCCGTCCACCGTGTCGCCGTAGAGGCAGGCGCCCACGAGCTTGTCGTCCTTGATCACCAGCTTCTTGTAGACGCCGCCGAAGGGGTCGCTCATGACGATTTCCTCGGTGCCTTCGCCGCCCATGAACTCGCCGGCCGAGAACAGGTCGATGCCCGTCACCTTCAGCTTGGTGGAGGTGAGCGACCCCAGGTAGCGGCCGATGCCGAACTGCGCCAGGTGGTTGGCCGCCACCTTGGCCTGCTCGAACAGCGGCGCGACCAGGCCGTAGGCAATGCCGCGGTGCGCCGCGCACTCGCCCACCGAGTAGATGCGCGCGTCGGTCACGGTCTGCATGGTGTCGGTGACGACGATGCCGCGGTTGCAGTGCAGGCGCATCTTCTCGGCCAGCTCCACGTTGGGGCGGATGCCCACGGCCATCACCACCAGGTCGGCCGCCGCCTCGGTGCCGTCCTTGAAGCGGATGGCCTTGACGCGGCCATCCTCACCGCCCACCAGGTCCTGCGTCTGCGCGCCCATCAGGAACTTCAGGCCGCGGTCTTCCAGCGACTTCTGCAGCAGCTTGCCGGCCACGTCGTCGAGCTGGCGCTCCATCAGCCAGGGCATCACGTGCACCACGGTCACGTTCATGCCGCGCAGCATCAGGCCGTTGGCGGCCTCCAGGCCCAGCAGGCCGCCGCCGATGACCACCGCGTTCTTGTGCGTGCGCGCGGTCTCGATCATGTAGTCGGTGTCGGCGATGTCGCGGTAGGCGATCACGCCCTTCAGGTCCTTGCCGGGCACAGGCAGCATGAAGGGGTTGGAGCCGGTGCACATCAGCAGGCGGTCGTAGGCGGCCTCGGTGACACCGCCTTGCGAATCCACCGCGCGCACGATGCGCTTGACGCGGTCGACCTCCACCACCTTCTTGCCGGCGTGCAGCGTGATGTGGTTGTCCGTGTACCACTCCCAGCTGTTGAGCACGATCTCGTCGACCGTCTGCTCGCCCGCGAGCACCGGCGACAGCAGGATGCGGTTGTAGTTGGGATGCGGCTCCGCGCCGAAGACGGTGATGTCGTACAGGTCAGGCGCGATCTTCAGCAGCTCTTCGAGCGTGCGCACGCCGGCCATGCCGTTGCCGACCATCACGAGTTTCATTTTCTTCATGGGGCTGGACCTTTCAGGGAAATCAAGCAAACGGGTACCCGTGGCGCGCGTTCAGAATCGCGCCATGAGCTTTGAAGTGGACATCGGCTACAGCAGCCAGCGCGGACCGCGCGAGCTGAACGAAGACTTCGCCGGTGCAGTGCATGCGCCGCCGGGCGACGAGGCCCGCGGCCTCATCGCGGCCATTGCCGACGGGGTGTCGAGCGGCGGGCACGGCCGCGAAGCGGCGCAGACCACGGTGATGGGCCTGCTGGCCGACTACTTCGCCACGCCCGCAACCTGGGAGCCGACCGCCGCGCTCGACCGGCTGATCGGCGCGCAGAACGGCTGGCTGGCCGACCACAACCGCCGGCGCCAGAGCAAGCAGGACGGCGGCACGGCGCTCACCACGCTCACCGCGCTGGTGCTGCACGGACAGAGCTACACGCTGGCGCACGTGGGCGACACGCGCGCCTGGCGCGTGCGTGCCGGCGGCGGGCCGGCCGTGCCGCTCACGCAGGACCACGCCTTCGACCATCCCGACATGCGCAGCCGGCTCACGCGCGCCATCGGCCTCGACGACCAGGTGCGCGTCGACTACGCCCAGGGCGACGTGCGCGTGGGCGACTGCTTCGTGCTGAGCTCCGACGGCGTGCACTGCGTGCTCAAGCCGCAGCAGGTGGCCGCGCTGGCCTTGCAGGGCGACGCCGAGGCCGCCAGCGAGGCGCTGGTGCATGCGGCGCTCGACGCCGGCACGCGCGACAACGCGACCGCGCTGGTCATCCGTGTGGTCGGGCTCGATGCGCGGCAGCTCGACGACGAACTCGGCGACGGCCGCCGGCTCGCACCGCCGCCCGCGCTGAAAGTGGGCGACGTGCTCGACGGCTACGCCGTCACCGCGCTGGTGGCGGACACCGGCGTGCACCTGCTGTACCAGGCGCGGCACCCGCGCACGCGCGAGCTGGTCGCGCTGAAGACGCTGCATCCCTCGCGCGCCGGCGATCCGCAGGAACGCGCGATGCTGGCGCACGAGGCGTGGCTGGGGCTGCGCGTGGCAGGCGTCGGCGGCAGCGGTTTCGTTCGCGTGCACGAACGCGCCGAGGACGCGAGCGCGCTCTACATCGTGTTCGACTGGCACGGCGGGCGCACCCTGGAGCAACTGCGCAAGCTGAACGCGCGCGGCACGGTGGCCGAGGTGGTGGCGGCCGGCATCGAGCTGAGCCGCGCGCTCGGCCGGCTGCATCGCCAGGGCGTGATCCATCGCGACATCAAGCCCGGCAACCTGCACCTGGGCGACGACGGGCGCTGGCGCATCCTCGACCTGGGCGTGGCGCTGTCCGGAAGAGAAGGCGCGGCCCAGCGCGAGCTGCATGCCGGCACCCCCAGCTACATCAACCCCGAGCAGTGGGAGGAGGGCGGCACCGCCGATGCGGCCAGCGACCTGTTCGCGCTCGGCGTCACGCTCTACCAGTGGCTCACCGGCCACCTGCCCTACGGCGAGATCGAGCCCTACCAGGTGGCGCGCTACCGTCGCGACCCGGTCGCGCTCTCGCGCCTGCGGCCCGACGTGCCGATCTGGCTCGATCATCTGGTGCGCAAGGCCGTGGCCCGCGACCCGCGCGAGCGCTTCGAAACCGCCGAGGAACTGCTGCTCGCGCTCGAACGCGGTGCATCCCGCCCCGTCAACGCGCCCGCCGCTACGCCGCTGATCCGCCGCGATCCGCTCGCGCTCTACCAACTGGCGCTCGGCGTGTCGGTGCTGTTCAACGTGCTGCTCGTCGTGTGGCTGCTGTTCCTGCCACGCTGAGCGGATGCGGGCGGGGCGAGTCATGGGCGGGCCGCCTTGCGTACATGGGTGGTGGCGGCAGGGTTGTGCGGCGTCGTGACGCGCGCACGGCCGCCTTTTTCGGCCCAGGTGCGCGTCCAGCGGATCTGCATCACGCGCATCACGCCCAGCATCACCAGCGACAGCGCCGCGAAGAAGACGAACCCCCAGAGATAGCTGCCCATGTACTGCTTCGAAAGGCCCATGGCGTTGGGCACGAGGCCGCCGCCCAGCGCGCCGATCTCGCCGATCATCGAGCCGGCCACGGCCGTGCTCGCGGGCCAGCGCAACGGCACCAGCTGGAACAGTGCGCCGTTGCCCGCGCCGAGTGCGGCGAAGCAGACGATCAGCACCAGCGTGGTGACGGCCAGCGAGCCTGAAGAGAAACCCACCAGCACGAGGCTCACGGCCACCACCAGCAGCACCACCGTCAGCGTGTTCACGCCGCCCCAGCGGTCGGAGATCCAGCCGCCCGCGATGCGCACCGCCGCGCCCATGAAGGCGGCGAGCATGGTCAGCTGGCCCGCCTGCACCTTGCTCACGCCGAACTGGTCGTAGTAGTAGGAGGGCAGGAAGGTGGTCAGGCCGATGAAGCCGCCGAAGGTCACGCCGTAGATCAGGCTGAACACCCAGCCGTCCTTCTCGAACAGGCAGGCAATGTGCTCGCGGAAGCTCGAATGGGCGTTCACGTCCGGCGGCTCCTTGGCGAACACCACCATCACGACCATCGGAATGAGGATGGCGACCGCGGCCACGCCGTACACCGCCTGCCAGCCCAGCCAGTTCGCCAGCGGCGGCGCCACCAGCACCGACACCGCCGTGCCCACGTTGCCCGCGCCCACCAGGCCCATGGCCAGGCCCTTGTGCTGCGGCGGGAACCAGCCCGAGCCCAGCGACAGCGCGACGCCGAAGCTCGCGCCTGCAATGCCCAGCAGCACGCCCATGGCGAGCAGGTCGTTGAAGCTCTTGACGAAGAAGAAGCCGAACAGCATCGCCACCGCGATCAGCGCCATCTCGACCAGCGTGGCCTTCTTGCGGCCGATGTACTGCGAGAGGATGCCCAGCGGAAAGCGCATCAGCGCGCCGGCGATGATGGGCACCGACAGCATCAGGCCCTTCTGGGCGGGCGACAGATCGAAGGTCTCGCCGATGAAGGGCGCCATTGCGCCGTTGAGCACCCAGATGCAGCAGGAGAACGAGAAGTACAGGAAGGCCGCGAACAGTGTCGGGCTGTGGCCTGATTGCAAGAAATTCCTGAAGCTGGACATGGCGTTCAAAGATGCGAAAAGCCGCGGCGCGACCCTGGAGAGGTCGTGTCGACGGACGGGGTTGGGGGCGGAGTGCCGGCAGCGGACGCTGTCGGCGTGGGGGTGTGCACGGCGAGTGGATTGCCGGGCCGGCCGCAGGAACCTGCAGCCTCGTCACCAAAGCGGTGCTTCGTTACACCGCGCTCCGTTTCATGCAAGAGGCGTGCCCGCAAGTGTGCGCGGGTGTGGCCTATGCTCGCGGTGCGCTCCCACACCGCTTCCCCAAGATGTCCCTTCTCGTTGTCCTGCCCGATGAACCCGCCGGCCTCGTGCTGCCCGAGGCGCTTGCGCGGGCGCTGTCCGGCGCGGGTCTCGACGTGCTCGGCTGCGCGGATTGCGGCAGCTTCGCGCGGCAGGTCGAGGCGCTGGGGCCCCGGCAGGCCCTGATCTGCCTGCCTGCGCCCGCGCCCGCGCTGTTCGATGCCTTGCGCACGTGGGCCGGCCTGCCGCCGTGCGCGCTGAGCCTTGTCAGCGCGCCGTTGGGCGGCGCGCAGCATGAAGAACTGGTCGCGCTCGGCGTGCATGCGTGGTTGCAGGCCGATGCCGTCGATGCGGCATCGCTCGCCGCGTTGATCGCCCGCGCCCGGTCCCGCTGGCAGCGCGAGGCCGCCTTGCGCACCGAACTGGAGAGCCTGCGCACCCGCATGGACGAGCGCAAGTGGGTCGACCGGGCCAAGGGTCTGCTGATGTCCGCGCGCGGCATCGGCGAGGACGAGGCCTTCAGCCTGCTGCGCGGCGCCGCGATGCATGCCAACCTGCGTCTGGGCGAGGTTTCGCGATCGGTCATCGAGGCGGCGCAGTGGGCCGACGCGATCAACCGGGCCGGGCAGCTGCGCATGCTCTCGCAGCGGCTGGTGCGCGTGGCGGCGCAGTTGCTCGGCGGCATCGACGCGCAGCGGGCGCGGTTGCTGCGTACGCAGTCGGCCGAGCGGGTGCAGCAGAACCTCGATCATCTGGCCGCCCTCGGGCTCGGGGCGGCCGGCGCGCAGGCGTTGGGGGATGCGCAGGCCGCTTGGAGCGGGCTGGCCGCTGCCCTGGCCGCGCGGCCGTCGGCGGCGGGGCTGGCCGACATCGACCAGCGCGCGGAAGTATTGCTCCGCGCCGCCGAGGCCCTGACCGAGGCGCTCGAAACCTCGGGCGCGCGGCGCGCGCTGCGCATCGTCAACATCTGCGGGCGGCAGCGCATGCGCGCGCAGCGGCTGGCCAAGGACGCGCTGCTGGCCGCAGCGCTGAAAGAGAAGACGGCGAAAGCGCGGCTGGTGCCGACCATGGCCGAGTTCGAGGCCGCATTGCTCGAGCTGGAGCATGCGCCGCTGAGCACCGCCGAGATCCGCGCCGCGCTGGCCAGCGCGCGCGACGAATGGCTGCGGCTGGTCGGCGGCGTGCAGGCGCTCGACAGCGCCGACGGCCGCGCCACGCTGGTGCGTTCAAGCGACGCGCTGGTCGACACCTTCGAGCGCCTCACGGCCTCGTACGAGCACAGCCTCCAGGTCATCATGTCGTGACGCCGTTGGTGCTGGCGCTCGCGCAGCGTCAGGCCGCGGCCTTCTCCACGTGCGCCTGGCGCGTGTAGAGGAAGTCGATCACCGCCTTGCGGGCGTGCACATAGGCCGGGTCTTCCGCCAGCTCGACCCGGTTGCGCGGGCGCGGAATGCCCACCGAAAGCACGTCGCCGATGGTGGCGGCCGGGCCGTTGGTCAGCATCACGATGCGGTCGCTCAGCAGCACGGCCTCGTCCACGTCGTGCGTCACCATGACGACGGTGCTGTGCGTCTTCTGCACGATGGCGAGCAGCTCGTCCTGCAGCTTGGCGCGGGTGAGGGCGTCCAGCGCGCCGAAGGGCTCGTCCATCAGCAGCACCTTGGGCTCCATCGACAGCGCGCGCGCAATGCCCACGCGCTGCTTCATGCCGCCGGAGATCTCGCCGGGCCGCTTCTGCGCGGCGGGCGTGAGGCCGACCAGCGCCAGCGCGGCGTCGGTGCGCTGGCGCAACTGCGCCTTGCTTTCCGTGGCGGCGAACACCCGCTCGACCGCCAGGTACACGTTCTCGAAGCAGGTGAGCCAGGGCAGCAGCGAGTGGTTCTGGAACACCACCGCGCGCTCGGGGCCGGGCCCTTTGATTTCCTTGTTGGCGCACAGCAGCGCACCCTGAGTGGGCGTGGTGAGCCCGGCGATCAGGTTCAGCAGCGTCGACTTGCCGCAGCCCGAGTGCCCGATGAGCGTGATGAACTCGCCCTTGGCCACGTTCAGGTTCACGTCGCGCAGCGCGACGAAGCGGCCCTTGGGCGTCTTGAAC
>Ga0157369_10005687_pt1 | contig 14479 bp, 12 predicted proteins | sample C25metaG_FD_113461 | JGI IMG/M metagenome (GOLD analysis project Ga0157369, IMG submission 113461) | Corn rhizosphere microbial communities from Kellogg Biological Station, Michigan, USA - C2-5 metaG | ecosystem: Host-associated > Plants > Roots > Rhizosphere > Soil | place: USA: Michigan...
GCAGCGACCGGTCGAGCGCGGCGCCGGCCGCGTGCAGCATGGTGCCCATCGCGCCGTCGCAGATGAGGACGCGCTGACCGGAAAGCATGTCCGATACGAGGCTCACGAGTGCTCCCTGAGGGGCTCGGTGGGACTAGCGGGCTCAGGCAGGGCGTCCAGGATCTCCAGGGCGACCTGCGCTATCAGCCTGTCACGATAGTTGTCCAGCTTGAGCCCGGTGATCTCCTCGATCCGCTTGATCCGGTAGGCCACCGTGTTGGGGTGAACGTGCAGCAGCCGGGAGGCGCGCTGCGGGCTGTTGTTCTCCCGGAAGTAGCAGGCGAGGGTGGCCAGGTACTCCGACTTGTGCTCATGCTCGTGCTCGCTCAGCTTGCCGAGCACCTCGGCGGCGAACGAGCGCAGCTCGCCAAGGTCGGGCACCTGCAGCAGCAGCCGGTGGATGCCCAGGTCCTCGAAGGCGGCCACCGCGCCGGCCCGGCCCAGCCGCCACAGCGTCTGGGTGGTGCGGTGCGCCTGGTCGTAGGAGCGGGAGATCTCATGCGGGTCCCGGCACGGGCCGCCGATCCCGATGACCACCTTGGCGCCGGGGAACAGCTCGGCCAGCCGGGCCAGGCACGCCTGGCCCAGGCGGCGCGGGTCGGGCGTCGCGGCCGCCACCACGACGACCTCCGCCTCCCGGGCCGAGACGATCGCCTCGGGCGCCCGGGTCGTCATGAAGTGCTCGATGGACTCCCGGATCCGCGCGCGCAGGGCATCGGCGTCCGTGGCCCGGGCGGGCGGGAGCTCGAAGGCGATCGCCGCCACCTGGTGCTGGCGGGTGGCGTCGTACCCCAGGTGGGCGGCCCACCGCGCGGCATCGCCGACGTCCCGGCTGCGGCCGAGCAGCAGGCCCTCGACGAGGTCGTCGCGAACCCGGCGGGCGGCGGCGGCCACCACCCGCTCCCGGCCCAAGATGACCCCGCAGATGGTCGCGGCGTGCTCGGTGACCAGCAGCGACATGTCCTCGCTGAAGTTCTCCTCGGCCGGGTCCAACGTGATCAGGTACGAGGGGACCTCGTCGCCGACGAGGATCGGCGCGACGATGATCGCCGGGACCCCGCCGACATTGGGCAGCCGCAGGGCGCGCTGCGATAGCCGGGAGGCGCGCAGCACCTGCCCCAGCCGGGGATGGACCACCTGCTCGCGCACGAGCGCGGCGGCCTTGTCCGGGCCCAGGCCCGGCGAGGCGGCGGTCATCACGTCCATGAGCTGGCTGACCACCGCGACGGTGGCCGAGGCGCGCTCGGAGATCAGTTGCACCACTCCGGCGAGGTCAGCGTCCTGCATCGCGAGGCCAGAAAGGTGACGGTAGACGGTCACCAGCTCGCGAAGGACGGCGTTCTCCCGGTCGACGTCCCGAGGGCTTTCCCTGGGAGTCGGCGCTTCAGTGAGCCGGCCCGCGGCCGGCAGCGTGTCCGGCATGATCACAGAACTATACGTCGATGGCTTGCCTGTGCCTTTGTGGTACCCCACAAAGGGAGCTTAACCGCCGTTGTCGGATGACGGTAGTCCACGCCTCGATCCACGCATGGCAACAGCTCAGCCGACTGTGCGTCCGCACAGCGCGCCTGTCCGGTTGTTTGGCCTGGACAACGATGCACCGCACCTCAAGCTAGGGGACACTCACGGCATGACGGATCAGCCCATGCCCGGCCACAACGCGCAACCAGCCGCGCCCCGGCATGTCGCGCGCTGCCCGAGCTGCGGCGCTGTCCTCGCTCAGGAGCCCGGCAGCCTCCGCCCGGGGGGGCGACCCCCTGTGCCCCCCGCAGGGGCCGCCGAGGCCATCGACAACCTCTACCGGGAGGTGACCAGGCTGCGGGAGATCGCGGAGCTGAAGGAGGTCAGCGAGCGCGCCGGCCGGGAACATCAGGAGGCCGGGCATGAACAGCCGACACCGGGGGAGCTGGTCCTCCAGGAGGAAATCCGGCAGCTCAGGGCCACCGTGGCGCGGCTTCGGGCGACCTCCCGGGTGACCAGCACTTGACAGATCCGTGTCGGGCGCGCAAATAATCAGGCACTTTCATGTCCTGAAAGGAAGCGCGAGCATTGCTTGAGTATCGCGACATCTACGCGGGAGGGCGACTAGTCGGTTCAGCGTCGACGGACGTCATCACGATTGTCAACCCAGCCACGGAAGAGATCGTCGGCGCCGTGCCGTCGGCGGTCAGCGCCGACGTCGATCACGCGGTCCGCGCTGCCCGGCGCGCCTTCGACGACGGCCACTGGGCCACCGGCGACCCCGCCCAGCGCGCCGCCGCGCTGGAGCGCCTCGCCGCGGCCATCGAGGCCAGGACCGAGGACGCGGCCCGCCTGGTCACCGCCGAGATGGGCATGCCGATCGCCTACTCCCGGCAGAACAACGCCGCCGCCCCGTGCGCGATCCTGCGCTACTACGCGGGCCTGGTCCGCAGCCTGGGCACCGAGGAGACCCGCGACGCCGTCAGCTTCGCGGGCCGGACCATGGTCCGCCGCGAGCCGGCCGGGGTCGCCGCCGTGATCGCCAGCTGGAACTACCCGCTGATGCTGGCCTTCTGCCACCTTGCCCCGGCGCTGGCGGCCGGGTGCACCATCGTCTTGAAGCCGGCCGCCGCGACCAGCCTGTCGGCCTACATCCTGGCCGAGGCGTTCGAGGCCGCCGACTTCCCGCCGGGCGTGTTCAACCTGGTCACCGGCACGCACGAGACCGCCAGCATGCTGGCCCGCCACCCTGGCGTCGACACCGTGGCGTTCTCCGGCCCGACCCCGCAGGGACGCCGTATCGCGGCGATCTGCGGAGCCGAGCTCAAGCCCGCGAGCCTGGAGCTCGGCGGGCAGGCCGCCGCCATCGTCCTCGATGACGCCGACCTCGACAAGACCGCCGCTAACCTGGGCCTGCTGTGCTTCAGCAACTCCGGGCAGACGTGCTTCGCGATGTCCCGGGTGCTGGTGCCCGAGCGGCGCCACGATGAGTTCGTCGACGCGCTGGCCGCGCACGCCTCCAAGTTCGTGATCGGCGACCCGCTCGCCGAGGACACCACGATGGGCCCGCTGGCCTCCGCGCGCCGCCGCTCCGACGTCGAGGGCCGGGTCCGGGCCGGCGTCGCCGACGGGGCGCGGGTCGCCGCCGGCGGCAGGCGCCCCGCCTCCCCGGTGCGCGGCTACTACTACGAGCCGACCGTGCTCACCGACGTCACGGCGGCCATGGCGATCGCCAAGGACGAGGTCTGCGGGCCGGTCGCGAGCGTGCTGTCCTACCGGGACGAGGCCGAGGCGATCGCGTTCGCCAACAACGGCTTCGGCCTGGCCGCCACCGTCTGGACCGAAGACCCGCAGCGCGGCCTGGACATCGCCCGCCGGACCCGGGTGGGCACGTTCGGCATCAACCTGTACGTCCCCGACATCGGCTCCCCGTGGGGCGGTCGCGGGATGAGCGGGCAGGGGGTCGCCTACGGCCCCGAGGGGATGGACTCCTACCTCACCACCAAGTCGGTGTTCCTCCCGCCTGGATGACCCCCGCCTCCTGCCGTGTCCCAGACCGGCAACTCGAACTAACGCTCAGCGTAAGAAAGGCGAGCTCGCCCCCCAGATCGTTAGCAGCCATAATAGTTGTCGTGGCACAAGTATCTGATCGCTATAAATGGGTGGCCCTGTCGAACACCACGCTGAGCATGACGATGGCGACCATCGACGCCTCGATCGTCATCGTGGCGATGCCCGCCATCTTCCGCGGGATCAACCTGAACCCGCTGACCCCCGGCAACGTCACCTACCTGCTGTGGATGATCATCGGCTACCTGCTGGTGCAGTCCGTGCTGGTAGTGACGCTGGGCAGGCTGGGCGACATCTTCGGCCGGGTGCGCATTTACAACCTCGGGTTCGTCGTGTTCACCGCCGCGTCGATCGCCCTCAGCCTGGACCCGCTGACCGGCCCCGGCGGCGCGCTCTGGCTGATCGCCTGGCGGATGGTGCAGGCGTTCGGCGGCGCGATGTTCATGGCCAACACCGCCGCCATCCTCACCGACGCGTTCCCCGCCAACAAGCGCGGCATGGCGCTGGGCGTCAACCAGGTCGCCGGCATCTCCGGCCAGTTCGTCGGCCTGCTGCTGGGCGGCCTGCTCGCGGAGTGGGACTGGCGCCTGATCTTCTGGATCAACGTGCCGATCGGCCTGTTCGGCACGGTGTGGGCCTACGTCAGCCTGCGCGAGATGGCCGTCACCCGCAAGGCGCGCATCGACTGGGTCGGCAACCTCCTGTTCGCGGCGGGCGCCGGAATGCTGCTGACCGCGATCACCTTCGGCATCCGCCCCTACGGGACGTCCGCCACCGGCTGGGGCAACCCCATGGTCATCGGCGGCCTGGCCGTCGGCGTGGCGCTGCTGGTCACCTTCTGCGTCGTCGAGACGAAGATCACCGACCCGATGTTCCAGATGGGGCTGTTCCGCATCCGCGCGTTCGCGGCGGGCAACGTCGCCAGCCTGCTCGGCGCGATCGCCCGCGGCGGCCTGCAGTTCATGCTGGTCATCTGGCTGGCCGGCATCTGGCTGCCGTTGCACGGGTACGACTTCGAGCAGACCCCGCTGTGGGCGGGGATCTACATGCTGCCGCTGACGGCCGGGTTCCTGATCGCCGGGCCGATCTCCGGGACGCTGAGCGACCGGTTCGGCGCGCGCCCGTTCGCGACCGGCGGCCTGCTCCTGGCCGCCTGCTGCTTCACCGGGCTGATGCTGCTGCCCGTCGACTTCCCGTACCCGGCCTTCGCGCTGCTCATCTTCGGCAACGGGGTCGGCTCCGGATTGTTCGCCGCGCCGAACACGGCCGCGATCATGTCCAGCGTCCCGGCCCACCACCGGGGCGCGGCCTCCGGGATGCGCTCGACGTTCCAGAACTCCGGCATGTCGCTGTCCATCGGCGTCTTCTTCTCGCTGATGATCGCGGGCCTGGCCAACACCTTGCCGCGCACCCTGACCGCCGGGCTGACCTCGCAGGGCGTCCCGCTGGCGACCGCCTCCTCGATCGCCCACCTGCCGCCGGTGTCCACGGTGTTCGCCGCGATGCTCGGCTACAACCCGGTGCACAACCTGCTCGATCCGACCGGCCTGCTCAGCACGCTCCCGCCGCACTCGGTCGCCGTGCTGACCGGCAACCGGTTCTTCCCGACCCTCATCTCCGGCCCGTTCCACCACGGCCTGATGATCGTGTTCACCGCCGCCGCGATCATGTCGGTCACCGGGGCGGTCGTCTCGCTGCTGCGCGGCAAGCCCGACCGCGCGCAGGCTCCGCAGGCCGCGGAACTGCAGGCCGAGGAACTGCAGGCGGCCCGGGAAGCCGGCGCCGTCGCGGCCGCCCTGGCCGTGAGTCCCTCCGCGCCGCGGCGGGCGCCCGCCGGCCCCCCGAACGGGCGCCCGCTGAACGCAGCCGCCAGCACCGGGCACGGCGGCAACGGGCACATCGCCAGTACCGGGCACGGCGCCGGCAACGGGCACGGCGCCAGCCGGCCGGGGACCGGCGAGCGGTCCCCTGCCAAAACCTGTACCAGCGAGTAGAATCAGCGCCGTGCCCCGATACGAATACCGCTGCCGCGCCTGCGGCGACACCTTCGAGATGACCCGCCCGATGAGCGAGTCCTCCGCCCCGTGCGCCTGCCCCCAGGGCCACGACGACACCGTCAAGCTGCTGTCGACGGTCGCGGTCTCCGGCGTGGCCTCCCGCGGCGGCCAGGCCACGCCGTCCGGCGGCGGCGGTGGCTGCTGCGGCGGCGGCTGCGGGTGTGGCTGACTTTTTACTCCGAACGGACCCGGCTGACTGTCATCCGCGCCCACTGGGTCGTTGAGATGAGGCCGAGCAGGAGCACCGCGTAGCCGCAGCCGGCCATCACCCACCAGCCCGGATGGGCGGCGGTCAGGAACCCGGCGTGCATCGAGCCGCGCAGCGACGCCGCCAGCACCGACCCGACGATCGCGACGCCCAGCGAGGTCCCCAGCTGGCGGCTCGCGGAGTTCATCCCGGACGCGACCCCCGCCTGTGACTTCGGCACCCCGGACATGAACGTGTTGGTGATCGCCGAGGAGACCATGCCGACGCCGACGCCGAACAGCGCGTAGGTGATGATCAGGAACGTCATCGTCGAGGAGTCGGTGAGCTGCGATAGCGCGGCGCTGGACAAGGTCAGCGCGGTGCCCGCGATGACCAGCGGGCCGCGCGAGCCCGAGCGGGCCAGCATCCGGCCCGACAGCGGCGCGCACAGCGCCATCGCGACCGGCATCGGCAAGATCGTCAGGCCGGCGCGCACCGCGCTGTAGCCGCGCACGTCCTGCAGGTACAAGCTGGTGAGGAACAAGAAGCCGGCCGTCGCCGCGATCGCGCAGATCGCGACCAGGTTGGCGCTGGCGAACGGGACGCTGCGGAACAGCCGGAAGTCGATCAGCGGCTCTTGGCGGCGCGGCTCGTAGGCCAGCAGGATGGCCAGCGCCGCGGCCGACAGCGCGAAGAACGCGATGATCTTCGGCGAGGTCCAGCCGTACTCCGGTCCCTGGATGATCGCGTAGGCGAGCGAGCCGAGCATCACGATGACCAGGAACTGGCCCACCGGGTCGGCCTTGCGGCCCTGGGGGGCACGCGAGTCGGGGACGAATAGCGCGGTCAGCGAGATGGCCGCCAGGCCCACGGGGATGTTGACCCAGAAGATGCCGCGCCAGCCGACGGTGCCGATCAGGATGCCGCCGAGCACCGGGCCCAGCGCCATCGACAGGCCGAACACGCCGTCCCACACGCCGATCGCCCGGGCGCGCTCGGCGGGCCGGGTGAACGTGTTGGTGATGATGCCCAGCGCGGGCGGGTTCAGCATCGCCCCGCCCGCGCCTTGCAGCAGGCGGAACGCGATCAGCCAGCCGAGGCTGGGGGCGAGGCTGCACAGCCACGAGCCGAGGGTGAAGAGTGACAGGCCCACCTGGAAGATCACGCGGCGGCCGATCCGGTCGGCGGCGGCGCCGGAGAACATCAGCAAGCTGGCCAGCACGATGGTGTAGCCGGCGACCGTCCACTGCAGGCCGGCCACGGTGGTGTGCAGGCTCTGCCCGATGGCGGGCAGCCCGACGTTGACGATGGTGTTGTCCAGGCCCACCATGAACAGCGCGCTGCAGCAGACCGCCAGCACCACCGCGCGCTTTCCGGAGCCGATCGCGGCGCCGTTGCCAGGAGCACCGCTGTTACCAGGAGCACCGCTGTTACCAGTGGAGCCTCCGGGCGCCAGGTCACCGTCCGGTGCGGCTTGCCGGTTCGCCACCCGCGTCGCCGTTTCCCGGATGGCCAGCCCCGCTCCGGGATCTCCCCCGCGACCTTTAGTTACAAATTGTAGCTTATGCGGAACGTTAGGTAGCTGATCATGGGCAGCAGCAGCCGACCGCATTGAGCACCATCCGGGGGGATCCGTCGTGATGTTACGGATATAACGTCCCATAGATGCGGACTGTAGTCAATAGTGTCACAGATAGTGCGCGAGGAATTCTCGACAGTCATTCTGCCTGCGCGACGGGTGGCAGCGGTTTAAATTTGGCAGTGTGCCAGATGGGGGATACGTGAGCCGCAGGCTACTGCAGCTCGTCATGCCGGTCTTTCCGGACCGCCGCATGTTCCACATCCATGACCCGGAGGTGACCCCGGACGCCCCCGGCAGCCCGCTGCCGCCGGTCGGCGCGCTGATCTCGACCAGCCGCGAGCAGCTGTGGGTGGGCAGCCTGCAGCAGGACATCGACGTCCGGCTCGTGCTCGAGGAATGGGACGGCCAGCCGCTCCTGCCCGACGCCTGGGAGGAGGAGGCCAAGGCCCGGCTGTACCTGCGCGGCCAGGTGTCGGTCGACATGGGCTCGGCGGGCATGGCGGTCCAGCGGCTTCGGCTATCTGGCGGCGTCGGCAATTACGAGGTGCGGGTGTACGCGCGCTACCGCGAAGCGGTGGTGCGAATGTACGCGGACCTGTTCAACCAGCATCGTGACCCGCTGAGCGACGACTTCCAGCGCGAGAAGCGCAAGCTGGAAGGCGTCGAGCGGTACCTGGTCCAGCTCTGGCGAGACTCCTTATCCCCAGGGCTTCACGCGCGCAGCCGCGGAAAAGCCATTCGCGGGGGGCGTCTTTTCTCCGCGTGCTGGCGCTCGCGCTACGGCTCGCGCTACCTGCTGTCGATCGCTACGGGTCCGCGGCCCTTACGGTGCCGCGTGATAGTCGCCCTGGACGATGACGGCGGGATGGGCGGTCTGCGGGGTACTCGGCGCTTTCGCGGGGCGGAACGGAGCTAGCAGGTAGACCACGGCGGAGATCACCGCTACCAGCGACAGCATGCCCACGAGCAGGATGACCCGGCCTCGTGGGGTGCGCAGTCCGGCCGCCGGGCCGGAACGACGCCTGAACGAGGACAGCCGGGTCGCCAGGCCCGGGTCCTCCGCGGCAAGCCGCCGCTCAATCTCGGCGAGCATGCGCTGCTCGTCCATCGACAGCGCCATAGCGCCATACCTCCGCGTTCCGCGCGCCAGTTGGGAACTCTCTAACTATCCCCCACGGCGGGAGGTTTATCCAATCGTTCTTAGTTTGTTCCCGGCTGTTTTAAGAACCCGCCGGGGCGGCTACCCTCCCGCGTTCACGCCCGCCCCACGCGGCAACCACAACATCACCGCACCCATCGGGTACGAACAGGTGTTTGCTAATATCGAATAGCCGTTCTATCATGTCACGCATGCGCTGGGACAGCCTGCGAATCGACGACGCCCCCCACGGGACGCCCCCTGGCGTGCCCGAGCCGCCGCTGTTCGCCCGCGACGCGGTGACCCGCACCTTCGACACCCCGGGCTTTCGCGGGATGACGTTCTACGAGATCCACGCCAAGTCCATCATCAGCCACGTCCCGCCCGCCTCCCGCATGTCCTTCCGCTGGACGATCAACCCCTACCGGGGATGCCAGCATTCTTGCGTCTACTGCCAAGCCGGGGATACGCCGATCCTCATGGCGGATGGCCGGACAAGAGCACTCGCCGACGTGCGCGTGGGCGACAAGATCTACGGCACGGTAAAGGACGGCTTCTACCGGCACTACGCGGTCACGACCGTCCTCGCGCAATGGTCCACGGTCAAGCCCGCCTACCGGATCACGCTAGAGGACGGCACCCAGCTGGTGGCCAGCGGCGACCACCGGTTCCTGTCCGAGCGCGGCTGGAAGCATGTCACCGGCGCCGAGCAGGGCCCGTCGCAGCGCCCGTTCCTGACGGTCAACAATAAGCTGATGGGCGTGGGCGGCTTCGCCGAGGGACCGAAGGATTGCGTGGACTACCGGCAGGGCTACCTGTGTGGCATGATCCGCGGGGACGGTCACGTCGGCAGCTATAGCTACCCGTCCGGAGATGCCTGCCGGTTCCAGCTGGCGCTGGCGGACGCGGAGGCCCTCACCCGGGCCCGCCATTACCTGAGGGCAACCTTCGCGGTGCGCACCGACGAGTTCGACTTTTCGCCGGCGGCCGATAAGCGCCGGGAGATGCGAGCGATCCGGACGAGTGCTCGCGGCAGTGTAGCGACGATCCTGCACCTGATCAGTTGGCCGACGGAGCCGAGCTCCGACTGGTACAAGGGATTCCTCGCTGGCATCTTCGACGCCGACGGCAGCTATAGCGGTGCCTGGCGGGTATCGAACACCGACCCGGAGATCATCGGCTGGACGGTGCGGGCGCTCGACTCACTCGGGTTCCAGCATGTGCTGGAACCGCCGAGAGGGGCCAACCGGATCGTCGTCGCGCGCCTGCTCGGCGGGCTGCGGGAGGTCATGCGGTTCTTCCACACGACCGACCCGGCGATCACCCGCAAGCGGAGCATCGACGGGGTCGCGATCAAGAGCGACGCCAAGCTGAAGGTCGCGTCGATCGAGCCGCTCGGGCTTGAGGTCCCGATGTACGACATCACCACCGGGACCGGCGACTTCATCGCGCACGGGGTGGTGAGCCACAACTGCTTCGCGCGGAACACTCACACGTACCTGGACCTGGACGCCGGGCAGGACTTCGACTCCAAGGTCATCGTCAAGGTTAACGCGCCCGAGCTGCTGCGGGCCAAGCTGGCCTCGCCCTCGTGGGGCGGCGAGCACATCGCGATGGGAACCAACGTCGACTGCTACCAGCGCGCCGAGGGGCGCTACGAGCTGATGCGCGGGATCATCGCGGCGCTGCGCGACGCGGCCAACCCGTTCTCGATCCTGACCAAGGGGACGCTGATCCTGCGGGACCTGGACCTGCTGCTGGAGGCGGCGCAGGTGACCGACGTGGGGCTGAACGTCTCGGCGGGGTTCGTCGACAAGTCGCTATGGCAGGCCATCGAGCCGGGCACGCCGGCCCCGGAGCGGCGGCTGGAGGCCTGCGCGACGCTGAACGATAACGGCCTGCGCTGCGGCGTGCTGATGGGGCCGGTAGTGCCGTACCTGTCGGACTCCCCCGCCCAGCTGGAGGCGGCGGTCCGCCGGATCGCCGCCGCGGGCGCGGCGCACGTCACGCCGATCGTGCTCCACCTGCGCCCGGGGGCCCGCGAGTGGTTCCTGTCCTGGCTGCGCACCACCCATCCCGGGCTGCTCCCCCGCTATGGCGAGCTCTACGGGCGCGGCGCGTACGCGCCGAAGGCCTACCAGGCCCGGATCGCCGGGCAAGTCCGCGACCTGGCCGAGCGCCACGGCGTCGGCCGCGCCGGGGCGCCCCGCCGGCAGAGCGCGAACCGCGACGCGCGCGGCATCCCCCGGCGGCCGGCGCCCGCCCCGGCCCCGGCGCCGCCCGCGCATGAGCAGCTGACCTTGCTCTAAGCCGGCCCGGGGCTCCCTGCCCTCCCGCCTGGCCGTTTCTTGTTCGAAGAGATTCGAACTCCTGGCTTTGATGTGGTAAAGCGCGCGATTCCGCGCGCCTTCCATCGCGACAGCTAACGGATACGACAAACGGCTCGATGCAGTTACCCATGAGTATCGGAACGCCTGCGGGGTTCCTAGGTATAGGTGATGTCACGTTATGGCGAGATCGGTAGCACGCTACCGCTGGGGCGAGTGAGTATTGCCCTATGACGATTCCAGCGGAACTCATCGCCGAGAGCGCCGTTGACTTTCCCTGCCCGCCCCTCGGGGCGGCGGAGCTTTCGAGTGCCGAGGCCGAGCGCATGGCCAGCATGTTCAAGGCACTCGCGGATCCGGTGCGCCTGCGCTTGTTCTCCCGGCTAGCGGCCCACCAGAGCGGGGAAGCCTGCGTATGCGACATTCAGAACGTGGGCGTCTCCCAGCCCACGGTCAGCCATCACCTCAAGAAACTCCGGGAGGCCGGGCTCATCACCTCCGAGCGGCGCGGCACCTGGGTTTACTGCCGGGTCGCGCCCGGCGTGCTGTCCGCAATGGCACGCATGCTGGCCCCCCTGGGGTAACACTCCGGTAACCGGGCGGAAAAGGAACGGGATAAATAGCAGGTGCAGTGTTTTCTGGGGGGTATAAACCAACCCCCCAGACCCCCGAGCATGGGGGGGCGCCGTCCCCCCATCCCCCCTTGCCCCGGGGCGGGCACACACCCCCCTCCCCGGGGGGCGGGTAGCCACCCCCGGGAAGCGGGCAGCCGCCGGGCTGGTCGCTCGCTTCGCCGCGCGAGCCTCCGTCCCGCGATGCGCAACGGAGGCTCGCGCGGACTGGGCGTGGGTGTGATGCGGGACGCACCCGCAGAGGGGGCAGCCGTCACTGCAGGCGCGGGGGCGGCCATTAGAATTGCCTTCCATGGCAGTCAGCACCGGGACCCGGATGAGCTCGTGGCAGGGCTGACGGCCGGGGGGCCGGGCATGGGCGGGGAGCCCGGGATGGAACGCCTGGCGGTCCGGACCGTTCCCTGGCCAGACCCCGGCGACTTGTTCGCCGTCCGCCCCCGCGATCGGTTCAGCACCAGTGGCGCTCCGCTGGCCGCGTGGGTCCGGCACGGCGCCGGGCTGGTGGGCTGGGGCGAGGCGGCGCAGGTGACGCTGCCCGCCGGGGCCGACCGCTTCGCCGCCGCCGAGAAGTGGCTGCGCGAGGTCTTCGACGGGACGCGGGTGCGCGATGAGGTCGCCGTCCCCGGCAGCGGCCCGATCGCGTTCGGCAGCTTCACCTTCGATGACTGCTCCGACGGCTCGGTCCTCACCGTCCCGCGCCTGGTGCTCGGCCGCGACGGCCATGGCCGGGCATGGCTCACGACGGTCAGCCAACCGGGCGACCACGCTGTCGCCGACGAGAGCGCGCTCATCCGCGTCCCGCCCGCCGATCCCAGCCCCGTCCAGTGGCGTGAGGGGGCACTGCCCGCGCAAGAGTGGGCGGCGGCGGTGGCCGCCGCCGTGGCCCGGATCGCCCGCGGGGACCTGCGCAAGGTGGTACTCGCGCGCGACATCTACGCCACGGCGGAGCACCCGATCGACGTGCGCACGATCCTCGGGCGGCTAGCTGGCCGTTACCCCGACTGCTACACCTTCACCTGCGGCGGCCTCGTCGGCGCGACCCCCGAGCTGCTCATCCGCCGGGACGGCGATGAGGTGCGCTCGCTGGTCCTGGCCGGGACGATGCCGCGGGGCGCCACCCCGGAGGAAGACGCCAGGCTCGCGGCGGCGCTGCTCAGCTCGGCCAAGGAGGTCGAGGAGCACGACTACGCGGCGGCGTCGGTCCGCCGGGTGCTGGCCCCGCTGTGCGAGACCCTGGACGGCTCCTCCCCCGGCCCCGAGCTGCTCCGCCTGCCGAATGTCTACCACCTGGGGACGCGGGTGGTCGGGCGGCTGGCCGCCGAGCGCTCGGCGCTGGCGCTGGCGGCGGCGCTGCATCCCACCGCCGCGGTGGGCGGCGATCCCACCGACGTCGCGGTGGACCTGATCCGGGAGCTGGAGGGCATGGACCGTGCCCGCTACGCGGGGCCGGTCGGCTGGATGGACTCCTCCGGCAACGGCGAGTGGGGGATCGCGCTGCGCTGCGCCCAGCTCGACCCGGCCGACGGCCGGCGGGCCCGGCTGGTCGCGGGGTGCGGCATCGTGGCCGGCTCGGACCCGGCCGCCGAGGTGGCCGAGACGCTGGCGAAGTTCCGCCCGATGCGCACCGCCTTGGACCAGGCGCTATAGCGGCCACCGCTCCCCCGGCGCCCCGCGCCCCCTTCCCTCCCGCTGGCGAGGCCACCCGCCCGCGAGCGGCTGGATTCGCAAGAGTAAATGCAGAAGCATCCCAAAGGCGGTCAGCGCTACTATCCAGCCACATTCTCTGGTTTAACAGGAGCTTCTATGGCACTACGGGACAAGCTGGCCCAGCGAGCGACTCCGTTCCTCGAGCCCGGCGAGCAGATCCAGTCGGTCTTCCTGGCCCAGTCGGGGCCCTCGCCCTACTGGTCATTCCTCAGCTCGTGGATCGTCATCATCGCGGCCGGGTACGCCACCGTCGTGGTGACCGACCGGGCCGTCGTGGTCCTGCGCAACGGCCGGCTCACGGGCAGCGTGGCCAAGAGCGTGATCACGCGCGCGCCGCGGCAGCCGATGGAAAGTCCCTCGGGGCTGTGGGGCCAGGTCAACCTGGGCGGCACTCGCTACTGGGTGCACAAGCGCTTCCACAAGGACGTCGAGGCCGCCAACGCCGCCATCGCGGGCAGCGTCGCGGGTCCCGCGCTGTAGAAAAACCCTTTTGAGCCCGCCCCCGGCGGCTGGCACACTGCCGGGGTGAGCGAGGACGCGGACTACGCAGGCTACCGGGCGACCAACCAGGCCAACTGGGATGAGCGGGTGCCCGCGCACGTGGCATCACCCGGGTACGCGGTCCAGGACTTCCTCGCTGACCCCGGGTTCCTCAGCGAGGTGGTCCAGTTCGACCGGCCGCTGCTCGGAGACGTGCGCGGGCTGGCCGGGGTGCACCTGCAGTGCCACATCGGCACCGACACGGTCTCGCTGGCCCGGCTGGGCGCGACGATGACCGGGCTGGACTTCTCCGCTCCGGCCGTCGCCGCCGCCCGCGAGCTGGCCGCCGCGACGGGCGCCAGCGCGACGTTCACGCGGGCGGAGCTGTACGACGCGGCCGGCGTGCTCGGCCATGGCCGCTTTGACCTCGTGTACACCGGGGTCGGCGCGCTGTGCTGGCTGCCGGACATCCGCCGCTGGGCGGGCGTGGTGGCGGCGCTGCTGCGCCCCGGCGGTCGGCTGTTCCTGCGCGAGGGCCATCCGATGCTGTGGGCGCTTGATGACCTGCGCACCGGCGATGACCTGCTCGTCGTCCGGTACCCGTACTTCGAGACGGCCGAGCCGATGACGTTCACCGAGCCCGGCACGTACGTGCCGACCGACGCCGTCTTCACCAACAACGTCAGCCACTCCTGGAACCATGGCCTCGGCGAGATCGTCACCGCGCTGCTCGACGCGGGACTGGCGATCACCGGCCTGACCGAGCACGACAGCGTGCCCTGGGAGGCCTTGCCGGGCA
>Ga0157369_10005692_pt1 | contig 14474 bp, 11 predicted proteins | sample C25metaG_FD_113461 | JGI IMG/M metagenome (GOLD analysis project Ga0157369, IMG submission 113461) | Corn rhizosphere microbial communities from Kellogg Biological Station, Michigan, USA - C2-5 metaG | ecosystem: Host-associated > Plants > Roots > Rhizosphere > Soil | place: USA: Michigan...
CGGCGAACGAAACATGGACCATAAGGTCATCACGGTCTGCTGCTCATCCGCAGTAAATTTAGTCAGCGATCCACCGCCCTCTTTCGCAGTCACGCGCAACTTGCCGAGCGGCAGCATGTCAGCATCGGGCCACGTATCGTTTTTGCCCACGAACTCGGCCCAGTCGCGTGTGTAATCGAACTGCTTCTTCAGCAGCTTCCAGTCATCCCAGAAGTCGTCGGAGATGCGCCACATTTGTGTAAATTTCTCGAAAAAGTTAACTTCGGAAATCGGCGCAGGACCGGGTGAAATGCTCAGCACCATCGAACGTTCTGTCTTACGCATCGCAAGCGACAGCGCCTTGATCTCCGCCGGCTGATACAAATGGCTGCCCATGTCATCAGCCTTGATAAAATCAACACCCCAAGAAGCGTACAACTCGGCAATCGAATCGTAGTAAGCCTGGGCACCCGCCTTGGTCGTATCAACTCCCCACATATCCGGATTCCACTGGCACGGATTATCTTTGTCCGCGACGTCGCCCGCATGATACTGCGTGCCTTTAATCGGCGTGTTCTCTTCGACCGCTTGCCGCGGGATGCCGCGCATGATGTGAATTCCGAACTTCAATCCTTTACTGTGCACGTAGTCAGCGAGATGCGTGAAGCCTGTCCCGTCAGTAGAAGATGGAAAGCGATTCGCCGCCGGCAGCAGCCGCCCATATTTGTCCATCGCCAGTTTTGCGCCAGGAGCATAATCGTACCCTTGTGCATTCGGCCCATACCACTGAATATCCACAACAATGTATTTCCAGCCGTGGCTCGCAAGATCACGCGCCATCACGTCGGCGTTGGCTTTCACCTGCGCTTCGGTGACCGTCGTTCCGTAGGAATCCCAGCTATTCCAGCCCATGGGAGGCGTGGGTGCCGGGGAAGCATTATCTTCGGACGACGCCGGCAATGACAAAAGCAGCAAAAACGCAATCGCGGCGGAGTGGATCGTCAGTCTTCGCATTTTGAATTTATTTCCGACTGGGCGAACTTTGCGCCCCTTGCCTGTCACAAGCCTTCGATTTCTTTGCGCGCCTTCGCGTCCTTCGCCGTTAAGTCTTTTGCACTTTTCGCGCTCTTTTCGGTCAAAAGATGTTTTTCATCCGTAGGCGCCTCATGCCTTGTGCCGGCTCTCTGCGATCCGTATTAACCCCGGCAGCACATCGCCCATGTCAGCCGCTTTCTCGCCGAAGACAAAATACAACCTGCTGAACAACCGGTACAGATCGTCATAGACGCGCTTTTCCGCGGCCTCGGGCTCATACACTTTGTATCGCGGACACACCTTGTCTTGCGCTTCTTCAATCGTCTTGAACGTTCCCGCTGCCATGAACGCAAAAATCGCCGAACCCAGGCTGGTGACGCTCGTCTCCGGCACCAGAACCGGTCTTCCCAATACGTTGGCGTAGACGCGATTCAACACCTTGTTCTTCTGCGGAATCCCGCCCGCATTGATGACGCGCTTCACCGTGACGCCCTTACTTTCCATACGATCGAAAATCACCCGCGTATGCAGCGCGGTGCCCTCGATCGCCGCAAACAGTTCGTCCTGCGCCGTGCTCTGTAGGCTCCAACCCAGCGTTATTCCACGCAGGTTCGGATTTACCAGTATCGTTCGATCGCCGTTGTCCCAGGTCATGCGCAACAGTCCGGTCTGTCCCGCCCGATAATTTTCGAGGCCCCTGCTCAGCGTGGCGACGTCAGTGCCCGCCCGCGAAGCGATTGCATTAAAAATGTCGCCGACCGCAGAAAGTCCCGCTTCAATTCCGGTGCGCTGCGGATGCACGCTGCCCTGCACCACGCCGCAAACTCCCGGAACCAGATTCGGCGACGGCGTAATTCCAATAATGCAGGTCGAGGTGCCGATCACGTTGACCATGTCATCGGTACGGCAACCCGCGCCGATGGCGTCCCAGTGTGCGTCAAAAGCACCGACTGGCACTGGAATTCCGGGTCTCAGTCCCAGCTTCTCTGCCCAGAATAGTGAAAGATTGCCGGCAATCTGGTCGGACGTCGTGTACTCGCCGTCGAGTTTCTCCCTGACGCCCGCAAGCAGAGGATCCACCTTTACCAGAAACTTCTCCGGTGGAAGCCCGCCCAGCTTGGCATTCCACATCCACTTGTGGCCCATCGCACACGTGCTGCGTTTTACTTTTTTCGGATCAGTGATTCCGCATAGCGTAGCCGCCACCATGTCGCAGTGCTCGAACGCAGAAACGAACTGCTCGCGCTTTTCAGGATTGTGCCGGAGCCAGTGCAGCAGCTTCGAAAATCCCCACTCCGACGAATAGACGCCCCCGCACCATTCGATGGCTTCCAAGTTCTCGCGATGCGCCGACGCCGTAATCTCTTCGGCCTCGCCCTTCGCGCGATGGTCGCACCAGAGGTAATATTCGCCGAGCGGTTTAAGATCTTTTCCGACCGGAATGACCGATGAACCGGTGGTGTCGAGGGCGATGGCCTCGACCTGATCTCCCGCAATTCCCGCCTGCTTTACTGCTTCGCGAGTGGCAGCCGCCAGGGCACGCATGTGATCTTCATGCGACTGCGTGGCATATTCAGGGTCTTCGCGTTTTCGATGCAGAGGATATTCAGAGATGGCTGACGCCAGCACGCCGCGCTCGCTGTCAACGATGGAAACGCGAACACTGAGCGTTCCAAAATCAACTCCTGCAACCACAGACATCTATGCACTCCGTTACATGTTCGGGAAAATGGTGCGACGCTCGTTCAACGATTCTCTTCGCAGCACTTTGCGATCTTCAAGGTTGAAGGCTTTGCCCGCAATCGCCAACAACGGAAAGGTCGCGAGAGAAATCCGGTGCGTACCGAAACCCCGTCTCCTCTGTGGCTGGCGCTCTTGATTTATTCGGCGAAAAAACAATGCCCGATCACCAACCACCGTCAGGTCGCTCGTGCCAATACATGTCCCACCCCAGATAGCGGACCGCCGCCTCATATACCGAGGAATCCACTGAGGAAAGATTTGCCGCGACATGATGCTCGAATCCGTTCTCGCAGATATAGTGCAGCAATTTCTGCATCTTCGGAATCTCGACCACACCCGCACCGCCAAACGTATTCAGCGGATCGTCCGTAAACCTGCCATGCCCAACATAGCCGCGCATCTTCCCGGAAGTATCGTCAGTCGAAAAGCGCGCAAAGCTCATCTTCTCCGGCTTGATCAGTCCGACCACGGTGCCGTAAGTATTCTCTTTACCTACGGTCCCAGCGATGATTTCCTGGAAGTCCATCTTGAATGAACGGAAGAAGTGCTTCGGCAGATTTGCGCAGTGGAAGCACACCGCCTTGTCCGGATTGCTGCCATAATTGTTGTTCCAATCAAGCAGCGCTGACGGTGTTCCCGACGCCAGTTGCAGTGCATGCATCCCCAGCACGCCGGCGATGTCCACTTCGCAGGCGCTCGAAAATAGTTGGTCACTCATCATGCTCATTACCGTGCACGGCACCACGCCGAAGTTTTCTTCCAGCGACGTCCAGCACTGCACTGCGCTGATCGCCACTTCTGTCGCTGCCATCCATTGATCGATGACGGCACCCAGCTTTGCCATCTTCATCAGCGCCGTCGCGGGCACGTCTTTCGAATCGACATATTTTTTGATCGATGCCAGCTTCGCCTGCGCCAGATCGTCATTGTCCTTCATGCGATCGATGCGCCCCAGAACTTCGGAGAGATCCAGCGTCTCGATCGATATCCGATTCGCCTCAAGAATTTTTTCGCTGTAGCGCACCGTATTGAACGCCGTCGGGCGCGCGCCAATCGCTCCCACGCGCAGGTTGCGGAATCCATTGACCACCCGGCAAACGCCGGCAAACCATTCCAGGTCAGCGGCAAATTCCGCCGAATCCGGCGCTTCCGTGTGCAGCGTGGTAATCGAATAAGGAATGCCGTACTGCTTCAGGTTGTTGCACGCCGACATCTTTCCGCAGAAGCTGTCGCGGCGGAAAGCAATCGTCATCTTTTTCGGATCATCCGGAGTCGCCTGAATCAGCACCGGCACGTGCAGATCGGCCAGGCGCAGCGTGTCGGCTATCGCGCGCTCTTCGCCGAAATTCGGCAGCGTGACGATAACGCCATCAATACGATCGCGATTCCTCTTGAACAGCTCCGCGCAGCGCCGGGATTCTTCGCGCGTCTCAACCGCTCCGTACTTGCTCTCTTCCGGCGTCAGCGCGACCACGTCCATGCCGGCCGTACCCAGTATTCGCAACATTTCTTCTCTGCCGGTTTTCGCCAGGTGATCGGGGAAAAATCCCCGATTCCCTACGATTAACCCCATCGTCATCTTCTTCGCTGCCATAATGCCTCTGAATGAAATCAGCTCTTAGCCTTTTAGCAATTGGCTTCCAGCAAAAACCTCAACCTCGATTGGTAGGAGCTAACAAAAAGCTAGCAGCTAAGTTTTCCTCGGCCTGAACATCGCACAATAGGTTGCCCCAAGAACCGTCAGAATTCCACCCCACCATACCGGCGCGTGCAATTCAGCCAGCACCGTGTCCGGAGGGCGCGACCACTCCGCGAGTCCGCTGATCAGGATCATGACTCCATAAACCAGCACAGCACACCCACGAAGAACCACACCGGAATGATTTCATGTCTCTCGCTCATGCCGCCTCACCAGAAAATAATCTGCAGGACTGCCAGCAATACCAGCGCCATCACGCCCCACACCAGCGGACGATGCCAGAAACTTGTGTGCTCTTCCTTCGCCAATGGGGTCAGGCTGTAAACCAGACCCACGAGCTCCGAATCCGGCTTTGGCTTCGTAACCAGCGTGACCAGCACCGTGACCACGACGCACGTAACGCAAGCCCACAAAGACTGGTACATGTCTTGTGCAAGGCCTTTTGCCAGCGGTGACCGCGCAAATATCGGCACCCACTTCTGCGGATCCACCTTCTGCATCAATAAAAACATCGTTACAGATGACAGCGTGCCCGCTAGCAGACCCAGAAAGCCGCCCCAGCGTGTGACCCTCTTCCACAGCATGCCCAGCAACACCGTGCCAAACAGCGGCGCGATGAAGAATCCAAACAACGCCTGCACGTAGTCCATGATGCTGGCAAATCCCATCACCAGATATGCCGTCCCGATGCTGATGATCAATCCGATCAGCGTGCACCAGCGTCCCATGGAAACATAATGTTTGTCGGGTGCGTTCTTGCGTATGAAGGGACGGTAAATGTCATACGTCCACACCGTAGCAAATGCGCTCACGTTCCCCGCCATCCCCGCCATAAATCCCGCCACCAGCGCGGTAATTCCGAGACCGAGCAGCCCCGGACCGCAATATCTCGCCAGCATCAGCGGCAATACTTCGTTATAGCTGTGCTGGCCGGGCTGCAGGCCGCTGGCCGGAAACAGGTGCATCGGCAAAACTGCGAGTCCGAGCAATCCCGGCAGAATGACGATCAGCGGCACCGCCATCTTGAAGTACGATCCGATGATTGGGGCCATCTTCGCCGAGCGAATATCTTTTGCCGAAAGCACGCGCTGTACCACCAGAAAGTCTGTCGTCCAATATCCCATGGATTGCACCGCACCCAGCCCAAACACAATGCCGATCCAGTTGATGCCCATGGGATTGTTGGCGAACGAAGCTGTGGGTGCCAACAGGTGGGTGAAATCCTGACCGGGAAAATTCTGATGAATCCGCGCCACCATTCCGCTCCATCCACCGGTCTCGATCAACCCGAGAATCGGGATGAGCAACGCTCCGAACCAAATCAAGAAGAATTGCAACACTTCATTGAAGATCGCCGAAAATAATCCTCCGGCTGCAACATAAATCCCCACGGTCAGCGATGACACCCAGATGCTGAAGTTTATGTCCCAGCCGAGAACGACTTTCATGACCACGGCCATGGCATACATATTCACGCCCGACATGAGGATGGTCATGACCGCAAACGTCACCGCGCTTAGTCCGCTTGCCTCGGATCCGTAGCGAAGTTTCAGATATCCCGGCACAGAATGCGTCTTGGAGATGTAGTAAAACGGCATCATCACCAGGCCCAGGAAGACCATCGCAGGTATGGCGCCAATCCAATACCAGTGCGCCGCCATAATGCCGTACTGATACGCCGATCCCGCCCAACCCAGCAGTTCGAGCGAACCAAGATTTGCGGAGACAAAAGCCAGGCCCGCAACCCACGCCGTCATTTCGCGTCCAGCCAGAAAAAAATCTTCGCCGGTGTTGGCGAAACGCTTCAGGTAAAAGCCGATGACCAGCACCAGTCCAAAGTAAAAGGCAATAATCGCCAGATCCACGCCGGAAAGATGCACCAGCCGCGTTGCTTCAAACATCGCGAGCGTTAGGCTCATTTCTTCTCCCCTGCCTGACCGTAATATGCGTTACTGCCGTGTTTGCGCAGATAGTGCCTGTTGTGCAACGCGCTCGAAATAGGCTGCGCTTCATGATTCAAAGTGGTGGTGAACAGCGCCATCCGCGCCAATGACTCCAGCACCACGGCATTGTGCGCCGCTGTCGTGACGGTCGGCCCCCAGACAAACGGCCCGTGATTGGCTACCAGTACTCCGGGAAGCGCCCGCGGATCTTTTCCCCGAAATGCGCGTACGATGGCCGCGCCCGTGTTCAACTCGTACTCGCCTTCGATTTCGTCCGCAGGCATCGGCTCGGTTACCGGAACCGCACCGTGGAAATAATCTGCGTGTGTGGTCCCGAAACATGGGATTTCCCGCCGCGCTTGGGCCCACGCAGTCGCATACTCCGAGTGCGTGTGCACCACGCCGCCAATATGCGGGAACCCGTTGTAGAGCGCAACATGCGTCGGAAGATCCGAAGATGCCCGAAGATTGCCTTCAACCACTTTGCCTTGCAAATCGGTGACGACCAGGTGCTCGGGTTTCATTTTTTCGTAAGGCACACCGCTCGGCTTGATAACAATCAGCCCCTCATCCCGCGAAATGCCACTGGCGTTGCCGAACGTATAGAGCACCAACCCGCGCCGGACCAGTTCCAGGTTGGCCTCGAGCACTTCTTCGCGCAGCAGTCCAAGGGATTTCATGAGACCCGGATGATTTACACAAACCCTGCAGTCCGATACACGCCCGCTTTACCGCGTTGAGAAACGGAAAATGGTGACCGAATGAAAATGCCCACCCGCCTTAAGCTCAGTGGTCGGAAATTTCGGGTGGTTCGGCGAATCCGGAAAGTGCTGCGTTTCCAGGCACAGCGCCGCCCGTTTCTGATAGCTCTTCCCATCCTTGCCGGTAAGGCTTCCATCCAGAAAATTGCCGGTGTAGAACTGCACTCCGGGCTGGTCGGTCAGCACCTGCATCGCCCGGCCGCTGCTCGACTCATAAACTTCCGCGGCTTCAGCCATCTTTCCGCCGCCGCTATCCAGCACCCAGTTGTGATCGTAGCCGCCCCCCTTTTTCAACTGATCATTGTCAGCGTTGATCCGCGCGCCCACATCTGTCCCTTTGCGGAAATCGAATGGCGTGCCTTCAACCGGCGCCAGTTCGCCGGTCGGAATCAGTTTGTCATCTACCGGGGTATAACGGCTCGCGTTCAGCTTCAACTGATCTTTGAGAATGTCTCCGTTCCCTTGTCAGGCAAGATTGAAGTAGGAGTGATTGGTCAGGTTCAAGACCGTGTCTTTGTCGGTAGTGGCCGAGTACTCGATCTTCAACTCTTTTCCGACCAGCGTATAGCGCACGACCGCCGTCAACGTCCCGGGAAATCCCATATCTCCGTCTGGACTGACATGGGTCAGCTCCACGCCGTGCGGGATCTCTTTTGCCTTCCAGACATATTTATCGAAACCCTTGGTGCCGCCGTGCAGCGCATTGGTGCCATCGTTTTGCGGGATGTGATAAGTCTTGCCATCGAGCTTGAACTCGCCATTGGCGATGCGATTACCGTAGCGCCCAATCAGCGCACCAAAATACGCCGGGTTCGGCTTGGGGCCGGAGGTGTAGCCCTCAATCGAATCAAATCCCAACACCACGTCCGCGGTCTTCCCGCTCTTGTCCGGCACCTTCAGCGACTGCACGATGCCGCCGTACGTAATGATCCGCGCTTCCAGAGCGCCACTCTTCAGCGTGTAAACATCGACTGCTGTCCCGTCGGGAGTCTTGCCAAAAGGCTGTTTAGTTACCTGGCTTTCCATGCTCGCAGTCATCATCATCAGCGCAATTAAGAGAGCAATTACCCTCATCTCGCACTCCTCCAGTCCTGACCGCAGAAACCTTTTTACTTTCGAGCCTTACGGTCGAACGCACGATTATCCCCGATCACCCGCTATTTGTAAACGTTTTCTCAAAAATGGATTGTGCCGCAGCTCAGCCTTTATTTCCTGTACTTTGCGTCCTCTGCGGTTAAGAGCTCTCGCTTCTCCGGGGACGGGCTGTCACTCGGCCCCCGCCCCATCTGCTGCCGAGCAAACGTACACATTGGGCGCAATTCCCACTTTCCCGTGATAACGCTCCGCGATTTTCTCAGCAAACTCGGCCGCGTCCGCCTCCTCCACCAGATTCACCGTGCACCCGCCAAATCCACCGCCCGTCATCCTTCCGCCTATGAACCCCGGCAGCCCCTGCGCGGATTCAACCATCGCATCCAGTTCGGCGCAGCTAACCTCGTACAGATCCCGCAAACTCGCGTGCGATTCGCCCATTAGCTGGCCAACTAACTCCATGTCTCCGCCTCGTAGCCGCTGCACCGTTTCAACCACACGATCATTTTCCTGCACCACGTGCAGACACCGTTTGTAAATCAATTCCGGCATCTCTCGCCTCTGAGCTTCCAGTTGCCCGACTGAAACATCCCGCAACGCTCGAACTTCCGGGTACGCCTTTGCAAGAATTTGCACTCCCGCCTCGCACTGCTCCCGGCGCACGTTGTACTCTCCTCCGGAAAGCTCATGCTTGACCATGGTGTTGCAGATAACGAACTTCACCGACTCCGGAATCGGCACCAGTTCATAATCGAGCGAGCGGCAATCAAGCATAACTGCGTTGTCTTTCCTTCCGTGACAGGACACAAACTGGTCCATGATTCCGACATGCGCGCCGACAAATTCGTTCTCCGCCCTCTGACATAGTTTGGCGACTTGCTTCATGGGCATTTCTGCCTTCGCTAGGTGCAGAAGCGCCATCGCCGACGCAACTTCCAGCGCCGCCGACGAACTCAGCCCGGCACCGATTGGGACCTCGCCGTGCACTAAAATATTCGCGCCCGAAACCCGCACTCCGGCCTTCCCCAACTGCACCGCGACTCCCAGCACGTAATCGCACCACTCACCCAGTTTCTTTGGCGTTTCGGAAAGATCAGCTTCAAATGCCTGAGCAAATCCGGTCGAGCGGAATACGAGCTTTCGGTCTGGCCGCGGAGCTACTGCTACATGCGCATAAAACCCAATCGCGCTCGGCAGCACGAAGCCATCGTTATAATCCGTGTGCTCGCCTATTAGGTTCACCCGCCCGGGTGCGCTGAAGACGGCCGCACGGCTCCCGTAATCTTGGTGAAAAATGTCCGCCAATTTTTCGGCATTGATCGCTTGCAAAGTTCCTCCACCTGACCCGAGATGCGCCCCTGCTAACCCAGGTGCTGAAAATATTCAGCACACAAAAATCCGTTGTCCGATTTTCTACGCTCGATCTCTCTCTGCCCCCGCGGCTGATAATGTTTTATGCCGGGTATCGCCTCATCGCGCCTCGCTATTGTAATGACGAAGCGATTATGAGAGAACATTAAGTCCAGCGCGCAAACGTTATCTGAAACCCATGCCATTGGAACTCGCCTTTCGCGAGCAGTCGCATCGCCGATTCAACCCGTTGAGCGGCGAGTGGGTGCTGGTCTCGCCGCATCGCACGCAACGTCCCTGGCAGGGCGCTGTCGAATTAGTCCCATCGCCTGACCGCCCGCAATACTATCCCTCTTGTTATCTGTGTCCAGGACATGCTCGCGTCGGCGGAACCCGCAACCCAAAATACGAATCAACCTATGTATTTGAGAACGATTTTGCCGCTCTGAAAAAAGACGCGCCCCTTGCCCGCCTCGATATAGAAAATAAAAGCTTGCTGGTTGCCGAAACCGAACGCGGGATCTGCCGTGTCATGTGCTTTCTGCCAAGGCACGATCTGACCCTCGCCACCATGCAGCCGTCTGGGATTGAAGAAGTCATCCGCACCTGGAGTGCGCAGACCCGTGAACTCTCGGCTGTTGCAGGCATACAACATGTGCAGATTTTCGAGAATCGCGGCGAAATGATGGGCGCCAGCAATCCCCATCCCCATTGCCAGATCTGGGCGACCGGCACTATCCCCGAAGCGCCGGCCCGCGAACTCACCTTGCAGAATAGCTACCGCGACCGCAACCATTCCTGTTTGCTCTGCGACTACGTCGCACTCGAACAGGCAGAAAAGCAGCGAATCGTTTTCAGTAACGACGCGTTTATCGCGGTTGTGCCCTTCTGGGCGGTATGGCCATTTGAGGTGTTGCTTTGCAGCCGCCGGCACCTGGGAGAGTTTCCGGAACTCGCAGACGCGGAAATTACACAACTCAGTTTGATGCTGAAACGAATCGTTTCCACCTATGACCGCGTCTTCGACGTTCCTTTTCCCTATTCCATGGGATTTCATCAGACCCCATTCGACGGCTCGATCCACCCCGAATGGCATTTCCATGCCCATTTTTACCCGCCGCTGCTGCGGTCTGCCACTGTCCGAAAATTTATGGTGGGATTCGAAATGCTGGGCACGCCACAGCGCGACATCACAGCCGAAGTGGCCGCAGAAAAATTACGTTCGTTGGTGAGTTCCTGAATTACAAAGTCGAATTGATTTCGCGTAGTTTTGTAACAGTTTTCCTTAGCGTCATTTGCGGTTAAAAGCTTTTCCCCAGAAGCGCCATGCAACTCAACGACTCCAACTACTGGCTCACGACTGCCGCAATGCCATCGGGCACAGCCGGCGAAGTGCCCGCTCGCACAGATGTCGCCATAATCGGCGCGGGCTTCACCGGCCTTTCTGCCGCGCGCACTCTCGCAAAGCGAGGCGTGAATGTCGTCATCCTCGAGGCCAATTCGATCGGCTGGGCGCCAGTTCGCGTAATGGCGGCATGGTCCTCACCGGCCTGAAGTTAAGCCCGGAAACTCTCTCCAATCGCTATGGCATGGAGCTCACCCGCAAGATGTACGCAGCGTCGCTCGCATCAATTGATCTTGTCGGACAAATCGTACGCGAAGACAACATTACCTGCGACTTCTCCCGCTGCGGACATCTCGAAGTCGCCTGCAAGCCTTCGCATTTCGATTCCTACGCCCGCTCCGTCGAGACCATCGCCAGGGAATTCAATCACCAGCTTCGAGTCATCCCGCGCGTCGAACTTGCAGACGAAATCGGCTCCTCCATCTACCATGGCGGCATCGTCGATGACTCCAGCGCAGGGGTCAATCCCGCGCGTTACGTCTCTGGACTCGCTGCTGCAGCCCTGACTGCCGGCGCACGCATTTTTCACAACGCAACCGTCCAGCAAATCGCCCCTGCCTCGAACAATGGCAGCCGCAGCTTGACTCTCCAAACTACTCGAGGCAACGTCAAAGCCGATAACGTCCTGATCGCCACCAGCGGCTACACTTCATCCGCCACACCCGCGCTCCGCAAAAAAATCATTCCCATCGGATCATTCATCATCACCACCGATCCACTGTCTGACTCGCTCGCCCGCGAACTCAGCCCGCGCAACCGCATGATTTATGACTCCAAGCATTACCTTTACTATTACCGGCTCACGCCCGACAATCGCATGCTCTTCGGCGGACGCGCGGCATTCTTCCCAGAAACCAAAAACACCATCCGCCGCAGCGCCGAAATCCTACGCCGTGGAATGATCGACGTCTTCCCGCAGCTTCGCGACACCAAGCTGGCACACGCGTGGGGCGGTACCCTCGACTTTTGTTTTGATACCATGCCGCACTCCGGGCAAATGGATGGAATTTACTACGCTCTCGGCTACGCCGGGCATGGCGTGGCTATGGCGACCTATCTCGGCGCGAAAATTGCAGAACACATTTGCGGTGACGAAACCGACATTCCCTTCAGCGCGATCCCTTTCCCCGGTGCGCCGCTCGGCCTCTATAACGGACGCCCCTGGTTCCTGCCATTCGCCGGAGCCTATTACAAAGTGCTCGACTGGATCAGCTGATTTCTTTTTTCTGACCGAAATAGGCGAAGCAGAAAATACGCGAGTGGCCCCAGCAACAACGATGGCGGCCCCCATTTCAAGGCAAATCGGTCAGCCGGAGCTTCAGAAAATGCCGGTACCACCAATGCAAAGACACTCAGCACCAGGGGCGCGATCACGGCATAGGCCAACCCCGTCTTGCCCCATGGAATCCGGAACGCTCCGCGCATTTCGGGGCGCGTTCGGCGCAACCGCCAAGCCGAAAGCACCGTCAACATCGACGTCGCAATCCTTAGCCAGATGTAAATCGAAATCAGCTGCACTACGTTGTGCCCCGCCAGCAGGCAATAAATCGCAGCGGAGAACAGTATCGCCAGCCATGGGGTGCCAAATCGCGGGTGCAGACGACAAAGAAACGCCGGCAGATATCCATCCTCAGACATCGCCGCCGGCATCCGTGTGGTCGTTAGCACGGTGCTGTTCAGGATCGACAGGTTCATCACACCGGCCGCCAGCGTGATCGCAAATCCCAGCTTCGGTCCGCCGATTGAGCTGGCCAAGTCTGAGAAGAATCCCGAGTGCCAGTCCTGCCACCTGCCTACGGCGGCCAGCGAAAGCAACGTCGGAAAAAAATATGTTGCCATTGAGAGCGGCACCACCCACGCTAGTGCCAACGGGTAGCTCCGTTGCGGATCTTCTACTTCCTCCGCAACCGATGACACCTGCTCGTACCCCGCGTACAGCCAGAGCCCGAGCGAAAGCCCCACCCCAAACACCTGGAACATCGGCACATGCGGCGGCACGAAGGGCACAAATGGATTGTGGTGCCACTTCGGGATCGCCATCACACACATCACCGCAACTGTTCCTAAAATCCCCAGTTCAAGTATGGTCGCAATTCTTCCCACCAGCCGAATCCCGCGCACGTTTATATAAGTGATCACCGCGATGACCAGCAGCGCCACTCCGTAATGCCGCCATCCCGTAAGCTCAGGAAAGTAAAACGAGAGATAATCGGCGAACAGCACTGCGTAAAGCGCACCCAGCAGAAATGACGCCGTCCAATTCCACCAGCCGGCGAGAAATCCCCAGAAGTCGCCAAAGGCCGCTCGCGTCCAGCGATAGAATCCACCTTCGACAGGCATAGCCGTGGTCAATTCGGCCGCTACCAGCGAAATGGGGATGCACCAGAAAAACGGGATGATCAGCTGATAGAGCAGCGACATCCCCGGCCCGGAGGTGCGCACCTGGTCCTCCAGCCCGAACGGGCCGGCGGTGTTGTAGGAATACATTACGAAGACAAACGAGAAGAGGCCGACTTTTTTGATCGCATGCGCCAACGGCGCGCCGCGAGTTACTGTGGATTTTGCTTCCCCGATTCCGCTCTCGCTTTTACTCAAGCGACCCCGATCTTTGACAAGATCTCAAATGCGTTCAATCACCATCGCAATCCCCTGCCCCACGCCGATGCACATTGTGCAGAGACCATAACGGCCGCCCTTGCGCTTCAATTGGTACGCTGCTGTCGTGATCAGCCGAGCTCCGCTGGCGCCCAACGGATGACCAATTGCGATCGCGCCCCCATTCGGATTCACGACCGCAGAATCATCCGGCACGCCAAGATCGCGCAGCACCGCGAGCGCCTGCGCAGCGAAAGCTTCGTTCAACTCGATTACATCCATCTGCGACAGCTTAAGACCGCATTTCTCCAGAACCTTTCGCGTTGCCGGCACTGGTCCAATTCCCATCACGCGCGGCAGCACTCCCGCTGTAGCCGACGCGATCACCCGTGCCAGCGGTTTGAGCCCGTGTTTCGCAACCGCGTCTTCCGACCCAATCAACAACGCGCCTGCGCCGTCATTCACTCCGGAAGAATTTCCCGCAGTCACCGTGCCGTTCGGCTTTACTATCGGCTTCAGCTTGGCCAGCGCTTCGAGCGTGGTATCCGGACGAGGATGCTCGTCCCTATCAATGACCGTCGCCTCGCCCTTTTTCCCCACAATCGTCACCGGCACAATTTCTTCGGCAAAAAATCCCGTCTTCGCCGCTTCCGCGGTCCGCCGCTGGCTGCGAAACGCGAATGCATCCTGATCTTCCCGCGAAATACGCCACTCTTCGGCGACATTCTCCGCCGTTTCGGGCATCGAGTCAGTCCCATATTTTTCTTTCATCAGCGGATTCACAAATCGCCATCCGATTGTTGAATCTTCGACTTTTGCCGCCCGCGAGAATGCAGACTCCGCCTTGGCCATCACAAACGGCGCGCGCGACA
>Ga0157369_10005694_pt1 | contig 14472 bp, 11 predicted proteins | sample C25metaG_FD_113461 | JGI IMG/M metagenome (GOLD analysis project Ga0157369, IMG submission 113461) | Corn rhizosphere microbial communities from Kellogg Biological Station, Michigan, USA - C2-5 metaG | ecosystem: Host-associated > Plants > Roots > Rhizosphere > Soil | place: USA: Michigan...
AGTTGCTGCCGGTTGCGCACAACGCCTTTGTCATCCCCCGCACCGCCATCGAGATAATTGAAGGCGAATTTCGGCATCCGCCGCTGCGCGATTTTCGCAAGATCCTCGATCGTCGCCACTGCATCCAATCTTCTCACGGCGTCACCGTCCTAACCAGTCGATCGGAGCGCTCTGCATCAACACCGGCCTCATCGGCGAGGGAGGGCCAGCGCGACATCAAGGGAGGTAATATCCGCGATGCCGCGCATAGTAATAGGCGGCATCACCATAATCGTATTGCGCATGCCGTCGGACATTGACGCATGAAAGAACGACACCGGCGAGATTGGCCCCCTGGCTGTGCAAAAGTCTCAATCCGCTCATCGCGACGTGCTGCGGCGTCTTCTCCCATCGAACGATGAAGACGGTGGCATCCGCCAGGTGCGAGAGAAGGATGGCGTCGCTAACGGCGAGGACCGGCGGCGCGTCGAGAACGACGCAGTCGTAGGCATTCCGTAGATCGGAGAGCACATCGCGCATATGCTGCGAATCGAGCAGATCCAGCGGAGCAGCTGCGCGCTCGTCCGCCGTTATGTAGTCCAAGCGGGAGTTCGCGTCGCTATGGATTAGATCTGCGAGCGTTGACCTGCCTTGGACGTAGCTGGCCAAGCCGGGTCCCCGCATCCCGAACAGCTTTGCGACCGACGGATGGCGAAGATCACAATCGACCAATATCGATCGGCCACCGGAGCGCTCTACGCTTTGGGCAAGTGAGGCGGCGAATACCGTTTTACCCTCGTTTGGTAACGCCGAAGTCACCACGATAATTTTGGGGGGATTACCGCCGCTGGAGAAGCGCAGTGCCGTTCTTACGGACCTGAGCGCTTCAGCGTAGGCGGAACGCGGCTCTTCCACGATGTGCCGATGAGCCGTAATCCTCGAAGATAGTTCGGGAACATAGCCCAGGAATGGAATGCCGAGCGTCCGTTCGATGTTGGTGGCGGAACGCACGCCTCGGTCGAAATATTCGCGCAAGAACGCCAGGACAACACCCGCGATGAAGGAAAGCACAAAAGCGAGCCCGATAAGGAGGCCTACCCTTGGAAATGTCGGAAGTACGGGTACCACGGCGCTGGAAACCAGTCTTGCGTCGGCTTGCTGGATGTCCTCTTGCGTTGACGTCTCCTTGAACCGATTGAGAAGATTCTCGTAAAGCGTACGGTTCGCGTCGGCTTCACGTTTGAGCTGCCGAAGCGCGACGCCAGCGGCGTCTTGAGCGTTTGCTTCTTGCTGCAGCTTCTGGATGGCTGCTGTAAGCGCGGCCGAGCGTGCGCGAGCGGCCGCGGCGTCGTTGTCCATGCCACGTATGATGTTCGCGAGTTCGTCCTGGAGTTTCGCGCGGACCTCTTTACGCTGTGCCAGGATGTTGACCATGGCCGGATGATTTGAATCGTAGCGCGTCGATAATTCTGCCTGCTTTTGCAGAAGCACTGCGTCTTGCGATTTAAGCGACTGGATCAATGGCGAGCTCAGGGCCTGCCCGACACTTTCGGTCTGTCCAGATCGTACCAGCGTCTGCGCTTGCCTGAGCGTCGATTCCTTTTGCGTCAAGTCGGCGTTGGCAATGGTCAGCTGCGAATTCAGCTCTGAGAGTTGCTGAGTTATGACGGTCTGATCTCGGGATGATCCAACCAAGTTATGCTCGGTCAAATATAGTTGGACCGCGCGATCGCTTTCTTCGACCTTCTTGCGAAGGTCGGCAAGATGCGTGTTCAACCATTCGGTGGCGCGACTTGTTGCCTCGTATTTCGCATCGAGCTGCGATTGCAGGTAGTCATCGGCAAAAGCATTCGCGATCTTGGCCGCAAGTATCGGATTAGCCGCCTGATAACGCACTTTCAGGACATAAGATCGACCATCGTTGAAAATATCGAGAGAACTCATGACTCGGCTAACCACCGCATCATTGTCTTCCCGCTGGTGGTCGGACCCCGCGCCGTGGTCGTCACTGTCGGTGCCGCCCGAACGCCATTGCTGAATCGCGGCCTTGATTGAGGGAATGGGGTCTATTTTCTGCCAGAAAGTGGGCGGCGCAAGACGAGCGTTCAGAAGTGGGTTGGCCGTCAGGTCGAGCTCGTTGACAACCCGCTGTGCAAGCGCACGCGATTTCACGACTTCGACTTCAGTTCGTACGGCCGCTTCGTCCGATTGAAGACCCGACAACACGGCCTGCAAATCGACGACTTGCGATTTGCGTGTATTCAGCATCACGATGGCTTCCGCCGTGTAGACCGGCGTCAAATTGAGGATGATGAACACGCAAAGAAGCGTAAACAAGGTCGTACACCCGAAGATCACCACGCGGCGGCGCTTCAGGATGTTCAAAAATGTCTTGAGGTCCGGTGATCCAGCCGCGGGTTGCGGCGACTCCCGAGTCATAGGAATCTCCCCGACCATTCGCAGTGGCCGAAACTGTTCCATCTCTTGCAACTCACTCATTTTCCAAATCTCACGACTTTGCTGACCGGGGCGTAGAAGGGTAAAGATTCTCGCGAATTCGGGGCTGCCGCGAATTTTTGGAGGTGCGACTAAGCGGCGGCATGTTGCAAGCCCGGCAACGCAAGGAGGCGCTGTTCTGCATTCTGAAGGACAACCGTCGCCTCCATGCTTCTCTTCGCGGTCATGAGCCCGCGTCTGCCGAGACTGCGACGATGGTCTGCATTGCCCGTAAGTACATTGATGGCAGCGGCAAGCGCCTCGGGATTCTCGGGCGGCACAACCAGCCCGGCCCCTTCGAGCGTCAAGGCGACTTGAGAATCCTTCATCACCGTTGCGATCACAGGCTTGCCTGTCGCCAGCATGGCGCCCAGCTTCGAAGGCATGACCAGGTCCGTCGCGGAGCGCCGTTGCGGCAATAGGTGGATGTCAGCCAGATTTAGGAATGCGTTTAATTGCTCCTCAGGCTGGAGCGGCAGGAAGATAACGTTCGGCAAGCCCTTCGCTTTTTGTTCCAATTCGGCGCGCGCAGGCCCGGCGCCGGCGATAACAAAGACAATCGAGCGGTTGCCCGCATCGGCAAAAAGCCTTGCGGCGGCAATCACACACTCTAAGCCCTGCTTGTGCCCGATGCTGCCCGAATAAAGCGCGACGCATGTTTCATCGTCGATATGAAGCTCGCGCCGCATCTCGGTCGGCGGCGCGCTCGGAAATATTCGGCTCGTGTCGACCCAGTTCGGAAAAAGCATGAGCCGATCCCGACACACCCCTTTTTGACCGATCGCTTCCAGCATCTTGGGGGACACTGCCGAGACCAGATCGGCCTTCTTAAGCACGGCACGTTCGAACGCCTGAGCGGCCTTCAGCGCTCGGCTCGGACCGATAAAGTCGGATCCGTTGGCCACATCGATCTCGAGATCCTGATAGTGAATCCAGGCCTGCGCGCGCGTCAGCCGAGCGAGTCCGAGCGCCAACGGGGCGGTGAGCAGCGTCGGCACGATACTAGCGACGACGTCGATCTTGCCTGCCGCGATTTGGCCAAGCGCCGCGGGTATGCTCGAGAGTGCAAACGAACCCAAATGTACGATGCGTTTTCCCGCGCTTACGCTCCGCGGCACGTAGAGCGGACATCGAATGACGTCGCAGCCCTGCCATCGTTCGCGGCGCCAGGTCCAGCGCTTCCGGCTAGGCGTCTTCCAGTGCGGATAATAGGGTTCTGTGGTGATGACCTTGACCCGATGTCCGCGGGACGCAAACCACGACGCCATCTCGCCGGTATATTTGCCGACGCCGGTGAGCTCCGGTGCGAAATTCAAACCGATGATGACGATGTTCATCGCAACACCAGAACCTTCCAACGTGCTGCAATCGGCAGCTCTAGTAGGCATTCTTTCGACTCAAGACCGTGCGGAAGGTCAGAAGAATAATCTTCAGATCCATCCATACCGACCAATGTTCGATGTAGTGGAGATCGTAAGCGACGCGTTCCTGCGCGGCCGCGAGGCTCGCGATTTCGCCGCGCAAATTATTCACTTGGGCCCAGCCGGTCATACCAGGTCGGACGTGGTGGCGGAGGAAGTAGCTTCGAACGGCTTCGTGATAGAGTTGTTGTCCTGCTTGCATCGCGGGAACATGTGGCCGAGGTCCGACGAGCGACATTTCTCCGCGGAATACATTGATAAGCTGCGGCAATTCGTCGAGGCTCGTCGCACGAAGGTAGCGTCCGACCTTGGTCACTCGCGGATCGTTCGGCACTGTCCGCGCCGCGCCGCTTTGGTCGGTCAGCGCTTGATGCATCGTTCTGAATTTCAGGACCGGTATCAGCTCATTGTTGAAGCCGAACCGACGCTGCACGAAAAACACGGGGCCTTCGCTTTCGAGCCGGATCGCCAGCGCAATCAAAGCCATCAAGGGCGCGAAGGCGACAAGCAGCAAGGTGCTGAGCACCTTATCCTCGAGCCACTTCGTAACCCGAGCCCAATTTTTTAGTGGCCGATCCAGGATGGCGATCGTCAGGGCATGGCCAAGCCTTTCCAATCCGAATATCGGGAAACTGTCGACTGACTCGAGGCTCAGACGCAAATCGACCGGGACGGAGCGCAGCTTGCTCACGAGTTGACCGATCCGCTGATCCGCATGCAGCGGCAGCGCGATGATGACGTCATCGAGAAGCAGACTGCGGGCTAAAGAAATGAGATCGTCGGTCGTCCCTAAAATCCGGTGGCCCTCGATCTCGGGCGGAAGGCGCGCCTTTCTGTCGTCGAAAATTCCGGCGATAATAATTTCGCTTGTCCCGGTCTTGTGTAATTTTGCGACGAGGCGCCGGCCTTCTGCACCGCCGCCCACGATGGCTACGACGCGTGTTAACAGGCCTTGGCGTGTCCATTTCTTCAATTGCCGGTAAACGATCGCACGTACCAGTACGAACTGGCCGATCGTGATCGTAATCCACATAAGCGCCCAGCTGCGCGAGTAGAACTCCGCGACTTTCGTTGCGTAGGCGATAAGCGTCAGCAGCGCGACTGTGGCTACAAAGCTGATAAACACCTCTCGAATCTGCAAGCTAATGTCGAAGAGGTTGCGAAAGTTGTAGGCGCCGCGTTTGGAGAGAACAAAGGAAGAGATCAAGGCCGCGAGGACGACGGGAAGAATATATGTTCGGTAGGTTGTCTGGTCGTGGGTAAAGTAGAAATGCAGAAGGCAGGCGGCCGATCCGCCTAGCACGCACGTGGCGACATCGAGCATCCGAACGGAGCTGCACACGACCTCACGAGAAATCGCGACCTTATTTCGAGGTCTTGGCGACAAGACAGTCGTATCGATCGCAGGAGTTTCCGCGCCGGTATAATCAGTAGCCAAAGTGTCAGAGGTGGCCGTCGACATGGGTCAGAGATCATCCGGGGTCCTTCGAACGCAACCTACCATCGCTCGCGAAAGCCAAGTGCGGTTATGTCGGTTGATGTTTCATTCGTGTACATAAGAAAAATTTGAATGTACCAAAGCTGTACATGATGGACCGCGCACCTTGACGGTGCCCGCAATCGCTGTGACTAGAAGATAGGTTTATTCTTTCTGTCATGCCCGGACGGTGCTCAACGGCGCGAGGATCCGGGAAATGCGCGGCTTCTTGTCAGGCCTATGAGGACGTCATGCCTAAAGTCCACACACGTATAGCGGTGCTTCGATTTACGCTTCCCGCGCTAGTCCTGATTGTAGCGGGGTGCGGGGGCAAGGAAATTCAATCCGCCTCTATGTCGGAAGTCGCGCAAATGAAGACCTCCGCGACCGAATCGCCATCGCTTCGGCCGGGAGAAAAGCTCCGTATCGTCGTCGACGAAGAACCCACGCTGACGGGTGATTACCAGATCGATCCGAGCGGCTACCTTTCGATGCCCGTCGTCGGAATTAAGAAAGCCGCTGGGATGACTCCGACGTCGCTCCAGGAAGCCCTTGTTTCGGCGCTCAAAGCGAAGTCGTTTAAAAAGCCAGGTGTAACGGTCTCCGTTCTCCAGTTCGTGCCCTTCTACATCCTCGGAGAGGTTCAGAAGCCCGGTGCTTATGATTACGTTGCCGGCTTGAACGCGTTGAGCGCTATTGCCATTGCCGGCGGGCAGACATTCAGGGCTGATCAATCGGAGATATATATCCAGCATGTTGGCCAGGATGCGATGCGTTCCTACGAGCTGACATGGCCGATTCCGATTTTCCCGGGTGATGTCATCGAGGTGCCACGCCGCACGATATAAGCGCGGTGTCTCCGGGCTTGTCTTGCCTATGGCTCAGACGAAGGGAGCCGCGCCGGGGCTTCTTCCGTAAGGGCTGCGAGCCGATCGTAGCGGTCCGCACATTCCATCAATTGCTTGCGCGCATGTTCGTTCGTGAAGGTCGCGGCAATCCTGCGGGCGTCGTTTGCCTTTAGACGCCAATGCCGGGGATCGTTGACGCTTAAATACCTGTCGCTCGCATACAGCAAATGCGCCCCCCGCCAATCTCATTTGCTGATTAGCTTCGAAGGATGTTGTCGCCGCTACCATTTATGGCGGGTCACATCCCGCGTCGAAAATCTAATACTACGATTGTCGAAGGGGCGAGAAGCAAAGATCGCAATGTTTCAAAACGGAACACGCACAACGTCTTGATGCCAGCCAGCCGTTCCGCGGTTCTATGTTGGATGGCGAGGCAAGCCAATATCATATCGGTACTGCAGGATGATCGGACGACCTCGGCAACGCCGCATCGTGAAACGTCAGCCGGTACGCGTCCTTCCATTCCCGCCAAGTGGTCGGTCTCTCGCAAGCATCACGGGCGCCCTTTTTGTTGGACTGGCGCTCTTGATGATGACCGCCAGTGGAAACACTGGGGAACCGCTCTCAGGGTCGACTAGCGGTATCCCGAAAATAGGGATCGTCTATATGCATGGAACGGGGTCTAGCCCGGAGATGCAACACGATAAAGAATTCTACAGCTCTCTTCGTGAAGCAGGCTATTTGGTTGAGGCGCCCGAAATGTGTTGGTCGGCTCGCCGTATGTACGATCAGCCGTATTCTGTCTGTTTGAAAAGGTTGCTTCCGGCGATCGCAAAGCTCAAGAGTTCTGGCGCTACGGCTATCGTCGTGGCCGGGCACAGCTTTGGTGGAAATGCCGCGATTCAATTTGGGGCGACACACACGGGCCTGCTTGGGATTATGGTATTGGCTGCGGCGTTCGATCCGAGAGCCCTCGCTCGCGACTGGGAAGTGCGAGCGAGTATCGTTAAAGCAAGAAAGCTGATCGATAGGGGCAGGGGAGATGCGGTCGACTCCTTCCCGTTCACAACCGCCAAGGTTCAACTCCGCACGAAAGCAACGGTTTATCTGAGCTTCAACGGTCCCAATTCGGTCGCCTATATGCCGGCAAATACGCCGAGACTCACGGCGCCCCTTTTGTGGATCGCAGGAGACCGGGACTTTGGGCAGACAGGCCCTGGCTACGCCTTCAATAGGGCGCCGGCTAACCCGCTCAATCGCTATGTCATGGTGTCTGGCGATCACGTGACAGTGCTGCGCAGCGGCGTCACTCCCGCACTCGCTTGGTTAGACGAAATCAGCGGGTCATCCCGCTCGAGCAGCAAAGGTGAGGCGAGCGCTCACTGAAATCGCGTCCGGTCTCAGGGCAGCGACGCGCGATCCCTCTCTGTCGTGGACCGGATCTACGGCATCTAGCTCGGTTTCCTTCGCCTCAACATGATTGGAGGTGATGAGCTTTCGAAGCCCTCCCGGACGAAGAAGATCCGATCGAATGGTCTGCCTGGCGTGCCGGGAGAGCCCGTAGCCGGGACAAGCGATTTGTTGCGGTGATACCGATGGCTTGGCAGCGGGACGGCCCGGTCGCCGTCTCACCCGGTGGCGCCGCGGAGGACGTGTCAGTCACGGCACGAATTGCGGTGGCCGATCGTGCGCCATCGCTGACGGCAATTGGCCTCGGCCTTGATTCAGGTCCACCGGTCATATTCTGCAGATGGCTCGGCTGGTTTGTCGGTCGAGCCTTGTTGCGCTTAGCGCGCGATCACCGAATACTGGCGGTGCGATGCCCTCAAGCAGCAATGCGAATCAATCCCGCATATCAATGGGGCACGGCGCTCAGACGGCCCAATAAGGCCAATTCCATGGAGAAAAACGATGTCGTTCTACCGAGGCATGACGTGCGAGAATGTCACCATCAAAGGCGATAAGGGAACGCCGATAACCGCTTACGTGGCGAGACCATCGGGTCCCGGCCCGTTCCCGGGCGTTGTGCTGATCCATCATGCCCCGGGCTGGAGCGAGTACTACATCGACGAGACGCGGCGCTTCGCGCATGCGGGCTATGTCGCGATTTGCGCCAATCTCTACGAGCGGGAAGGCGGGCACGACGCCAACCCGGACGACGTCGGCGCCAAAGTCCGCGCGGAGGGCGGCATCGCGGATTCCCAGATGGTTGGTGACACGGCTGGCGCGGTGGCGTGGATACGCGCGCAGCCCAATCACAATGGCAAGGTCGGTCTGATGGGCTCGTGCTCGGGCGGGCGGCACGCCTTTATCTACGCCTGCACGCGGAAGGACATCGATGCCTGCGTCGAGCAATGGGGCGGCAACGTGGTGATGGCCAAGCAAGACCTCAACGCGAAAAAGCCGGTCGCGCCGATCGACATGACGAAGGATCTCTCGTGCCCGTTGCTCGGCCTCTTCGGCAACGAAGATCGTTCGCCGAGCCCCGAGCAGGTGAACCAGCACGAAGCCGAGCTCAAGAAACACGGCAAGAACTACGAGTTCCACCGCTACGACGGTGCCGGTCATGGCTTCTTCTATTGGAATCGGCCGGCGATGTATCGGATCGAACAAGCGATGGATGGCTGGACCAAAGTCCATGCCTTCTTCGGCAAGTATCTGGCGAAGTAGAGGAGGGACAAGCATGTGCACATCGATCGTCGAGATCGCGCGCGCCGAAGGCATGGCGAAACGGGGCGACGAATGGTTCCCGCTGACGCAAACGGTGGTTGCTTATGACCACGCGCGCCATGCACCGCTTGGCGACGTCATCACGCTCGACTTCGTCAACACGGCGCTCGATCCGGGGGCACGCGCGGGTGTCGAGCTGACCTTGGAGACGGCCAAGGAACTGCGCGCGGCGCTCGATCGGGCGATCGCCGCCGCCGAGTTCGAGGAAGCGGAGGTGCGCGGCAAGGGTGTCGTGCTCAGCCTCGTTCGGACGGGGTGACGGGCGAGGCGCGGTAATCGCTGCCGTCCTTGATGCCTCTGCGAGCGCCTTGCCGCTGGCCGTCTTGGCACGCCGCGCGGGTCTTAAGCGCGTCGAGCGGCCGAGTGCTATTGCGCGTCGGGCCCAGGACGCTCGTCGAGGTGCGGCGGCTCCGCGAGTTGGCATTGCGGATCGACCGGCGAGCATTGCTGGATAAGGAAGTTGGGCGCCCATGATTGCTGCTCGTTCGGGTCGGCCTCGCCGCACGCTGCCACCGTCGCCAGCAGCGCGCCCATCGCGAGGGCGGTAATTGTTTTCATACTTGCTTGCCTTCCATAGCCTTCAACTGTGCGGAACCGCATAACGCATCAGGCGGCCTCGCATGCCGCCTGTCGTTCCGGGGATAGCGTGGCCGAAACCTCCCTCTGCAAGTATCCGGTGAAGGCTGTACGGGGCTGCGAACAAACCCTCAGCCTCTGCTAGGCTTGTTCTCGATGTTCGCTTTTGGCACGGAGCCGGCCTCGGCTCGCCGTTATTGGTCTGTCCGATTTGTGCCGATCTGCGAAATAAGTTCGTATCTCGTCGGCTTTAGACCCGAGCGTCGATTGACGTCGAAACGGACGCGAATGCGGTGATCGCTAAATAAGGGTGTTTGCCGAGCAGCGAGGTCCGGTGACGCACTCACTAGCGTTGTCCACACCGCCCATGCGATAAACTGTGCCTTTCAGCGGCTCCCGAGCGAAGAGACCTGGAGACGCGATCAAGTTCATCGTCAATGAAATGGAAATGCTTAACGGCATATTTGGATGACCATGTCAGCCCCGCACGCCACAGTGCCTGATCGGGTGGAGCATTTGCCTCGGCTAGAAACGGGGAATTTGCGCGCCTTTATCGATCAAGCGCCGGTCTCCATGGCGATGTTCGACCGCGAGATGCGATACATGGCAGCCAGTCAGCGTTGGATCGAGAGGCTGTGCGGCGGCCGGCGCGACGTGATTGGCCGTTCGCACTACGAGGTCAACCCAGAAGTTCCACAGCATTGGAGGGAGTTTCATCAGCGTGCCTTGGCCGGGGAGAAACTCGGCGAGGAGCGTGAGCGGCTGCAGCGTCAGGACGGATCTGCGATGTGGGTGCGCTGGCAAGCGTGTCCGTGGCACGATGCCGGCGGCGAAATCGGCGGGATCACCGTCGTCGGCGAAGATGTGACCGCAGAGGTCGAGAGGGAGCAGGCGCTGCGTCAGGGGACCAGTGCGCTCGCCAGACTCCACGACGTGGGCTGGCGGCTGCGGCTGGCGGGCAGCTTGCGCGAAGGCCTGGACGAGATGCTATTGGCGACCATCGAGTTGCTCGGTGGCGTCATGGGCCACGTTCACATGCTCGATGCGGATGGCAAAACGTTGCGTCTGGCGACGCAATATGGCTTCGCGCCCGACGTCCCGGCGCTTTTACATGCGATTTCCGCCGCGGACGACACGCCCGACGGCCGGGCGCTGCGCATGCGCATGCCGGTCGCGATCGCGGATACGGAATCGGACGATACCTATACGGCGTTCCGTTCAGTCGCGCGCGAAGCGGACTATCGCGCCGTCGTCAAGGCGCCGCTGATCGGGCGGTATGGAACACCGCTGGGCATAATCTCGACGCATTTCCGCGTGCCGCATCGGCCCACCGACGACGATCTGCAGCGGCTCGAACTCTACCGGCGCCGCGCGGCCGATTTCATCGAGCGGTTCAACGCCGATGAGGCACTACGCCAAAGCAACGCCAAGCTCGCCGCCGAGACGAAAGCAATGGCGCAGTTCTACGAGGCGGGCTTGCGACTCTGGGAGGCAAAGAGCCTTCAGGAGGGGCTCGATGCGACGCTCGCGGGTACCATCGACCTGCTCGGCGCCGACATGGGCACCGTTCAACTTTTCGATAGCGGGAGCAAGTTGCTTCGCCTTGTCGCGCATCGCGGCTTCAAGCAGGAATTCCTGGATTATTTCCGCGAGGCTTCCCCTGAGCAGGACACCGCCTTTGGCCGGGCACTACGCTCCGGCAAGCTCATGGTGATAGAGGATACCGAGCGCGATTTGTCTGCTCAGTTCCGCGCGATCCGGCGCGCCGCCGACTATCGCTCCATCGTGGCTGCACCGCTGATCAATAGCGGCGGAACGCTCTTGGGGATGCTGTCCGTCCATTTCCGCGCCCCGCATCGGTTGGGTGATTCTGAGCTGCAATGGCTGGAGCTTTATCGGCGGAGAGCCGCCGATTTCATCCAGCGCGTAGGGACCCAAGAGGCGCTGCGCGAGGGCGAAGAGCGGCTGCGCCTCGCCATCGAGACCGCCCATTTGGCGACATGGGACCGCGACGCACGGACCGACGCTCATGTCTGGAACGACGAATTCTATCGCATCTTCGGCTACGAGGTTGGCGCAATCGAAGCGAGCCACGCCGCCTGGGCGCGGCGGGTCCACCCGGACGACCGTGCGGCGGCAGAAGCCGTGGTGGAGAATGCCGACCGAGAACACACGGATTACGTCAACGAGTTTCGCGTCATTCGTCCCGATGGCAGCGTGCGTTGGGTTCGGGCTCGTGGCCGGTATTTATATTATGATGGGGAACCGCTGCGTTCGATCGGTCTCGTCGAGGATATCACCGAAGCCCGGCAGCAAATTGAAACCCAACGCGTCCTCGTCGCCGAGTTGCAGCATCGCACGCGGAATCTGATGGCGGTGGTGCAGTCGATCGCGCAGCAGACTCGGGACAGCGTCGACACGCTCGCGGAGTTCGAGGATCGCTTCGACGAACGGCTCCAGGCGCTCTCGCGCGTGCAGAGCCTGTTGTCGCGTGCAGATAACGAGCCGATCACGCTTGGCGCGCTGGTCGTCATGGAGTTGGACGCGCTCGGCGCCGACACGATGGGTGACAAAATCAGCTACGGCGGTCCCGAGACGCCGTTGCGCAAGAGTGCCGTCGAGATGCTCGCGCTCGCGATCCACGAATTGCTCACCAATGCCTTGAAACACGGTGCGCTGGCGAGCCCGACCGGCCGTCTGGTGGTGAATTGGCGGATCGATGAAACACTGCCGGACCGGCGCCTCGTGCTGGAGTGGGCCGAGTACGGGGTCGCGCGGCTGCCGCCGTCCACCGATTCCGAGCGAAGCGGCTACGGGCGCACGCTGATCGAAGAGGCGCTGCCTTACTCGCTCTCGGCTCAAACGGAATTCGAGTTGAGTGCCGATGGCCTGCGCTGCCGGATCAGCCTTCCGCTCTCGCCGAACGATGCGGCCGAGATCGCATGACGATGAATGGAGACACGCTTGCCGATCGCCGCATCCTGATCGTCGAGGACAATTTCCATATCGCCGCCGCCATGGCGAGGCTTCTGAAAAGGCATGGCGCGACGGTTATCGGTCCAGCAGGGACCACGACCGACGCGTTGGCTTTGATCGCCGGCAACGAGCGCATCGACGGCGCGGTGCTTGATATCAATCTGCACGGCAAGATGGTTTATCCAGTCGCCAATGTCTTGCTCGCCAAGAGCGTGCCGATGGTGTTCATGACGGGCTATGACGATCGATCGATCGCGCCCGGGTACACCAACGTGCCTCGCATGCAAAAGCCGGTAACGGTTGAGGGCGTGATGCGGGCCTTGTTTGGCGGATCGTTCGCGGCACCCAGCCCGAGATAAAGCTCGTGCGAGGTACAATCTCCGGCATCGGTCCCGACAGGAATTTTCGGTCCTTACGCCGATAAAGGCCTCGCCGATTTACGTAAGCGCCGGTACCGCTGACGCCATCGCGCCGTATACGTGCTTTCGCGATGCCGTACGCGCGCCTTCCACATCGCGATTTTCGATACAGCGGACGATCTCGCTGATCTCGACGATGCTTTCCATCCTCCTCGTTTCACGTGCAAAGGAGTTGCTGCGCAGGTGGCTCGTGCGCAATTGCAATGTCTGCAGGAGATCGAAGGCTATAGGGTTGTGCGCGCCGTGGCAAAACCGGTCGTAGAACTCGCGCTTACTATCGAGAATCTCTCCGATATTCTCGGTCATGTAGCTCGCTTTGAGCTTCTCCGCGGCGGCCTTGAGCTGTAGCAGGTCACTCGGACTGGCACGTTCGATGAATTGCTGCGCAATCAGCGCTTCAAGCTCGGCTCGGATCCGATAGATGTTCTCGGCATCGGCCGTCGTGAGTACCGCGACGATCAGGCCCTTCTGGGTCGAATTTGCGATGACCTGATGGGCTTCGAGCTCACGCAACGCCTCGCGGAGCGAGGTACGGCTCACGTTCAGCCGGCTGCACAGGTCTTTTTCGATCAACCGCTCGCCCGGTTTGAACACCCCGCGTTCGATCGCCCGCCGCAGGGCGAGATTGATCTTATGCCGCAGCGGCGCGGATTCTGTCCGTACGGGCCCCAGTTCGGACCGCTCCAAACCGTCTTGCATAAGAAAATCTCACCCCCATTGAGTATGATGATCATACCATACTACAACAGGGATATCTGCTAAACGGCCAGGAGCGCCCTTGTTGTCGCGCGCTGAGTCTAAAAGCTTTCGCCGTTCCACAGAGCAGCGACCGGCCATCGGGCAGCCGCTGCAACGCAAGGAAGACGGGCGTCTACTGATCGGCAAGGGCCGGTTCAGCGACGATTTCAGCCTGCCCGGTCAGACCTACGCGGCGCTCGTTCGCTCGACCCACCCGCATGCCAAATTCACCGTAAGAACCGGGGCGGCTGAAGCCGTGCCGGGTGTGCTTGGGGTCTTCACTGGCCGCGAAGCTCTCGATGACGGGATCGAGCCGCTGCCGCACGCCCCCCTGCCGTCGACCAAATACGATATGAAGCTGACAGCGCCCGACGGTACCGCGAATGTCTTTATCGGGCCGCATCGCTTGCTGCCGGCCGACCGTACGCGCTTTGTCGGCGAAGCGTTGGTCATGGTCGTTGGCGAGACGATGGCGAGTGCGCTCGACGGTGCCGGGGCGGTCGAGGTCGATTACGTGGATTTGCCCTTCGTCACCGCGACCGATCGTGCCGTGCAGTCCGATGTGGCGGTTTGGGACGAAGTGCCTGACAACGTGCTCGTCGATACGCGGTTCGGCGATGAAGCGGCAACGGACGCTGCCTTCGCAGCGGCCGATCATGTCGTTTCCGCCGAGTTCAAGATTGCGCGCGTCACGGCCGTGGCAATGGAGCCGCGCGCTTGTTTGGCGGGTTACGATGCTTCGAGGGATTGCTATACGCTCTGGGCGGGCAGCGGTGGCGCGGTACGTCAGAAAGCCGAGCTCGCGGCGACGC
>Ga0157369_10005695_pt1 | contig 14471 bp, 21 predicted proteins | sample C25metaG_FD_113461 | JGI IMG/M metagenome (GOLD analysis project Ga0157369, IMG submission 113461) | Corn rhizosphere microbial communities from Kellogg Biological Station, Michigan, USA - C2-5 metaG | ecosystem: Host-associated > Plants > Roots > Rhizosphere > Soil | place: USA: Michigan...
GGTCAGCAAATATAAAGAAACTTTAGAAACGGGAGACTAGCGGGTCGATCGAGAGGCTGTCCAGTTCCATCACAGAGATGCTTTCCAGATGCTCAGGGAGTTGCGCGAGATAGCGCTCGATCGCTGGCCAGCCGTAGATCGGTTCGTGCTTCTCCTGTGCGACGTAGATCAGCGGATCGTGCTGATTGTCCCAAATTGAGCAAAGCCGCGCCGGATCCAGCGCAAGAAACCCTTCGCGATACGTTTCGATCAAATGTGCAATCGCCTCTTCGTCATGCGTGGCCATATTCGTCTTCATCGGGCGCACGCCGCGCCCGCGCGTTCTGCTTTTACATTATCCGCGCGAGCGGACCCGGGGATAATGAACCATGCCGGACTTTTCCCAACCCGGGAAAGACGGAACATTGCCCAACGGAGTTCCGGAATGGCGTGATGGGCTCGGCGAACTCACCACACGGGGTCTCATCTACACTTCGCGCGGCGCTCGAAGTGTTTTACTGTGCAATCAAAGATATCGGATCACTGCCGGTTTCAAACAAAGGGTGGCGAAGAGCAGTTCGTTTACCAAATATGCTGATATCTATCAACGCGTCACACGTTTGGCCGCAACTCGGGCTTCCGAGATGTCCTGTGCCCATGGCGAGCCATTGCATACTCGGATATTAGGCCATTCATGGACATGCCTTCGTGGCAACTCCTACGATTTCGCGATAGCAGCGCTAGTAACCGAACTGACCTGTTCAAGGACACCACGAACCGAAGGAGAAACCGCGCCCACGCCAGCCGCCCTGATGATGCCCGGCGGAACACCGCAAGAGACGTTCTCCCGCATCGCTTCCCGGCCCTCGGAAGAGTTCTATAACGAGTACGACACTGGCGCCCAGTCAGGGACCAATACTGAACCGATCTCCTTTAGCTACGGCGAACACGTTGAGACCTGCTCGGGCATCGATTATGCACCCTTTGTCGAACGAGCAGAGAACCGCGCGCGGTTTCACTATAGCCTGCTCGCCGCTGTGTCCGGCGCCATCAAAGTGCCGTTCGCTATACTGCGGCGGAATTGGTGGGCCGTGCCCGATAGATTGGTTGTGGTCGTTATCTATTTTCAAGCGTGACCCAGCCCGGAACAGTCAGCATAATCTGACGGTGACCTCACCGACTGGCACTACTTTGCCTGCCTGGGTGCTCGATTAATCGGCGAACTCGAAGCCGCCGATCAAAGAGCCAATGAACTGGTGATCGGGCTCGAGTCAAAGCAGATGGGGACCTGGCGTCACGAGAAGCGCGGAGCAGGAGATGCAAATGCTGTCCGTGGCTGGAGGATTGGCCGCTCGAGTGGTTCTAATTTTCATCATGTCGAAGTCGATTAATGGAATCAAGATCGGCGATCCCTTCGACAGAAAGTTGCAGTGTTGCAGCTCTGAGATTCTCGCGAAGATGCTGGAGCGAGGATGTTCCGGGGATCAGCAGAATGTTGGGCGAGCGTTGAAGCAGCCACGCGAGCGCAATCTGCATTGGCGTGGCCTGCAGTGACGCCGCTACTGCATCCAGCGCCGACGACTGTAACGGACTGAATCCCCCAAGCGGGAAAAACGGCACATACGCTATTCCTTGCGGCGCGAGGTCATCGATAAAGCTATCGTCATTCCGGTGTGCCACGTTGTACAGGTTTTGGACGCACACTATCTCCGTAATTGTTTGAGCTTCCACCAACTGGTCCGGACTGACATTGCTCAGACCGAGATGACGAATCAGCCCTTGGTTCTTAAGTTCGGCAAGCACAGTCAGCGGTTCTTTAATAGATCCCCCCGATGGTCCCGTAACACCTCCGACCCGCAAGTTGACAACATCGAGCCGATGGAGTCCGAGATTACGGAGATTGTCGTGAACGGCATCGATCAAGTCATGGCGCGAGAGGGCATGGATCCAGGACTTGTCTTCGCCACGGCGAGCGCCGACTTTGGTGACGATCACGAGGCCATCCGGATAGGGGTGAAGCGCTTGCCTAATGATCTGATTGGTTACGTGCGGACCGTAAAAGTCGCTCGTATCGATATGGTTCACACCCATTGCAACCGCCTCTCGCAGAACAGCAATCGCAGCATCAACATCCCGGGGCGGTCCCCACACCTGGGGCCCGGCAAGTTGCATCGCGCCATAGCCCATACGCTTCAAGTTCAGCGATGTCCCAGGAAGTGTAAAATTGCTGCCAAGATCGATCGAGTTCAACATTTGTTTTTCCTCTGAAGAAGTGTCTGCCATTGTCCTAAATTGTGCTTACACATGGTTTGATGAAGAAAGCGTCGAAAGGAGATTCGCATTTTGGCTCGCCGTTCAGATGTTGCCCTGGATCCCCGCAAATCGCCTGTTCGAGCGCGCTCCACTGCAAGCGTGAACGCGATTCTCGAGGCCACTATTCAGGTTTTGCTCCATGTGGGAAAAGAGCGGCTGACTACGACAAGGGTGGCGTCGCGCGCCGGTGTGTCTGTCGGGACGTTATATCAGTATTTTCTAAAAGCGCGCTTCTACAAGCTGCGGTGAAACACCACCATAACGAAGTTACAGCGGCAGTTGAGCGAGTCTGCCGGGAGCAGAAGGCTAACACTCCCGCACAAATGGCTGCGGCTCTCATCACTGCATTCCTTGAAGCCAAGATGAGGGATGTGAAGACCAGTATCGCCCTCTATTCCGTAGGCTCCGATGAGGACGGAGCGAAGATCGTACGGCAGATGGGAATACGGTCAAACAAAGCGATTGTGGAAATGTTGGCGAGCGCCTGTGAGCCGGTTATAACGGATCGCCAACCCGTCGCTGACATGCTGCAGGGCGTCATGGCGGGAGTTAGCCGAAGACTACTCGAATCCGGTGCTCCGGCGGAGCAGTTCGCCACTTTTCGGCAGGAACTCATCTTTCTTGCGTGCGGTACCTGCAGGCATGCTCTGCGCGATCGGCAGCTTAACGGCGCACCTCGAATCCAAAATCACATCCCTTACGCCATTCTCAATTCTGGCCCTGGCCGCTTCGAGCACCTGACACAGAGGCGGACTCAACCAAACAGAGAAATGTTCACCAATTCTGGAAACAGGATGCTGTTTGGCCGAATCAGCTTGAATATTTCTTGTCAACGTGACAGAATCGTCTCTCGGTTATCGTTTTAGAAATTGACGGCATGCGCCCCTTCACCGTACGCTTTTACACCCTAAAGCGCCCGCGGAGAGTTTTTTTCGAAAGGATCACAATTTATGGCTGACCCATTTCTGGGTGAAATCAGAATGTTCGGCGGCAATTTCGCCCCGCAAGGGTGGGCGCTGTGTAATGGCCAGTTGCTCTCCATTTCGCAGAACACCGCTCTGTTCTCCTTACTGGGAACGAACTATGGCGGAGACGGACGGACCACATTCGGACTCCCGGACCTGCGCGGCCGTGCCCCCATCCACATGGGCCAGGGAGCCGGTCTGACAGCGCGCTCGATTGGTAATGCAAGCGGGCGCGAGACCGTCGCTTTGACAATTCAGGAATGCCCGCCTCACTCGCACAGCGCCGCTGGGGCAAGCGGAGCCAGCCAGCCGAGCCCGGTGGGAAATTTCTGGTCTACCGATCCAAACGGGAACACGGCAGCCTACAGCACGACCGCGAATAACGTAATGTCTGCAGGCGCGGTCGGCACAACCGGTCCCGGTCAACCGCACGATAATATGCCGCCCTACCTGGCTGTCAACTACATCATTGCCCTAGCCGGCGTCTTTCCAGCCCGCAGCTGACCCGCACTAAGGAGATATTCAAAATGAGCGAACCATTTATCGGAGAAATTCGCATTTTCGGGCTCAACTTTGAGCCCCGCGGCTGGGCTGCCTGCGACGGGCGATTACTGCCGATCAGCCAGTATACGGCGTTGTTTTCCATTCTGGGCACAACCTATGGCGGAGATGGCCGGACCGTGTTCGCGCTTCCCAATTTAAAGGGGAGGATCCCGCTAGGCGCCGGAACAGGACCGGGACTCACGCCTCGGGATTTGGGCGCAAGCGCAGGAACGGAGGCCGTTACTCTATCGCCGAACCAGTTGCCATCACACAATCACGCCGCAAAGTGCAACAGCGGGAACGGCAATCAATATGGCCCGGCAAATCACTACTGGGCCCAGGATGCGGGGGGCGCCAAAGAATACGGCGGAGGCAGCGCAGGTCAGATGTCCGCAGGAGCGATCGCTCCGGCGGGCGGTGGCCAGCCCCACAACAATCTGCAACCTTACGCGGTAGTCAACTACTGCATCGCTCTGACTGGCATATTCCCGCCGCGGAGCTGAGTGCGAACACCGGACTTAGGAGGATATGAAAAATGAGTGAACCATTTTTGGGCCAGATCTCTCTCTTCGGATTCAATTTTGCCCCACGCGGCTGGGCGATGTGTGACGGCCAGCTGATGGCTATCAACCAGAATCAAGCGCTATTCAGTTTGTTGGGCACAACCTACGGCGGCGATGGCATTTCTACTTTTGCATTGCCGGATCTGCGCGGCCGCGCAAGCGTGCATACAGATCCTTCTCATGCCCTTGGCCGATTGGATGGCTCCGAGTCGGTAACGCTCACCGTACAGCAGATTCCAGCGCACGCACATGCTGCAAACTGCAGCGACGCGCCAGGGACGGAGCCGGCTCCGGCCGGCAAGGTCTGGGCGCGGGACTCACTAGGCAATTCCGAGTACAGCTCAACCGCAGGAATCATGCTGGCGCCCGATGCCATTGGACCGGCGGGAGGGGGCGCCGCGCATGACAATATGGCGCCGTTTCAGGTGTTGAACTTTTGTATAGCGCTAGAGGGGATTTATCCTTCGCGCAATTGAGCCATGGGTTCATGAGTCCTGAGATTACACTCGCACCAGAGCAGCCGGATGATGACGGCTTTCTCTTCGAGCTGTATTCGACGACTCGCGCGGCGGAGATGGCCCTGACACCGTGGAAGGACGATCAGCGGCGCGCATTTCTGCACCAGCAGTACGAGTTGCGGCGGTTGCACTACCGGGGTTATCATTCAGGCGCCGAGTATCTGTTGATCCGCTGCGACGGCTATGCCATCGGGAGGATCGCCATCGACCGCAGCGAGGATGAGATCCGAATCGTGGATATTGCTCTGGTTCCTGAGCATCGGGGCAGGGGTATTGGGTCGCAATTGATCCATGAGTTACTCGTCGAAGCCAGCATGCGGAACATCCCAGTTACTCTCCACGTTGAGCACCATAACCGAGCCGTGGCCCTTTACCAGCGGCTCGGCTTTCGCGCAATCGAAGACAGCGGAGTCTATTTATTTTTGAAGTGGATCCCTGAGAGCCACTTACAACCATCACTCAGTACAACGACAACTCGGAGATTTCATGCAATATAAGCTGTTTGTGGCAGCGGCCGGGCTCGGCCTCCTGTCATTCATCGCGCGGCCAGCCATCGGCGCCACGATCTCAACTACTATTGGATCTCAGCACTTCACGGACGCGCAGATCGTCGGCTCAGCGGTATTTGGCGCCGCACTGACCGGCCAACCGGCTCCGTTCGACGCCATCATCGGAAGCGACATTACCGGCCCCAATTTTTCCGGCACATGGACATTCCATTACTCGCTTGCCGCGGGCGAAAGCATCACCAGCGCCTCCATCGCGATCGGTCTGTGGGACGGTGATGCGCAAGCCGGCGGCAATCAAGTGAGTTCTTTCACTCTGAACAGCACTGTCGATCTCACTGCGCCACTGAATGTGGCTTTTGAAGGGCACGGAGGAGCCACCGGCGAATATGACGTGTATAGCGCCGCGATTCCGGCGAGCGCTTTCGCGAGTCTCGCGGGCGGCAGCGCCGCTTTCAGCCTGACGCTCGGGGCACCCGGGCTGGGCGTCCTGGGTGCGACCGATTTCAATGGGGCCGGCGCGGACTTTTCGACTCTCCAGCTTGTGACCTCAACTCCAGCCACAGTCCCAGAACCCGCCACATGGGGCCTGCTGGCAGCAGGCGGCATGCTGATCGCAATTGGCCGACGAAGATTTCATCGGCGTCACAACCAACCCGGCCTGTGAGAAAACGCGCGCCAATCAGGCCGCCGGACCCGTCACCAGCACATTATCAATCAGCCGCACGTTGCCAAGCCAAATCGCGCTAGCGACACACATCCGTCCCGCCGCGGCGGCTACCGGCTGCATGCTCCCTTGATCGACCACCTCGAAATACTGGACCCGGATGCGAGGCTCTTGGGCAAGTACATCGAGTCCCGCCGCTCGAATGCGCACCACATCTCTCACGCCATTCTCGACCTGCCGCCGCGACGCTTCGAGCGCCTGAAACAGAAGCGGCGCACGGAGCCGTTCCTCTCGCGTCAATCGCTCGTTCCGTGAGCTCAAGGCTAAGCCATCCGAATCCCGTACGGTAGCGACTCCCACTATTGAGACCGCCATGTTCAACCCCACCGCCAGTCTGCGAATGACGGCAAGCTGCTGCGCATCCTTCTCGCCGAAGTAAGCAATATCGGGCTGAACGATATGAAACAGTTTCGTAACCACCGTGGCAACACCACGAAAATGCCCGGGACGGAACGATCCACACAAACTTTCGGACACGCTGGGAACCTCGACGAAAACGTCTGCGCCCGCCGGATACATTTCTTCCGGACTCGGAGCAAACACAATATCGACACGCCGGCCGGTCGCGAACGCAATATCGGCATCGAGATTTTGGCCGTACTGCTCATAGTCTTCCTTGTTGTCAAACTGAATCGGATTCACGAAGATGCTGGCCGCCACAACATCGCAATCCCGCCGGGCCGCGTCCATGAGTGCGCCGTGGCCTGCATGCAGGGCGCCCATTGTTGGGACGAAGCCGATTTTCGAACCGCGTTGCCGTGCCGCGGATAAGCAAGCTCGCATCCCGGCGATATCCCGGATAATCTCCGGCCTCACCGGCTGCTGTGCTCCGGCCCTGGAAATTGTCCGGTTTGCACCTCGGCGATATATTCTTTCGTCGCCTTGGTAACAGCGTCGCCCAATTTCGCATACTGCTTTACAAACTTTGGAACGAACGTATCAAACAATCCGAATGCGTCGTAGCTCACCAGCACCTGGCCATCGCAATGCGGACCGGCGCCGATTCCGATGGTTGGAATTCTGAGTTCGGCAGTGATGGCGGCGGCCAAGGTACTGGGCACCGATTCGAGCACCACTGCAAACGCTCCGGCGCGCTCCAGTTGTCTCGCATCCTCGGCGACCTTCTCCGCTTCCTCCGGCCGCTTACCGAATGACCGGAATCCTCCGAGCTGATGAACCGATTGCGGGGTAAGACCCACATGCCCCATGACGGGAATGCCAATCGCAACCAGCCGCGTTACCGTTTCCGCAACCGCGGCGCCACCTTCCAGCTTAACCGCCGCAGCCCCTCCCTCCTGAAGCAGCCGTCCGGCATTTCGCACCGTTTCCGCCTCGCTCACCTGGTAGGTAAGAAACGGCATATCGGCCACTATCAAAGCGCGGCTCGTTCCATTCTTCACGGCACGCGTATGGTGCACAACCGCGTCGAGCGTCACCGGCAGTGTCGTATCGCACCCCAGAATCACCGTACCGAGCGAATCGCCTACCAACAGCACGTCGATCCCAGCGCGATCCAGCAATCGTGCCATGGTGGCGTCGTACGCGGTCAGCATCGCAATCTTCTCTCCGTTCCTCTTGCGGGCCGAGAGCTGGGTTGTAGTGATCTGTCTAGTTATTGGCTTTGTCACCCTTCCGTCAGGGTACTCAACCCCGGGCGGAACAACCGCTTCATGCGTATCCAGATCCAGCGCATCAGCAGAATCGAAAGCACTACCGCGATCAATACGATCGTGAAGAGGATATAAGGATATTTGGCGAGCAACACCGACCCGCCAAACACAATGCCATCTCCAAGCAAGCTGAGGGCAACATTTGAAAATGGCTCAGGCGATGCGTTCGCTGTCAGTCGTGTGGCTGCCTTGGCGCTATGCGAGCTTAAAGCTATCCCACCACCCGCAAGCAGTGCGATGAGTCGAATCGAAGGATCGAAATGCGCGAAGGCAGTCGCCGCCAGGATCGCGCCGGCCGGAACGCGAATGAACGTATGCAGCATGTCCCAGGCGGAATCTACCGCCGGCACTTTATCCGCAACGAATTCGATCGCGTAGAGCGCACCTGCTGCGATAAGCACCCAGGTGTGGCTCAGGTACGAAAGGTCGCCCGGAAGATGCGCGACATGAAACCGCTGCAGCAAGCCGAGCGCCAGAACCGTGGCGTATAGATTGATCCCCGACAGCCACGCCGAGCCCATAGCCAGACTGAGCGTCGTAAGATCCACATCTTAAGTTATACGCCAATTTCAGTTATACGCCAATTTCGGCGCCGCCACGCTCGGTTATTTGTACAGAATAAAACCGATCGTTATGGTGTTCTGCGATTGGCGCGAAGCCGGTTCGTTCCCGTGATCGAAGAACGGCGCACTCGATCCGTCGTACCGGTATTCAGCCCGGGTCAGCAGCCAATCTGCGAACCGATATTCGCCCGTTAGTGTTACTTCATGCAGCCGCTGGATCGTCCCGGTCGAAAAGCCGTCCGGATCGTTCAAATACTCTACACGCGGACTGAATGCAATGCGTTTGGTAACCTGCACACGCATCGCCGCGGCAATTCCGCCCACCTTATCGACACCGCCCCCGATGTGGTGCTGTTGTACATAGTCGAAATTCAGATAGGCGCTCACCCGGTCGTTCGGCGTCAAAAGCAGCGTCGTGTCGTACAAATTTCTATTTCCCGAATTCACTCCGTTCTCGATCGGTCCGGTATAGAAATTATTGAACCAGGTGAATTTCTTCTTGGCATACGAGCCGGTAATACCGACGGTCTGCATGTTGTGACCAGTATCGTCAACGATATTATTCGCGCCATTGACTACCTGAACTCCGACGTTCAAGCCAGTACTTCCGATGGGCATTGACGTGCGGAATCCAAAGTGATAGTAAGGAAGGGTCCAGACGAAGAGCAGCGAGCGCGAGTAGTTCCAGTTGTCCTTGGTCTCGATAACCTCCGCGCCGGCCCAAGTGACAAACTGCCCGAAGTCAGCCTCAAACCCTTTCATTTCTTTCGGCTTGAAACTGACATACGCTTGCTCCGAGTAGCGGAAAATGCCCGGAGTCGGATGGCCGTAAGGATGGAGAGTGGAAAACGTGCGGCCAGCACCGATATCGAACCGAAAGCCAATAGGAGCTGGATCCATGCCGATCGTCACCTTCGCCATGTTGAGGTTGACTTGGTTCGTCTTGTCATCGAAGTTGTATAGCTGGTTGAAGCCGCCTATCGGATGGTTCTCGTTGTAGCTGTAGTAAAAGTCGACCATGGCGTCGAAGTTTACCTTGCCCACGTTGTACAGGGGCTTCGTCGGCGGCGGTCCGGCATCCGCAGCCGGAGTAGGAGCCGGTGGTGGAGTTTGATCGCCGCTTGCGGGCGGGGTTGTTTGCCCCCATCCAGCAATCAAGGCAGCAAAAAACGGTAGAGCGAGTCTGACACTTCGTGTCCTCAAAGTTTCCCCCCAGGAAATGGATCCGACACGAAACGTGGTGTCCAAGATTTCAGCCGTACGTTATTAACGCTGATTGTAATCAGCGTTGGCCCGGGAACCAAATCGAAAATTTTGATTGCCTCAATGTTGCAGCGCGATTACTTTGGCCGGCGGCGTAAGTCATTTGCATTCAACGCGCACCACTCGAAGAGCAATCGCCACTCCGCTTGCTGTATCTCGAGCGCGGCACGTTCGGCAGGCGTTCCCGGGCCCTTCCGGGCTTCTTCACACCAGGTGATGAACAGTATTGGGTCCCAGGTCGCTTTCAGACGCCAGCCGTTCGGATCATGAGTCGCGAGGATTGTGGCCGTCTTCTCGTGCAAGTCCACGAAAATGGGATGAATTCCCACGCGCCGAAACCAATAGCCTGCATTCGACGAATCGGGTTCGATACGATGCGCGATGGCGTGCCAGTAGCTGCCCTCGGGCGACGAATTGTCTTGCGAGATTTCGTGGCTCCGCTCCCACTCGCCCAGTAGCAGTAAAAGGCCGCTCCACGCCGCCTGCGCGTCCCGAGCGCCAGGGAAAAGATTGTCTATGCCTTTCTTTTCGAGCGCCCGCCACTCTGTGCTGCCCCGAAACTCGGCCCGCGTCAGGGGAATCGAGTAGTCGCGGAGCAGTGCGGAGACAGACTCGTTCAAAGCCATATTTCAAAAATAGTCGCACAGGGCGTTTGGTGCGCGTTGTGCGCGTTCAAGGTAAGCTGCTCGCCTACACTGATAGGTGATGAGCAAACAATATGATGCGCCTCCGTCCATGTCGATCGACCCGGCAAAAAAGTATTTCGCTACGCTCGAGACGTCTAGCGGCGTGATCGTGGTCGATTTGTTCGCCAAGGACGCCCCCAAAACCGTAAATAACTTCGTCTTCCTGGCGCGCGACGGGTTCTATGATGGCACCGTATTTCACCGTGTGATCCCTGACTTCATGATCCAGGGCGGCGACCCGACGGGTTCCGGCCGTGGCGGCCCCGGCTACCGCTTCGAAGATGAGACCAAAGGCAATCCGAACAAACACAAAGTGGGTTCGCTCTCGATGGCGAATGCCGGCCCCAACACGAACGGCAGCCAATTCTTCATTACTCACGTAGAGACCGGCTGGCTCGACGGAAAGCACACGGTATTTGGACAGGTGCGCTCGGGCCAGAATGTCGTCGATGCGGTCAAACAAGGCGACACGCTGAAGTCCATCAAGATCGAAGAAGCTTAGTAAGACACTCCGAATGACGCGGGATCAGGCCTGGAGCATTGTCTGCGAGTTCGTGCAAAGCGAGAGTCTGCGGCGTCACATGCTCGCTGTGGAAGCGTGCATGGACGCTTACGCCCATAAGTTTGGTGGAGATCCCGAGCGCTGGAGGATCACCGCGCTCCTCCACGATTTCGATTGGGAGATACATCCCAACGCGCCCGATCATCCCATGAAGGGCGAGCCGATTCTCGCGGAGCGCGGCGTCGACGAAGAAATCCGCCGCGCCATTCTTTCGCATGCCAATTACAGCGGCGTTCCGAGGCAATCACCCTTGGAGCGTGCCCTGTTTGCGTGCGATGAGCTGGCGGGATTTCTGACTGCCTGCTCCTATGTAAAACCCGGTAAAAGCGTCGCGGAAGTAGACGTGCCCTCGGTGCGGCGCAAATTGAAAGACAAGGCCTTCGCCCGCAACGTAAATCGCGACGACATCGTAAACGGCGCGAGCGAGTTGGGCATTCCGCTCGATGAGCATATCGCCTTCTGCCTGACTGCGATGCAGGCTCGCGCTGTAGAGTTGGGTCTGGCCGGACGCTGACGCTAGTGATCTTCGCGGGCGATTTTCAGATCCGCCAAATCCCGCCGCAATAGATCGCGGTTCGAGCCTTGTAGTGTGTTGTGCTCGAGGATGTCCTTCACTCCGTTGATAGAGTGATCGAGCGCCCCCTTGTCGAATTTCCCTTTTGAGAGATTACGGTCGAATTTCGAAAGGTTGTCTTGCGCATTGTGGTATCGGTCGCGCTGCTTGTTGCCGTGTTCCAGATCCGAGGCCGCGCGCAGATCGCTCTGCACCCGGTCGACCAGCCCGCGCAAGTCTGAATAGTCGCGATCGCGGCCGTGATCCCCTGCAAAAACCAAACCAACCCCGATCGAACAAATTGCTATTAGCGTCTTAAGCGTCCACGTGGACGAACTTCCCCATGTCATCTGCCCTATAGACGCCGGGGGCGTGGAGAGCATTACATGCGCGCCAGAGCCAACGCTCCCCAAAGTACGCTGTCGTCGCCCAGACCGGCCGGTACTATATCGCGGCGAGCCCGGGACCAGGCGGTCATTTGGCGGCTTAGTTCCGCCCTTAGCGGTACGAACAGCCTGTCGCCGGCCTTGCCGATACCCCCGCCGATCACGATACGAGCCGGATTCAGAAGCATCAGGGCCGCTTTGAGCCCGCGCGCCAGGTGGACCACATATTTCTCGACGAACCGGACATCCGTCAATAGCTCTTTGGCGGGGTGTCCATAGTCTCGTTCAAGCCACAAGCCACAGCACATTCGCTCGTAGCAGCCCCGTGAGCCGCAAAGGCAATCCGGACCTTCGGGCTCGACGTTCAAATGCCCGATTTCACCGGCATACGAATCCGCTCCACGATAGACGCGGCCATTAGTGATAATTCCCCCGCCGATCCCGGTCGAGAGGGTCATGTAAAACAGCGGATCGGCACCAACGCCGGCGCCGTAGAGGGCCTCGCCAAGCGCGCCGGTATTCGCATCGTTGTCCATCACTACAGGTGCCCCCGTCATCCGCTCGATCCGTTCCACCAGCGGGTAGCCGGCCCAACCGCCCACGTGCGTCGAGAGAGTTACCGTTTGCGTGGGAAAATCGACAGGGCCGCCGAAACCGACCCCGCAACGGTCCGGCTTGAATTGCCAGGACGCAAGCGTCCCTTCGATTTGCGAACACATCCATTCCGGGCCGCCATCGCGGTCGGTAACGGCCGATTCGCGCCGCACGAGTTGGTCGTCTTCAAAAGCCGCTACGCTGAATTTTGTGCCACCAATATCGATGGCGAAGGTGCGCATTCTTTAATCATGCACGCCGGCCCACCAGCAGCATCACGACCAGAATGATCAGCAGAAGACCCAGACCGCCACTCGGATAGTAACCCCAGCCCGTGCTATACGGCCACGTGGGCAACGCTCCCAACAGCAGCAGGAACAGCAGGACAATCAGGATAATTCGGAGCATTTGCACTCACCCTCCCATCTTGGATTGAATTGCTTTGATCTTTTCCAGGTGGCCCTGAATCACGGGCAGGGTCTCGGAAGCGAATGTTTTAATGTGTTCATCCTTGCCCTTGTTTACCTCGCGCTGGAAGTCTTTCACATCTTCCTCGTGGTCCTTCACCATTGCAGCGACATAGGCTTTATCGAAATCCGCACCCGATTTCGTCTTCAGCATGTCGTAGGTCGCTTGTTGTTTGGAAGTCAGGTTCGTTGGCAGGGTGAGATTCTGCTTTTCAGCAGCGGCTTTCAGTTTTTCATTGGCTTTGCCGTGATCTTCCACCATTTGTTGGCCGAAGGCCTTTACATCGGCATTGGAGGCCTTCTCGGCAGCCAACTTGCCCATCTCCACTTCCGCAGCGCCGCCGCGCGCAGCCGCCATCGCGAAAGCAGTATCGGGCGATCTCATCATCATCTTCGCGCCCTGATCCAGTTTCGGGGTACTGTAATTTTGTGCCACAAGGATCATGGGGAAAAGAAGGATCCACTGGGGCCTCATGCTATAAGTTTGAACCCGCTCGGGCAAAACTAGCTACCTGACAGAAGCACTAGTCTCGAAGAGCGTCGCCGCCAATTCATCTAGCTGCAGGTAGTTAGGGATGATAAAGTCGGCACCCACCCGAATCAGGCGCTGGCGCTTCCATTCATCAATCGCGACGCAATCGGGTTCCGTGGTGGCCACGCCAACAGCAATACCTCCGACTTTTTTGACTTCTTCGATCTCGACGTAGCCGTCGCCGAAGACCAGAAGCTCGCTCGCCTCGAAACCGGCGCGCGAGACAATTTGCCGCACCAGAATCGCTTTCGAGAAACTAGTCAAATCTTCCTGCGCGCCGAAGATTCGGTCTCCGAAAAAAGGCGCGACGCCGAGCAGTGCGGCCTCTTCCTTCACATTGGCGTCGTCGGTCCCGCTTGCCAGATAGAGGGCGAGCCCGCGGCCGGCGAATTCTTCGAGCAACGCTCGGGCGCCCGGAACGAGAAAGACCTCCGGACTTACGCGGCCAGCTCGCAGATTCTCGATGCGGTCGCGAATCTTGAGCCACAACTGGTCGAGATACATTTTCTTGTATGCCGCCGGCTTCAATGGTTGGCCGCCGCGCTCGCGAATTGCGTCGGCGAGCGCCATCATCTGGTAGATCGTTTCTTTACCCGTCAGACGCCAGACGAACTCTTCGACAACGGCGCGGAGCTGGTCTTCGCTTTCCTTCGAGCCGGTGGCGGTTAACTGCTCGACACACAGCGGCACCATGACTTCCATCCAGCCCGAACGGATGAGCGACAGTGTGCCGTCGAAATCGAAGATGACTACTTTGGCCTGTTGAGCGGTAACGCCAGGACGAACGGTCTCGATCACGCTTTAGAACTTATACGACGGCGGCGTGACGCCCTTCAGGCGCAAATAGACTTCGGCCTGCCCACGATGGTGCGCGGCGTGGGTGAAGCCACCCCAGAAAAGCTCGAATTTGGTAACTTCGGCGCTGCCGCGCTTCACCTTCGTCTGCAGGTCGGCGTCGGTCATTTCCTTCAAGCCGTCGATGCAGTAATCGTAGGCGGTGGTCAGATTCTTGGTAGCGGTCGCTTTGGTCTCGTCGGCCGGCTTGCCGATCGGGTTCTTGGTGCCAATAGCGGCCGAGCAA
>Ga0157369_10005696_pt1 | contig 14470 bp, 9 predicted proteins | sample C25metaG_FD_113461 | JGI IMG/M metagenome (GOLD analysis project Ga0157369, IMG submission 113461) | Corn rhizosphere microbial communities from Kellogg Biological Station, Michigan, USA - C2-5 metaG | ecosystem: Host-associated > Plants > Roots > Rhizosphere > Soil | place: USA: Michigan...
ACACTTGCGGGACCTCTGATCGCCTAAGCAACAAGAGGACCAATCCAACATCGATTGCAGTTCCGGTCCAATAACCGAGTGACGCAAGAAGGGAATATGCGCCACCCCAAATCAGGCTGCCCCCCGTAAATGCCAGATAGAGAGCTACCCACTGGAGTAAGGGAGTAGAAGGGCCACTTCCGGAATGATCCGCGTTGTGCGGCCGCATCAGATCTATAAGGGCAACGCTGACCAGGCATAATCCTGTGACAAGAGTGACGGCCGCTCCTAGCTGCGGTGGCATCGAAAAGAGCCGGACGAGCACCATTGTAAGAGCCGCGCGCAAGCCGAAAAAGCCGCCAACAATTATTGCCAATACATGTGGCGGCTGAGCTGGCCTATCAGCTCGAGCTTGGGCGCTGCTGGTTGTGCAGACATTAGTCATAGTCTCGGCTGTGCATGTGGGGCGTTCCTTCCGTACAGCCGGAAGCTTGAGTAGGGCGCCGAGTGACGCGCAACGTCACGGCACAACGTGCAATGTGAGAGCCATAGACCCATGGCTGGCACCGCAGAAGACGGAGCAATGTCCAACGAAGTCACCTACGAGATCCGGCGTAAATTGGACCTCTGCTGTTCCTCCTGGTTTGTCGATCTTGAGGTCCACATTCAGTTCACGAAGGCGCAGTCCGTGACTGACATCCTGACTCGTAACAACCAGAAGCACGGGTTCACCCTTCTTCAGTGTTATTTCCGACGGCTCATACTCGAACCGCTTTGCTGTGATTTCCACTTTACGGGGAGTGGGCTGACCTACTCCGTAGTTGTGAAGGCCGAACAACACGCATAGACATGCAGCAGCTCCCAATCTAATTGCAAGGCTATCTCTCAAAGGGAATCCTCCGACTGTGTATTAAGGGTTCAGGAAAGAGAGGAGAGCTTGGTACTCCTTCTCACTCAGATTGGCGCGTACGCGCATGTGATGTGCGACGGTGCCTGCAATCGCAGGAGGAAAGCCTTGAGGCTCGTGATGACAACGCGAGCAATTTCGGTGGAACACCTGCTGGCCATCCTCCCTATCGTTTCCCTGCGGGGTCGAGTTCTGCGCCACAACCGGTTTATTCGGGGTTGGACGGTTCTGTGGGCTACCCGAGCTTTGGGCTACGGCATGGTTTGCGGACACGAGCAAACATATCGAAAGAATCAGCAGTTTCATTTAGATCTCCACGCGGGAAAAAGGAAGCGATAGACCAGCCCGCTCTGCCAGATGTTGGCGTTGCCCGTTGTGGAGAACCGGCGAGAGTAACTGGTGTTGATACGCAGTTCGTTTCTGAGCCGGTAATTGAGGCCGAAGTCTGCCCTTTGGGTATTTGCTCCTGGCAATCCGTCCGTGGCGTCGGGTTTGCTTCGGAATGTCTGTTGAAACCTAAAGACCGGCTCGACCCGTGCGATAAAACGTGCACTGTCGGCCGGGCCCGCCAACTGTGATCCGAGCTCGAACCAATAGCCTTGACTGTGAACGGCGTGAGCGTACTCCGACCGGAAGCGTAAGCGTGAGCCCGGGGGCGTCCACCAGAGATGCGCACCTGTGTTGCTGGAGTGTGTTCCCTGCAAGACTCGATTGAATGACACACCTCCTTCGAGTCCGGTTCGTGGGAAATAGAATCCGACGCGAGTTCCCGCCAAACGGGTGGAGGAAAACTGTTCTTTCGCAGAGTTGGCTGAGAAGTAGAGATCGTATGTAATCGAGGCGGACGCGTTGTGGAACGCATTACCTCGAATCATTCCTCCCAGGATGCTGCCGCTTGAGCTACCGACACCGATGCTGGATATTAGTGGCCCGTCGGTGAAGCTGTTGATCCAAATCGGCGACAGTCTTTCATTGAACGTGTTGAATGGAGTGTAGAAGTAGCCACCCGTGAGCGTTGCGTGACTGTTGGCTTGAAAGTCGCCCTGCAAGTAGGCGAGAGCAACGTAATGCGAAGTATCGTACCCGCGGCCAGGGCGTGGGAATGCTGACTCTAGCAGGTTGGCTTTGGATTCAATAAGAAGTCTGTCCGTGATTGGGAATTCGAGTACGGGAGCAACAGTCGGAATATACGTTGTGTTGCCCGCTGTAGTTTGGGTAAGGAAACCAGCGCCGCCAGATAATAAGGGTGTGTCCTGGGCCCTGATTGAATACACGGCCCCGAAAAGTAATGTAGCAGCGAAGCCAAGGATACGAAATCTAGACACATGCGGCCACGATGGTGTGTGTCGAAAGATCATTACGTGACATTATGAGAACTCAACATTTCGGGTGTCACGGAAGCGTCTGCTGTTTGTCATCCCAATGTCTCGGGAAACCGCTTTCGATCCTAGGCAACAGCTGAACGAGTTCCCGAAGCTTCTTGAGGCTTCGAAGTGTCGTCGAATCCTAACTCGGAGTCTGCAGTTACGAGTTCCGGTGCGGGCTCCTTCGGGTACTCGTGAAGGCGCTCCAGCAGAAGTTGACGGGTGATCTGGAATAGAAAGACCGGGTTATTTCGAAGGTGGCGTTTCCATAAGCGCTTTGGATCCTGAATGAGTCTGTGAAGCCATTGCAGGCCTGCCCGCTTGACCCACTCAGAGGAGTCTCGAATGCGGCCCGTATGGTAGTCGAAAGCTGCTCCGACGCCGACCATAACCTTAGTATCGAGCAACGGCAGATACTTATACATAAAAAGCTCTTGCTTAGGGCAACTAATACCAACCCAGATGACGTCGGGGTGCAGGAAGCGGATCTCTTCTATCAGCTCTCTCTCTTCCGACTTGTTGAGATCCCGAAAAGGTGGCGTTCGGGAGCCGACGATCCGAGCTCCTGGGAAACGCCGACACATGATTTCGCGCAGCTGGTCGGCTACGCCTGCTTCTCCGCCATAGAGATAGTGTGTTGTACCGGAGTACTCAGACTGATGAAATATTCTGAGCATAAAGTCCGGCCCTGTAACCCGCTGCATATCCCTGTATCCCTGAGCATGACCTACCCATACGAGCGGCATACCATCGGGAATCGTGAGGTCGGCCTGGGCGTAGACCTCAGCGAGTGCACGGGAGCGCTGAGCCTCCATGATTCCATGTACTCCTGCGACGCAGACATATCCTTTGCGCTCATCCCGGAGGATTTTGCAAAATTTCCGTACTGCACGCTCCATGTCGATAGCGTCGACGCGAATGTTCAATACTTTTGCCAGCGGACTCTGAATAATCCTGGTCATACCTGTGCGGGCCCTGGGTGGGAAATAGCTTCGGAGTGCCGGGAATTCGGCACGTGGTTTGATGTCAACCGCCGATACAGCGCCATACATTGGCTTGCGATGAGTTGTTGTGAATATTGCGGCAGATCGACCGGGCGAGGTCGGGGTGCCTCTAGCGATGCTCTTATGGCCTGCGCGAATCTGGCCTCAGCCCCAGGCCCGAGAGGAACGAAGGTACAGTGACCACCTACTATCTCGCGCAGCACTGGTATATCTGCGCAGATAAGCGGGCTTCCCGCGAGCAGAGCCTCAGCGGCGGGCAGGCAAAACCCTTCTGTTATTGATGGCACGACCACAGCGGAACAATTGCGATAGCACCACATCAGCTCTGCGTCGGAGATTCCCTCGAGCAACATCACCCGTTGTGAAAGCCCTAGCGTTCGGATCAGTCGTACGATCTCCTTGGTCTGCGGCCCACGCATTCCGACGATCACCAGCGACGGAACGTCACAGATGTCCCAATTGTCCAAAAGCAACGAGAGTGTTCTCAACAGCAGTGGCAGGTTTTTATTGTGTCTATGTTGTGCCACAGACAAGAGAAAGCTACCGCAGTCGATAAAGCGTGGTGGGGAAGCAGAATCTACTGGTTGTCGCGTTATGCAGTTGTGAATGACACTGATTTTTGCGCAGATGCTTGTAGGGAAATAGTTGGCGACGGAATCTGCCGTGGCGTGAGAGACGCAAGCGATCGCGTCAGCATGGGTCAAACAATGGCGCACGATGGCTCGATGCAGTACGGCCTTGGCGCTCCCGAAGTTTTCCGGGACCTGAAAGGGATAGAGGTCATGGAGCGTTACTACCAAGGGGACCTTGAGAGCAGATGCGAGTACGGGAACCGGGTAGATTGCGTGAACCAAGTCGACGTTGGTTTTGCGCGCCAGCCTCGGAAGCCCGGAATAGAACCAGATGTTCCGGCCCCAAGTGTTCCTTGGCACGTCCGCAATCTCAACCCGAATTCGTACGTTGTGCAATCCGCAGCTCTGCACCAAATTCTGTTGCCATGGGGCAATGACGAGATGTACGTCGATGTCCTCGTCTTCTGATAAGCACACGGCCAGATTGAGGGCATGCCTCTGGACTCCGGAGAGGCCGGATGTCGACGTGACGAGTGGCAGTAGTACCTTCAATCGAGCGCTCCTTGTGATGCCATCGACGGAAGCGGAGCAGCCGAACTGGGGAGATGCTGTGCTCCTCGTATATGCCGCCACAATGGCACATACACCAACAGCATTGCGGCCCCGGATGCTATCCGGGCGATCGCCATCCCTTCCGCGCCCCATCTCGATATGAGTGGCTTGGCGACTATTAACATCAGGCCACTCGCCGCCAGAATGATGCAGCTCGAAGCTCGTGCGCGCCCCAGCGCCAACAGGGCGTAAGCCCCAGTCACACTCAGCGCCGCTAGAGAAGAAGCGAGCACGAGGGCTGGCAGAAGGGGCTCGCTCAGGGCCGAGTTATGCTTACCCACCCAGCTCTCGAGCAGCGGCCGTCCAAACAAGAGGAGACCAGAGGCCTGCACCAGAACGATGCCGGTGTTCCAAGCGAATGCTCGTCTAACCGGACGAGCTATCGCGCGCACGCCGCTCTGCGCCGCCCGGTGTGCTAGTTGGGGAAATACGAAGTGCAAGGCAGCTGCTGTCGCGCCCGCAATTGGTTGGGCGAGCTGTGCAGCCAATGAGTAAGCTGTGACGATGACGCTCCCCAGCCACAGACCGACCAGCAGCCTATCTAATTGTGAAAAAACAATGCTTCCAAGAGTCTGTATCCATGTAAAGCCGCCAAATGTTAACAGCGCCCGAACTTGACGTCCCCGAAATGTAGGCAGCAGGCAGACAAATGAGAGTTTTTGCCCAAGTCGAAATAGTTGGAGTGCAGTTCCGATAGTGAGCAGAACAATCGCCATCCAAAAAATCGTTTGAATGGAACTATGCCACGAGGACAAGATAGCGGCTGAGATTCCGGTCAGGATCCGAATGATGGCGCTGATCGCCAACGCATTTGCATAGGATTGGAATGCGCGCTGCGTGCTCACGGCAACTGTTTCAAGAGCGCGCAGGAGAACGAGCAAACTCGATATGATTAGAACGCGCGTACACGCGTTATGGTTCCAGGGTTGAGCGCTGGTGAGTCGGGTGCTGGCCCAAGGTGCAAGGGCGACTCCGAGCATCGCGATGGCTGTTCCCAAGACGAGGTGGACCCCGAGTACACTCCGAACCGTATCGCAAATGAGCGGCATGTCGCCCACTGCTCGCGCTCCGGCAATCTTCTGTATGTTGGCGTCCCCGAAACCTGAGGCAATCACGCCGCCAGTATTTGTCACCGCCATTGCGAACGTAAATATTCCATAACCGGAAAGTCCTAGATTGCGGATTAGAACAGGAGCTACGGCCAGCAATGTGGCCGGGTATGCGGCGTAGTCCAGCACGCCATACCACGCATTTTCCAGATGTGCCCTCATCCGTTACCCCGGCGCCTTTGTGCTACCCATTCTCGAGTTGTGCGGGCGATATCTTGTGCCAGTATGCGGCGGCTATCATCCAGCGGCAGGCTGTTCCACTTAGCTGAGAGCAGAATCCAAGTTGCTGATCCGGCTATCGCAGCAAGAGTAGTAAGAGATACAAATAACGCACGCGGCGGAAACGCCTTCTTCTCCGGGAATCCCGGTGAATCTATGATGTTCACTGCCGGAATGTCTTTGGCTTCTTCGATACGTGCGGCTTCATACTGCTGAGTCAACATTTCAAAGAGGGTTTCCTGAACGCGGACGGTGCGGTATAGATCGGCATATTGAACCGCCAGTCTCGGCACTTGGCGCAAAGGCGGATAGATCTCCTCACCTGCACCTGGGGGAAGCGACGACGTCGGCGAGACAGCAGATGAGGAGCCACCGATCTTCCGCAACTCACGCTGGAGAGTCGCGATCCGCGCCTGAGCCTCCCGAACCCGGATATTGTTGTCGCCGTAAATCTGACGAAGCGAATTAAGCGTAGATTGCGCCAGCACCATCTCCCCTTCGAGACGGGCCGCGGCATCGACCATTGCACGTGTTTGCTCTTTAAGGTCAATCGTATTGTTTTTGGTCGAATATTCACTCAGCGCGATTTGCGCCCGCGAGAGGTCGGCGGTAGCGCCCCCAAGACGTTGTTGAAGAAATGTGCGTTCTTGGTGGGCAGAAGAGTTGCTGGTTTGTCTAACGAGATTATTCAATTCGTCGAGATAAGCCTGAGCAATATCGCGCGCCCGATGTGGATCGTGATCGCTAACCTGAATCGTGATGACACCACTCCTCTTATCATCCGTAATTTCGGTGTTCCGAGCCAGGCGTTTGGCAGCGTCTATGCGATATCGCTTGTGATACACATGCTGCAATTCAAAGCGCTTTACCAGGTGATCGCTTACCGTGCCGCTCTGCAGCAAGCTGACGAAGAGGGCTGTCGTACTGTGGTTGCCCAGAACACCACTCGCCAAAAGGCTTATGGGATTCAGAGTGGAGGACCGGCTTGCAAGCGCCAGCATCGAACTGGCACCGTTCGTCTGTTCCGGGGGCATAATCCGAGCCGTCGATTTGTAGCTCTTCGGAATCAACAAAACAAGGATCACACTCGCCGCTAAGGCGACGGCGCCGGCCAGCACTAGGAATCTTCGTCGGAGCCACAACAGAGTGATGCGGCCGGTCCATGTCGCTGTTTCGCCGATGAGTCTCCTGGCGCTCATGTCTGCTGGATCGATTTGAGCCTGTGTGGCCATGGGGTTCACAGCGCCGCAACTGCGGCAGTGATTGCTATGGATGAAGCAAATTGAGCGGCTGTCAGGAGGTTCTTCCAAAGTTGGGAGGATCCGAGGACCTTTTGAGGAACAACGACAACGTCACCGGGATTGAGTTTGGTCGACAGCACATCCGAGGAACCCCACCGTCCGGATCGTCGCCCCAGAATGGAGCCATTCGCACGGATTACAAAAATGTCTTTGCGATCTGCAGTATTACTGGTCCCTCCCGCGCGCCCCAGATACCACCGGGCTGCCTTGCCGGGTGTGAATGTCAGGGCAGTCGAGTTATAGACCTGCCCCGTGACCAGCACGTAGCCGGGGCGCTTAGGAATCGTTATCACATCGCCGCGGCGTACTTCGACGTCGTAAGGTGTGTTCGCCCATGAAGAGATGTCGGGGCTGATGTGGACGACGAGTCTTCCCGTCGCAGGTTGACTCTTGAGCTGGCCGAGAATCTCGTCCTGTTGCGTCTTGATAAGCTGCAGTGCAGCCGGAGTATCTGATCCGAGCGTTGGCGATAAGCGGGCTGCCGCAGAACTGGTCTCGATCTGCCGTATTAGTTCCTGGCGGCTTTTCTCTTCAAGCTCGCGAACTTCGTCACGTACCAGTACGGTACCCTCGGCGTAAGCTGTGGCACGGAAGCCACCAGCACGCCTTATTACGGAACTCAGCCGCTCACCGTCCCGGAGACCGTAACTGCCTGGATACGCCACTTGGCCTTGTATCGTTATCGAGTCGCCAATTTCGGTCCAGCCCGCCACTTGATGAATGTTCAGGATGTCGCCGGCTTTCAGCGGTTGGTCGGCATTGCTGTCGTTGCCGTTCACAACTGAACCAATAGGAACAGTGCGGAGGTCACCCACGACGCGCTTGCCATCAATCACCGAATAACTCGTTAGGTCGGCATCTTGCAGATAGGCATCCCGCTTAAATCCGCCTGCCAAGCGAACTAGCTGGGATATGGTCATGTTTTCCGAAAGTGGGAAGCTGCCCGGTCGTAGCACCTCTCCAGTTATCGTTACCCTCGGAGCATCTTCCTGATACCTTCCAAAGACGCGAACTGTGTCAAATGGATGGAGTGCTATCCGGCTATTGCCTGTCAGCACATCGGGCACGTCGAAACTAATGGTCTCGGCGTGCAGATCCGGGGGAACTAACCGAATAAGTTCGCCTTTCCGAGCCGGTTCCGGCAACAGGTCGTGATAGCTATGTAGTACATCGGAAAGCTGCATGCCGTCCGAGTACGGCACCCGGCCGGGACGGGCTACATGCCCTTCGAGGTAAAGGACTCGCTCGCTATAAGGCAGGATGGATCCGACGTGGACGTGGTCTCCGTCTTTCAGGGCAAACCGCGCGAGTGATGAATGTTTATCGTTGGTGTCCTCCTTTGTCATGACACTGAGTGTTTCTCTGGCTCCGCCTTGGCCCACCCTCTCGACGGTGATGTGGTCCAAGGCGGCGCTCACGGTCAACCCACCGGCGTTACGCAACGTGGCGTCTAGCATCTCTTCGCCTGACTTGAGCTCGTAGATGGCTGGGCGTGTCACCGCGCCCGAAATAGCAATTTGAGGTCCAACTGGAGGAACTAGAACCGTATCCCCACTTTGAAAACGCGCGGGGCCGGAATGTATACCATTCAGCAACAGGTCGTATAAGTCGGTCTCTTCGACCAGGAGGTCACCACGAAGATGGCGTACCCTTCGCAGTGAACCTGAGCCGGATGGGCCGCCTGCAGCGAACAGGGCACTTATTGGCGTCGCCAGCGCGCCAATATCATATGCGCCGGGACGCTGCACATCGCCGACGACGTATACCCGAACAGAGTGCAGCCGCGAGACGGTAACCGACAGGCGGGCATTCCGATATTGGGCTTGTATGGCGGCCTCCAAAACCTTTTGGGCGTCAGATAGCTTGAACCCGCCGATCACCACAGGCCCCGCTTCTGGCAACAACACCTGGCCTGCGCGGTCTAAAGTGCGCGTGAACGTTTGTGTTGTTCCGCCCCAAAGTGTGAAAGTCAACGTGTCCCCGGCACCGAGGATGTAATCCGGACCTATGGGGACGTCCAACGGGATGCTCTGAGAAGAGAGATCCCGTGAGAGCGAGCGAGAGCTGCCCGAAAACAAGTCCGCGCCGAACCGCTTCAGGCGGCCTTCCGTTCCGGGGACCTGAGTATAAAGATCCCGCATCGAATTCAGGTTGTATGGCGCAGGTAGATGGAGAACAGGGGACTGCCCAATCGATACTGTGGATGTATCAATTGACGAAGGTTGACCAGTTTCCCTTGTGTCGATACCGAGAGCTCCTCGTTTGTCCGAGTCGAAATCGTCCTCCCCACCCCTAGAGCTTCTCGAACGTGCTCCGGCTACTGGCGTCTCTCGCCGGCCCATACCTAAAGCTCGCTGGGAAGGTTCCAGACCGTCCGCATATGATCCCTTCAGGACACCTACCCCATCTCCGCTCAAATACCCACGTGTTCTCAAGAAAGTCGTGACGTCTGTTCGGACCTGCGCGCTACTTACAATTTGCGAGTAGAGCATCTCGTCACTTATGTCGCTGTCTTGCACTTGCGAGCCTCGCCGGGACAGGTCCTCAGCGATGTATTGCTTCAGCTCGACAATGATGTCCGGATGTGCTGACAGAAGTTCAAAGATCTGCGCACTGGGCAACGGCAGTGGCGTGCCAGTATCCGCTCCTATCTCGGTCGAAGCAGATGTAGGCGGATCCAGGGGTGCGCCCATTGATGAAATCCCGGCCGAACTCACGATAGCCGGATCATCTAATGGCGAAGGTCCAATCGACTGAGAAAAAAGTGTGCAGAAGCTACATCCAACCGCAATGATGAAAATAAGAGGAGCGAGGCCTAGCCGCAGGGACACGGGCGCGATGATGCTCGCCGGCCCGGACTCCGGACGGAATGTGACAAACGGCTCCATAGACGACTTCACCGTATCGGACCCGCCGTGTAACGCGTGTCATGCGTCAGTCAGTCAAATGTCATTCTTTTGTTTGTTCGCGCCCGAAGGCTCGCTTCCGATCGCAATAAGAGCCTTGCACCACTCGTCGCAAGTAAGACAATTCGGTGACAAGAAGAGAACAAGGGGCTGACACGACGCTCTGTGGAACTCGCTAAGCTAAGCCGTAAATTGCACTAGCAGCTTTCATGCCCAGGCAGGACTACATGAGATGGAGAAAGCCGGCAAACAGAGCCTTTGTACAAGCGTCAATAGCAGCATTCCGAGATGAGCCGGGAGAGGCGCTCGAACAAATTGCGAATTTGCCTCCCTATGCGTGGGAAGCAAGTGACTACTGGCTAGACGCGAGTGGTCTCGCTCTTTACTTCTACAATTTGCTGAGCGAGACCTCGATGACGCACCTGGCCCCAGCTTCATCGTTGCAGCAACTACGTTCGAATTTACGCAAAAACAGACGCAGAACCAGCGGGTTGTTTCGTGAATTTGTGGCGTTGAATGATCTATTCAGCAGACATGGAATAGAGTATGCCAATCTGAAGGGTTTCACTCTTTGTCCTCATGCCTGCGCTACGGCTGAGCTCCGGCATCAGCTCGATCTCGATTTTCTGGTTGCCCCCGAGCACCTATCGCTAGCTCGAGAGTGTCTCGAGGAACGCGGATATAGACTGTCAGCTGCAACTGACCGGACATGGGAGTTCAAGACCGGCAATGTTATGCATCGCAAACGATGGGATAACTATACTCTCGGCACCTATCGTTCGGTTGAATTGCATTTCGGAGCATTTCGTAAGATTGAAGGGCATCTGGGCAAGGACGGACGGTTGCTACGTCTGAACGACTGGAGTTGGCGTGGTAAAGCCTTCCCTGCATTATCCCCCGCAGATCAACTGCTCGGCCAAGCTCTACATTTGTTTTCCCACTTCCGAAATGAGAGCACAAGGCCATCGTGGTTGTTGGAGTTCCGACGCCATGTCCGCTCTAGGCAAGAGGATGTGACATTCTGGCGTAGGCTCATGGAACTTGGAAGTGGATATCCCTATGCGCCTATCGCGTTTGGATTATCGACGCTCATCACCTCAAAAATGTTTGGTCGATTTGCTCCTCCCGTAGTGGAGACATGGGCGCTGAGCAACCTGCCGCAATCCCTGCAGCTTTGGGCAGAGAGATATGGTATTGAGGCCGTCCTCGCAGACTTTCCTGGTACCAAACTTTATCTGTTGCTCGAAACCGAACTGGAGAGCCTTGAAGGCAGACGATCCAGCGCCATGCGTGAGCGATTGATACCGATGCGTCGCCTGCGGCCTTGTTTCACGCCAACAGCGCCGGAGAGCATTTCCGATAGATTGCGTCGCTATGTCCGGACTGCCCAATTTGCTCTATTTCGGTTTCGCTTTCACACGACGCAGGCTCTTCGCATCATCGTGGAGCTTCCGTCATGGCGTCGCCTGCGGAGCAACATTCCGGTGCCCATCGATGCCACAGATAGTGCTGTGGTGGAAATGACAACTTGCAAACAAGTCCATGACAATTTGAATGCCGCTTCCCGCTAGGCTGCATTCATTGAGATCCAGGTGAGGTGTGCGGTGCGCAACTTAGGCCATTACTCGTTCTTCATAATCCTTCTGCTATTGTGTGGCCGTCCTGTGTGTAGTGCACAGTCGCCAGGAACCGGCGCAATCAGTGGAGCGGTGCTCGATCCCGACGGGCTCCCAATCAAGGGTGCTTCGATCACCTTAACGAGAGACGGGACTCACTCCAATATCGTCGCGGTAACGGGAACAAATGGGGCGTTCGCATTCCCGCTCCTCACGCCAGCGACCTACACATTGAAGGCTGAGGCTTCCGGATTCGCAGGCGGCGAGTTGAGTAAGGTCGAAGTGGCCGTGGGCGAGGTGCGCCTGGCCCATTTTCAATTGAGGCCGGCCGCGGTTCAAGAATCTGTCGACGTGAGCGCAGAGTCCCTAGATATTGCACAGACTGAATCTTCAACGCTCGGACGCGTTGTGACCCAAAGGGCCGTAGAGGAGCTTCCACTCTCAACGAGAAACTTCACCCAAATCCTATCGCTTTCGCCAGGAGTGTCGGTTTCCGTTCCGGACGCGACACAGGTCGGACGAGGAACACAAAATGTCTCGGCTGATGGGAACAAGACGGTCGCTAACAACATTCAGTTCAATGGTGTAGATGCAAATAATCTTGCCCAAAACTCGGCAAGAAACGCGAACGAAGAGGTTGGAGTAGCGGTCCCCGCCCCGGATACTATCCAAGAGTTCAAGGCCCAAACGGCCAACTTCGATGCGGGCTACGGTCGCGGGTCCGGCGCGAATGTCGATGTTATCTCGAAATCTGGTTCCAACGATCTGCACGGTAGTGCATGGGAATTTGTACGAAATGATTTGCTCAATGCCAACCTATTTTTTGCAAAGCGCGATGGCGCGTCGCGTCCGACACTTAAGCAAAATCAATTTGGCGGGAGATTTGGTGGTCCCATCCATCGGGATCGGACGTTTTTCTTTGGCGCATATCAGGGTACCCGGTCAGTTAATGGAGTGGGTGGGGCCAAAACTGTCTTCCTGCCTCAGCTCACATCAGACCGTTCTGCTGCCACTCTCGGGGCTCAGTTCTGCCCGTCAGCGGCAAACAGAGTCCCTGATCCTTACCTAACGTATGCGGGAGGTGTTCAGGTCGCCTGTGATGGATCCAACATTAATTCTGCTGCGTTAGCTCTTCTCAACTCCAAACTTTCTAATGGGCAATTTGCGATACCTAGCCCGCAGGTATTGCTGTCGACGAACGCCGGGGAATTCCCGGTCGGGGAGTCCACTTTCACCCCGTCGACGTACTTCAATGAAGACCAATATACGTTCGATTTAGATCACAGGCTGCTGTCCCGAGACCAACTCGCCAGCCGGTTCTTTTACGCGAAGGCTCCCACGCATGCGCCATTTTCGCCCGCAGGAGCCAGTGTTCCGGGTTGGGGCAGCGATGAGCTGGATAAGAATCTGATGTTTATAGTGAGCGAAAATCATGTCTCGCACAGTCAGGTTAGTAACGTAGCGCGCTTAGCCTTGATGCGGTTTGATGGAGCTGAAAGGGTCAACAACCCCATCTCTGCCGCGGCAGTACATATGCTGTCGCCGACAGGACTATCGGGGCCGGATACTCCTGCACCCGCAATCGCCTTCGAAGGTCTTTTCTCAATTGGCGATGCCGGCACTCCATCGCAGACTCAACTCACCAACAGTTATATCCTGCAGGACTTCATCTCCTTGACCCATGGTCGACAAAATATCCGCCTTGGTGGTGAGTTCAAGCGTTATCAGGTTATGGACAATCCGCTGTATACAAAGTCTGGTTACATCGATTTCCGCACCTTCGATGATTTTCTGCTTGGCCAGTCAGCTGCGCAGAACCAGAGCCCGAACGGCCTCAGTAATGTCACTTTCAGCATGGGAAGCTCCGGGATATTGCGCAAAGATGAGCGGTATAGCGACTTTGCCGCCTTTGTTCAGGACGATATCCGGTTAATTCCACGCCTCACCATCAATGCCGGAATTCGATACGAAATTTTCGGCGCTCCTGTCGAGGCTCATGGTAGGCTCGCGACCTTCGACCCCAGTACCGCTCTCACCTCTGTCCCTGCGGGGGGATCCCTCAGTGGCTACCTCGTTCCATCCAATTATGCAGGCAAGCCGCCTCAGGGAGTTCAGCGCACGTCTTATCGTGGCCTTTGGCAGAACCGTTTCAACGATATCTCTCCCCGGCTCGGGTTCGCGTGGCAGATATTTGGCCGTCCCGCTCTCGTCCTGCGCGGGGGCGCTGGCCTCTACTACAGCCGGACCTCTGCTAACACTGTTGAAGGTCTCATCATTCAGCCTCCATTTTCAACTTTTGTATTTGCCTTTGGCGCGGCGAACAGTGGAGCGACTTTACAGGCTCCCCTCAGCCCGCTACTACCACTCGATTCAGCTTACCCATTGTTTCCCAACCGAATACCTGGCTCTCCTGGTATTACGCTCTCGGCGGTATCTCCTCATATGCATGACCAATATACGGAGGAGTACAACCTCAATGTTCAATATGCGTTTGCCCACAACTATCTTTTAGAAGCGGGCTATGTGGGCAACAAGTCAGTGCACCAATTTGGTTGTAACGAATTCAACCAAGCACTTCTAGCGAGCCCGGCGGCTCCTGTACATGGAGAGACAACCAATACCATCGAGAATGTGGCAAACCGTCTTCCGTATGACGGCATGGCGTCGGGCTCGCTTCTCTGCGCCACAAGCTACCAGGCCAACTACAACGGTTTGCAGGCTAGCGTCACACGTCGGTTCGGACACGGATTCCAACTTCTGGCCAGCTACACCTGGTCTAAGACCCTGGACCAGCTCAGCGGTTCGGGCGGAGCGGACGTCTACGACGGCTGGCTCCTAACAAACGACCAACACAATCCTCGACAGGCTTATGGCCCATCGG
>Ga0157369_10005697_pt1 | contig 14470 bp, 13 predicted proteins | sample C25metaG_FD_113461 | JGI IMG/M metagenome (GOLD analysis project Ga0157369, IMG submission 113461) | Corn rhizosphere microbial communities from Kellogg Biological Station, Michigan, USA - C2-5 metaG | ecosystem: Host-associated > Plants > Roots > Rhizosphere > Soil | place: USA: Michigan...
CAGATGGACCAGGTCACGCAACAGAATGCCGCGATGGTCGAGCAGTCGACCGCCGCCAGCCACTCGCTGGCCCAGGAGGCGGAAAGCCTGCAGGCCTCGGTCGCCCAGTTCCGCGTCGGCTCGACTGTCGCATCGGCCCCAGCCTCGCGCCGCGCCCCTGCGGCCCCGGCCGCGCGTCCGACGCGCTCGTCCAACCTCGCGGCGGCGCTGAAGAGCGTCGGCCGGGGCGGAGCCGCGCCCAAGGTCGCCGCAATGGCCGCCGAGGACGGGTGGGAAGAGTTTTGAACCCAGCGGTCGTGGAGGGGCTGGCGTTTCGACGGTGAACCGCCCAGCTATGGCGCCAACCGGAGCCATAAGATGACCTTCTCCCTTTACGACGTCGCCTCGCCTGTCCTCTTGCGCGGCCTGACCAACCTGTCGGGCTTTCTGGACAAGGCGTCGGCGGAAGGCTTCGACGAGGCCGCCCTGGTTCAGGCCCGCCTCCATGACGACATGCGGCCGCTGTCGTCTCAGGTCCAACTGGCCTCGGACTCGGCCAAGGGCGCCGTCGCGCGGCTGGCGGGCGTGGACAATCCGGCCATGGCGGATGTCGAGACGACCTTCGCCGAACTGAAGGACCGCATCGCCCGCACCCTCGCCTTCATCGAGAGCGTGGAGCCCGCCGCCTTCGTCGGCGCCGAGACCCGGCCGGTGACGCTGAAGACGCCGAGCCGCGAGATGAATTTCGACGGCCTGGGCTATCTGACCAGCTTCGTCCTGCCCAACTTCCATTTCCACGTGACGACCGCCTACGCCATCCTGCGCAAGGAGGGCGTGCCGCTGGGCAAGATGGATTATCTGGGGCGGCTGGCGCTGGTCTGAGGGCCGGCACGCCCGCCCCGGCACAAAGAGGGGCTGACAAGCGAATGTGAAACGCCTATATGGCCGTCCACATCGTTAGACCGGCGTCCAACGGCGTCGTTCCAAGCGGCGGCCCGGACGGACCGCCGCTTTTGTTTTGGATATTCGTCGCTTGCGCGCAAGAACCGCCCAGGATCGCCAACTGCTGGAGCTGATCGACCCCATCGCGGAGTCGCTCGGACTGGAAGTCGTGCGCGTCCGCCTGATGACCGGCTCCAAGCGTCAGCGCCTGCAGATCATGGCCGAGCGCCCGTCCGACCACGACATCTCGGTCGAGCAATGCGCCAAGCTGAGCCGGGCCGTGTCTGAAGTGTTCGACGCCGCCGACCCCATCCCCGGCGAATATATGCTGGAGGTCTCGTCGCCCGGCATCGACCGGCCCCTGACCCGGCCCGTCGACTTCGACCTGTTCGAGGGCGAGGAGGCGCGGCTGGAGACGGACCGGATGATCGAGGGCCGCAAACGCTTCAAGGGCGTTCTGGCGGGGTATGAGGACGGCAACGTCCTGATCGATCTGGACGGCGAGGACGAGACCGCCCTGATCCCCTTCGACTGGTTGAGCGATGCGAAACTGGTCCTGACCGACGCCCTGATGAAACGCGGCGCCGCCATTCGCGCCGCGCGCGGCGAACCCGAAGACGATGGCCTGCCGGAAGGCGAGGCCGCCGAAGCAACAACCGACACCAAGACCCCTTCTGAGGACAACGCCTGATGGCCGTCACCGGTATTTCCGCCAATCGCCTCGAACTGCTGCAGATCGCCAACGCGGTCGCGCAAGAGAAGAACATCGAACGCGAGATCGTCATCGAGGCGATCGAAGAAGCGATCCAGAAGGGCGCCAAGTCGCGCTACGGCGCGCATCACGACATCCGCGCCAAGATCGACCACAAGACCGGCGAACTGTCGCTGACCCGTCACGTCACCATCGTCGAGGACGACTGGATGCCGGAAGACGAGCTGGAAGAGTTCAACGACAGCGCCATGGTGCGCCTGAAGGACGCCCTGAAGCGCGATCCAGAGGCCGTGGTCGGCAAGGAATACGTCGAGAACCTTCCGCCGTTCGAATTCGGCCGCGTCCAGACCCAGATGGCCCGCCAGGTCGTGACCGGAAAGGTCCGCGAGGCCGAGCGCGCCAACCAGTACGAAGAGTTCAAGGATCGCGTCGGCGAGATCGTCAACGGTACGGTCAAGCGCGTCGAATACGGCAACACCATCGTCGACCTGGGCCGGGGCGAAGGCGTCATGCGCCGCGACCAGTCCATCCCGCGCGAAGTGTTCAACATTGGCGACCGCATCCGCACCTACATCTACGACGTCCGGCCCGAGGCCAAGGGCCCGCAGGTCATGCTGTCGCGCGCCCATCCGGGCTTCATGGCCAAGCTGTTCGCTCAGGAAGTCCCGGAAGTCTATGACGGCGTGATCGAGATCCGCGCCGCCGCGCGTGACCCGGGCTCGCGCGCCAAGATGGCCGTCCTGTCGAACGACAGCTCCATCGACCCCGTCGGCGCCTGCGTCGGCATGCGCGGCTCGCGCGTTCAGGCGGTCGTCGCCGAACTGCAGGGCGAGAAGATCGACATCATCCAGTGGAACCCGGACGAGCCGACCTTCATCGTCAACGCCCTGGCCCCCGCCGAAGTCTCCAAGGTCGTGCTTGACGAAGAAGCCGGCCGCGTGGAAGTGGTCGTGCCGGACGAACAGCTGTCGCTGGCCATCGGCCGTCGCGGCCAGAACGTCCGCCTGGCCTCGCAACTGACCGGCTGGCAGATCGACATCATCACCGAGGCTCAGGACTCCGAGCGTCGTCAGCGCGAGTTCGCCGAGCGCACCGGCCTGTTCCAGGAAGCCCTGGACGTGGACGAAGTCATCGCCCAGCTGCTGGTCACCGAAGGCTTCGCCACGGTCGAAGACCTGGCCTATGTCGATCCTTACGAAGTCTCCGAGATCGAAGGCTTCGACGAGGAGACCGCCGAGGAGCTTCAGGCCCGCGCTCGCGAATATCTGGACAAGAAGGCCGCCGAGCTGGACGCCAAGCGCGTCGAACTGGGCGTCGAGGACGGCGTGCTTCAGGTGCCGGGCGTGACCCTGCCGATCGCCGTCGCCCTGGGCGAAGGCGGCGTGAAGACGGTCGAGGATCTGGCCGACCTGGCCACCGACGAAATCCGCGGCGGCTATGAGGTCAAGAACGGCGAGCGGGTGAAGGTCCCTGGCGTGCTGGAGAGCTTCAACTTGGCGCAGGAAGACGCGGAGCTGCTGATCCTGCAGGCGCGCGTCGCCGCCGGCTGGATCGACGCTTCGGAACTGCCGCAGCCCGAGCCGGAAGAATACGAAGAAGAGGGCGACTACGCCGAGGGCGAGTACGATCCGGACCAGGTGTTCGGCGACGCGCCTGCCGAAGACGACGCGGCCGAGGGCGAAGAGTCCGACGCCGAACCGTCGAACGCGTGATGGGAGACCTGGCTGCATATGAGCTTGCGCGACGCGACGATCGATAGAGAACGCCGGGACCTCGTCTCTCACGAGGTCATGGACGAATCTCGCCTGATCCGTTTCGTCGCCGGGCCCGATGGCCAGGTGGTCCCCGACCTTGGCAGGAAGCTGCCCGGACGCGGCCTGTGGGTCGAAGCCAGCCGCGCCTCGGTCGAGGCGGCGGTCAAGAAAAACGGCTTCACCCGCGCCGCGAAAACCAAGCTGACCGCCCCGGCTGACTTAGCCGACGTCGTCGAACGGCTGCTGTTTCGGCGCTGTCTCGATCAGCTGGGTCTTGCCCGGCGCGAGGGCGTGCTTATCTCAGGCTTCGAAAAGTCCGCCGCCAACCTGCGGGCCGGCAAGGTCGCGTGGGTGATCGAGGCCGCCGACGGCTCGGCCGATGGGCGCGGAAAGATCCTCGCCCTGGCCCGCCATCAGACCGCGAAAGTCTGCGGCGCGTTCACTGTGGACGATTTGAGTTTGGCCCTTGGGCTGGAAAATGCGATACACGCCGTCCTGCTTGCGGGCGGACGCGCCGATCGGTGGACCATCGAGGTCGAACGACTGGCTGGATTTCGGCCGCTTCGCCCCCCTCACTGGGACGTTTCCAGTGTCGAGGACGGATCGGCGGGAGCACCCCCTACAGGGGCGAGCTGAGGATTTTAGCGGCCGAGGGCCTGTCTCCAAGGGCGGAGACGGGCTCACGGTCGTTCATGGGTATTAGATAAGGACGGCGGGCCTTTCCGCCCCGAGTAAAGCGACCGGATGAGCGACGAAAACGACAAGACCAACGAAGGCCAGGGCAACACGGGCGGCACGCCGTCCCAGACGGGACCGCGTGCTCCGCTGAGCCTGAAGCCCCGCGTTGTGGGATCGGTCCCGACCGGGACTGTGAAACAGAGCTTCAGCCATGGCCGATCCAAGACGGTGGTGGTCGAGACCAAGCGCCGTGCGGGCGCCGGCGGACCGCAACGTCCGCAGGGCTTCGATGTCGCACGTCCTCAACAGGCCGCTCAGGCGCCGCGCCCGCAAGGTCCGCGTCCGTCGCAACCCGCCGGCGGCGCCCTGTCGCCCGAGGAGCAGGAAGCCCGTCGCCGCGCCATCGCCCTGGCGACACAGGCCAACGCCGCCAAGGCTGACGCCGCCGCCGCCGCCAAGGCCGCTGCCGACGCCGCAGCCCGCGAACAGGCCGCCGCAACGGAACGCGCCGCCCAGGCCGCTCGCGACGAGGCCGCGGCCGCCAAGGCCGCCGCAGAAGCTGCACGCGCCGAAGCCGCCAAGCTGACGGCGGCTGCGCCTGTCGCGCCGGCCAAGCCCGCGCCCAAGCCGGCCGCGCCCGTCGCCGCTGCGCCTGCGCCTGTCGCGCCGACCCCGGCGCCTGCGACCCCGGCCTCGGCTGCGCCTGCCCGTCCGGCCGCTCCGGCCCGGCCGGTGGTCAACTTCGGCCAACGTGTGCCCAAGCCCGGCAATCCCCAACGCGCCGCGCCCGAGCGTCCGGCCTTCGGCGGCCGTTCGGCCCGCGAGCAGGCCATGGGCGGCGGTGATCGCGCCTATTCGGATCGCCCGCAGAGCGACCGCCCGCAAGGCGATCGTCCCCAGGGCGCCCGTCCCGGTCCTGGCGGTCAGCGCCCGCAAGGCGCCAAGCCGGCCGAGCCTGTCCGCTATTCGGCCCTGAACCCGCGTCCGGCGCCCGGCGCCGCGCGTCCCGGCGGCGCGCGCACGGGCCCTGGCGGTCGTCCGACCCCGAACGCCCCGCCGGCCGAGGCCAATGTTCTGCGTCCGGCCCGTGCGCCCGGCGCCGGCTTCGGTCGTCCGGCCGGTCGTGACGACGATCGCGAGAAGCGTTTCTCCGACGCCGGCAAGGCCGTCAGCCGCACGCGCGGCGAGCCCAAGCGCCGCGAAGGCCGCATGACCATCCAGTCCGTGGTCGGCGACGGCGACGCCGCCGAGCGGATGCGCTCGCTGGCCTCGGTCCGCCGCGCCCGCGAACGCGAGAAGGAAAAGCGCAAGGGCGGCTCGACCGATACGCCCAACCGTCCGCGCGAAGTCGTTATTCCCGACGTCATCACCGTGCAGGAGCTGTCCAACCGGATGGCCGTGCGCGGCGTCGACATCATCAAGTTCCTGATGAAGCAGGGCCTGATGATGAAGATCAACGACGTGATCGACTCCGACACCGCCGAACTAGTGGCCGAAGAGTTCGGCATGGCCGTCAAGCGCGTCTCGGAATCCGACATCGAAACCGGGTTCCTGGGCGAGGCTGACGATGCCGACGCCTCCGACACCCGCGCGCCGGTCGTGGCCATCATGGGCCACGTCGACCACGGCAAGACCTCGCTGCTCGACGCCCTGCGCACGACCGACGTCGCAGGCGGCGAAGCCGGCGGCATCACCCAGCATATCGGCGCCTATCAGGTTCGCCTGCCGGACGACCAGAAGGTCACCTTCCTGGACACCCCGGGCCACGCCGCCTTCTCGGCCATGCGGGCGCGCGGCGCCAATGTGACCGACATCGTGGTCCTGGTCGTCGCCGCCGACGACGGCGTCATGCCGCAGACCATCGAAGCCATCCAACACGCCAAGGCGGCCAACGCGCCCCTGATCGTGGCGGTCAACAAGATGGATAAGCCGGGCGCCACGTCGCAGAAGGTCGTCAACGAGCTGCTGCAGTATGAAGTCATCGCCGAAAGCCTGGGCGGCGAGACCCAGATCATCGAGGTCTCGGCCAAGGAGCGGATGAACCTCGACGGCCTGCTGGAAGCCATCCTGATCCAGGCCGAGGTCATGGACCTGCGCGCCAACGCCGATCGCTCGGCTGAGGGCGTGGTCATCGAGGCCAAGCTGGACAAGGGTCGCGGTCCGGTCGGCACCGTCCTGGTCAAGCGCGGCACGCTGAAGCGCGGCGACATCGTCGTCGCCGGCGGTTCGTGGGGCAAGGTTCGCGCCCTGCTGAACGAGCGCAACGAGCAGCTGACCGAAGCCGGTCCGTCGGTCCCGGTCGAGATCCTCGGCCTGGACGAGGCGCCCTCGCCGGGCGACGTCTTCGCCGTGGTGGAATCCGAAGCCCGCGCCCGCGAGCTGACCGAATACCGTCAGCGGGTGAAGCGCGAGAAGGCCCAGGTTTCGGGCGGCTCGGTCTCGCTGGTCGACATGATGGCCAAGCTGGGCTCCAAGAAGGCCTCGGAACTGCCGGTCGTCATCAAGGCGGACGTGCAGGGTTCGGCGGAAGCCATCATGGGTTCGCTGGACAAGATGAGCACCGACGAGGTGCGCGCCCGCACGGTCTATTCCGGCGCCGGCGGCATCACCGAGAGCGACGTAAACCTGGCCAAGTCGGCCGGCGCGCCGATCCTCGGCTTCAACGTCCGGGCTTCGAAACAGGCGCGCGATCTGGCCGAACGCGAAGGCGTCGAGATCCGCTACTATTCGATCATCTACGACCTGTTGGACGACATCAAAGGCGTGCTGTCCGGCATGCTGGCGCCGCTGCAACGCGAAACCTTCCTGGGCAACGCTGCTGTCCTTCAGGTGTTCGACATCTCCAAGATCGGCAAGATCGCCGGTTGCCGGGTGTCGGAAGGCGTGGTCCGCAAGGGCGCGCGCGTCCGCATCATCCGCGACGACGTCGTGGTGCTGGAGCTGGGCACGCTCAACACGCTCAAGCGCTTCAAGGACGAGGTCAACGAGGTCACGGCCGGCCAGGAATGCGGCATGCAGTTCCAGGGCTTCCAGGACATCAAGGAAGGCGACTACATCGAGTGCTTCACGGTCGAGGAGATCAAGCGCACGCTGGACTAGTTCCTCGTCGCGAGCACGAAGAGACCAAGGCCCGGAACCCAGGTTTCGGGCCTTTTCTTTTGCGGTCCGGACGCGATGCGTTCGACAGTGGGCGTTCGCGCTTCGCCAACGCCCATGGCTGTGCATTCGCGAACGGCGGCCGTGCATCGCCGCACGCGCGGTGGTGAAGGGCGGGGGACGACGGCACGGTTCGGTCATCGAGGGCCGGTCGTCGGTCCTCTCACTGACACAGGATACGCCGTCATGAAGACCGTCGCCGCCATCGCTCCCGTCCTCGCTCTCGCCGCCTCCCTGGCGGCCGCGCCCGCCTTCGCCGCCGACCTGACCGTCGCCTTCCCGAGCGCGGCGCCCCAAGGCCAGATCATGGTCGCCGTCTTCAACAGCGAGGCCAACTATGGCGGCGAGGGCCAGCCGGCCCAGGTCGCCATGCTGGATGCGGCTGCGGGCCAGACCAGCGTCACCTTCGACGGCCTGCCCGACGGCGACTATGCGGTGCGCGCCTTCCACGATCTGAACGGCGACGGGAAGATGAACACCAATCCCTTCGGCATGCCGGTCGAGCCCTTCGCCTTCTCAAACAACGCCGTCGGCAATATGGGACCGGCCTCGTGGGAACGCGCCAAGTTCGCCGCCGCCGGCGTGACGACCCAGTCGATCGACCTGAAGTAAGCGACGAAAGCCGGAGCTCGATCATGACCCCTTCACGCCGTTCCTTTCTGATGGGGGCCGCCGCCCTCTCGGCGGCGGTCGCGACGCCCGAGATGGTGCGCGCGGCCGCCGCCCTGGACGCCGTCGCCGCGACGAAGGCCGACTGGGCCCTGGCGACCCAGGACATCGAAGGCGACATCGCGCGCCGGACGATGCGACTGGTCCACGGCCGGGCGCCGGCGGGCTTGCAAGGCGCGCTTTATCGCAACGGACCGGCCAAGTTCCGGCGGCCGGGCGGCTCGGCGACGCACTGGTTCGACGGCGACGGCATGATGCGCGCCTTCCGCATCCAGGACGGCCAGGCGACGCTGGAGGCGCGGTTCGCCGACACGCCCAAGCGCCGCACCGAAACGGAACTGGGAGCCGTGGTCACGCCGGGTTTCGGCACCAAGGGCGATGCGCGCGCCCGTATCGGCTCGAACGACGACGCCAACGCCGCCAACACCGCCGTCATGGTCGCCGGCGATCAAATCTGGGCGCTATGGGAGGCGGGATCGCCCCTGGCCCTGTCGGCATCGGACCTGTCGACCCAAGGCTTCGTCACCCTGCGCGACGACCTGAAAGGCATGCCGTTCCAAGCGCACCCGCGCTACGCCTCCGACGGCTCGATCTGGAACGTGGGGTCAGCGGGCGGTCAGGCCGTCATCTGGCATCTGCGCCCGGATCGCAGCCTGAGCGACGCCCAGGTCGTGCCCCTGCCGCGCGCCAGCTATATGCACGACTTCACCGCCACCGACCGGCACGTGATCCTGGTGCTCCAGCCCTGGGTGTTCGCAACCCATGCCATGCCGGTGACCGCGGGCCTGGCCTGGCGACCGGAGATGGGGACGCAGGTCCTGGTGCTGGACAAGGACGACCTGAGCAAACGCCGCCTGTATGAGTTGCCGGGCTTCTTCCATTTCCACCTGGGCGACGCCTGGGCCGAGCGCGACGGCGCGATCCGCTTCGATGTCGCCGCCAGCGCCGATCCGCGTTTCGCGGTCGATGGCGCGCGGGTTCTGGTGGATGGACATGGGGTCGTTCCGGGCGATCCGGCGAAACTGGCTCTGATCACCCTACGGCCAGACGGCCGGGCCGACATGACCTATAGCGATGTCGTGGGCGAGTTTCCCAAGGCCGATCCGCGCCGTGCAGGGCTGAAGCGCAGCCTGACCGCCCACACATCTGGGGAGACTCGCGGCCGTCCCCTACCGACAGGCTTGGCCGTGCACGATTGGGACAGCGGCCGCTCGCATGCCTTCGAGTTCGGTATGCATCAGGTGGTCGAGGAGGCGGTCTTCGTGCCCAAGCCCGGCGCGACGGCGGAACGCGACGCCTGGCTGGTCGGGCCGTCGGTCAATCTGAAGGAGGGGCGCACGGAACTGCACGTCTTCGACGTGGCGCGGGTCGAGGACGGCCCGGTCGCGACCTGGCAGGCGGACACGGCCCTGCCGGCCGGTTTCCACGGGGTGTGGGCGGGATAGGCGCCGCCTAGGCACAACCTTTGCGCCCTTCACGGTTCGAGAAGGCTGACGTGCCAAGGTGAGACCATGACCCCCGTTCAGACCCCAGCCGATCTTCGCCCGATCACCGCCCTGCGCTTCGGCGCAGCGATGTGGGTGGCCGTCTACAGCTTCTGGGAAAATCTGGCGGGCGCGGGCCAGTCGGGCCTCGTCGCCAAGGGTTATCTGGGGGTCGAACTCTTCTTCGTCCTGTCCGGCTTCATCCTCAGCCACGTCTATCTGGAGGCGGCCGGCGAGAAGCGCTTTTCGTACCGCAGCTTCCTGTGGGCGCGGGTGGCGCGGGTCTATCCCCTGCATGTCGCGACCCTGATCGGGGTCGGGCTGCTGGCCGCCGCCGCCCTGTTCGCAGGGATGAGCGTGGACGGCAATGTGCTGAGCTGGGCGTCGCTGCCCGCCAATCTGTTCATGGTCCACGCCTGGGGCCTGGCGCCGGTTGCGGGCTGGAACCATCCGTCCTGGTCGATCTCGGCGGAATGGTTCGCCTACCTCTGCTTCCCGCTGTTCGCCCTCGTCTTCTGGCGCGCGCGGCATCGACCGATCGCGGCCGTCGTCGGGGCGGCGGCCTTCCTGGCCATCCTCTATTTCGTCTTCGAACAGTGGGCCGGCTTTGCCCTGACCGAGGCGACGATTCGGTGGGGCGCGCTGCGGATCGTGCCCTGCTTCGCCCTGGGATGCGCCCTCTACCTCGTCTATCGCCGCGCGCCGTTGAAGGCGCCGTGGCTGTGCGCCGCCGTCTCGTTCGGCCTGATGGTGCTCAGCGCCGCGCTCGGCCTATGGGACGGCGTCACGGTTCTGCTGGCCGGCGCCCTTATCCTGTCATTGGCCTCGCTGCCGAACGAACGCGCCGGATGGCTGTCCTCCAAGCCCGCCGTCTACCTCGGCGAGATCAGCTATTCGGTCTATATGGTCTGCATTCCGTGGAAGCTTTTGGCCGTTGGCCTGGCCGCCAAACTGTTCGACGCCCCCGACAAGCAGCTTCAAATTTTCGTGTGGTTGGCCATCCTCGCCCTTCTGCCGGTCGTGGCGGCGGTCTCCTATCATCTGGTGGAACACCCGGCGCGCAAGGCTTTGCGTGGGTGGGCCAAGCGGAACGATAAGCTTTCAGAAGGAAATATGAAGCACGGCGATATGCCGAAACAACTTGCGACAGGACGTGATCCCGTGGCCTAAAGGGCGCTTCCACAGGCGGGTCGGGATACCCCAAGCATGTCGAAACGGCTCAAAGCCGCCGCGGTTGCGGCGACCCTCGGTTTTTTTGCGCTGGGCGCCGTGCCCTCCACCGCAAAGGCTGATGAGCCCTACTGGCAGTGCGTGACATTCGCGCGCATGTTCTCCGGCATCAACATCTTTGGCGACGCCTGGACCTGGTGGCGTCAGGCCGCCGCCAACTTCCGCACCGGCAAGGCCCCGGAAACCGGCTCGGTTCTGGTCTTCCGCCCCGAGGGCCGCATGAGCCGGGGCCACGTCGCCGTCGTCTCCGACATCCTGACCGACCGCGTGGTGCGCGTGACCCACGCCAACTGGGGCGGCAGCCGCGGCAAGGTCGAAGAGAACGTCACCGTCGTCGACGTCTCGCCCTCCAACGACTGGTCGCAGGTCAAGGTCTGGTACAATCCGATCAACGATCTGGGTACGACCGTCTATCCGACCTACGGCTTTATTTACAAAGGCGCCCGCGACGCCTTCGACGCCGGCCGTCAGATCGCCGCCAACGTCTCGGCCCAGGGCCAGCATTAAGGGCCAGCACTAGGCTTGCACCGCCCGCCATCGCGGGCGATAGGCGAGCATGACCCAATCCAGCGACATCACCTACGCCGGCTATCTGGCGTTGGACGACCTGCTTTCGACCCAGCATCCGCTGTCGGACCAGCACGACGAAATGCTGTTCGTCGTCATCCATCAGACCAAGGAACTGTGGCTCAAGCAGATCCTGCATGAGACGGCCCTGGCCCAGTCGATGGTCCGCGCCGGCGACCTAGTCCCGGCCTACAAGAGCCTGGCGCGCGTGAGCCGCATCCAGGCGGTGATGACCCACAGCTGGGACATTCTGTCGACCATGACGCCGTCGGACTATCTGCGGTTCCGAGGGTCGCTGGGCTCATCCTCGGGCTTCCAAAGCGACCAGTTCCGACGTTTCGAGGCCATGCTGGGCCTGAAGGACGCCAGCTTCCTGAAGTTCCACGAAGACCGCCCCGAGGCCCTCGCTGCGCTCCAGGCCGCCATCGCCGCGCCCAGCCTTTACGATGACGCCCTGGCCCAACTGGCCAAGGCCGGTTTGCCGGCGCCCGCCGAGGTGCTGAACCGCGACGTGACCCAACCCTATGAGCCGTCCGAAGCCGTCGAGGCGGCCTGGCTGGAGGTCTATCGCGACACGGAGCGGTGGTGGGTTCTGTATCAGCTGGCCGAGAAGCTGGTCGATCTGGACGACGCCCTGCTGACCTGGAGGCACAAACATGTCGTCACGGTCGAACGCATCATCGGTCGGCGTCGCGGCACGGGCGGAACCGAAGGCGCGGCCTATCTGGCCTCGACCCTGACCAAGCGCTGCTTCCCCGAGCTGTGGTCGCTTCGCACCAAACTTTGATGTCGCAGGCGGCAACCATCGCCGCGCCGGGCCATTTCGCCGTTTGACCGCAACAGCGGAAGGAATGGACGAGATGAGCAATCCCAACGCCCACGACATCAAGGTTCTGAACGGCCTGATCGAAACGACGCTGGACAGCGCGGACGGCTATCGCGAAGCCGCCGAACAGACGCAAGACCCGCACTACCGCACCCTGTTCGAGCGCCGCAGCAGCGAACGCCAGCAGGTCGTCGACGACCTGTCGGCCGCCGTGCGCGGCCTGGGCGGAGATCCCGAGTCCGATGGATCGATCCTGGCCAAGGCGCACCGCGCGTTTCTAGACGTGAAACACGCCCTGCTGCGCAACGACGATTCCGTTGTCGGATCGATCAACTCGGGTGAAGGGTTCATCGCCAACAAATACGAAAAGGCGCTGGAAGACACCGGCATTTCCGCCACCACCCGCGAAACCATTCGGCGGGCCTATGCGGCGGTGAAGACCGAGCATGAGCAGATGGAAGCCCTGAAACACAGTTTGGAAGGCCAGCGCGACGCGGCCAATCCGTTGTTCCCGCAGTAAGCCCCGTCTGACGGAATTGAAAAGGCCCCGGCGTCACCGCCGGGGCCTTCGTCATTTCAGCGTCCTGCCTAAATCTTAAGCTTCTTCACTCTTGGCGGCCGAACCGGTTTCCGGAACGACGACGCCCTTGGCGGGACGGACCGTCTGGCGCTCGGCGATACGGGCCGACTTGCCGCGACGATCGCGCAGATAATAGAGCTTTGCGCGACGCACGACACCGCGACGCTTCACTTCGATCGACTCGATGTTCGGCGACAGGATGGGGAAGCGGCGCTCGACGCCTTCGCCGAACGAAATCTTGCGGACCGTGAAGGTTTCGCTGATGCCGCCGCCGTCACGAGCGATGCAGACGCCTTCGAAGGCCTGAACGCGCTCGCGCTCGCCTTCCTTGATCTTCACGTTGACGCGCAGGGTGTCGCCGGGCTGGAATTCCGGGATTTTGCGTTCGCCCAGGACGCGGGCTTTTTCTTCGGCGTCCAGCTGTTGAACGATGTTCATGTCATTTCTCCTCGGGCTTTGCGCCCTTTAGCTGTGAGTTGGCGAGATGCGCCTGCCAGAGGTCCGGCCGCCGCTCCCGCGTAGTGGTCGCCCGCTGCGCCTCGCGCCATCCCGCGATCTTCTTATGATCGCCCGACAGCAGCACCTCGGGTATCTCAAGCCCCTCGAACGTCCGCGGTCGCGTGTACTGCGGGTGTTCCAAAAGCCCATCCTCGAAGCTTTCGGACGACAGGCTGTCGCCTGAGCCGAGCACGCCGGGGATCAGTCTTACGCACGCCTCGATCGCGACCATCGCCGCCGCCTCGCCGCCGGCGAGAACCGCGTCTCCGACCGAGACCTCCTCGAACCCGCGTGCGTCCAGCACCCGCTGATCCACCCCCTCGAAACGGCCGCACAGCACGACGATCCCGTCGGCTTTCGCCCATTCCTTGACGCGCGCCTGGGTCAGGGGCCGACCCCTGGCGCTCATGTACAAAAGCGGCCGTTTCGGTCCCGGCAGGCTATCCACCGCCCGAGCCACCACGTCCGCCTTCAGCACAGCTCCCGGGCCGCCACCCGCAGGGGTGTCGTCCAGGAAGCCGCGCGTATCTGTGGAAAAGGCGCGAATGTCAACCGTTTCCAGGCTCCACAAGCCCTTCTCGCGCCAGGCCGTGCCGATCAGCGACACGCCGAGCGGGCCCGGAAAGGCCTCGGGAAACATGGTCAGGACGGTCGCGGTAAAGGGCATGGCGGCGGCTCTTACACACAAAGTCGGAAAAATCCGACTCCAGACCTCTCCCTCCCCGCTCCGGGGAGGGTGGCTGAGCGCAGCGAAGCCGGGTGGGGCCGGCGTGGCGATGTTCTCGGCAATACCCTTCGGAATCAGCAAGTGCGTCCCTGCCGGGCCGCCCCCACCCTGTCGCTTCGCGACATCCCTCCCCGGAGCGGGGAGGGAAAAGGGAGGGTTTACGCCGTCGGCGCCCCGCCGCCCGCCGCGATCCAGCTGTCCACCTGATCCGCCAGCACGTCCAGCGGCACCGAGCCGGAGCCCAGGACCACGGCGTGGAAGTCCTTGATGTCGAACCGGTCGCCCAACGCCGTCCTGGCCCGGTCGCGCAGTTCCTCGATCTTCAGCTCGCCGATCTTGTAGCTGGTCGCCTGGCCGGGGTTGGTGATGTAGCGCTCGACTTCCTTTTCGATGTCGCGCTCGGACAGCAGGGAGTTCTGGCGGAAATAGTCCATCGCCTGTTCGCGGCTCCAGTGCTTGGCGTGCAGGCCGGTGTCGGTCACCAGACGCACCGCGCGCCACAGCTCGGTCGAGAGCCGGCCGAAGTCGGAGTAGGGGTCCTGATAGAAGCCCATCTCCTTGCCCAACTGTTCGGCGTACAGCCCCCATCCTTCCGCATAGGCGCCGTAACCGCCGAACCGGCGGAAGCGCGGCAGACCTTCGATTTCCTGCGCATAGGCGATCTGGAA
>Ga0157369_10005698_pt1 | contig 14466 bp, 14 predicted proteins | sample C25metaG_FD_113461 | JGI IMG/M metagenome (GOLD analysis project Ga0157369, IMG submission 113461) | Corn rhizosphere microbial communities from Kellogg Biological Station, Michigan, USA - C2-5 metaG | ecosystem: Host-associated > Plants > Roots > Rhizosphere > Soil | place: USA: Michigan...
AAAAGGAGTGGAATACCCGATGGGTTCATTCAATGTGACCTGTTTCGCCAGCCTTCAAAGCATTGCGACGGGCGACCGCTGCTTCGTGCTGCCGGTGCTTCAGGAGTCGAGCTACGACGCACCACGGTTTGCGCGTCGTAGCGTGGAAGAACGGCACTACGGCGTCGCGATGACGCACTCGTATGCGCACGCCTTCTGGACGCCGTACGGCGGCTTCATCGAGGCGCGTTACGGGGACCGCGGAAACGTCGACCTACTTGACACGCCGATTAACCGCCTGCGGCTGCGCGAACTCTTTCGCCGGTTGCTTTCCTCTGCGCCGACGAAAGAGCTCGACGACGCGGGCGTACCCCTGTTCGACTTCAAGGCATTCGTAGAGGGTTGTGCTCCCGCCTTGCTCGCCGAACTGGGGCGGGCCGCGGAACAAGCCGTGGAGTATGTCGTGCCCTCTTCGGACGCGGCGCTGTTCGCCGACATGCAATCGGCGTGGTCGTATCTCGAGACCGCAATGTGGCACCATCGCGTCTTTGCGGACGACATCTTCCATAGGCTGCGACCTTTGCAGTGGGCGGTCATGCACAAGAGCGCTTTCGAAGAGCTGGTGAGCCTGGTCGAAAACAACCTGCTTCTGAGCAACGGGTCGGCGCGTCGTGAAGACGTGCTGCAGCGATTCCTTGCGGACGCTCCGGGGTTTCTCGACCCGCAGGCTTTACCAGCTGCACCCGATTCACCGGAGGAGCGCGAGCTGCGGCTGGAGGCGCTGGTGACACGTTCGATGCAGGAGTCCAGCCTTCGCGACGCACTGGCACCTCTTGACCGGTGCGGAAGTCTTCACTATCCGAGCGAGCGCGTCGAGCTGGTGCTGGCATTCAACCGGTACCGGTCGGGTGAGCTGTCAAGAGGCGAACTGGACGAAGTGTTGAGGCCGACGTTCGACACCCGCTATGCACTGGGAGGCCTCAACGAACTGAACCTTCGTATCGCGCCGGCTGCGTTCGGAGGCGAGGACTACTCGAACGAGGTCGGCCGGCAGTATGCCCGTCTCGTGCAGACCGTCAGCGCCCAGGTGTGTGAGCAACGGGCGGCCCGTTACGACTGACGTTTGACGCTTTCCAATCCCGCGCCTGGCGCGGGATTTTTCTGCACAGCGGTGGCCGGCGACGCATGCCCACGGTGTGGCACGAAAAGAAAGCCGCCCGGGGAGGGCGGCTGGAAGTTCAATGTGTGACGTGGGTCACGACAGTTGCTTCATCTGACAGGTGGCGCGCACAGCGATACTTCGCGCGCTGAGCGTGGAATACAGCATGCGCGCGAGCGAGTCCCCATTGCCCGCGGAAGTCGACACGGTCATCGAATCAGGCTCGATGAACGGCTCGGCGACGGCACGCAGAATCGTTTCGAGGATGCTGCGGGAATTCGCATCCAGCAAAGCGACACCGGTGATGTGCACGTGGTCGCGTTCAGCTCCCTGTCGGCAAAAGATGCTGAGGACCGGAGTGCTGCGGGCAGCCTGGGCCGTGGGGTCCTTGGCGTCCTTCAGCACTTTGGCCAGTTCCTTCAGTCTCTCGGGCGCTACAACAAGCAGCTTCTCAACGTTTCGCGCCTCCAGCAGTTCACAAGCGGTGTTGCTCACACTTGCGAGGTAGTCGAGGACTTCCACGATGTGAGGAAGCTGAAGTTCGTCCAGCTCGTGCATGACGGCGCGGGCGGTCCTGGCGACCTCCTGATAACCCTCCGGCGTGACGGCGCGTTGTCCGTTGTCGACCATATCGAGCAGACGGCAGGCCCAGACAAGCTTGTTGAGCTGGTTGAAAACTTCTTGCGTAATGACGCCGGTGATGAAGTGCATGAGCGCTCCTGGAAAAATAGTTGACCTACGCGGTCTAGCGACCCCTGGCGCGGTCGGTCGCATGTTCGCTACAGGTGTGACCCTGATTACAAGGACGGAGTCCACTCATGCATCTTCAGAGAATCGTCGCGGCGAGCCTGCTTGCGCTCGGTATCACTTCGGCATTTGCGGCGGAACACTCGCCGGAGCCTGCTGAGAAAAGCCCGGGGCTTCACCTGGAAGCCACAGCGTCGTCGGAAGTCACCGAGGACACCGCCTGGGCTAACCTGGCGGTGGAGCAAAGCGCAAAGGACGCTGCAACGGCACAACGGCAAACCAGCGAGGGTCTTGCGCGGGTGCTCGATACGGTGAAGCACACGACGCATCTGCAGGCGAAAACCGCGGGATTCTATACCTCGCCGGTTTACGCTGCCGACGGTCGCATTACGTCTTGGCGCTCGCGCGCGGAGCTGCACATCGAGTCGGCAGAGACGCAGCTTGTTGCGAAGACCGCTGCGGACCTCAGCCCCGTCGCCCGTGTGGAAGGCGTCGGTTTCTACCTGTCCGCGGCGGCCCGCGCAGCTGCGGAGCAAAGCCTCATTGCGTCGGCCGTCAAGGACTTCGGTGAGAAGGCGAACGTCACGGCCCATGCGCTCGGTTACGCGCGAACAACGCTGCGGGATGTGGCCATCTCGCAGCAAGGCGGTGAGATGCCCAGGCCCATGATGGCCACGGCCATGAAAGCCGCGCGTGCCGATTCGGCGCCTGGCGCTCCGGTTCCGATGGAGCCCGGCAAAACGCAGGTGTCGGTCACCGTATCTGGAACGGTCGGGCTGGAAAACTGACAATCACCCGGTGAGGCACCGCTCATTTAAAACGCCCCAGCATCTGTTGCTGGGAGCGTTCGTTTTAGGTGGCGTTGTCAAACGCCTTTCAAGCAGTTGAGGATGCGTTCGTCGCTCATTGAGGGTGGGTGCTGGCCGGGCTGGCCGTCACGTCTAAAACGGTCTGGCCTACCGAGGAGAGGGTTCCCGTAACAGCGTCGGCACCGCTTTGAACCGTTTCGCCAAAGCTCGTCAGTGAATCTTTTGCAGTGTTCGAGGCGGAGAGCGTCGTTTCGCCGAGCGAAGTCATCGCGCCCGCTACTGAACTCGCAGCGTTCGACGCTGCCGGCGCGCCGTTCTGCACGGCGGTCCCCAGGTTGGTGAGGCCGTTTCGGATGTCGGTCGCAGAATTGACCGGGTCGTTGCAACCGCCGAGTGCCAGGCCCAGTGTGGCGGACAAGGCCAGGACATTGATAAATCGGTACATGACAGGCTCCGTCAGGGGTATTGAGCCTATATGCACCGCGGGCTAGCTGCCCGGGAAGCGCCCCAGGAAGCGCGGAAAACAAAATGCCCCGAAAGGACTCCACCTTTCGGGGCAATGCTGTCAGGCCGCCGGCGGCGTCTGGGTCAGAGCTTTGACACTTCGGTCAGAAGATTGATTGCGGTAGGCACATCGATGCGGTCCTCACGCGCTTTCATCACCAGCGTTTTGATGAGCGCTACCGTAATCGGGTGAAGGTCCTGCAATTCTTCCGGTTCGACCGTTGCGACGGGTGCTGCACTCGGCGCTGCCGCACGAGCAGGGGCGACAGCGACGGCGGTCGCTGCTGCGGGCTCGTGCTGAGCAGCCGGTTCTGCCGCTGCGGAAGGCGCCGCACGGGTCGTAGCCGGTGTTGCGGTGGTCTTGGGCGCAGCAGCCGGTGCCGCTGCGGGTCCCGCTTTCCGGCCAAGCACACCTGCGGACAGACGCGGTGCACTGACGTCGGCGGGAGCCAGTACACGCTCGCGAGGCGCAGTGGATTTGGCAGCGCCCTTCTTGGCCGCCTTTTTCGCAGCAGGGGCCTTTTTCGCAGCAGCCGGCCTTTCGGCGGCAGCCTTCTTTTCCGGTTTCATGCCCTTGTTCACACCCAGAGGGTCGAGCATTTCGAAGACCTTCTTCGGAATGTCCTTCTCACTCTGGTGCGGCGTGCTTATCCAGCCTTCGGGCAGGTGCAAGCCCTTGGTGAAGAGGTTGGCTGTCTCGTCATCGAACCGCTTCAGGCCGGCCAGACGGTGCGAGAGATTCGCCGGCGTCATGCCCGTCAGCACGCAGACAATGCCTTTGGAGCCAAGACGTGCAGTCAGAAGCTTCAGGTTCTCACGCCGGATTTCCTCAACGTCGGTCTCCGGCAGGAGGGATTGTTGCGTTGCCTTTTTGGCGGCGGGTGCTTTTTTGGCTGCCGTCTTGGCGGGTGCGCCTTTCTGTGCTGCTTTGGCCATTTCGCTCTCCTGATGCTGTTCGGTGACCTGCTCGTCGACTTGAGGGGAAGCCGCATCGGGTGCGGCAATGTTCGGAACAAGGTGCAACTGCACAGGAGCCGCTGCCCGAACTGCTTGGGTGGGTTGTACTACCTCAGATGCCACGGGTTCGGATGTCACCGGTTCAGGTTCGACTTCCGTCTCGACATTTTTAGACTCAAGGGGCGATTTTAGGCGTCGTATGAGGTCTTCCGATACCTCTGGATTGACCTGCTCCATGAAGTTGCCTGGGAGCTTCAACGTCTGCTCGATGTAGTGAGCAGTTTCCACCGTGAAGTTACCCTCAGCGATATCGGCAATCCGTTTCTCGGTGAGGTCCAGCGCCGTGGCCAGGTTGCTCGGCCCCGCTATATCCATGAGCCTCTTGAAATTTCTTGTCATCAGGGCCGTGGCGACAGCGGCAAAGTCTTTTGAGACCGCGGCCTGTTGTACGTGGGGCGGCCGGTTCGAATGTCGCGGATGCTGACCAGAGGAGGACGCATTCGCATGACCGTTTCGGGGGCCACGATGGTCTCGCTGCCCGAAGCGACCTTGCGCGTGACTCATGAGGTACGTTCCTGTGAGAAGTTAGAGGCTAAACTGGTTGGAGTATAGCCTAAAATCTAACATTACAGGTGTCCCCACCCCCATTTTCGTATGAATCTTTTCATCTATACGCCAAAACACTATCCATCTCAGGCGTATGGACAACACTTTCGGTTACGTTTACGTACTTACCAATCCTTCCATTCCTGGTCAGGTCAAGATTGGCATGACCCAGAAGCGGCCGGAGCGGCGCAGCGCCGAACTATCGGCCGCAACGGGCGTCCCTGAACAGTTTCAGGTCGCTTACTACCGCAGCTTCGAAGACGCTGCTTTAGCCGAGCGCATCGTGCACTCAGTGCTCGAGGAGCAGGGCCTGCGTCCCGGCTCGAACCGGGAGTTCTTTAGCCTTAGCGCAGAGGATGCGCAGCGGCTTATCGACCAGGTCGGCGAGCGGCTTGAAGATGCAGAGTCGACGCGTGAATTTGCGGAGGCTTTTGTCACAAAAGCACAAACCCTTCTCGAAAAGCCAAAGCCTCTTGTTTCCGAACTCGAGGAGGCGCTCACCCTGCTCGAGCACGCAACGAGCCTGGGCGACCCGCTCGCGCCCATGCTGGGCGGGGATGCGGCGTGGGACCTGGCGCGCCGGCGCAAGGCCCGGCCCGAGGTGGCCTCGATGCTGTTTGGCCGGGGCCGGGACCTGTTCGAAATCGCCGGTGACAGGGGAACGCCGCGCGGCTTCGCGCAATCGGCGCGTATTGCGCTTGAACTGGGCAATCCGGGCGTGTTTATCGACCTGTGGAACCGCTATCTCAACGGCCTGCCTGACGACGCGCGGCCGTCGGATGACGAGCGCGACTACATCCTTGGAATGCTGTTCGCCGAGTTTTACACGGGTGCTAAAGTCCGACCGGTCGTTCACGCCTATCTGAAAGTTCATTCGAAGGTGTTCCGGGACCGCGCGAAGGGACTGAACGCCGACCCTGACTTCCAGAAATGGCTGGAGAGCTACGTCAGTACGCTCGAGCAGCGAATCCTGGAGCGCATCAAGGTGCCCGCCATCGTTCTCGGCCTGTTGGTGGTGCTTTTCATCATCAAGCCGGTGCTGTGCATCGGTCTGGTCGCGGGCGGCGCCTTCGTTTTTGGGGTTGTCGGTTATGTGCGCAAGGCAGGGCGCCTTGCGGGCCGCTTCCGCGCGCGGGAGTGATGAATTCGGTGTTGCGGGGTGTATAAAAAGCGCCTCGCTATACCCTACGCTGAAGCTCGAAGCCTCAGCAGCCATTGCCGCACGAAGCGCCCGTCCGGACGGAGACTGCGCGCGGTGATAGTGGCCAGGGATATCGACCAACCAGCACCGCGAAGGCCGGGAACCGGAGCGGCTTCTGACTGGTTGAAGCCCATAAGGCCCGGAGGCTGCTGAGCAGGGACGCCGAGGTAGCGCTCAGGCAGACAGGTTGACGTCGGTTTTGTCTCACGGTGAAGGCTGTGGGGCTCCGCGGAAAACCGGGTGATGCCCGACTGCGTGTTTGCTACCGCAGGCGACCCGCGCACAGAGAACAGGCGAAAAGCGGTTAGGCGCCCCGCGGTCGGGAAACCGCGGGGGGACAGCGAAAGACCTTGGGTGATGTCTTCGGCGGGACCCGAAGCCATTGCTGACAGGAGAGCCGCCAGCCTGACGCCGCAATGCAGCTCGGCGACGTTTTAGCCACGGGACCACAGGGATTCGCGTCTCTGTGCGGCAAAATGACGGCGACGAGCGGCTCGATTTGTAGTTCCGGCAAGTCTCGCGGACCGGGACCCGCGTAATCAAGCCATTGTCACGGGGCCTGCGGTCGGGAAACCGCAGGCCCTATTTTTGCGCACGGTTTGCAATGTTTTAGGCGCTGTGCACGCACAAAAAACCCGCCGCTGGCGGGTTTTTGCTTTAGGGCCACATGCTATCAGGCCGCGCCCTTGGATTTGTCGTCTTCCCGATTCAGGAGTTCGGTGATGCCTACCGGCCTGCCCGACTCGAGCGCCACCTCCAGCTGGGATTTGCCCCATCGGCGCCAACGCACTTCCTGGAAAAGCCGTGCATTTCGCAAGGATGCCCTCTGGAGCGCCTTGTCTCCGCTCGCGTTGGCCTGCGCAAGTCCTTCTTCCGTTTGCTGTGCACAAATGAATGCGAGGTAGGCCAGTTGCTGCTCCGTTGCCTTCAGTTGTGCGAGCCGCTTGCCCCTGAGGGCTCCCAGTGCCCGGGCTTCTTCCAGTGCTTCTGCCCGGTGAGGGCTATCCGGAGGGTAGCAGTCGGCCAGGGACCTTCGGTCCTCGACGGCCAGGGGCAATGCGCGTGCGAGCAGGGTGTCGTCAGAGAGTCTGGGCATGGAAAAGTGGTGTCCTGCGGGACAGGCCCGTACTGTACTTCGCTTAGGCCGGACGATGCAAGATACGGCCGAGCCGGATGACGTTGCTCTCATGCTCGTCGGCGACCATCGAATCGCGGCCAAGCACGGTCAGCGCACCCCTACCCTCGTGCTCTCCGCCGCAGACAAAAACAGCGGATTCACCGGGCCGCAGGTCAAGGATAGGGCGCAGGAAGTCGACCGTAAACCGCGCGCATTCCTGGCCACTGACGTTGCGGAACGTGTAGGCGCGGCCTAGCTGAACGCCATAGGCGCGCTGTGCAGCGCGACTGGTCAGGAGCAGGGCGCGACGTCGGGCGTCCGCGCTCCTGTGCTGCGCATCGTGCACCGCGCGCTGCGCGCTCTCCAGGGCGGCATCCAGCCGTTGGCGCTGGAGCGGTTCCGCCCACAGAATGGCGGACCGCTGGGTACGCAGCCGTTGCTGCGCGGCCAGTACTTCCTGCTCGAGCTCGTCCACCGTGTGCCACTCTGCACACGCGTGATGAAAGGTCAGGTCAATGAGGGATGCACCCATGGGGGAGTTCCGGGTGGGTCAACGGGAGGGAGGGCGCGTTGCCTCGGGCGTGCGCAATTCACTCAGTCCGTTGTGTCGTCGGCGGAGGTGCTCAGGCGGGCGCCGCCCACCATGCGGTAAGGGAGAAAGGCGGCTTCGACGAGGCTGCGAATCCAGAGGTCGATGAGCGCGTTGTACATGGCGGAGCTCCGTATTGAGGACACCGTGTCTAGGCAGTCACCCTTAAATTTCCGCGGCAGAAAGGGAAAAGCCTGGCAGGAGGTGCCTGCCAGGCTCAAATGAATCGTCGGTGCTGCCTGTCTGCGGCGTCAGGCGGCGTCTCGCGCTTCGTATGCGCCGAGCTTCGCGAGCTCGTCGGCCCGTTCGTTTCCGGGATGGCCGGAGTGTCCCCTGACCCAGTCGAAGGTCGCCTTGCGTTTCGAATTCAGGGCGTCCAGCTCGAGCCACAGCTCCTTGTTCTTGACCGGGTCGCCCTTCGCGGTTTTCCAGCCCTTCGCCTTCCAACCTTTAATCCACGAAGTAAGGCCATCAATGACGTACTTGCTGTCGGTCGTCACCGAGATGGTGGAGCCTTCGGGGACGCGCTTGAGCAGTTCGATGGCTGACTGCAATTCCATCTTGTTGTTGGTCGTCCCCGCCGCACTGCCGTGCGACTCTGCGATGAATGCGCCTTTGTCGTCCTGAAGCACAAAGCCCCAGCCGCCTGGTGCGTCCGCCTGACCATTTCCGAGTGCGCTGCCGTCGCAAAATCCGACGAAGCGTTGCGGCTGCGCGACCGCGGTCGCTCCAAACATGTCCATCTGCATCGTGCATATCTCCAGAATGAGTCCGCCTATAGCGAACCGGTTCTAAATTTGCACGACATCCGTCCCGCTTTAACGGGTTCCGCTTTAATTGCCCCTGCTCCGAGACACCCTGCGCCTGGTCGCTAGACGAGCCATAGGACAAGTCTTTTTAGAGGAGCAGCACATGCTGATTCGTGGAGCAAAGCGCGTTCTCAAACGCAAGGTAATGGCTGGAATTGCGATTCTTCTGGTTGGCGCCCCCGGCGTCGGCAAGACGGAGCTCGTGAAGTGGGTGGCAGCGGAGACCGGACGCAATCTCATCATTTCGCACCCGGCCGTGGAAGAGCCTGTCGATGTAAAGGGCTATCCCGCAATCGCCATCGACAAGAAGTCCGCGCGGTTCCTGCCGTTCGGTCACCTCGCCCAGGCACTGGCGGCGACAACGCCGACCATCTGGTTCCTGGACGACCTCGGACAGGCGCCGGAGGAAGTGCAGGCAGCTTACATGCAGTTGCTGCTGACGCGCGCCGTCGGTGAGCACAAGCTGCCCGATTGCGTGACGTTCGTCGCCGCAACCAACCGCAAGCAGGACCGTGCCGGCGTGACGGGCATTCTCGAGCCGGTAAAGAGCCGTTTCGGAACCATCATCGAAATTCAACCGGAGCGTTCGAGCTGGCTGGGCTGGGCGATGGAAACGCGACAGGCACCGGTTGTCATCGGCTGGGTTCAACAGATGCAGAACGACGAGTTCTTCTTCAATCCGAAGCCGTCGACGGACCTGGTGAACACGCCGTCGCCGCGTACCGTCGAGGCGCTCTCGCAGAGCATTCTGGCGGGTGCACTTGACGACGAAGACCCCACCGTCATCAACGAGGACCTCGCCGGCTCGGTGGGGCAGGCCGCAGCAACGGATTTCCTGAACTTCAAGTCGCTGTGGGGAACGATGCCGAACGTTGACGAGATTCTGGTCAATCCGGACCGCGCCGAAATCCCGAGCGCACTGAACGTGAAGTTCGCTGTTGCGACGGAACTGGCCGAGCGTGCAACGCGCACCAACTTCAAGAGCGTCGCGCGGTACGCCACGCGTATGGCAGATGAAGGTGCCGGTGAAGTGGCCGCCTTCATGGTGCGTCTGTCGACCAAGCTGGATGACAGCATCGCCGAGTGCGCCGCTTACTCGCGGCTTGTCGCGACCGAACAGTTCAAGCCCCTGCTTGCTTAAGAAAAGGACACGCTGCAATGGAAAAGAAAACTGAAATCAAGAACGCGGTACTCGTTAACCTGAGCATCCGCGAGTGGCAGGCCAAGGCGCAGGACAAGAAGGCGGCGGAACAGGTCGCGAAGGAAAACGGCGTCAAGGACTCGAAGCAGGCGCGAGTGTGGAAGAACCTCCTGGCGCGGTGTGAAGCCGTCCAGCAACTCGAAGCGGCGCGTCGCGCCGCGCGCAAGTTCCACTACGCGAACACGCTGACGTGGATGCATGACGGTCCGCGTATCCTGACGACGGCGAACTTCGACGACTACATGGCGGAGATGCGCAAGTTCAAGACCCAGTTCGAGAATGCGGTGCGGGACTTCCTGGACCAATATCCGAAGCTCAAGCTGGACTCGAGCGCGACGCTCGGCAAGCTCTACGACGAGTCGCAATATCCGTCGACGGCCGAGCTGATGGAGCGTTACTCGTTCAACTGGCAGGTGATGCCGATGCCGGCGACGGAAGGGCTCTTGAGCCTGAACCTGAAGACGGACGACGCTGACCAGCTGGCCGAGGAGCTGCGCAACGAGATGAACGAAACGTTTAACTCTGCGACGCGCAAGATGTGGTCGGACCTCTACGAGGTCGTCGACAAGCTCGTCAGCAAGCTCAAGGACGAAGACGCAAAGGTGAAAGCTACGCACATCGAATCGGTGCGTGAGCTCACGAACCTGCTGCCGCGTCTGAACATCATGGGTGACGAGCATCTGGACATCATCGCCAAGCGTCTGACGGACACGCTCGAGAGCGTAACGGAAGCCAAGCTGGAACTCGACATCGACGCACGTCGGAAGGTCGCGGCGGAGACGCAGTCGGTCTTCAACGTGATTCAGACGCTCACCCCGCAGCGCCGCCGTGCCGTTGCAACGCCGAAGGCGGTCGAACCGACGTCGGAGTTGAAGCGTGCAGCCTGATGCCATTCGTGCGCGAGTCATTCGGGCGCGTTCGGACATGGTGGCAGACGAGCCGTGGTTCGGCGTTCTGGCCTTGCGCCTGACGTTGAAGGACGACCCTACGTGCACGGGACTGTGGTGCGATGGCGCAACCTTGGGCTACAACCCGGCGTACGTCGACGGAATCCTGGATATCGAGTTGCGCGGCCTTGTCGCCGCGACGGTGTTCAAGGTTGTCGCGGGTCACCCTTGGCGCCAGGGCAGTCGTGAAAGTGTGCGCTGGAACAAGTCGTGTGCGCTGGTCACTCACGCTACGGTCGTGCAGGCCGGTTTTCGGCTGCCGCCAGGTGCGATTCTCGACCCTGAGTTCGACGGCAAGTCTGCCGAATTCGTGTACGAGCAGCAGCCGCCGGAACCGGAGCCACCGGAACCGCCGGCAGCACCCGAGCAGGTGCCGCAGCAGCCGGACTCGTCCGAAGAAGGCGGCGAGGCTGCAGTGGCAGGTGTGGGAGGCGAGGGCAATGACGAGGGCCAACCGGCCGCCGGTGCAGGTGCGGCGGAAGAGGACGGTAGTGATGGCGGTGACGGCGGAGGTGCCCCGGCCGGGGTTGGTGCGTCGGACGGTGGTCCGCGCCCGGAACTTCTGAGCGAAATCCGTCCGGCTCCGGAAGATACGCCGCAGCTTGAGCAGGAGTGGAAGCAGGCGGCCTATGACGCGACGTTCATGCAGGGCGACCTGCCGGCCGGTGTGTTGCAGACCGTGGACGATATCCAGAAGAGCCAAGTCGATTGGCGAAGCGCTACCTGGAGCTTCTTTCGCGCCGCTTCAGGGCGGGGCGGGCGCAGTACGCTGACACGGGTGAATACCCGTTATGCAGCATCCGGCGTCTTGCTGCCGGGTCGCCGCAAGCGCCAGATGAAGGCCATGGTTGTCGTGCGCGACACCAGCATGTCGATGAACCGGTATCTGGCGTTGCTCAACGGCGAACTGGTGGACATCATCGACTCCCTTCAGCCGGAAGCGGTGTATGTGCTCGATGTGGACGCGGCAGTGCAGCGTGTGCAGACAGTGCTCAACGCCGACGACACGGAGCTGGTCCGGGACATGGTGGGTGGCGGGGGTACGGATTTCCGCCCGGCCTTCCAGTGGGTCGAGGACGAAGACATTGAAGTGGCGTGCATGGTGTACCTGACGGACCTTATCGGGTACTTCCCGGAAGAAGCCCCGCACTATCCGGTGTTGTGGGCCGTGCCTGAAGGCAGCAACGGCCGTCGCGAGCCTCCGTTTGGCGACATGGTGCAGCTGGAACTCGAGTAATCTGTTTTTTTGTTTTCAATCCCGGATACGCGCGAGCGTTCCGGGATTTTCGTTTTAGGCGCCCATCCAGAATCCCTTCGCTAGACCTCGTACGGCTTCGAGCCGGGGGCTGCTTCACCTCACCCGTTCGCACCTCGCAAGAGGCATGGCAAACGAAGCGTCACTGGTGCATCGCACCTCAGGACATTCCGCAATCTCATGACACATTCAACCCATTGGCGGTTGGCATGTCGGGACAACGCGAACACTCACGATTCAAATACTCAGGCCAACTGCCTTTCTGGACAGGATGTTTTATGAGCGCACATCAGACTGAAACGAACGAGCCTCTCTTCAAGGACGCGGTACGCCGCATGGTTGCATTCTACGCAGAGCACGGCATCAAGGTGCCGTACACGATGTCGCTGGATGCATTGACGGTAGCCGTCGGCGACAAGACGTTTCGTCGCTTCAGGAAACTGCTGCAGCAACCTGTGGAGCAATCAGGGGAGCAGGAAGTTCCGGCCACAGAGCTGCGTTGGTTTGTCACGGCAATCTACTGTGATAACAGGCAGCCCTACGACCAGTACTACGCCGCAACCGATGCACTCGAGGCGGCTGTCCTCTGCCAGCTTGAACGCCTGAGCGATGCTTACGGCGGAGAAGTCGATGTCGTAAGCGTGCTGGACCGCACGACGGACCGGATTGCCGATACGGGGTTTGCCGGGGACACCGCTCTCGTGGAACATGGGTTTGCGCTTCGACAGCTCGTCGACATCGCCAAGTCGTTCATTCCGATGGACTCGACGCTGACGGATGCCGTTGAACGCAACCTGCTCGCGGCACACGTTCTCTACCTGGACGAATATCTCGGCGAGGTGACATTTCGGGACGGAAAACGCATTCCTGGAGTGGGCGAGGGCTACATCAGCTCGGACCTAGGTCGCTGGACAGAGGAGCGTCAGGAGGGGACGGTTGCGTTTTCGGGCTACGACATGGACGCCCGGTTCGACCCGGTCGACGTGGTGAGCAATGTGGCGCGCTACGTTCTTGACACGGTCCAGGTAAAGGGATGGGCAACGCTGGACGAGCCGAACCTGTTGTACGTGTATCAGGCGAAAGGCCTGACCACATACCTTGCACGGGAGTTGCGGAAACTCGTTGTCGAGGACGGCCTCTTCAGTCTCGCGGAGGTTGCTGAGACGGTCGAGAACGTGGAGGAGGGCACCCGACTTCTGACCTGGTTTGACGTCCTGGAGCAGCAGCTCCAGCGCGAATCGGGTCGGGTTGCAGACTGTATCGTCACGGACAGCCAGTCGACAGTCTATCGGTACCGGACTATTTGATTTATCACCGCGGCTCTCGAGCCGCGGTTTTTCATTTCGCGCCGCCTACGCGGTACGTCTTCTCAATCTGCCCCGAGCGCAGGGAACCCACTGCGGTGCCGCGAACGTACGTAATGCGCTCTGGCGAGAGCCGGCGGATATGTCCGCGTCGAAGATGCAGCCGCGGAGAGGCACGTGAGCCCTCGAGCGAGTACCCTTCACGACTGGACTCCGCTGACGGTGCGCGGCGGTCAACGTCGAGCACCCAGGCCTCGAAAAAAGGCGGCTTGCCGTTGGAGATGCGCTTCTTGTTGAGCTTCTCTGGCGGCGCGATACGCTCCCTTCCGATATTGCTCGAGTTGACCGTGAGGCTGAAGGCAAAAGCGCTTGCTGTTTCATCCCGGATGTCGAGCGACAGCCGCGCCATCGCGGTATCGCGGGAGCCGGCGGTCATCGCGAAGAGGGTGACGTATTCCGGGCACAGCTGGACAGTCCACGCCTCGTAGGTCGAATTGGTGGACTTGATGGCTTTCTGCTTGAGGAGAAACTCCTGCTCAAGGGTATCTGCGCGGGAGGTGGGGGCCGCCGCGCCACGCGTGATAGCCGGATTGGCCGGCACGAAGTTCGCCAATGGGCTGAACACCCACAGCTTGTCGTCATCGTCGTAGTAGACCGATGCGACATAAAAACCTTTTTCCTCTGCCGGAATGGGACAGAGTGCCGGGAATCTTGATGCAAAGCTGTTGGCCCAGCACACGGCAATACGCTTCGAGGACGCCGCTTCCTTGAACGCATCCTCGCCCTTGTAGACTTCGTTCTGCGTGCTCAGGGCATATTCGAGCGCCACGGCGTCAAATGGCAGGCGGATGAACTCCGAGAAGGCCTCGTCGAGCGTCTCGAGTGCCACAAGCTCACCGTTGTCCGGCAGATTGAACTTCACCGCGATGCGCAGCAGCTCGACGAGCTCTTCGTGCGCGCGAAGCGAGCGCGGCATGGCACCGCTTCGGCGCATGCCGGCTATGCGCGCCTGCAAGCCTTCGATGGCGTGGGTCGAGTAGTTGAGGGCAGAATTGGCGTCCATTGTGGCGCTGAAATGGCGAGTTAACCTGTTAATTTTACCGCATGGCGCGTCCGGAAGGCGATTCTGTCCCGCAAAAGAAAAGGCGAACCATGTGGCTCGCCTTTGAAATCAGGGTAGTTGCTACGCTGAAACCTGATTACGGATTCGGTGTTGCTGTCGGACCCCCGGGACTGGGCGTGACAGTGGTCGCACCGTTGTTGATGGCAGCAGTGGCAGCAG
>Ga0157369_10005700_pt1 | contig 14465 bp, 14 predicted proteins | sample C25metaG_FD_113461 | JGI IMG/M metagenome (GOLD analysis project Ga0157369, IMG submission 113461) | Corn rhizosphere microbial communities from Kellogg Biological Station, Michigan, USA - C2-5 metaG | ecosystem: Host-associated > Plants > Roots > Rhizosphere > Soil | place: USA: Michigan...
ACCGATTCGCCCATGCCCCACTCGAAGACCATCGAGCGGGCGATCTGCGTCACCTTCTCGAGATCGTTCGCGGCGCCGTTCGTCACGCGCCCGAAGACGATCTCCTCTGCGGCACGCCCCGCGAGCGCGACAACAAGCCAGTCGGCCAGTTCTTCCTTCGTCTCGAGGTAGCGCTCCTCGTCCGGGAAATGCAGGACGAAGCCGAGCGCGGTGCCGCGGGCGATGATGCTCGCCTTCTGCGGCTCACGGCCGACGAGATGCGAGACGAGCGCGTGGCCGCCCTCGTGGTAGGCGAGGATCCGCTTTTCCTTGTCGGTGACGACGCGCCGCTGCTGCAGGCCTGCGACGACCCGCTCGAGCGCGTAGTCGAAGTCGGTGCTCTCGAGCCTGGAACCGCCCCGCCGGCCCGCCTGGATCGCCGCTTCGTTCGCGATGTTCGCGAGGTCTGCTCCCGTCAGGCCGGAGGTCTGTCTGGCAACACTGTCGAGATCGACGCCCGCCGCGAGCGGCTTGCCGCGCGTGTGCACGTCGAGGATGGCGCGCCGTCCCTTCAAGTCGGGCGCCTGGATGTAGACCTGCCGGTCGAAACGGCCGGGACGAAGCAGCGCCGGGTCGAGATCCTGCAACCGGTTGCTCGCACCCATCACAACCACCTGGTCGCGCGGGCCGAAGCCGTCGAGCTCGACCAGCAGCTGGTTGAGCGTCTGGTCCTGCTCGCGGTTGAACGAATGACCGCTGCGCGCCATGCCAACCGCATCGAGCTCGTCGATGAAGATGATCGACGGCGCATTCTTGCGTGCCTCTTCGAACAGCTTGCGGATACGCGCCGCGCCGAGGCCGGCAAACATCTCGACGAACGCCGACGCGCTCTGCGCGTAGAAGCGCGCGCCGGACTCGTTCGCAACCGCCTTCGCCGCAAGCGTCTTGCCGGTACCGGGAGGACCGTGGAAGAGGATGCCCTTCGGTACGCGCGCGCCGAGCTGCTCGAAGCGCTTCGGGTCGCGCAGGAAGTCGACGATCTCTTGCAGCTCGTTCTTCGCCTCGTCGAGACCGGCGACATCCATCCAGGTCACGGCCGACGCAGAGCCAGGCGTGATCTCCATCGGCTTGACGGCCGGCATCAGCTTCACGGTGCGCCAAAGGAGCCAAACCACGACGCACATCAACAGGAAGAACATCGCCGGGAGCCAGTTCCGCGCAGCGTCCGACACCCACTTGCCGAGGCTGAAACTGGAGCCGACGCCCGTCACGACCGCCGTCGCCGACGACGGTAGCCTGGTCGAGCCCGCCCGATTCTTGGCAGTAACGACGAGGCGCACCGTGTGGCCGCGATCGGCCGACGCGAGCGTGTAGGTCAGCCCGGTCGCACCCGGCAGGTCGCGGCAATGCAGGCCGGCCGCGTCGCACTCCCGCCATTGGTACGACAGGTTGATCGGCGCGGTCCCTGCCCAGGTCCCGCTCGTCGCCGCCACGGCCTGACCCACCTGCGCTTGTCCGAAGATGGCCGGAACGCTCACGTTTTTCGGCGGCCCCGCGAGCGCGCCGCCGGCAAGCACGAGCGCGCCGGCAGCGCTCAGCAGGACCACGAGGAAACGCCTTTTGCCGCGAGGAGGCATCAGGTGACTCATCGGTAAAGCTCTGCGGCCACTTGAGAGGCAGCCGCGAAACGGACGCCGGCGCCGCGCCAGGCCGTGGTGCAGGCGGCGGTACGCGCCTCGTCGAGGCCCCGCGACGCGTCCTCGACGAAGGTCACTGTCCGGCCTCGCGCAAGCAAACCGCGGATGGCGGCGTCGTCGCAGACGTCGGTCGCGACGCCGAAGAGCACGATCTCCTCCGGGTCGAGCAGTGCGAGCAGGCGGTCGGTGTTGGGGTTCGTGAAGACGTCGAAGTGCTTCTTCAGCAGCAGAAACTCGCGGCCGCGCAGCCACCGCTCGGGGACGTCGGTGAGCGCGAGCGGCACCGGGTCGAGCTGCTGCGTCTCGGGCACCTTCTCCGCACCGTGCGTGCCGCGCAGGCAGTGCGGCGGATACGTGTCGCTGAAGTCGGGTGTCTCGGAGATCTCGGCGTCGGTGAGCTCGTGGTCGTCGGCCGATGCGAGGTGCGGGATACCGGCCGCGCGCGCTGCGTCGACGAGCAGCTTCATCCGCGGCAGCAGGTCTTCGGCGCCGGGCACGGCGAGCTTGCCGCCGGCGCGCACGAAGTCGTTTTGCGTGTCGACGTCCCAGAGCAGCTTCACGGCACGAGCTCGAGCCGCGGGTTCTCACGGAAGCGTCGACCTGCCTTCGCCGCCGGCTTGCCGTCCGTCAGCACGATGTCGGCGGTGAAGTCGTTCGCGCCGCGAATCAGCGACGAGCCGACGCCGTAGGCGTCGACCGGCACACCTTCGCTCTCGAACGCGCGGATCTTGTCGAGCGTGAAGCCACCGGAGACGACGATCCGCACGCTCTCGAAGCCGGCGCCGTCGAGCGCGTCGCGCACTTTCCGGACGAGCCGCGGATTCACACCGGTCGGCTGGAAGTCGCCGAGCTCCTCCCACAGCGAGCGGTCGACGAGCGACTCGGACGTGTCGAGACGCACGCCCCACAACCGCGGGCCGAGCGCACGCGCGACTTCGAGCGCGGTGCGCACGGAGTCGTTCTCGAAGTCGACGAGGACGGTGACGTTCATGTCGGCGGGCGCCCAGTCCGCGAAGTGCTTCGCGGCGGTGACGGTGTCGCCGCCGTACGCGGCGATCAGCGAGTGCGGCACAGTGCCGATGCCGGTGCCGCCCCACCACGACGCCTGCTCGTCCGTGGTGACGCCGATCGGGGATCCGAGCACTTGTCCCGCGACGTACGCGGCGTAGCCGTCACCGGTCTGCACACGATGGTGGTCGTGGCGGGCGGGCATGAAGATCAAGGGCTTGCCGTTCGCGGCTTCGAGCACGCGAACGACGTTCGTCGTGATCAGCGTGCGGCGCGCGAGCGTGCCGAGCACCGGCGTCTCCAGCCGCGCGAAGGTCGTGTAGTCGCCTTCGATCGTCATCACCGTCTCGTACGGCTCGAGCACGTCGCCGTCGTAGAGCGCGTTCACGGTGAGCGCATCCCAGTCGTCGGCGCAGAGCTTGAGGATCGCGAGCGCCTCGTCCATACCGCCGAGATAGGAGTGCTTCTTCTGGAACACCTGCATGACGACGCGCGGGCGCCGGCCGTCGGCAAGCAGCGTGGCGCGCGCGTGGTTGAAGTACGCGTCCGTGTACCACCCGTCGCGCATCTTCTCGACGGGAAGGTCGAAGACCGACGGGTCGAGCCGCTTACGCGTCGTGATCATCTTCGAGCTCGAGACACGCAGCGAGCGCGGCCTGGGCAACTTCGAGTTGCTCGGGAGACGGGTCATCCGTGCCGACGCGATGCTGCAGCTCGTGGCCCGGGCGCGCAAGCGCCCGCGCGAGGGGATGCTCCGGGTTGCGGGTCATCCACCCGAACACCTCGGTCGCGACTCCGATCGACCCGATCGCCGCCGCGCCCTTCGCCGCGCGCTTGAAGCGGCGCGGCGCCGCCTCCGCGAGCAACGCCCCCGCAGCGGATGTGATGACGAGCGGACCGACCAGATGCGAACCGCAGCGCTCGTGCTCCTTCGGCCGCGCTTCGCCGTGCTCGTACGTCCCGATCGAGACGTGCTCTGCACCGTGGTACGCAGCGAGCTCGCCGCCGCGCAACGCGAGCAATGCGGGCGCGAGCGAGAGAATGCCGCTCGCGAGCTCGCGCACGAACGGACGCACACGCGAGCGTCGCAGCGTGTTCGTCGCGGTCGCGCTGATCAACATCGTCGCGAGCACGCGCGGCCGCTCGAATGGCAGCTTCGCCTCCGGCAGCGCGCGCTTCACCTGCGGCAAGAGCAGCATCGCCTCCGCCAGCCGGGCCGGCCCGCGCAGCAGCGGGCTCGACACGCGCGCCGCCTGCAGCGACTTCCGCCGCGAGACGACCTTCAACTCGCCGCGCTCGGTGCGGATCGCGCAGGCCCAGGCGCTCGGGCCGTGCACGAGCACGCCGTTGGCAAGCGCCATGCCGCCGAGCCGGATCTTGTCCACGCCCGGAGGGTAGTCGTTCAACCGCCGCAGACGGTGCGGCCGGCGTGCCGCAGCCAGCGAACGCCGAGCTCCAGATCGCTCACGGGCACACGCTCGTCGGCCGAGTGGATCAGCCGCGCGGCCGACTCGGCGTCGAGCGCACGCGACGGGAAGAAGCCGTACGCGATGGTGCCGAACGCTTCGCGCATCCAGTGCGAGTCGGTGAAGCCCGCAACGCAGATCGGGGCCGCCACCGCGTCCGGCTCCTCTTCCGCGACGAACGTCTCGACGGCATCCCATAGCGGGCCGTCGAGCCGCGAGCGGGTGCCGCCGTGGTGGTCGATGTTCTCGAGCTCCCAGTCCTTCATCGGCACGGGGTCGAGCCAGGCGCGGATCGCCGCCTCGCCGTCGGCCGGCGTCATGCCGGGCAGCAGGCGGCAGTCGATCGCAATCTCGACGAGCGCCGGGATGACGTTGCGCTTCTCCGACGCAGTGATCATCGTCGGCGAGATCGTCATCGACCGCAGCGGCTCGAGCAGCATCTGCGCGATCGGGCCGAGGTCGACCATCTCGCCGCCGGTGACTGCGCGGAAGAACGCCTCGACCTCCGGGATGATCTCCTTCGCCGGCTCGAACTCGCCGAGCCGCGTCAGCAGCACGCCCGCCTTGACGAGCGCGTTGTCGGCGATGCCCGGCATCGACGCGTGACCGCTGCGTCCGTGCACGCGCAACATGAACGGCGACGTCATCTTCTCCGCGGTCGCGCAGAGGTAGACGGTCTTGCCGCCGAGCTCGACGCGGTCGCCCGCGCCCTCGTTCACCGAGTAGTCGGCGCGGCACGCGTCGGGATGGGCCTCGACGAGCCACGCAAGCCCGTAGCCGGTCCCGCCTTCCTCGTCGGCCGCGGCGATGAAGATCAGGTCGCCGTCGCCACGCCAGCCTTCGCGTGCAAGCGTCGCCATCGCGACCGCGCTCGCGGCGACTTCGCCTTTCATGTCGAGCGCGCCGCGTCCCCACACGACACCGTCGATCAGCTCGCCGCCGAACGGCGGCTGCGACCACTCCGCGGGATTCGCCAGCACGACGTCCGTGTGCGAGAGCATCGCGAGTGACGGGCCGTCGCCCTTGCCGGGGATGCGCGCGACGAGATTCGCGCGCTCGGGCGTGCGGGCGTAGAGCTCGCACTCCACGCCCGCCGCCTCCAGGTACTCGCGCAGCAACTCCGCAGCCGCCGTCTCGTTCCCGGGCGGATTCGTCGTGTCGACGCGAATCAGCCGTTGCAGCAGCTCGGCGACTTCGCTCAAATGCGGGTTCCCGTGATCAGCAGGTACTCGCGGCGGTCGACGATCTTGTCGCCGTCGCGCGCCTCTTCGCTGTAGGTGATCATCGCCTGCTTGAGCTCCTCCGCCTGCTCGGGCGGCAGGTTCCTGACCAGCGCCACCATCGGGCCGAAGCGGGGTGCGAAGAACTCCCACATCGCTTCGCCGCTCTCCCACACGTCGGTGGTCGTGCGGCGCTCGAAGCGCAGGTCGAACGAATGGCCGAGCAACTGCTGGACGTGGTCTTCGCGTCCCCAGTCGACCGCGATCGAGGGCGGCGGCGCGGGCATGAATCGACCCTGGAGCTTGAACATCTGCCCGATCCGGCCCTCGGGCGTCCAGCAGGCCAGCGCGATCCGCCCGCCCGGCCTCGTGACGCGCGCGAGCTCGCCGGCCGCGGCCTCCTGCGACGGCGCGAACATCACGCCGAACGACGACGAGACCGCGTCGAACGAGGCATCGGGCACGTCGAGGCGCTCCGCGTCGCCGACGCGGTACTCGATGTTCAGCTCGCGCTCCTGCGCGCGCCTCTTCGCGACCTCGATCAGCGCCGGCGCAAGGTCGATGCCGACGACGGAGGCGCCGTTCAGCGCGGCGATCTCTGCGACGCGGCCGGTGCCGCACGCGACATCGAGCCAGCGCTGGCCTTCGTGCGGCTCGAGCGCGTCGGCGACCGCCTGGTGCACGTCTTCGATCGAGTCGGCGACTTCGTCGAAGTTGCCCTCTCCCCACATCACGCCTTGCATCTGCTTCAGCTCTTCGAATGCCATTACTTCCTCCTGCCGAGGACGAGCAGATACCGGCGCGGCGCGCGAATCCCGCCCTCGGATAACCGGTAGCTGTCGTAGAGGTCGACGAACGCGCGATGGAACTCATCGACTTGCTTGGGCTGCAACCGTTTCAACAGCTCGATCACCGGCGGCGCGGACTGCGAGAAGAGCTCCCAGATCTGCTCGCCGGACTCCGCCTCGAGCCACAGCGTGCCGTCGACGAACTCGAGGTCGAAATCCTCGCCGAGCATGTCCTCGACGTGGTCTTCGCGCCCCCACTCGTACGCTTCGCGGCCCTCGACCGGCTCCTCGCTGAAGCGCCGATAGAGCTCGCCGAGCTTCGCATTCGGCTTCCAGGCCGTGAAACCGAGCCGTGCGCCGGGGCACGCGACACGAGCCAGCTCGGACGCGACGTTCGCGTGGTCGGGAGCGAAGACGAGCCCGAAGTTCGAGCTGATCACGTCGAAGCAGGCGTCCTCGTACGGCAGATACTCGACGTCGCCCAGGTCGAACGAGATGTCGAGCCCCTCTTCCTCCGCGCGACGCCGCGCCTTCTCGAGCATCGGGTCGGCGATGTCGATCGCCGTCACCGTCGCGCCTGCCTTCGCCGCACGCACCGCGACCTCGCCGGTACCGGTCGCCACGTCGAGCACGCGGTCGCCGGGTGCGAGGTCGAGCTTCTCGATCAGCTCGTCTTGGACGGGCCCGAAGCGCGCCGCGAGCTTCTCGTACGAGCCCTGACCCCACATGTCGCTCATGCCGGAGACGTTCCCGCGATCGCGGTCAGCTCGTCGCGCACGTCCCAGAGCTCCGGGAACCAGCGGTCGTCCAGCAGCTCGCGCAGCAGTTCGACCGGCGTGCCCTTCGTCCCGATCACGCCCCGGCCGATCATGCGCTCGACCATCAGGACGTGCCGCTGGCGCCAGTTGACGACGCGCTCGTCGAGCTCGAACAGCGCCTCGGCGAGCTGGTAGAGGCGCTCGTGCTCGCGACCGTGCAGATACAGGTCGACGAGCGTGAGCTCTCCGAGCTCCTCTGCGAAGCGCTTCCGGAGCGCAGGCGACAACGCGTGCAGGCGCCGGAATCCGGGCGAGTCGAAACCTGCGCCGTGGCCCAACTGCGAGCGAACGGCGTGGAACTCCCACGGGCTCATGCGCTCGAGCATCGCCAGCGCATCGGTGACGAACGTGATGCACATCGCGGCACGGGCGAGGCAGCGCAGCGCAGCGTCCACGCCGGCGACGGTCGCCTCCTCGACCTCGAAGGAGGCGAGCTTCAGCCAGAGCTCGGACGACTGGTGGACGGTTGTGAAGAGGAGCTCGTCGCGGTGGTTCATCTCCTCCGGCGTCTTCTGCAGCGCGAGCAGCTCGTCGGTGCGCAGGTATCGCTCGTAGTCGCTCGCCCCGCGCCCCGGAAGAATTGCGTCCAGCGCCACGCGCCAGAGCATACTTCCGCTGTGGGTGACCTCTTCAGCGAGGCCGCCGGGCGGCGACTCGACGCGTCGGCTCCGCTCGCGCAGCGGCTGCGGCCCGCCTCGCTCGACGACTTCGTCGGGCAGCAGCACGTGGTCGGCCGGGGTCGCGCCCTGCGGCTTGCGATCGAGCAGGACCGCGTGCCGTCGATGATCCTGTACGGGCCGCCCGGAAGTGGCAAAACGACCCTCGCGAGAATCGTCGCGCGCACGACGGGCGCCGCGTTCGAAGAGCTGTCGGCCGTGTCGGCGACCGTGACGAACGTGCGCGAGGTGCTGAAGAGCTCCCGCGAGCGGCTCGGGACGAGCGGGCGGCGCACGATCCTCTTCCTCGACGAGATCCATCGCTTCAACAAGGCGCAGCAGGACGCGCTGCTGCCCGGCGTCGAAGAGGGGCTTGTCACGCTGATCGGCGCGACGACCGAGAACCCCTACTTCGAGGTGAACTCGGCGCTGCTTTCACGCTCCCAGATCTACGAGCTCGACGCGCTGGGCGAGGACGACTTGCGCGAGGTGGTGGAGCGCGGCGCCGCTGCGTTGGAGATCGAGATCGCTCCCGACGTCGTCCAGCTGATCACGCGCCGCGCGGGCGGCGATGCGCGCAACGCGTTGAACATCCTCGAGCTCTCGGCATCGACCGCCGGCGGCGCGCCGATCACGGAGGCGCACGTCGACGACGCTGCGCGCAAGCGCCCGCTCGTCTACGACAAGGGCGGCGACGCGCACTACGACTTCATCTCGGCGTGGATCAAGTCGACCCGCGCCGGCGACGTGCAGGCGTCCGTCTACTACCTCGCGGTGATGCTCGAGGGCGGCGAGGACGCGCGCTTCATCGCGCGGCGCATGATCGTGCTCGCGTCGGAGGACATCGGCAACGCGGACCCGCGCGCGCTGATGGTCGCCGTCGCGGCCGCGCAGGCGGTGGAGCACGTCGGCCTGCCGGAGGCGCGGCTCAACCTCGCGCAGGCTGCGGTGTATCTCGCGCGGGCGCCGAAGTCGAACGCGTCGTACGTCGCGCTCAACCGTGCGACGGAAGACGTGCGCAACCATGGCCACCTGCATCCACCCGACGCGCTGCGCTCCGCCGCGTATCCCGGCGCGCGCAAGCTCGGCCGCGGCGCGGGCTACGTCTACCCGCACGACGACGAGCGCGGCTTCGAGCTGCAGTGCCTGCCGGACGAGCTCGCCGGCCGCGTCTACTACGAGCCGTCGGGCAACGGCGAGGAGGCGGATGGTTGAGGGCCTCCGTCGTACCCTTGGCGCCCCAGAGGATCCTCAGAGGATCGTGTCCCGCAAATCCGCTTGTGGACTGCGATTCGTGCGCGTCTCGGCCACCCGAGAACCGGGCCTCTTCCTCAGAGGCGCCTCAGAGGAACGGGCTTAGAGAATCCGCGCGCCGAGGGCGGAGGCAACCAGCTCCACCGCGAGCTTGCCGGTCTCGTTCTCGCGGTCGACGATCGGGTTCACCTCGACGACGTCGAGCGAGTCCAGCAAGCCGGAGTCGCTGACGAGCTCGAGCGCGAAGTGCGCCTCGCGGTACGACAGCCCGCCGCGCACCGGCGTGCCGACTCCCGGCGCCGTCTCCGGATCGACAGCGTCGAGGTCGAGGCTCACGTGCACGAAGCGCGAGCCGGAGAGAAACGTCAGAGCTTCGCCGAGCACCCGTTCGACGCCGAGCTTGTCGAGATCGCTCATCGTGAAGACCTTGACGTCGAGCTTCTTCACGAGCTCGCGCTCACCGTCGTCGAGCGAACGCACGCCGACAAGCGCGGCACGCTCGACCGACGGAGTCGGATACGTGTCGGTGTCGAACGCGGGACCGGCGGCGCCCAGCGCCGCGGCGAGCGGCATGCCGTGCACGTTTCCGCTCGGAGAGGTCTTCGGTGTGTTGAGATCGCCGTGCGCGTCGATCCACAGCACCGCGCCGGCGCCGCGCGCCTTCGCCATGCCGCCGAGCGTCCCCATCGCGATCGAGTGGTCACCGCCGAGCGTCAGGGGCAGGTAGCCGTCGCCGTCGGCTTTCGCGACAAGCTCTGCGACCTTCTCGCAGGCGGAGAGAATCGCGTCGAGGAAGCGCGCCTTCGTGTCGCCGACGTCGGTTGCCTCCGGAACCGAGACGCGGATGTCGCCCCAGTCGACGACGTCGCGGCCGAGCTCCCGCACGCGCGCCGCGATGTCGGCGTAGCGAATCGCCGACGGGCCCATGTCGACGCCGCGGCGCCCTGCACCGAGGTCGAGTCCTGCACCAATGATCGCGACGGGCTGGGCCACGGTGGAGTGGCGAGGGCCGGACTTGAACCGGCGACACCACGGTTTTCAGCCGTGTGCTCTACCAACTGAGCTACCTCGCCGCGCGGCGCGCAGTCTATCGAGGCGCAAAAGAAGGACGTCCGGACCGGTGCTACCGCGTCGCGAACGTCCTATCCGGTGGAGGTTAAGCCGGATGAGATTTGACGGCAAGGAGAGATGTGCCGGGCGGAGCCGAGATCTCTGCAATCTGCGTGAATCCGCGACGCTCCAGCTCGCGGCGGAAGCGGTCGAACGGCACGTAGATCGGCGTGTCCGCGCCACGCGAGAACGCAGCCACGAGCCGGCCGCCGGGCGCAGTGACGCGCGCGAGCTCGTCGTAGAACGGGATCATGTTCACCATCGCGACGAGATCGAAGGCGGCGTCAGCGACGTCGAGCTTCGAGGCGTCGCCGAGCTCGTAGCGTTCGCGGCCGGACGATGCACGCGCGCGCGCTTCGGCGAGCATGCCCTTCGACGCGTCGATCCCGAGGATCTCGGCGTCCGGCCAGCGCTTCGCCAGCGCACGCGCGCCGGCGCCGGTCCCGGTGCCCAGGTCGAGGATGCGCTGCGGAGCGGTCTCGATGCGATCCAGCGCCGCGTTGAACGAGACGAGATGCTCAGGCGACAGTCGCTTGGTCTCCCAGTCGGCGGACAGCTCGTCGAACCGTGACGTCAGCGGCCCGCGCAAGACGCTCCACATGAACGGCACGCGCGTCACGACATTCGTCGTCCAGCGTGCAAGCTTTGGCGTGATCGAGATCATGAAGCTGCGACGCGCAGGCTATCTCCGACCATCGCGCCGGTGAGCCGCGCGGCGTCTCCCGAGTTCACGGCGAGCGTCACCATGCCGTACGAATCCTCGTACACCAGCAGCTCCCCTTCACGCACGTCGGCGAATGTATCGCCGACGACCGCGTGGTACCCGTTCGAGCCGACGCGCACCTCGACCGTTTGACCTGAAGCGCCGAGATGCTCGCGACGCAGATTCGTCGCGACGTTGCCGAAGCGGTCGACGGCGAGGACGGTGCCGGACACGTGATGCTCCGCGACCTCGGGTTGCGGCACGTTCAACGTCACAAGATCGGTCACCGGCGGGCCGAGCTCCTCGATGGCGACGCCGTTCGCGAGATGTGCAGCCGCAGGTGAGAACACATCGCGCGCGTGGAAGGTGCGCGAGACGTCAGGCAGGCGGTAACGAGGCTCGGTCAGCTCATGCGCGGCCACGATGTCGTCTGCGGCGAGCACCAGCAAGCCGTTGTCGGGACCGACGAACACACGACCGTCCCGCGTGCGAACTGCGATACCGCGCCGCTGGCTGCCCACGCCGGGGTCGACTACGGCGAGATGCACGCCGACCGGCAGATACGGCAGCGTGTTGCGCAGCACGAGCGCACCCTGCAACACCGCCTGCGGCGCGACGCCGTGTGTGATGTCGATCACGCGTGCGTCGGGCGCGATGCGCGCGATGACGCCGTGACACGTTCCGACGAAGTCGTCTTCCAGCCCGAAGTCGCTGAGGAACGTGATGATCACAACAGCGAGCGTACGGCAGCGACGAGCCCGGCGAGATCGTGAGTCTCCGCCTCCGCCGCGACGTGCAGGCCGACGGAGCGCGCCACGCGCGAGGTCTCCGGGCCGATCGTCACGGCCGGCGCGTCGCCGCCGACATCCGCGTATGCGCGCGCGGCTGAGCCCGAGGCGAGCACGATCACGTCGCCGTCCGGGGGCTCGGGACGCAGCAGCCGCGTGCGGTAGAGCGGGACGAAGTCGGCGCCGAGCGCGTCGATCGGCCCGCGCCTCGCTCCTTCGGCGGCCGCGAACAGCACGCGCCCCGCAGGCCGGGGGAACTCGCGCAGGAGGCCGTCCTGCGACGACTCCTGCGGCACGAATGACGGCTCGATGCCGTGCGCGCGCAGCGCCTCGGCGGTGCCCGGCCCGACGGCGGCGACCTGCGGCAGGTTGACGCCGCGGCGCGCAAGCTCGGCGGCGCCGTTCGAGCTGGTCACGATCACCCAGTCGTAACCCGCGCCGTCGATCGGCTCGTCGGAGGTCCGCTCGATCTCGATCAGCGGGCACTCGACGATGTCGACGCCGAGCGTTTCGAGGTGTTCGACCAGCGGGCGCGCTTGCGCCCTAGGACGCGTGACGATGACTTTCATGCAGGAGCGCCTGGCCGAGGGCCTCCGGGTCGTCGCCGCTGATGCGCTCCACCCACGCGCCGTCCGGGTCGGCGATCAGCGCGCGCAACGTCGTGCCGTCGTGATGCGCGGCAACCGGTGCGAGACAACCGCCGCCGACGGCGGCGACACAGCGCCGCTCGGCCTCCGCGCGACGGCGCGTCTCCGCGTGGTCGGCCGCGGCGACGAGCCCTTCTTCGCCCGCGCGCACCTGCAAGGCCAGCGCGCCTTGCGCCGCTTCCGGCAGCATCACTTCAGGCTCGAGGCGAAGGCCGATGCGCTCGCCGAGCCCGAGGCGGTCGAGCCCGCAAGCGGCGAGCACGATCGCGTCGAGCCCGCGCTCACCCATCTTCTGGATTCGCGTGTCGATGTTGCCGCGCAACGGTTCGATGCTGAGCGTCGGCTCGAGTGCGAGCAGCTGCGCTCGGCGGCGCACGGACGCGGTGCCGATGCGCATCTCGGGCTCGATCGACGCAGCGCCGACGAGCGCGTCGCGTGGATCGTCGCGTTCGAGATACGCGCCGACGACGAGGCCGTGCACGTCGGTCGACGTCATGTCCTTCGCCGAATGAACGGCGACGTCGATACGTCCGTCGAGCAGCGCCTCCTCGAGCTCCTTCACGAACACGCCGCGCTCGCCGATCTCGCCGAACGGCTTGCTGCGGTCGCGGTCGCCGGCGGTGGTGATCGGGACGAAAGCGATCTCGATGCCCGGCGCACGAACCGCGGCCGCAGCCTGCTCGGCCTGCGTCAGCGCGAGCCGAGACCCGCGGGAGCCGATCCGGAGCACCATCTAGTCGTCGAGACCGAAGAGGTGCCGCAAGGCGTCGGCATATGACGTGCCGTTCGCTCCCACCGCCGCTTCCTTCATGCGGACGGTCGGCACGTGCAGGAGCTTGTTCATGATCTGCTGCGTCACCGAGTCGACCGTGCGGCGCTCGCGCTCCGAGAGTCGCCCGTCGACGCGCGCGAGCTCGTTGCGCCGGATCTGCTCTGCGTACTCGCGCAACGAGGCGATCGCCGGCACGACGTCGAGCGAAGCACGCCACGCGGCGAAGCGGTCGGCCTCCTCTGCGACGAGCTCTTCGGCCTTCACCGCTTCTGCACGACGACCGGACAGTGTTTCTGCGACGACCGCTTCGAGATCGTCGATGTCGTAGAGGTAACAGCCGTCGAGGTCGTTGATCGCCGGATCGAGGTCGCGCGGAACGGCGATATCGATGAAGAACAGCGGCTTGCGCCGGCGGGCGGGCACGTCTTCCGCGCGCACGACGACGCCGGGCGCGCTCGTCGACGAGATGACGACGTCGACGTCGCCGAGCGCTTCGCCGATCTGGTCGAGCGCGAGCGGCGCACCGCCGAAGCGGCGTACGAGCCCGGCGGCGTTCTCGCCGGTCCGATTCGCGATGAACGCGATCTCCGCGCCGCGCGAGAGGAGGTTGGCTGCGGCCAGCTCGCCGATGCGGCCCGCGCCGACGACGAGCACTCGCCGGCCCGCGAGGTCACCGAACACCTGCGCGGCCAGGGCGGCGGCCGCCGACGACACGGATGCAGGGCTCTCGCCGATCGCCGTCTCGGTGCGCACCCGCTTGCCGACCTGCAGCGCCTGCCGGAACAGGCGGTCGAGCAGCGAGCCCGTCGGGACCGATTCGTACGCGGCGCGCAACTGGCCGAGGATCTCGCCTTCGCCGGGCACGAGCGAGTCGAGCCCGGCCGCGACGCGGAAGAGGTGCAGTGCCGCGTCGTCGTCGTGCAGGCGGTAGAGCACGGAGTCGAGCGACTCGCCGGCCAGCGACTCGAGCGACGCAACTGCCTGCTCCTCGGCCTCCCCGGTCACGTACAGCTCGGTGCGGTTGCACGTCGAAAGACACACCGCCTCGCCGAGCGAGCGCGCGAGGCCGGCGGCAGCAGGAGTGTCGAGCGTCACGCGCTCGCGCAGCTCGACCGGCGCGACATGGTGAGACAGGCCGACGAGGGTCAACGCGCTCATGCGAAGTGGGTCCCTGCTAGCGCGAGCCGCGCGACGATCACGAGGGAGAAACCGCCGAGCGCGAGATACGCGGCGCGGCGGCCGGAAGGGCGCGCGACGAAGATGCCGCCGTAGGCGAGCCAGGTGATGAGGGTGAACACCTCGAGCGCGTCGAGCGACTTCCCGTCTTGCCGCAGCCGCACGATCCCCACTGTTATCCCGAGAGTCATCAGGGCGATGGAGACCTCGATCGTGCGTCGCGTCAGCCGTTCGAGCGCCTGCAGCGGCGGCAGGCGAAGGCGCAGGATGTCGGCCGCGCGCTGTTTGAGCCGGCCGTCCTCCCAGAGATACAGCGCGGCGAGCGCGGCCGCGAGCGTGAACCCGGCGAACGCCGCGAGCACGAAGCCGACGTGGAGGACGAG
>Ga0157369_10005701_pt1 | contig 14462 bp, 10 predicted proteins | sample C25metaG_FD_113461 | JGI IMG/M metagenome (GOLD analysis project Ga0157369, IMG submission 113461) | Corn rhizosphere microbial communities from Kellogg Biological Station, Michigan, USA - C2-5 metaG | ecosystem: Host-associated > Plants > Roots > Rhizosphere > Soil | place: USA: Michigan...
ATCGACCGCGCCCTTCCGCGCATCCTCGTCGTCGGCCGCGAGTACCGCTCCGACGCCGACACCCTCCGCCAGGTCGGCATCTATCTGCGCCAGATGCCCGGCCGCAAAAACGTCCTCTGGTTCACCGGCGGTTCCACCGCCTATCTGCTCGACGGCCTCGCCGCCCTCACCGCACCCACTCCCACCGGGCCTCCACCAAACTCCGCGCAAGCCGCAGCCACACAAGCTGCCACATCACCCTCCACACCGTTCGCCACACCCTCCATCGGCGAAGGCATGGACACGCTCCGCGAGGTGTACGACGAGCTCGAAGCCGCCCGCATCGCCATCTATCCCATCGACGCCCGCGGCCTCACCACCGAAGGCGACGTCGCCCTCGGCCCGCAACAAACTCAGATGACCCAAACCGCCGACGCCACCGGCGGCGAAGCCATCCTCAACCGCAACAGCCTTGCCCTCGCCGCCGCGCACATCCTCTCCACCGACTCCAGCTCCTACACCCTCACCTACTCGCCGCAGAACTTCCACTACGACAACAAGTGGCACAACATCCGCATCACACTCCGCCGCAGCGATCTCCACCTCAGCTACCGCCGCGGCTACTTCGCCGACAAGTCAAAGCCTCTGCCCCCACGCGACCACAAGCTCACCACGCTGCTCGCAGACGATCCGAAACAAATCACCGCGCCCGACCTGCACAACAATCCACTGATCTTTGAAGCCACTGTCCACCCCGCCTCCGACGCACCCTCAACCAACACCGCGTTCGTCCCACTCCGTCCCGCCACCTCCGCCGCCAAAGGCACCACAGCCTTCCACGTCGACTACACGCTCTCCACTGAGGGCCTCAGCCCCGCGCAGATCGACGGCGCCTCGCGCGCCACCGTCATCTTCGCCGCCATCGCACTCGACTCGAACGGCGAGCGCATCGGCCAGACGCTCGATCGCGTCCGCTTCTCTCTACAGCCCGGCAATCCACCACGCAAGCTTCAAGTCGAGCAACAAATCGACCTCCCCAAAGGCGGCGACTTCCTCGCCCTCGCCGTCTGGGACCTCATCAGCGGCCGCCTCGGCACGCTGCAAATCCCCGTCAGCGTCCACGCGAAATCCAAATAGGCGAGCTCACTTTTCACCAGCACCTCAGCTGGCAGTTCGTCCAGCTCTTTGCGCGGACTGGTCGAAGAAGCAGTCATCCGGTTCGCCAAGTTGCATCCCGCTGCGCTAGAGTTTCTCCTGTCGTACTCGGCCCTCATCTTCCTCCAACGAGGCTCTGCCGTGAGCACACCCGCTCCTCCCCCCGCCCCCACTATCGATCAGATCAAAGCCAACATGCGCTCCACCTGGATGGCCGGCGACTTCGGCATCATCGCCAAAACCATCGCCGGCGCCGGCGACGAATTCATCGCCCGCCTCAACATCCCCGCCGGCGCCCGCGTCCTCGACATCGCCTGCGGCACCGGCAACACCGCCATCCCGCTCGCCCGCCGCGGCTGCATCGTCACCGGCGTCGACATCGCCACCAATCTCCTCGAGCAGGCCCGCGCCCGCGCCGCAGACGAACACCTCGCCATCACCTTCGACGAAGGCGACGCCGAAGCTCTCCCCTACGGCGACGCCACCTTCGATGCCGTCACCACCATGTTCGGCGCCATGTTCGCCCCGCGCCCCGAGCTCGTCGCCTCCGAGTGCGCGCGCGTCCTCAAGCCCGGCGGCCTTCTCGGCATGGGCAACTGGGGCCCCGGCACCTTCGTCGCGAGCATGTTCAAAATCAGCAGCACCCACGTTCCTCCACCGTCCGGAGTCCTTCCACCCATCCTCTGGGGAGACGACACCACCGTCCGCCAGCGCCTCGCACCCTGGTTCACCAACATCGAGACCAAACCCATTTCCATCGAGTTCAATCTCCCCACCAACGCCGCCGGAGCCGTCAACTTCTTCCGCACCTACTTCGGCCCCACCAAGGTGGCCTTCAGCAAACTCGACGAAACCGGCCAGAAAGCCCTCGCCGCCGATCTCGAAAAACTCTGGTCCTCCGAGAACAAGGCACCCGACCCCGCCAATCACACACTCATCCACCACCAGTACACACAGATCACCGCCGCGCGCAAATAGCTACGGCCACGCACACAGCATGGTGCGATCTCTAATTCGCCGACGGCTTCTGCACGCTCTCGATCACCATCACCTTCGCCGGTGCCTTCACCGCATCCAGCTTCAGCCCAATCTGCTCCTGGATCGCCGTAAACAGCGGCGGCGGTGGATCCGCATTCGCCGCGCTGCTGTCAGTATTCTGCGGCGGAATCCTTCCCCCATACTGCGACTCATCCGGCGTCCATTTCAGCTGAAAGTCATACCGGTCTTTAAGTTCGGTGTGGTCTAACACTGGCCGATCCAACACCATCCCTTGCATAACCTGCGCAAACTCCGCCATGGAGGCATTCCGCACCATCATCCTGCCCGGAGGCCCACCCAGCCCCGGAGGGCTGCTCGGATCGCTCGCGCTCTTGTTGACCTTCGAACCCGTCTTTGCCACCGTCAGCACATACACCGAGAGTTCCTTTGTGTCGTCGTGAAACTTCAGCGCGAACCTGTCCGCCAGTAGCTTCCGGACGATTCCCCTTGCCTGATCGAGACTCGGCAAGCCCTCGTGATCCGGCAGGATATCCATATCGAAGTGGTCCGTCTTGATCCAATCCGGCCCACCCGTCACCTGCGTCGAGTGCAGGTTATAGGCGAGCGTAATCAGACCTTCCACCGTGAAGTTTCTCGCCACCAGGTGGCGTCCCTGTAACGTGAACCCCCCGCCCCGGTTGTCTGGATTGGTCGGCTTGATCGTCGCGACCTCGTAACCCGGTTCAAGCTTTGGATCCATCAGGCTCAGCGCCGCCGTCGGCTTCGGAATCTCCCACGCGGCATCCGCGGCCACATGCTCCAGCGTGAACGGAATCTCACGACCGCCCTGCTTCCACGTCCCCACCGCCGATTTCCCATCCGGGCTCACCTTGCCTTCGTAGCTCACGTCCATGCCCACGATAGTGAACTTCAGCGCCCCCCCATCGAGCGATATCGTGGTCGTTCCCTGCCCCCCCGCACCCTGGTCGATGCTGAAAAGTCTTCCCTTCAGCGCCCCGTCTGCCTTGCTTACCTGCAACACCAGGCGAAGATCCTGTCCCGCATGCAGCGTTCCCTGCCATGTCTCCGGCGCATCCTGCGCCTGCGCTCCCACGCCTATCAGCGCGGCCAACACACCCACCCACATCACCAGTCTCTTCACAGCGACCCTCCCCAGAGCGTCTCCCATCCTAACGCGCTGCTGGCTATGACGGCATTAACCGCAATGCAAAGCTTCGGTTAACAACCTCACCTTTCGCTCTTCAGACTCGCCACTCCTCACGGCAACACACTGCGCCGCGCCACAGCGGTGAACCACACGCTGCGTCCGCAGTCTGTTCCATACAACAGCGTCTTCGAGTCACTCTCCCACGACGCCTGCACCTGGTTACACGGCACATCCCCAATCCTGCGCGTCGCTCCGTTGTCCAGATCCATCAGCCATAGGTTCCACATGCCGCCTTCCATGTGGCTGTACGCCATCCACCTTCCATCCGGAGAGATCGCCGGATACCTCGCATCCGCAATCGTCACCATCGACCATCCGCGCGCGCTCTCCACCAGGTAAATCTTCGGCCGCCCCGCGCCCTGCGTCGCTGCAAACGCATACTCATCCTGCGATCGAAACGCCGCCTCGTACACATTCAGTTCCGGCGGAGTCAAAGCCTTCTCGGCTCCCTCCTCTCCAACACCACGCACCATCAGTCGCCCGCGTCCACGCTCATCACGCACAAACGCCAACTCTCTTCCATCCGCCGAAACCATCGGGTCTCGCGCATCGCCAACAACCACACGCGACGTCACATCAACAATTCGCGAGCCGCCGCTGCCCGCCTCTTCCACCCACACGTGTCCCTTGCCATTCGCGAACGACAGATCATCCCTGCTCGCATCTTCCGGAGGATCGATCACCACACCGTCCCCGTCCTGCGTGATTAACCGGTATCCGCTGAACTCAAACGCGGTATAGCGCACGCCGGTCCTCGTCGCCTGCGGCTCCCCGTTCAAAAATCCCTGCTGCGCCAGCGGCAGCCGATACGTATACTCCGTGCGCTCCGCTCGCTCCACTTGCAGCGTCGTAACCACGCTCACCACCACCGCCAGCGCCATCGCCGCAGCCCACCCATACCGCTCCCATCCCCGCTCCCAGTCCCACTCCCGCACCTCATTCTTCGCCTCGTCGCGCCACAGCCACACATAGATTCCCGCCAGCACCGCCAGCATCAGCCACAACCTCGGCACATAGAACAGCAGCGCCAACCCCGGCACTCTCGCCGGCACCGCCACAGGAAACCCAATCCCCAGGTATGCAATCGCCAGTGCCGTCAGCCATCCATACTGCTTCCGTTGCAGCAGCAATCCAGCCATCACGCACACCGGGAAAACCATCAGCACGAAGTTGTACGACGCCGCCTCGGTCGACACCGCCAGCGCCGCGGTCACCATCGCAGACCACTCCATCAGCACGCGCTCTCGTCGCTCATCCTCTCGCCGTATCAGCAGCACCGCCGGCGCCAGCACCAACATCTGCAGCAACGGCACCAGCGCCGCATACGCCATCACCGACTCATGCCACGGATGCGGATTCCACTGCGGCTCCGCCAGCGTCAGCACATGCATCACGCTCGAGATCGACGCCGCACCCGTCGCATACGCGCCCAAACCCTCCCCACGCGTCACCCACGGCAGAATCTCCTCCAGCCACGTGCGATTCGCCGCCACACCAAACACCGCCACCGAAATCCCCCCACACACCGCGCCCGCAATCAACCCCCAGCCCAGCGCCTTCCACTGCCGCCGCCGCAGCAGCCACACAAACAGCAGCGCCGGAAACACCTTGCAGCCAGCCGCCACCGCGATCAAAACTCCCGTTGCAACCTTCCAACCGCGCATCCAGCACCAGCACGCCGCCACCAGCATGAACAGCAGCAGCACATAAAACTGCCCAAACAACAGGTTGCGATGCAGCGGAAAACTCAGCGCCATCGCCAGCACAACCAGCGAGTAGCTCAGCCCAGTCATTCTTCGCAGCATCCACGCCAGCGGAATGAGCAGCAGCAGATTGAACACAATCCACACATGCTTCGCCGTCAGCGGCTTCAACTCCGCAATCGGCCACACCGCCAGCGTGGAGAACGGCGTAATCGGCAGCAGCCCGATGACACGATCGTCCACGCCGCGATGATCTTTTTCGCGCTCAATCCACGTCCACTCATACATCCGCGACGTGTCATAGCCCTCATGCACCAGCCGCGCCGCCATGTAGTAGTTCGGAAAGTCCGTATTCAGCGTCCGCCACGCCTTCGGCAGCGTGTGCACGCACAGATACAGCAACGCAACGCACAACACCGCGCGCTCCGCCCAGAAGGCCACTCGTTGGCGCCAGGACAACACAACTCAGCGTACCCACTCACTCCGGCCCCGTTGTCACGGTTCTGTCATATCAACATCACCTATTTGTCCCCCTCGTCGTACCATCATCCCCATGAGTTCTACGCCCGCATCGAGCACCACGCCCGCCTCCCCCATCCGCTGCGCAGTCCTCGGCTTCGGCTTCGCCGGCAAAGTCTTCCACTCTCCCTTCATCGCCGCCGTCCCCGGCCTCGAGCTCACCGCCATCGTTCAGCGCAAAGGCGACGAAGCCTCTCACGCCTACCCCTCCGCCCGCATTCTCCGCTCCGCCGACGAAGCCTTCGCCGACCCCACCATCGACCTCATCGTCGTCGCCACGCCCAGCGAGACCCACTTCGATCTCGCCGCGCAGGCCCTCCAGGCCGGCAAGCACGTCGTCGTCGACAAGCCCATCACCTCGTCCTCAAAGTCCGCGCGCGCCCTCGTCTCCCTCGCCAAACATCACAACCGCCTCCTCGCGCCCTTTCACAACCGCCGCTGGGACGGCGACTTCGTCACGCTCCGCAAGCTCCTCCACGAAAACACCCTCGGCCGCGTCGTCGAAATCACCTCACGCTTCGACCGCTACCGCCCGCTCCAGCGCCCCAACACCTGGAAAGAAGTCGCCAGCCCCGCCACCGGCTTCCTCTACGACCTCGGCCCGCACCTCGTCGACCAGGCCCTCGCCCTCTACGGCCCGCCCGCCCGCATCACCGCCTCCATCCGCTACGACCGCGACCGCACCGACATCGACGACGCCTTCGACCTAATCCTCGACTACGACATGCCCGGCGGCCGCGCCCTCCGCTACTCCTGCCACGCCACCATGCTCGCCGCCGAGCCCTCCCCACGCTTCCTCGTCCACGGCACCCACGGCAGCTTCCGCAAGTTCGGCGTCGACCCGCAGGAGCCCGTCCTCCTCGCCGACCCCAACCTCCGCCCACCCTCGCTCAACTCCGCCGAGCCCGGGGCCCCCGGCCAGCTTGCTGGCTGGGGTGGAGAAGACAAATCCGCCTGGGGCACCCTCACCGTCTGCCCCGACCTCGCACAGCCCGCGCAACTCGTCCGCTCCACCATCCCCACCATCCCCGGCGACTACCGCCAGTTCTACGCCAACGTCCGCGACGCCCTCCTCGGCAAAGCCCCGCTCGCCGTCTCCGCCGAAGACGCCTACCGCACCCTCCGCATCCTCGACCTCGCCCGCGAATCCCACCACCAGCGCCAAACCCTCCCCGTCACCTTCGACTAGCAGCACAACCAACACACCGGGGTGCCCCATTCATGACGACAGCCTCATCGTCGTCATGGGTGGGATTCGACCATGCGCGGATCACTGAACACCGGGTGCCCACCGAAAATCGGGGTGGACCACCAAAACCCGGGTGGCCCACGAATCGGGTGGCCCATCCTTTCGCAGCTTCATCGCGAAAGGGTGGGGTATCGCGCGTTAAGACGCGCGACCGTCTTGCTGTTGTTTTTTTTCTGTCATCCCCACAGGATCTGCTTCCGCTTTCGCCGTTGCTTTTCTTTCTGTCATCCCCGCAGGGGATCTGCTTCCGCTTTCGCCGTTGCTTTTCTTTCTGTCATCCCCGCAGGGGATCTGCTTTGTTTTCGCTCTTGCTTTTCTTCCTGTCATCCCCCACAGGGGATCTGCTTCTGCTTTTGCTGTTGCCTTTCTTTCTGTCATCCCCGAAGGGGATCTGCTTCTGCTTTTAGGTACCCCGAGGCTGGTAGCCCTGGGCTTTAGCCCGGGGTCTCCTCGGGTCTCTTACGCCCAATAGAGGATTGGGCTTTAGCCCCTGAGGAGAAAGGAACACCCTCATCCTGAGCGAAGCGTCACGAACGGGGTCCCCGGCCAGCTTGCTGGCAGGGGCAGACAGTGACGCGCAGTCGAAGGACCCCTGTATTTTGCTCGCCGCAACCCCGCGCTTTCTCACACCCGGCTCCCATTGAGCCGCACGTCCACGAACCCAAAGAAAGCCCCGAACCCACGCTCCAGGAACAATCCCGCCGGCTCGACACCAACATCAAACCCCAATCCCCACCCACCACAACCCAACCGCCGCCCAATAACAGCCCACATCGTTACGCCTTCACCCTGACCCACCCACAAACCGTCATCCTGAGCGAAGTAGCTCACGCTTAACGTGAGCTACGCAGTCGAAGGACCCCGACGCTGCTACTATCACCACGACCGCCAAAACCCTTTTCACCACTAACTCCAACCCAGCAGAGCACCTAGGCCCCCGCATGAAACCTGGTTACACCTACATCATGGGCAGCCCCACCGGCACGCTCTACATCGGCGTAACCAGCGACCTCGAAGGCCGCGTCTGGAAACACAAAAACGGCACCTTCGAGGGCTTCTCAAAGAAGTACAACTGCACGCGCCTCCTCTACTACGAGGGACACGAAGACATTCGCAAATCCATCGCACGCGAGAAACAACTCAAAGGCTGGCGTCGCGAAAAGAAACTCAACCTCATTCGCACCACTAACCCCGAATTCAAAGACCTCGCCGCTACCTGGGGCTGGAAACTAATCGGGGCCAACGAACGCCTGAGGGACAGCTAACGCCGTCATCCTGAGCGCAAGAAATCAGCCGTCATTCTGAGCGAAGCGTCACGGCACTACCGTGACGCGTAGTCGAAGAACCCCGACGCTGCCATGATCACCACGACCCCCCAAACCTTTTCCACCACGAACCCGCACCGACTCCTCTCGCAGTCTCGCTCCCCCCCCAAAGCCCACGGCTACGAAGCCAAAGAATCCCTCGAACACATGCTCTGGGAACAATCCCGCTGGCTCGACACCTACGTCAAACCACAACCCTCACCACCTACAACCCAAACCGCCGCCCAATAACAGCCCACACTGTTACACCTTCACCCTGACCCACCCACAAACCGTCATCCTGAGCGAAGTGGCTCACGCGCCCCGCGTGAGCTGCGCAGTCGAAGGACCTCTAGGTGCCGAAATCACAGCGACCGCTGAACCTTTTCCACCACGAACCCGCACCGGCTCCGCCCAAAAAGTAGCTAAGAACTCATCCAGCAGCGCTAGCCCTTGGACGGATTGCGAGCAAGCAAATCTACATATCCATCTGGAGTTTTGCCGTCATCCATATTCAAAATCATTTTCGAAACTATTCCATCGCGTTCGGCGCGACGACCTTTGTCGGAAGCGGCACGAGTGACCGCATTGAAGTATCGCCTGTAATAGGAGGGCAACTTAGGGTCCTCAATTAGCTCCGGCGTGATGTTAAGTAGAGCTGTGACCGCCTGCGCGATCTCATCTGCCCTTTTGAAACTCGTGCGACCAGTTTGCCGGTAGTAGCCGAGGCAACCACCATACAGCGTGTAGAAATTACTCTTCTTCTTAATTTCTCCTTTATTATCTGGGCGAAGAAGAGACCGTAACAAAGTAATAGCTACGTTGAACTCTTCCTCCCACTCAGCTTCGTTGGGCAACTCGTCTTCATATCTCGCGTAAGCCGCGTCTAGCATGTCTTTCTTGTTCGTAATGCCTTCCAATGTTAAAAGCAACAGCTCACTTGCATATTCAACATCAAGCATTCGTCGAATATCACGTGCAGTAAACAAACCTATCGCCTGAAAAATCGGATTGTCGGCCATGCGTTCGGCGGCCTGCTTGAATGCACCCGTATAATGCGCATTTCTAATTTCCTGATCGTTTAGCGCAACATTGTTTGTGTTAAGACGCTCAAACAAGTCGCGTATTTCTGCGTCGTTCGTCTGCCCTAAGCTTCGGACGACGATCTTGTAGTCCCAGAACTCTTGTTTTTCGGCCGGTGTCAGGTCGCTCAGAGACTGTCCGTGCCACACATGGTCGGATGGAAGAGAGACTTCGCCATCGATGAACATCAGAATTGAAGTGATGCGCTGCTGGCCATCGACAACGATGTGGCGCTCCACACCGGTTTCAAGGTTGGTCTCGTGATGTATATAGACCTCTGGAAACGGCAACCCAGAACAAATCGTAGAAAGCAAACTGCTGCGCTCTCTCTCCATCCATACGGGCCGCCGTTGAAATTTAGGCGAAATCTCCAAAGTTCCGTCGAGCCTTCGGGCATTGACCCAAGCTATTGTCTGCAGAGATACGTGATATTTCACTTGAGCGCCCTCCGGGCGAGACTGAAGCCTCTCGAATAGTAGTCAACGGCCTCAGTAAGGTTCTTAAAGAACAGCATTTTCACTCTTAAATAATTCACCGTGACATCACTTAAGCGGTTCAGTTTCCGGCGAAACTCGTAGTCTGCAACCGCATCCCGGTTCGGTATCCACATTGGAGAAATGAAGCCTGCATACACATTTTCTGAATCGCGACGCAGTTGATCTCGCCGCGATTCTGGAAGCCGGTAGAAGTGCAATCTGTGCCGTGATCGCATCTCCTCCCACAAGACGGTGAACTGATTGGTTGAAATGACCGCAACGTCGACGTCAGAATGAGAGCCAAACTCGCGAAAACCCTTATTGGGATTCAAACTGAAACGCCAGTTTCCACTCCCAACCACGGCGATGTGGTCGCACCCGTCGAAGAGGCCACTCACACTCCCCCGAAAACATGAGTACGACTGCTCGTCCTGAAAGATATGCACGCGATCCGCGAGAAGAAACTCCTCCGCAAGATTCCGGGGGATCGAATCCTTAATTCGCGATTGAAATGCCTCTAAGCTCATCCTTTGAGTAGGCCCATGAAGTTCTAACGTTTTCTGACGACCCAGTGTAGCTTGACAGAAAAAGATCTACGCGTTGTTTGCGTCACACGGAGCCGCTCGCACACCTTCCGCCCTGCCGAAGGCCGTTGTGGCTTTTAATCGCAGTCCTGAGCGAAACCGGAACGACCGAATTGCCTTCCTCCAGCCAACCACGAGCGCCATCACCCACCACATTCCCCAACCGGCGCCATGCACGATCCGCAAACCCTGGCCCTCGGCGTCCTGACCGGTCTCCCGCAAGCCCCGCACGGCGGCCCATACATCGACAGCCGGTGATGCAGAATCGCGTTCTGGTGGCAATCCTTCATCCCCCGTGAACTCCTCATAACGCCGCCGCACCGGCACAAACCGTTCCCACTGTGAATCGCCCTCGAGCCGGAAACACCCCGAAACAACGCCCCCGCAACCCACACATTCCCAGCCACTTACCCGCCGCGCCCGCATCCCCTATGCGAACCTTACCCCTCTGGAATCAAGATTTTGCACAAAAACACCCTGAATTCGCACTTAGGTCCACCCCTAAGTCCAATCTTCTCTAGATTTTGCGCAAAAACAGGGGGGAGGGGGGCCTCCCCGTGATACCTTTGCCCCCACGATGTCGCGCCCGACCATCCTCTGCATCAGCACCTACGAAAAAGGTCAGGCCTTCCTCCGCGAAATCGCGCGCCTCGGCTGCGACGCCCACCTCCTCACCGTCCACAAACTCCGCGACGCCGATTGGCCCCACGACATCCTCGCCGGCCTCCACACGATTCCCGAAGACCTCACACCCGAACAAACCCTCCCCCACATCGCCAACCTCATGCGCCACATCCCCATCGCGCGCATCGTTCCGCTCGACGAGTTCGATCTCGAAACCGCCGCTCTCGCGCGCGAGCACCTTCGCCTTCCCGGCCTTGGCCAGACCGCCACACGCCCCTTCCGCGACAAGCTCGCCATGCGCGAAGCCGCCGCTCGCGCAGGTGTCGCCGTCCCTGCGTTCTCCTCCGTCGCCAACCACGACGCCCTCTACCGCTTCCTGCAATCGACCCAGGGTCCCTGGCTTCTCAAGCCGCGCTGGTCCGCCTCCGCCATCGGCATCCACAAATTCCAAAATCCTGACGAAGTCTGGCCCCTCGTCGATCGCCTAGGCGACACTTCCTCCAATCACCTCGTCGAGCGCTTCCTCCCCGGCGACATCTTTCACGTCGAAGGCATCACCTTCAACGGCCAGCTTCTCTACGCCGCGCCGCACAAGTACGGTCAGCCGCCGTTCGAGACCATGCACTCCGGCGGCATCTTCTCCACTCGCGCCCTCGACCGCTCCAGCGACGAAGCCGCCCAGCTCCTCGACATCCACGCCGCCACGCTGAAAGCCCTCGGCATGCAAAACGGTGTCACGCACTCAGAGTTCATCCGCGCTCACGCCGACGGCCGCTTCTACTTCCTCGAAACCGCCGCGCGCGTCGGCGGCGCCTACATCGCCGACGTCGTCGAGCACGCCTCCGGCCTCAACCCCTGGGTCGAGTGGGCGCGCATCGAATCCGCCCTCGCCCACGGCACCGACTACGCGCTCCCGCCCATCCGCCCCGACTACGGCGGCAGCCTCATCTCGCTCGCCCGCCAGGAGTGGCCTGACACCTCCGCCTACACCGACCCCGAGATCGTCCACCGCCTCCGCAAGCTCCACCACGCCGGCCTCATCCTTCGCTCACCCGACCCCACCCGCATCGAATCGCTTCTCTCCTCCTACACCACCCGCTTCCTCACCGACTTCTACGCCCGCCTCGACGCCCCCGACAAACCCACCCATTAAAACAGCTGTCACTTGCAACAGTGCACGCTGCGTAGCAATCTGCCTATCCTCACGCTGAAACGAATCGGATGAGGCGGTACGGCATGAGGCTTTTCGCAGCGCGAAGCCTGCTCACGCTTGCGGCATTCAGTTGCATCCTCGCCATCGCCGCCCGTGCGCAACAATCGGAACTGCCTGAAGATCCCGAAGACGAAAAGCAGTTTGGACTCTGGCTGGATCAGGGACTCTCCGCCGGCCTCTGGGCCGACAAATCTCTCGAGGTCGAATTCCATGAACGTCTCGACGAAGGCGCCTCGAATCTCTACGAGTATTTTGTCCAGGCCGGCATAGCCTTTCGCCCACTTCCGTGGCTCATGGTCCTGCCCTCGTATCGCTATCAACGATTCCCTCCGTCCGCGACCACCTACGAAAATCGAATCCTCCTCAATCTCACCGTGAGCAGGCCTCGCGGATCGTGGCGGCCCAACCTTCGCACACTCATCGAAGGCCGCTTCCCCGACAATCGTGCCGCTTCGGCGCGCCTGCGTTTCCGCCCAGGTCTCGATTACGTCCTGCCCTCGCCCACTCCTCGTCCCCTGGTGCTTGTCGTGAACAACGAGTTCTTCCTCGTCCCGTGGGATAACCCCTACGCAAACGGCGGGACCTATACACAAAATCGCGCTCAGGTTGGTGTGCGCCTGCCAATCACCTCGGCTCTCACCCTGCGGCCTTACTTCATGGTGCAGTCCGTAAATCATCCTGACGGATGGGAGAGCAACAACATTCTCGGCATCTCGCTCAACTACAAGCTCACGCGCACGCCGAAAACAAAATGAATGATTTCGTTTGTCGCAACTCACACTCTCAAGCGCGACGGAAAAAACGGGTGTTCAACAGAGACGAAGCGTCTCTGACGTCCACCTCCTGAACAGCATGAGCGCCCGCAAACTCGTAGCTCCTGCCACTGACGAGTCCGCGCACTCGAATCGGTGAGCTCTCCATATAACAAAGGCCGACAACCTGCGACGTCGTGCTCGCCGCCTGCGGCTGCGGAGCGTTCGCGACTGGAACAGCTCCCAACGGTTGAGTGCGAACGGCCTGAGAGCGGCTATTGCCGGAAATGACTCTCGGCACGTTCTGTCTCGCGCTCGATAATGGACTCTGCTGGAGGTTCGAACGTTTCTGACCGCAGCACATCGTCGGTATCTCCTTCTCCCGGTTGCGACAGCCGTTGAATGACGACTGGCTCCTGACCCAGCCGTTGAAGCAGGCACGCGCCTCCTGAAAGCGCCAGCCAGCAGACAACCCACTCCACCAGCCTCCGCGAAACAAAAAGCGCCGCAGGAGCCGCGATCCACAGACTGAGGCAGTTGAAACAGTCCATCAGTCGCCCGAAGATGCTCTGCCCAAGCAACGCCCGAAATCGAACGATCACATCAGCCGGTCCGTCCTCATTCGCCAGCAGGTGAGTTACCCGCCAGGTTGCGAGAACGGCCAGGACGAACCTCCACGCCAGCGTCACGTTATCGATTACCCTCCACCTGCATTGCCTCCGTGTCCGCAGATACAGAAGGTCAACAGGTTCGGACCCGGATCGTTGTCAAGCTCTCCGCTTGTGAGGCCCGCCCTCGCCGTGAGCCACACCTGGTACGAGCAGTTTGTGAAGCTGCTCGTGTCCTCGACGATGGTTCCGGCGCCACCCCGGGCACCGACGCTCAGTCCCGGATAAGTCGCCGTTGCGCCACCCGGAGCCGTGGCCGCTGTTCCATTCTCTCCACGAACCACCGTGAAGCTGCTCGCCGCGACCCCCGTCACCATCATGACTTCAGTTCCAACAACCAGGATGAACGGCGCAGCTGGAAAACCGGCCGTACTCGCGACAGGTATGGACTTCACCACCTTGTCGATCGCACCTGTCAGGGTTGTGCTTTGAGCAGGTACGTTCGCGCTCGGCGTGATATTGAGCCCGCCGCTCAAGGCGCAACTCGTGATTTCCAGCGACCATCCGCCCGAGTAAATCATTTCGTGGTCGACGGTGAACTGTGTGGACAGGAATGAATTAATCGGCGTGCAGCAGGTGCTGCCGGGCGTGTCAAATTCGACGAACCACAGATTGTTGACCTCCGGGAAGTTGTTAACGTGGATCTTGCAAAGGGAGTTGGAGTAGTCCACAGTGCTCACCGATTGCCGGGTCGCCTGAAAGATGATCGTCAAGTCCGTACCGACTCTCTGATTTGCGCCCGGCACCGGCGTTCCCGCTGGTGCGCCGCCCGGGGTGCCGAAGCACGGCGCGGCTATTTCGCACGTTGCAGGCGTCACTTTGGCTGAGTCGAACAACAGGAAAATCGAAACGCCGCCGGCCGCAAGCGTCTGGTCAACGTCCACCCAGCCTGTGGTTGGGTCGGGCTGGATGTAGTGCGCCGGCGGGTACCACGGCGACGCGGCTGG
>Ga0157369_10005704_pt1 | contig 14459 bp, 14 predicted proteins | sample C25metaG_FD_113461 | JGI IMG/M metagenome (GOLD analysis project Ga0157369, IMG submission 113461) | Corn rhizosphere microbial communities from Kellogg Biological Station, Michigan, USA - C2-5 metaG | ecosystem: Host-associated > Plants > Roots > Rhizosphere > Soil | place: USA: Michigan...
AGAACCGTCGCGTCGAAATCGTCTACACCGCGCAGTAATCCATGCGCCTTGGCATCAAACTGATGCTGGTCGTTGCGGCAGCCCTCGTGGCTGCCGCACCGGCGCATGCACAACGTCAGAGCCTGGCCGACCGCGTCGGTTCGCTCGAGCAGCAGATGTACAACAACAGTGCCAACCAGGACCTGTTGAACCAGATCAATCAGCTGCGGCAGCAGGTCACCAGCCTGCAGGCCTCGATCGAGCAACTCCAGCACGACAACGCCCAGCTCAAGCAGACCGCCCAGGATCAGTACCTGGATCTGGACAGCCGCCTGAACCGGTTGGAAGGGGGCTCTGCCGCCCCGGCCCTGCCCGCTGTTCCGGCGAACGCACCGAAGGCGCCTGCAGCCCCGGCAAAACCCGCAGCGGCGGCCACTTCCGAGCGGCCGCCTTCCGTCCATGGTGACCCGGGCAGCCTGGCCGTCACCGGTGACGAGCGTACGTCCTACAACGTGGCCTTCGACGCATTGAAGGCGGGCAGGTACGATGATTCGGCGCAGCTGTTCCTGAGCTTCCTGGAGCTGTACCCGAACGGTGTCTACGCCCCCAATGCGCTGTACTGGCTGGGTGAAAGCTATTACGCCACCCGCAATTTCCCGATGGCCGAGTCCCAGTTCCGCGAACTGCTCTCGCGCTATCCCACCCACGACAAGGCCGCAGGTGGCCTGCTCAAGATCGGCCTCTCGCAGTATGGCGAGGGCAAGGTAGACCAGGCCCAGCAGACGCTGGAGACCGTCGTGGCGCAATACCCGGGCTCGGATGCCGCGCGTACCGCGCAGGACCGCCTGCAGTCGATCCGCCTCGGCAATCAGATCCGCTGATCCGCTGAGCGGGCGTACAATGTGTTCCCCGTAGCGCCGAGCCCTTGCTCGGCTGCTTTCGTTTCCGGGTCGGCAAACCCGTCCGGACCCGGTAGCGCCGGGCCATGCCCGGCGGTTTGCATTGCCCGTCGGGCCATGCCCGACCGGCTGCTGTTGTTGTAGAGCCGAGCCATGCTCGGCTGCGTTCGTTACCGGTCACGGTAGCCCACCCGCCACGTGTCCCACCAAGAAGTCCCCGCCATGACCGCTGTTCCCCCGTCCGCCGCCGTTGCCACGCCCAGCGAGATCGTGCAGTCGCCCCTGCCGCGCCTGAAGATCACCGAGATCTTCACCTCGCTGCAGGGCGAAGCCGATACCGCCGGTTGGCCGACCGTGTTCGTGCGCCTGACCGGTTGCCCGCTGCGCTGCCAGTACTGCGACACCGCCTACGCCTTCCACGGCGGCACCTGGTGGGACATCGACGATATCGTGGCCCACGTGCAGGCCCAGGGCGTGCGCCACGTCTGCGTGACCGGCGGCGAGCCGCTGGCGCAGAAGCGCTGCCTGGTGCTGCTGCAGAAGCTGTGCGATGCCGGCCTCGACGTGTCGCTGGAAACCTCCGGTGCGCTGGACGTCAGCGCCGTCGATCCGCGCGTGTCGCGCGTGGTCGACATCAAGACCCCGGGCTCGGCCGAGGTCGCGCGCAACCGCTGGGAAAACCTGCCGCTGCTGACCACGCGTGACCAGATCAAGTTCGTGATCTGCAACCGCGAAGACTACGACTGGGCCAAGGCCATGGTCGCCGAACACCAGCTGGTGCAGCGCACGATGGTGTTCTTCTCACCCAGCAAGGGCGAAATCACTGCCCGCCAGCTGGCCGACTGGATCGTGGAAGACCGGCTGCCGGTGCGCTTCCAGATGCAGTTGCATAAAATCCTGTGGAACGACGAGCCGGGCCGATGAGCCGGCGCAGCGTTTCCTGATGTAGCTCCGGCGCGGGACAGCGTGCTGGCTTTCTCCCCCAACCGGATGATTTACCCATGAAGAAGGCAGTCGTGCTTCTCTCCGGCGGCATGGATTCAGCCGCCGTCATCGCCATGGCCCAGGAACAGGGCTTCGCCGTGCATGCCCTGAGCGTGCGTTACGGCCAGCGCCACACCTCCGAGCTGGATGCCGCCGCACGCGTGGCCAAGGCCCAGGGGGTGATCGTGCACAAGACCGTGGACGTGGACCTGCGCAGCATCGGCGGCTCGGCGCTGACCGACGACATCGACGTGCCCGAGGCGGGCGGCGAGGGCATCCCGGTCACCTACGTGCCGGCGCGCAACACCATCATGCTGTCGCTGGCGTTGGGCTGGGCCGAAGTGCTTGGCGCCAACGACATCTTCTGTGGCGTCAACGCCGTGGACTACTCCGGCTACCCGGATTGCCGCCCAGAATTCATCGCCGCCTTCCAGGCGCTGGCCAACCTGGCGACCAAGTCGGGCGTGGAAGGCGCGGGCATCACCGTGCATGCGCCGCTGCAGTTCCTCAGCAAGGGCCAGATCGTCAGCGAAGGCGTGCGACTGGGCGTGGACTTCGGCCTGACGGTGTCCTGCTACAACGCCGATGCCAGCGGCGCGGCCTGCGGGCATTGCGATGCCTGCCGCCTGCGCGCGCAGGGCTTCGCCGATGCCGGCGTGCCCGACCCGACGCTGTACGCCTGACCGACTCTGGTAGTGCCGGCCGCTGGCCGCCGGCCGGTGGGTGCGAACCGTTGGTTCGCACTCACTATCCCGGCGCTACCGCTGCCGGGCTACCCCGGTGGGTGCGAACCGTTGGTTCGCACCGCCTGACCCGCCGGGCGCGGCCCGGCGCTACCAATGTTGGGATTCCGGTAGTGCCGGCCGCTGACCGGCAGCCTCATTGGTGCGCGGAGGCTGCAGCCAACCCGATGCTTCAATGAAGCCGCGCACCGCAACCGGATCGCTGTAATCCAGCTCGATCATCCGTGCGATTGCCGCCTGCTCATCCGGCTGCTGCCGCATGTACTCCTGCGCGATGCGGTAACCCGCGTAGTACCCCACATCACTCACCCCGAACGCATTACGGGCGCTGTTGTACAGCCAGTTGTCCAGCGCATCGCCATCCATCTCCGCTCTGAAGCGAGCGCGGATCTCCGATTCGTGCAACGGGCCATAGGTGTACAGCGGCAGTGCCGGGCGGCGACCGCTGATCCGCTCGGCGATGTACTCGGCCACGCCCTCGCTGACCGCATATTGCGCGAGCGATCCGGTGGTCTCGCGCTGCTGGGTGTGCACGTACTCATGCAGGTTGTTCTGCGCGTTGTTCGCGCACGGCGCGCCGTCATAGAAAATCCGCAGGCGACTGCGCAACGGCTCCGGCAGTTCGCTGACATCCACGCTTGCATCGCCGAGTGCCATCTCCGCGCCGATCAGCACCTGGTTGCCCAGCGTGGTGCCGCCTGTGCGCAGCACGCCCACCGCATAGGTGATGCTGGCCGGGCGCAGGGCGGGGTAGAGCTTACGGAACACAGCCAGATCCCGCTCCAGCGTAGCGCTGGCCTGCCGGGCGTTGGCGGTCAGCGGCCGCACCGAGGCCCAGAAGCGCGGCCAGGCGAGCATTGCTTGTGCGTATTCGACGGCGGTGTAGTTGCGCACCTTCATCAGCGCATGCAGGCCAGGGCTGCCGGGCTCGATATAGCGCTGCTGCACAAGGGCCACCCGCTGCGCGGCATCGGGCTCGGCGAGCACCGCATCGTAAGTAGCCCAGAAGCGGCCGATGTCGTCGGTCCGCACCTGTGCAGGCGATGCCGCAGCGGCGGCAAACGGCAGCAGCAGGGCGAGCATCAGCGGCAGTGGCAGGCGCATCCATCGCTCCGGGGCAGGGTCGCAGGTGAGATGCGGCGCGTGGCGGAAAGGTTTAGAGGCCCGCAGCCGGGGCAGTGGCGGCCGCTGGTCGGCAACCTGGTAGATCCCCGGCTTCACCCCGCCCGGAAAAGTACGGTAGAATGCCCACCCCGCCGAAAGGCCGGGGCGTTTGCATGGGCCGTTAGCTCAGTCGGTAGAGCAGAAGACTTTTAATCTTTTGGTCGAAGGTTCGAATCCTTCACGGCCCACCAATTGCATCAACGACTTAGGCGCCCTTGCGGCGCCTTTTTCATATTTCCGGAAAAATTAAGTGGTTCCACGCTCGAGCACGTGCAGCTTATGAGGCGGTTGAACCACCGGCAGTTCGTGGTCGTATCGCTGTCGCATCTCTTCGGTGACGTGACCACATGCGGTCTTGCGGCGCCTTCGGTGACGCCCCGATGTTGTAGCCCACACAAGGCCAAACGCTTGGCGTCGGATGTGACCGACGCGGATACCTCGGTGATGACGCGCTGGAGCATCCCCCCAGTGGGTGAAGCTACCTGCCTGCGCCGCTGCTTGCCTATATCTTCATTTCCCGTCTGAAGAATCAAAATTCTGCCGACATTGGCGGAATTCCTCCGCATGAGCCACTACCCATGTCCACATGGGAATCATCAGTACAAGAAGGTCCTTGCCCAGCGCTGTGATGCTGTACTCCACATGTGGCGGTACTTCGTGGAAATCCTGCCGGCTGATCAACCCGTCACGTTCCAATTGCCGGAGGGTGCGCGTAAGCATGCGTTGGGTGATTCCCTTCATCCGTCGCGCGACCTCGGCATGACGCAGCGTTCCATACACGCCAAGCGCATGGATGATACCCAGGGACCAGCGGCTACCGGCGTGCGCTAAAACCTCCCGGCGCAGTCCATCTTCGTCCTCGCTCATCCCGTCGCATATGGCTTGAGAGTGCCTTAGGAGTTCTTCCGGACTCATGAACGGTGCGGTCGGTATCATCGATGTGCCTTCTTACGTGTGGGCCATTAGGCGAGCAGAATCGCCGCCATCGTACACACACAAGGCGATTTCCATGTCATCTCATATCAGCACTTCCCCCTCTCGGTCGATCCTGGTGCTCGGCGCAGGCGAGCTTGGAATGCCTGTCATCCGGAACCTTGCACGTTTGGCCGTAAGTCATCCAGGCACACGGATCAGTGTGATGCTACGGGCGACGTCGATCGACTCAGAACTGCCGGAGAAGCAGCGGGTGGTCGATGAAATCCGCGCCTTGGGGGTGAATATCGTTGCTGGCGATCTGGTAACTGAATCAGTAGAAGCGTTGGCGGCTACCTTCGCGCAGTTCGACACAGTGATTGGATGCACCGGCTATGCCGCAGGCCGCGATACGCCAATGAAGGTTGCGCGTGCGGCGGTGAAGTCTGGTATTCCCCGCTACTTCCCTTGGCAGTTCGGTGTCGATTTCGATGCCATTGGGCGCGGTGGCCCCCAGGATCTGTTCGACGCCCAGTTGGACGTGCGCGAGTATCTGCGTTCGCAGACTGCGATGGATTGGGTGATCATCTCCACTGGGATGTTCACCAGCTACCTCTTCGAGCCCGACTTCGGCGTGGTCGACCTGATTGGGCATAAAGTGAACGCCCTGGGCTCGGCGAGCAACGCTGTCACCTTGACCACGCCGGATGATATCGGTGCAATGACAGCGCGCATCGTGTTCCACACACCTGCGATCCGCAACGAGATCGTGTATCTGGCAGGTGACACCATCCGCTACGGCGACCTTCCGAATATTCTGCAGAAGGCGTTCGGCGAACCTTTCGAGCTGACGATCTGGGGTGTACCCCAGCTCATGCAGGAACTGGCTAACGACCCGGGCAACATGATAAAGAAGTATCGCGCGGCCTTTGCCCAAGGGAAGGGCGTTGCGTGGGATGTGGAGCGAACCTTCAATGCGAAGATCGGGGCCGAGTTGCAGGGCGTGCAGGCGTGGCTGGATTCCAACGTGCAGCGCTCCTGATTTGCCGCTGGATTGTGAGGAGGCGCCTACTGGGCGCCTTTTTCATTGCCGTTCCCGACCGCACGCTCACGATGGTTGTACGTCGCGGCACACCAGTTCGCCAACGGCTCGGCAACCGGCGTCAAACGGTGGAGTCTTGGTCGTGGATCCCGTGCATATCGCTTGAGACGCCGGAAGAATTGTCGAGTGAGCTTAGGACCTGCAATGGTTCCACGCTCGATGGGCGGAAAAATAGAGCGGCGCAACCGGTTGTTTTCAAAGGAAGCGCCAGCTTTCTTTTAATCTTTTGGTCGATGGTTCGAATCCATCACGGCCCACCAATTGCGGCATAAGGGTTTCGGAGCGATCCGGAGCCCTTTTTGTTTTTCCGCAATCGCCGATCTTTTCCGCAAAATCACTTCGTCGGGGTTACGCGGTCGCCCTTGCGCTTTCGCGTGTAGGTCTCGGTCATCACCACGGACGAGTGGCCCAACTGTCGCTGCGCCTGGCGAATGTCTGCCGCCGCGTCTGCCTTGTCGGTGCCTGCCTTGGCGCGCAGATCCCGGAACTGGAACTCCGCCTTGGCAACCCCTGCACGTGCGCGCGCTGCATCGAATCGGCTTCGTAGTTGGCCCTTGCTCAGCGGCTGGCCGTACTCATCCAGCAGCAGCGCCGTGTGCACGATCACCGCACCTTTCTGCTTGCCGCGGCGCTTGAATGTCCTGGCGCCGAAGCGCACCAGCAGCTCGGCCAGCTCACCCTCGATGGCAATACGCAGCTTGTGCTTCGTCTTGCTCTGGCTGATATGCAGGAAACCATCACGCACGTCGCGCCGATCCATGCTGAGAGCATCGGACGGCCGCTGGCCAGTCAGATATGCCAGATCCGGGCGTCACGCAGCGGCTGATCGGCTGCATCCCACACTGCCAGGTATACGTCGTCTTCGACATACACATCGCGGCCCGCTTCTCCGTAACCACGCACACCCTTGCAAGGGTTCTCCGCGTCGGTGAAGCCCCATTCCCTACACTTGTTCCATAGGTGGCTCAGTAGCGCCTTCTCGCGATTGGCGCTGACCATGGCCACGGTCCCATTCTTGGTGCGCCAGTCCAGGTACTGTCGAACGTGAAGTGGGCGAATCTTTGCCAGTGGTGCAGGCGGGTTGCAGAAGAATTCTTCCAACTTCGCCAGTTCAGCTAGATTTACCTTCGCGGTCGACGCGCGTTTTTTGGGGATCACCAGCTGCTTGTAGCGTTTGGCAGCATCTCTGAAAGTTACAACCTCAGGCACCGATGCCTCGGTTGCCATCAGTTCCGCCCACTTGCGCACGGCCTCTGGATAGCTCTTTCCCAGCGGGAGTCTCGCGCCGCGGCTTACCGCCATGGTCGAAGAAGTAGTAGGTGATTTTTCCCCGCACCCGCTTACGCATGTGCGGGATTGCACCGGGATCCTTTGAACGTCGTCCCATTACGCTGCGGACCTCAACGCGTTGCTTGACCAACCGCCGTCACCCTCGGGAGGGCACTTCGCGGATCCATCCACGGCGGACCACATCACCACGGGCCAGCCAGCGGCGTTGATGGTGTGCGGGATGCCGTTGCGCGCCAAGTTCTGAATCTGCCTGCGTTTGGTGTGCGCTCCGGTCAGGTCAGCCACGTCGCCGTGAGCGCCTGGGCACATGATTTTGTCAGCCGCCGACACAGCGCACCTCACGGGGCGTTGCGAGCAGCGGCAGCTGCAGCACGTTGTCGGGCAAGGCCTGGACCGTCTTGCGCGCGCTGCGCACGGGCTGGTTCAGCTGACCGCCTACACCGGCGCCACCACGGTGTTTGGCACAGTGTGGGTGTATGACTCGGTGGTGACGGGGACGCCCGGAAAGACTGGCATTGAGGTCTACCGTGAGCACACCGGAGAGCTGGCGTTTGCCTCCTGGGCGAAGCCGCTGCGCATCGTGGGCGTGGCCACGTCACCGTTTGATGCGGCAGGGGGCGCCTATGTGCAGGTTCCGACCGGGCGGCGCTACGGGGTGATCTCGTCGCGTTCGTGCCAGAGAATCGAGCGAAGTGTCGGCTTCCGGCTGGCGGGGCCGCAAGGGAACGGAACAGGCTCCGGAAGCGCGAGGCGGTTCTACTACGCCGGAGCTGCGGCCCTCATCCCCCAAGCCGACAACGTGACGCAGTTCAGCGCGTCCGGGCACTTCGTCCTCATCGATGTGACCGGTCACTGAGGCTCGGCCTCACGCTGGCTAAACACGGGCTGCGGCCAGATTGCCGCCATGTGCTATTCCGCCCAGATCGAAGCCGCCTACCAGAAGCTGGTCCGCATGACCGGCACCACTGTGTCGCTGCAGGTACTCGCAATCGCACTCCCGCGTCGACGAGGATCTGTGGAGCGGGCCTAGGTCTGCATCGGATCACAGATTTCTGTAAAAAGTAGCTGCTAGGATTGCGTGGCTCCAATGTGAGGCCAATGTGCTTCAAAGGTCCAGTGATATCGTCAATTGCCAAGTCTGTGTGAGGTTCTCGCTGCGTCTCAGCGTGGCTACGCATCCGAAGTGATCGGATAGTGAATTTCTAAAGGATGTGATAGGACAAGGAGGTGTTCTTTGAAATGGTGGAAAGTACTGATTACGCTGGCCGGATTCGGAGCCTGCTCCGCAGGTGGCGCAGTAGAGCTGGGGCCCAAGTTGCCACGAGTGGATCCAAGCAAGCACCAACTTGAGATTAGTGATTATTCGCGAACGACCGGGGCGCCAAGGGATGTGGCAGTGGTTGAGATGAGTCGCCAGATTCTCGCGCAAGAAGGGATTGAAGCGTTGCGTGAGGAGTTTAAACATCGTCTTGCGGCGCTTTACTGGGAGGACTATCCAAACCAAGCAATCCATGTGCGCCTGACGGGAGCAGCTGCGGTCGCGCCGCGAGAGATTCACACGGACGCGGGGCCAGTTCCAGTTGTGTTCGAGCTCGGTGCGGTTATGACACTGGCTGAGCAGAAAGATAAGCTCCGCGCATCGTGGCCGTCTTTGAAGAAAATGCTGCCAGGCCTTATCGGGGCTAGCGTAAATGAGCGTTTTGGATTCGTGGGAATCGACGTTAGATCAGAAGGTGGCGATGCACGGCCCTATGCTGATGAAAAGGCGAGCGTTGAAAGGCTTCTTGGGATGCCGGTCAAATTCACGGCTGTTCCGGAGGAGCCGCGCGAGGTTCCGCCTGCTATTTTGGAAAGTGGTTCGAAATCCACAATCAGCCCTGGAGCGGTGATACCAGGTGTCTTACCTGGTGGCTGGATGTTAAATTCAGGGTCTCAGCATTGCACGGGCGGCTTTACTGTCCGCGATCCAGTATCTGGCAAAGGGGGGGTATTGACCGCAGGGCACTGCCCTAATTCGGCGGTCTATATGAATTATCCCGTCCCTCCCAACCCGCTTCCGACTGTGGCACTTCCCACCACGATGGAGGCAGAGTATTGGGGCGGAACAACGGATTTTCAGTGGCACAGCTTTGCTGAAGGAGTGACCGTCAACAACGTGTATTGCACTAGCTTCACTAGCTGTGGTGGTGTGATCATCTTGAAAGTGTCGGCTCCCACTATCGGAACCCGCATGTGCCACATGGGAGCGACCACGGGAGCGTCGTGCGGCACACTGGCCTCGACGGAATACATCTACGACGACGTAGCCCATCCCTGCGAGAACCAAGATCCCCTAACTTGTCCCACGGGGACTTGGCTGAGGGTTGAAGGTAGTTCCTTGGCCTGCGCGGGTGGGGATAGTGGTGGCCCTGTGTTTGCCAATTCAGTCGCCTATGGGTTGGCGAAAGCCGCGATATCGGCGGGAACGGCGCCTGGCCAGTGCCCTGCGCTTATAGTTATGCCTATAAATAGGGTTACCAATAAAGGGCTCATTCTGCTCTAGGGCTGGAAGATGAGCTCGAGGCCCGGGGGCTGGGTTCGGAGTTAAACCCGTTGAGTACGTCATCCGGCGCGGGGGAACACTGTGCAGGGACTGTCGCTTCACGGTGCCGCGCTTTTTCCCGATAGTAGAGTCACGGACCCGGCTATAAGCCTGAGCCCAGGGAGTATGGGGGCGCGTGCATCTCGCCCTGTCGCCGCCTGAGCAGTGCCGCGCCGGCACTAGGGCCGAACGATTCAGGGGGTCAGTGCCGGGTTCGCAGGATCCGCGAACCCGGGCCGTATCCTTCCGGCCATGCGTTCCTCCCACGGCTTCCGCACCGCCCCGATCCCCGCTGGCTGGGTCCAGACGGGTGAGCGCTGGGCGCTCTGGTACAACGGCTGGGAGACGGCAAGCATCACCCCGGATGGCGGTCCTGGCGTGCGCTTGTGGATGGAAGGCCAGAAATTCTGGCACGTGAAGGAAGCACGCGCGGCCAACGTCCGGTACGGACGAACACCTCGCAAGGAGAAAGTGATATGCAACGAACTTTGGTTTTCCTGGCGCTGTTGAGCGGCGCCGCCGTCTCGCTCCCGGCTGCCGTCTCGGCCGCGCCGGCTAACGAACTTGCGCAAGCGCAGTCGCACCAGCAAAAACGCATACAAGCCCTGTCCCGGCGCGATCGCCAAGGCGCGTACGAGGCCTTGGTCGCGACGGGCGACGCGCGACCGCCGGCGCCATTGCGCGACGCCACCGGCCACGTCATCGGCTTGAGCGTCGAGCAGCGGCAGGCCGCGACGCGCGAGGCCGCGATCGATCTGGCGGCGCTGGGCTTCACGGCCGCCGATGTATCGGCCTATCGCAAACGCGATGTGGACCTGTTCGAACTCGTGCGCAAATTTTTCTCGGGCACGGCCTCGCCCGGCGAGCAAATGGCGATGGCCGACACGGTCGTGATCGCCACCGCCGGGCCGGCCGTGCAAGGGCGAACCCGTTTGGACGGTTTCCTGTCGGCGATTCCGCTGACCGTCGTTGACTCGTTGAAGGGTTCGCGCGCGCCGGGAGACACGGTGTACCTCGCGCGCAAATCCGGGCTCATGCCGGACGGCCTGCTGATGGAGGTGTCGTCCGAAGTCGCTCTCGTTCCCGGCAAGCGTTACCTGCTCGCGCTGTCGAAGAATCTGTACGAGCAGTGGACGGCCGAGGCGCGCATGCAACCGGAGGCGGCGTTCAGCGCGCTGCCGTTTCTGATCTATGAAGTGTCCGACGGCGGCGCCCTGCTCGCCGGCCCGCAACCGGCGCGTTCGGGCGCGAACCCGAAGGACATCAAGACGGCCGAGCGGCAGCTCCGCACGTTCTCCCTGCACCAGCACTGAGGCAGGAGGCCTTCATGAACATCGAATTTTTGCGCGCCGCTCTGGCGAGCGGGCTGTTCGCGTGCGGGGGTTTCGCCCACGCCGCGCCGGCCGCGGTTAATCAGCAATGGGAGGTGGCGTCCGTCCGGGTCGGATTCCACAGTTCCGTGTCGAGCTGTATTTTTTCGGCCATCGGCGCGACCAATGCCTGGAACGCCGTGGGCGCCGACCTGTACCTGCCCACCGACAGTCTGGCGACCCATCCGCGGGTCAGCGAACAGACTCAGGCCTTCAACTACGCGAACATCACCGTCGAAGACGCCGACAACGTCACCCCCGGCGCAGGAATGGAAACACGGAGAACGGTCAATCCGAACACGGGGACCATTCTCAACGCCGACATCTACGTCGACCGCAAGCGCATGGATCAGACGCCCGGCGTCACCCAGCTCATCTGCACGACGGCGCCCACCATTCCAGTGGATCGGTTCGACGGAGAGTCCGCGCTCCTGCACGAATTCGGGCATGCAGTGGGATTCGACCACGGCGACGATTCCAACTGCCCGATGTACCCGACCATGCCGGCGGGCCAGGTGAAACGCGTGCTGTGCGAGGCCGAGATGGAGGAGTACCTGTGGGCCTACGGGCTGCCCTTCAAAATCCTGAGCCTCGCCAACGTCAGCGGGCCGCAAGGGGTGAACATCCCCGCCTCGGTTCACTATCAAGGCAATCCCGCCTTTCCGGTGAAGCGGCAGACGAAGATCGTCCAGTGCGCGTCCGGGTGGACCTGCAGCGATTACAACGGCACCTACACCAGCGCGACGCCCTCGCCGCTGACCTTCAATTTCCGCTGCACGAACACCTCGCCGCAGCCGACCGCGACGTTCCGCTGGCGGACCACGTTGACCGATGCCAATGGCGTCGTCACCAACGCCGTCGAGCACACCAGTACGTGCACGCGGCCGGCGGGTGCGGTTGCTAACGCGAGCCGGGCCGGGGACGGCAACAGCGCGAACCGAATCGTCATCACACCGTGAGCCGTCGGACGGGAGCGCGTGGAGCGCGCTCCCGTCCGACGACGACCGACGCGTCGCGCCGCGGATTCGTGAAAAGTCAAGCAAGTGGGCGTCGTTGGAAGCCCTCCTTCCTAGTTTAGGTAAGGATTGACGCGCCGGAGTAGGGGGATTCCTACGGACTCTCCTGCTTGCTCCGATTTGCGATCTCCATCTAGAAATAGCGTTAGCAGTGGCTTGTTGGCTCCATAGTCACTGAGACTGCAGCGCCTGGAATGGCCAGCTCGGATTGGCACAAGGATCTCGTGTGGCATGCTGTCGCTGCAGCAGATTCGATCAGGCCCACGCCGCAGTCAAGATGTGTGCAGTCAGGTACCAGGCCGGCCCGCATGCGGTCAGGATCACTGCGTATCGGGATGCGGCGCGCGCGGACGGGCTGGCCAAGTCGCGTCTGCCACCGCCGTTCGGATGGGATTGCTGGCCGCCGACAGCTGCAGCAGCTCCCTATCGATCGACAGGAGTGTTGGCGGGGAAGGACGGGCAGCTCGCCGGAAAAATGGTATCCGCAGGCGCGCTCCAACGCGGGTTCCACGGGGTTGCATCGGAAAAAATGCGACGCATATGTCATTGATTTTCAGGCGTGAATGTGGAGCCTTTTAATCTTTTGGTCGATGGTTCGAATCCATCACGGCCCACCATTGCAGGCAATGACCTCGGTCATCCAGAAAGGCACCGCCAAGCGGTGCCTTTTTTGTTGCAGAACCTGAGGTCCTACCTGGACTTCGCGCCCTGGGAACGGGCCGCCTCGCGGTCTGCCGCTGCCTGTGCGGCAACCGCAGCCGCGTTGGCCGCACGCTCCACTGCGGCGCGCTCTGCGTCGAACCGGGCCTGCCGCTGGGCGCTGTAATTGCGCTCCAGTTCCAGCGAGGCAGTGAAGCTGTCGGGGTACTTCGCGGCGCACGCCTGCTGCACCAATTGCACGGCGCGGTCGGACAGCCCGGGTTGGATGTTGCCGAGCAGGCAGTCGGCGTACGGTACGGGCGCGGCCGGGCTTGCGGCCAGCGCGGCAATGATCATGGCATTCAACATGCGAACCTCCTTGTGTCAGTGTCGATGGAACCCGGGACGGGCCCGGCCCGAGTATGGGCTGGATTACGGCGCAGGGTTCCTACTCAGGCCGGATATCCCGGCATACCAGTTCCGCCAGCCCGCGGAAGGCGAAGAACAGCCCTTCGACCACGCCGTCATCCAGATGCCGGTCCGGCGTTGCCATTGATCGGCAGCGATCGGCGGCGTGCAGCATCTCTGCCACGGTCAGCATGCCGACGGCCGCGCGCTCCACGCGTGACAGTGCCACCCTGCGCCCTGCGGGAAGGCTGGTATCAGGCCAGGGCTGGCCGTCTGCACCTTCGCCCGCGCGGATGCGCTCGAGGCAGCCCAGGAACGTGCTCAGTTCGGGCGCAGGGTTGTCATCGTCGTCGTTGACGCTGGCGGCATATGAGGCATAGGGCGGACCTTCGGTCATCTCGGCTTCCTCGGCTCTGGGGTGGGAATGCCACCGCGTGAGGCGGGTGGCGGACGGTGCATGGCTGCAAGCCGGAATGACATCAAGCAATTGACCGGCGGGCCCGAAGACCCCCACGCACCGCCCGCCATAGAGGCCGACGGATCACCCGCCGGCACCGATTCAGGACGGTGCCGACGGGCGAGCGCAAACAACGTGCTTGATAGTCGTTACGGGCTTGCAGGCCCGGTGCCACCCGTTGTCGGTGGCGCAGCATGGTGTTTACGCCTGCGCTTGGATTTCAATCAGAAATTTCCGGAAGGAAATGCGGAATCCAGACGCGCGACGATGGTGGCGCAGGCCTGTCCTGCGCAGCAAGCGTCAGTACACGACGTATTCGTTTCCGCGTCTGGTTGATCGCGCTGGAAGATGCCGCAAACCGCACATTGCGATGCATCTGCCGTGAACCTGCGCGTGTAAAGCTGGCTTCACTTTCGCTATCAATGTCCTCTGTGCGTTCAAGTTGTATCCACCGCATTTCGGTGCAGGTGCGACGATAGTGGCGTCCTTGGCGGTTCAAACACGACACATGGCGGTGCACGCGCGGTATGGGGGCCGAACCGGGCGCGAGTCACGGCAAGTCATCCACGCATGGCGTGGATCTACGCATGGCGTGGATCTACGCATCTGGCAGGCGCCACTGCGCGCGTCCGGGCGCTATGCTCGGCATCTTTCGCTGGATGGGGCGCCCAATGCGCTTGATCGTGCTGTCGCTGTTGTTGTCCTGTGTCTCCGCCGCGCCGCTGATGGCCGCCGAACCGGCGCCTCAGCCGGCGGTCGCTTCGCCGTTGGTCATCGGTGAGACCTTCACCTTCCAATCCAAGGCGCTGGGCGAAACCCGCCGCATCAACGTTTACCGCCCGCAGCCGTGGGGCCTGGACCCGAAGACGCCACTGCCGGTGCTGTACATGCCCGACGGCGGCATCGGCGAGGACT
>Ga0157369_10005707_pt1 | contig 14457 bp, 10 predicted proteins | sample C25metaG_FD_113461 | JGI IMG/M metagenome (GOLD analysis project Ga0157369, IMG submission 113461) | Corn rhizosphere microbial communities from Kellogg Biological Station, Michigan, USA - C2-5 metaG | ecosystem: Host-associated > Plants > Roots > Rhizosphere > Soil | place: USA: Michigan...
CGCTCCACGCTCAACAGTTTTCTCGGCGTGCCATCCGGTTTCGATGCGTCAAACTCAATTCGACCTTCGTACCCCGTGGTTTTTGCGATCGTTTCAGCCAGCTCGCGGATGGTGCAGTCAACGCCGGTACCGACGTTGATATGCGATAACATCTCTTCCGTATTCGCCTGCCATACGCTGCGATCCAGCTCCATGACGTGAATACTGGCAGCGGCCATATCATCAACATGCAGAAATTCACGCATCACCTTGCCACTTCCCCACACCACGACCTCAGGTGCGTTGTCCATTTTTGCCTGATGAAAACGCTTCATCAAACCAGGGATGACGTGTGAATTTTCAGAGTGAAAGTTATCATTCGGCCCGTACAGGTTGGTCGGCATTACAGAGCGATAATCACGACCATACTGTCTGTTATACGACTCGCAAAGCTTAATGCCTGCAATTTTTGCAATTGCATAGGGTTCATTCGTGGCTTCTAATGTTCCACGCAATAACTCATCTTCCTTAATGGGCTGAGAAGCCATTTTTGGGTAGATGCATGACGATCCGAGGAATAACAGTTTCTGAACGCCATGACTGTGGGCAGCATGGATGATATTCGCTTCGATCATCAGGTTTTGATAGATAAACTCGGCCGGATAGGTGTTATTCGCAATAATCCCACCCACTTTCGCGGCGGCGAGGTAAATCTGATCGGGCTTCTCTTGTTCAATAAACTGATTGACCGCCTGCGGATCGAGCAAGTCCAGTTGGCTTCTATCTCTTAAAAGCAGCTCCACATCGCTTCTTTGGGCCAGTTGTCGAACGATGGCCGATCCCACCATTCCTTTATGCCCTGCGACAAAAACACGAGTTTTATTCATGGCATTCATTCCTGCGAAAGACTAACAGCGTAGCCATTGCTCTTGAGCAGAGCGTGTCGTTTCGCAGCGTCGTAATCGCTTAATACCATCTCAGAAACCAGCTCTTGCAGCGACGTCTCGGCTTTCCAGCCCAATTTTTCACACGCTTTAGTCGCATCGCCCAGCAGTGTTTCAACTTCTGCAGGACGGAAGTAACGCGGGTCAACAGAGACAATCACATCACCCACCTGCACACCGGTAACTTTATCCCCGGTAATCTCTTCAACGATAGCGATCTCGTCAACACCGGTTCCTTCGAAACGAAGCTTGATGCCCAGTTCGAGCGCAGCCAGGCGTACAAACTCGCGTACGGAATATTGAATCCCGGTAGCAATCACGTAGTCGTCAGGTTGCTCCTGCTGCAGCATCAGCCACTGCATTTTCACGTAATCTTTTGCATGGCCCCAGTCACGAAGAGAGTCCATATTTCCCAGATAGAGGCACTTTTCCAGCCCTAATGAGATATTTGCCAACGCCCGGGTAATTTTACGTGTTACGAAGGTTTCACCACGGCGCGGGGATTCGTGGTTGAACAAAATGCCGTTACACGCATAGATCCCGTATGACTCACGATAGTTTACGGTGATCCAGTAAGCATACAGTTTCGCAACCGCATACGGTGAGCGCGGATAAAACGGCGTTGTTTCTTTTTGCGGAATCTCCTGAACCAGACCATACAGTTCTGAAGTTGAAGCCTGGTAGAATCGTGTTTTTTTCTCTAGTTTTAAAAAACGAATCGCTTCTAATATACGCAGTGTACCGATAGCATCTACGTCAGCAGTATATTCCGGCGATTCGAAAGAGACGGCAACATGGCTCATTGCGCCTAAGTTATAAATCTCATCGGGTTGAACTTCAGAAATAATACGCGTGAGGTTTGAGGTATCGGTTAAATCGCCGTAATGCAAATGGAAATTAGCGTTAGTGGTGTGAGGCTCTTGATAAATGTGATCGACGCGTTCAGTATTAAAAGATGATGACCGACGCTTGATACCATGGACAATATACCCTTTCTCAAGCAACAGTTCGGCCAGATAGGAGCCATCTTGCCCAGTAATACCAGTAATGAGTGCGACTTTATTCATGATTTACCTTATTTCAAATCGTATTGCTGACTATAATCAGAATTTCAATATAAGCTGTGCATAAGACCTATTTTATAAATATCAAATGCGATATTACTCACAGCCCAAAGACGTATAAACGCGCTACGTTCTTATTCGTTTATAATTTTCTGTAAATACTTTCCGTAGTTATTTTTGAGTAGCGGTTCGGATAGCTTCTGTAATTGCTCTCTACTGATAAACCCTTTGCGGTAAGCAATCTCTTCCGGACAGGAAACTTTAAGCCCCTGGCGCTCTTCAATCGTCGCAATAAAGTTACTCGCCTCTATCAAGCTTTGGTGAGTACCGGTATCCAGCCAGGCGTAGCCACGCCCCATAATTGCAACGGACAGACGGCCCTGATCCATATAAAGACGGTTGATATCCGTAATTTCCAGTTCACCGCGCTCAGAAGGTTTGAGGCTTTTTGCCATCTCTACGACGCTGTTGTCGTAAAAGTAGAGGCCTGTGACAGCATAATTGCTTTTCGGTTTTAATGGCTTCTCTTCGAGACTGATAGCCGTGCCGGTTTTATCAAATTCCACTACGCCATAGCGCTCAGCATCGGTCACATGGTAGGCAAAGACGGTAGCCCCACCCTCCTGCTCGACGGCGTCTTCCATCAGTTTAGGCAAATCGTGGCCATAGAAAATATTATCGCCGAGGATCAGCGCACAATCGTCATCCCCGATAAACTCCTCTCCAATAATGAAGGCCTGCGCAAGTCCATCCGGGCTTGGCTGTACTTTATAGTGCAGATTAAGCCCCCACTGGCTGCCGTCACCAAGGAGTTGTTCAAAACGCGGCGTATCTTGCGGCGTACTGATGATCAAAATATCGCGAATACCGGCCAGCATCAGTGTCGATAACGGATAGTAGATCATCGGCTTATCGAATATAGGCAGCAACTGCTTACTCACGGCCATGGTTACCGGATAGAGACGCGTACCAGAGCCGCCAGCAAGGATTATTCCTTTACGTGTTTTCATTGCATTTTCTCACGCTAAAAACGCCTCCCCAGAGGCATTTCAAATTAGTTAAACCGGGCCCGCCGCAAACAACTCCGCCAGCATGCGTTTTACGCCTGTCTCCCAGTGTGGAAGCACCAGTTCAAATTCACGGGTAAATTTTTCAGTGTTAAGTCGTGAATTATAAGGACGTTTTGCCGGAGTCGGATACGCTTCTGTCCCGATTGCATTTACATTTTTCACCGCAAGCGAAATGCCAGCAGCGCGCGCCTCGGCAAACACCAGTTGGGCAAACGCATGCCAGCTGGTCGTGCCGGAGGCAACAAGATGGTAGAGCCCAGCGACGTCTGGTTTAACCAACGCAGTACGAATTGCATGGGCCGTACAGTCTGCCAGCAGCTCTGCCCCGGTCGGCGCGCCAAACTGGTCGCCAATAATGGAGAGCGTTTCGCGCTCTTTCGCCAGCTTGAGCATCGTTTTGGCGAAGTTATTCCCCTTCGCCGCAAAGACCCAGCTGGTACGGAAAATCAGATGCTTCGGGCAGTGTTGCTGAACAGCTTTCTCACCAGCCAGCTTGGTTTCGCCATAGACATTGAGCGGAGAAGGCTCATCGGTTTCGCGCCACGGCGTTTCGCCGCTACCCGGAAACACATAGTCTGTTGAATAATGTACCAGCCAGGCATCGATCGCAGCCGCTTCGCGCGCAATCGCTTCAACGCTGGTTGCATTCAGCAGCTCGGCAAAATCACGCTCCGATTCCGCTTTATCAACCGCAGTGTGCGCAGCCGCATTGACAATGACGTCGGGGCGAACGCGGCGAACCGTTTCTGCCACGCCTTCTGGGTTACTGAAATCGCCACAGTAGTCAGTAGAGTTGAAATCAACGGCAACAATACTCCCCAACGGCGCTAATGCGCGCTGAAGTTCCCAGCCAACTTGTCCGTTTTTGCCAAACAGCAGAATATTCATTGGCTGCGTTCCCCATAGTTTTGCTCGATCCAGGATTGGTAAGCACCGCTCTTCACATTTTCAACCCACGCGGTATTGGCTAAATACCACTCAACCGTTTTACGAATACCGCTTTCAAAGGTTTCCTGCGGCTTCCAGCCTAGTTCGCGGCTGATTTTATCTGCGTCAATCGCGTAACGGCGATCGTGGCCCGGACGGTCAGTTACATAGGTAATCTGATCGCGGTAGGAACTGGCTTTCGGCACAATTTCGTCAAGCAGATCGCAGATGGTGTGTACCACATCAAGGTTCTGTTTTTCGTTATGGCCACCGATGTTATAGGTTTCACCCGCAACACCCTCAGTCACTACCGTATAGAGCGCACGGGCATGATCCTCCACATAAAGCCAGTCACGGATCTGGTCGCCTTTGCCATAAATTGGCAGCGGCTTACCTTCAAGGGCGTTGAGGATCACCAGCGGAATCAGTTTTTCAGGGAAGTGGAATGGACCGTAATTGTTAGAGCAGTTCGTCACAATGGTAGGGAAGCCATAGGTCCTGCGCCATGCGCGCACGAGATGATCGCTAGAGGCTTTGGAAGCAGAGTAAGGGCTACTCGGTGCATAGGCGGTGGTTTCGGTGAAAAGTGGCAGCTTTTCGTCAGCGGCAACTTCATCCGGATGAGGCAGATCGCCATAAACCTCGTCAGTCGAGATGTGGTGGAAGCGAAACGCGGCTTTACGTACCTCATCCAGTTGCGCCCAATATTGACGGGCTGCTTCGAGCAGAACGTAAGTACCCATAATATTGGTTTCGATAAAGGCGGCCGGGCCGGTAATGGAACGGTCTACATGGCTCTCTGCGGCCAGGTGCATCACTGCATCAGGTTGATGTTCAGCGAAAATACGCGCCATCGCTGCGCCATCACAGATGTCTGCATGCTCAAACGCATAACGGGCGCTCTTATCAACTTCTGCTAATGATTGCAGATTTCCGGCATAGGTTAATTTATCAACATTAACCACATGATCCTGAGTGTTATTAACAATATGACGCACAACTGCAGAGCCAATAAAGCCTGCACCACCGGTGACCAGTATTTTCACGAGAATTATCCGTACTTGCTTTGCAATGTTTAGAACGCGATCGGCGGGTAATGGAAGAAGCGTGAGCAAATAAAAGGCACGCTACCGCCCCAGGCTTTCAGCTACCCGAACGCTGTGTAGGACAGTCAACATTAATTATTGCCAGGGCCCTACACACGCGTCATTCCCGCTGCGCTGGGCACAAAATGCTAAGCGGCTATTCTCCGCTGAAACAGCCATAGAAACAAGGGAAAATCTATAGACTAAAAGCTTAAAAAATCCACATAACTACCTTTTTTAATTGTTTATTTTCAGATAAAAACAAAAAAGGCAGTAAGAATAACCTGAGAGTAAACTCTCTCAGTATCATCCTTTACTGCCTCGTCAATCAGGTATAAAGCACCGGATTAATTTATTTGATTATTGTGCCAGCAATTTCTGAATACTATCGCGGAATTTCTGACCTTCTTTCAGGTTGCGCAGGCCATAGTTTACGAATGCCTGCATATAACCCATCTTCTTACCGCAGTCGTAGCTGTCGCCAGTCATCAGCATGGCATCAACGGACTGTTTTTCCGCCAGACGCGCGATAGCATCAGTCAGCTGAATACGTCCCCAGGCACCCGGCTCGGTGTTTTCCAGCTCCGCCCAGATATCCGCAGAGAGCACATAGCGCCCTACTGCCATCAGATCGGAATCCAGCGTCTGCGGCTGATCCGGCTTCTCAATAAACTGCACGATGCGGCTCACTTTGCCTTCGCTGTCCAGCGGCTCTTTGGTCTGGATAACCGAGTACTCAGAGAGATCGCCCTTCATACGTTTTGCCAGCACCTGGCTGCGGCCGGTTTCGCCAAAACGCGCCACCATCGCAGCGAGGTTATAACGCAGCGGATCGGCGGTTGCCGTGTCCAGCACGATATCTGGCAGGACGACGATAAACGGATTGTCACCCACAATCGGGCGCGCGCAGAGAATGGAGTGGCCCAGGCCCAGCGGCTGCGCCTGACGCACGTTCATGATAGTAACGCCCGGCGGGCAGATGGACTGCACTTCCGCCAGCAGCTGGCGCTTAACGCGCTGTTCAAGCAGCGCTTCAAGCTCGTAGGAGGTGTCGAAGTGGTTTTCTACCGCGTTTTTTGACGAGTGGGTGACCAGAACAATCTCTTTGATCCCCGCGGCGACAATCTCGTCGACAATGTATTGAATCATCGGCTTGTCGACAATCGGCAGCATCTCTTTTGGAATCGCTTTTGTAGCGGGAAGCATATGCATCCCAAGTCCGGCTACCGGAATAACTGCCTTTAAATTAACCATTATTTCTTCCACCTATAAATTATTGATGAATTATAAACCCTTGACCTGTTTTCGCCAGTACGTTCATGGCAAACAGGTATGAAAATGGCGACGAGTGATGCTCCCTCATGACATCTGATGTAATCCTAACGCCCCGGTTTAATCTCCAGGATTCCTCGCAAAAGCCTCAAAAGAGGCTTATGACCGTTTAGCGGGTAAGCGGAAGTTTAAATTTTCGACATTTACGGTGTGCTGATCGACACGATCGATATCAACGGAGCTTTGACCGTTCTCATTTACTGCGTGAATATTCGCCATCGACAGCAGGGTCTCATTTTTCGCCATAAAACGGCCGCGCACATCTTTGCGCAGGTCGAAGTTGAGCTTAAGCGCCGGGCCTACGGACGCATCCTGCGTAATATGAATATTGCGCAAGAAGAGGTGCTGCGGCTTATTGTGTAGCTCAAGGGTAGCCTGCTGCATCTTGATGTTGGTGATGGCGACAAACGAGGTCGCGTTACCGGAGGAGACCTGGATACCGCGCAGCTTATATTTACTGCTGCTGTTATCCTGCTGAATATCGTTGAGTTTGAAATTTTGCGGGATGGATAAATAATCGCCTTTAATCACGCCGTAACCAATCAGCATGCCGGCACTATTTTCCATCGTGACATTATCGATAACGAAATTATCACAGCCATAAATAGCCACCGTGGCGTTATCAATCCCCGCTTTTTTACTGAAGTCCGGCGTAATGTTTTTCGCTTTGATATTGCGAATAACAAAATGTTTACCGTTTTCCACATGCACCAGCTGGCGGCAATTACTGCCGGTGATATTTGCCACGACAAAGTTTTTCACCGACTGATCTTCCGGGTAGTTATTGTCATAGGTGCTGCCCGCTAACCCGATGCCAATCCCCCAGTTAATTTTGCCGTTGGTGCAGTTGATATTGTCGATCACATGATCGGAGATCAGGATATTGCGGTCATTGATTGCCACGTTCCACTCGATGGCATCGCCCTGCAGATCGCTAAAGCGGCTATGGGTAATGCGCGCGCCATCCAGCTGGTTATGGAAGCCCTGGCGTAAAATGCCGTAGTTGGCTTTGCTGATGTTGATGTTATCAATCACCAGATTGCGCATCACGCGCTTCTCTTTACCGCCAATATAGATCTGCATTACCGGGCCATAACCACTCATGCTGACACCTTTAATGGTGCAGTCTGAGCCGCGTACATCCAGCATAACGTTATAGAGGCTGCCGCCCTGCTCGCCGATAACCTTACTGCCATCCTGTAGGACAAGACGCCCGCGTCCACTGCCTTTTAACGCCCCGCGCACCAGCAGCGTTTTCCCGGCGGGAATGAAAATACCGGTATTGATGTTTTCGCACACCAGCCCGGCAGGCACCTCCACCGTCTGCGCGTCGGCAAAGGCCTTATTGAGCGCAGCTGGCCAGTCATTGTGGTTGTAATCGCTTAACTTTACCGTGTCACTGCGCCCAAGGGCACGCGCGGCAGGCATATGCAGCAAGGGAAGCGCCGCCAGCGCAGAGCCGGCGGTCAGGAAGGATCGGCGCGTCAGCGCGGTTGAGCGTCGTTTCGCAGTCATAAAGCCTCTCATCAAAGCGTTTGCAGCAGACTGGCCAGTTGCTGGTTGATAATCGTTTGATTAAAGTCCGTTTCAACTTTCTCCCGGGCGCGGGTCACCACCGGCGTAAGCTCCTCACTCGCCATCTGACCAAAGGAGGCAAGACGTTCAGCCAGCGCTTCGGCGTCGTTTTCCGGCACCAGCCAGCCGGATCGTCCGGCGTCGATCAGTTCCGGAATTCCGCTGTGAACGGTCGAAACCACGGGGATCCCAACGGCCATCGCCTCCATCAGCGCGACCGGGATACCTTCCATATCGCCATCGGTGCCGGTAATGGAAGGGAGTAAAAAGACATCCGCCTCATCAAGCAGCGCTTTTACTTCATGGCTTGGCTTAAAGCCGGGCATTTCAATCACATCCTCAAGCTGGAACTGCTCGATCAGGGTGCGCAGACGGCGCTCCCAGGGGCCGATGCCCAGGATGCGGTATTTGAACGCCACACCGCGCGCTTTCAACAAGCGGCAGGCTTCGATGGCGACGTGCAGCCCCTTTTTCTCCGTTAAACGCGCAACAGAGATAATTTGCAGCGGACGGCCAGGCGATTTCACCTCGCGCAGGCTAAAGCGCGTCATATCGACGCCCATACGCGAGACGGCAATCTTATTCTGCGGACAACCCATGGTGAGCAGTCGCCCGGCCCACAGATCGCTTATCGGCAGCATCAAATCACCGCGCTTAAAGAGCTGCTGATACTCCGGGGTGTAGTGCGTAAGCACATCGCGGTGAGAGATATCGATCCCGTGAAAGACGGTGGCGATCTTGCCTTTCAGCACGCCAAGTTCGCGCAGTTTCGCTGCGGTAACGCCCGCTGGGCCAAAGTGGGCGATAAAGACATCTGCGCTAAAAGTTTGCGGCGCGAGGCCGCAAATCGCTGGCAGGATCAGGTTGCGCGCCTCATCACCGTAACGGGAGAGGTTGAGCGCTTTCCAGGTCGACGGCTTAAACATGCCGCGGGCGACGGCCTGCCCGCGATAGCCCAGCTTCGCCAGTTTCCCTTCCGGCTCCGCCAGCAGCCAGTGCGTCTTCTCCGCCAGCTTATATTCACTGTACGCGGCGTGAGTATTGTTCATATCGCCCTTGTGCAGGGCGACGATCTCAACCTCAAATCCCATATTGATAAAGGCAACAATCTGGTTGAGGACAAACGTTTCGGACGAGAGAGGAAATTTCAGCAAAAAGAAGCCGACTTTCATTTCACCCCCTGCACGCGCTCGAGCACCGATTGCACCATCTTGATGCCCTGCTCGCGCTCGGCCGCCACCGCCGTTGCCAGCCGTGCGTTGATCGCCGGTAACTGGCCCAGCGTATCTGCCGCCATTGACGCCAGCGAACCGTCAAGCAGATGGCGAATATCTACCGCCATCTCCGGCATGCCGAGCTGCTGCATGATCCCGGCTGACTTGTGTTCGTAGTTAATGGCAATCGCAGGCGTGCCGAAGTTCATGGAGATGATCGCTGAGTGCAGGCGCGTGCCGATGGTTAAATCGCATCCCGCAAGAATTTTCCCCATCTCCAAATCGTTCAGCTCATCCATCACCACGTGGTAGCGGGAAGGATCCTGGATATGCTGGCGCAGGTTAAGCGCCACCATACGGTCATCTTTGTTATAGCTGTCGATGCCGGTGCAGGTAGAGAGCGCAATCACCTGATAGCCTGCGTCAATCACGCGGTTGACGACATCAGCAAAGGCCTTTTCATACGCCTGCTGGGTGGTGCCAAGACGTTTATCAAATGGCGCCAGTTCACGCAGGGTAATGGCAACGGTCTTATCTTTTGCCGCCAGGTCCAGCCAGTGCTGCACGGCATAGCTGGCGGTGAAATCCTCCTGATGGTGATCCACCAGCCAGGCGGTATCGACGCCCTGCTCCACTTTATCGGTGGTGATGCCGCTCTGCTTCATCAGATTGAGGCTGACATGCTCGCGCAGGATCAGCGCATCGCAATGGCCGAAGACGTAGTTCGCCAGCTTGTTGAAGTCGTCGTTCTGGAACGGCCCGACGCTGTGACCAATCATAAACAGCGGCTTTTTCGCCATAAAGGTGCAGAGCGCATGTTCAAACTGCGGCACACCGTAGAGATCGACAAAGAAAGAGCCGCCAACCTGGATAATCGCATCGTAATCCGCCAGACGGCGCACAAAATCGGTAAACCCCTGAGCGATGGCGATATTGCGCAGCTTGCCGGTATCGGTCACGCGGGAGAGCAGCACCTGGTGCTGGTAGCGACGGCGCAGCACTTTCTTCACGCGCCCCATCAGGCCAGCGGCGTTGTTGTGCGCTTTCATCTGGCTGTAGAGCGGGTCGCCCATCACCGGGCGATTGAGTAACCAGGAGGAGCTGACCGGATAGCGGCTCATTACATCCACTTCCGCCTCAGGATTCAGGCGGGCAATAGCGTCCAACAATCCACGTAAAATTGCGCTGTCACCACGGTTGCCGCATGTGTGATTGCCAAGGATCAATAATTTCATAACGACCTCATAAAGGGGTTCAATAAGGTTTCTTATCCTGCGCGAAGCAGTGTTTTCAATTTCTCGTTGCGGCAAAACTGACGCTTCATCTCCACCACCAGCGCGTTACGCGACAAAATCAGCATAATGGCGAAGGCGATGGCACCCGCAGCAACCTGAATCGCCAGCATGGCGGCAAGCGGCAGATGGCCGTTCAGCGCCAGGCCGAGGCCATAACTGACCACCAGCGTCGGCAGCGACAGGTAGAATGGCAGCCACAGGCTGAGGATGTACTGGCGGTAGCTCGAACCGAGCACCGGTTTAATCATCACGAAGTAGCTCAGAATGGTGTTGATAATCTGCACCAGCAGGAAGCCAAGCGTAACGCCCAGCGCACCGGCCATATGACCGCCAATAATGATCGCCGGAATAAAGAGAAACGTTTTAAAGACGTTGAATTTAAAGCTGATATCGACACGTGCTTTCGCCATCAGCAGCGAACCGATCGGGTTACCGACCGCGCGCAGCAGGCCAACGATGCACAGCAGTTGCAGGATGGGAATGATGCTGTTCCACTTCTCGCCAAACACCAGCGGTACAAAGTTATTCGACACCACCATCAGCCCGAGCAGGATTGGGAAGTTGATAATCCCCACCACCGACAGCAGTTTGTAGAAGTTCAGGCGCAGCTTCTCGGTGTCATCCTGGATCTTGGCGAACGCCGGGAAGAGCACGCGGGTAATGATCGGGTTGAGCTTCATCGGCGGCACTACCGCCACGTTGTAGGCGAGGTTGTAACCCCCGGCGACGCTCGCACCGAGGATACGCGCCAGCACCAGCGTGGAGAGGTTAGTGTTCACGTAGTTGATGATGCTGTCTGCGGTCAGCCACGCGCCAAAACGCAGGTTGGAGCTGACGGAAGCCAGGGAGAAGTGCAGACCGGGGCGGTAGATCTTGCGGCCAAAGTAGCCGAACAGCAGCGTACGCACGGCGCTGTTAACCAGATAACCGAGGATCGCGGTCATCGCCAGCGGCCAGAAGAAGGCGCTGATCACCGTAAAGCTGAAGCCCGCCATCACCGACAGGGTTTCAATCGCGCCAATCTTGTTGAACTCCAGCTCTTTTTGCATCAGCGCGCGGAACTGCTGCCCGTGCGGGATCACCACAAACGCCACCGACAGCGTCTTGATCAGCGGTGCCAGATCCGGGTTGTTCAGCACGTCAGCAATCATGTTGCTTAAGGAGAAGACCGCGATGCAGACCACAATCCCCAGCCCGACGTTGAGCCAGTAGAGGGTGGTCAGCTCAAGGTGACTGATCTCTTTGCGCTGAATAATCGAGTTAGCAATACCAAAATCCGACAACGTATCTGCCAGCGCGATAATCACCAGCGAGACGGTCAGCAGACCGAACTGGTGATTATCGATAATGCGCGCCAGCACCGTCATCTGCACCAGCCCCAGACCGATAATGGTCAGAGTGGCCATGGCTGACCACTTTGCTCCGCTGATGGTTTTTTCTCTCAGGCTCATGACCTTTCCTTAATACGCCGCTTTGTTCACAAAGCCTTTAAAGATGGTCAGAAAAACGATCTTGATATCGAACCACAGGCTCCATTCGCGGATGTACTCCAGATCGAACTCAATGCGTTTTTCCATTTTTTCCAGCGTGTCGGTCTCGCCGCGCCAGCCGTTAATCTGCGCCCAGCCGGTAATGCCCGGTTTCACTTTATGACGCAGCATGTAGCCCTCAATCAGCGCACGATACTGCTCGTTATGCGCAACGGCGTGAGGACGCGGGCCAACAATCGACATCCCGCCGGTGAGCACGTTGATAAACTGCGGCAGCTCATCAAGGGAGGTGCGGCGCAGGAAGCTGCCCACTTTGGTGACGCGTGGGTCGTTCTGCGTCGCCTGGGTCACCACGTTGTCGTTCTCCATCACTTTCATTGAGCGGAACTTCCACACTTTGATCGGCTTACCATCCATGCCGTAGCGCGTCTGGCGGAAAATGATCGGCCCCGGCGAACTCATCTTCACCGCCACAGAGATGGCCAGCAGCACCGGCGAAATCAGCAGCAGAATCAGTGACGAGAGCACAATGTCTTCCAGGCGTTTCAGGATGCGGTTGACCCCGGAGAGCGGCGTGTCATACAGCGGCACAATCGGCACGCCATTCACCTCTTCAATGCGTGAATGCAGGATGTTGAAGGTGAAGACATCCGGGATCAGGATCACCGAACAGGTGGTATCCGCGAGATCGCGTACCAGTTTTTTGATGCAGACGGCGTCATTCATCGACATCGCAATGTAGACGTTATGGATCTTGCCGCTGCGGGCATCTTCAACCAGTTGTTCGAGGTTGCCCGCCCAGCCGGTGTCGATGCCGCCCGGTTTCGGATCGTAATAGACCCCGACCACATCGAAGCCCAGCCACGGTTCATTGCGGAAACCGTCAAGCAGCGCCTGCCCCATCGGCATATCACCTGCCACGGCAACGCGACGGGTGTTATACCCAAGATTGCGCAGCCAGCCGGCACCGAAGCGAATCACCGCCCGGCTAAACATCAGACCGAGGCTGGTTAACAGATACCAGGTGAAATAGAGCGAGAAGGTGTTATCAAAGTCTGTGTTGAACGACATCAAACCGGCGCTGAAGATGATACTTAGCGTCCAGTTCTGCAACAGCAGCGTCAGTTCGGTCATCATTCTGACGCCGCGCCAGGAGCGGTAGAAATCGGTCATGCCGCCGATCATCTGGAATACTACCAGCGTGGTCAGCGCCATCAGCAGATGCATGTAGAAAAATGGCAACGCATTGACTTTGCACACCAACCACAACCCAGCGAACATAATGGTGATGTCTGAGAATCGCTGCACGATAGAGATTAACGATGCATTCGTTTTGGCCCGGTCGCGCTTTTTTAGATTTGTCATCGTTGTACCTGCCTGTTTGCCCTCCTCCCCTCATGGGGAGGAGAACGACTAAGAGTTACTGATTCAACAGCGCCAGAATTTCCTGCGTTCGCGCCTCCATCAACGCCACGTCGTGTCGGGATTCGACATTCAGACGCACCACCGGCTCGGTGTTGGAGGAGCGCAGGTTAAAGCGCCAGTCGGCAAAGGCGATGCTGATGCCGTCGGTGTAATCCACCTCCAGCGCGTCCGGCGCGTAGCGATCTTCAACGCGTTTGATGGCGCTAACCGGATCCGCCAGCTTGCTGTTGATCTCGCCGCTCGCCGGGAAGGCCACCATGCGATCGCCCACCAGCTCGGCCAGGGTTTTGCCTTTCAGGCACAGCAGCTCAGTAACCAGCAGCCACGGGATCATGCCGCTGTCGCAGTAGGCGAAATCGCGGAAGTAGTGGTGCGCGCTCATCTCGCCGCCGTAAATGGCGTCCTCTTCGCGCATGCGCTCTTTGATGAAAGCGTGGCCGGTTTTTGACATCACCGGCGTACCGCCTGCGCGGCCAACCACATCAACGGTGTTCCAGGAGAGACGCGGATCGTGAATGATTTTCGCGCCAGGGTGTTTTTCGAGGAACGCTTCTGCCAGCAGGCCAACGATGTAGTAGCCCTCAATAAACTGGCCCTTATCATCGAACAGGAAGCAGCGGTCGAAGTCGCCGTCGAAGGCGATGCCCATATCCGCCTGATGCTCAATCACCGCGTTGCGGGTGTCGTCGCGGCACTCCGGCAGCAGCGGGTTAGGAATACCGTGCGGGAAGGTGCCATCCGGCTCGTTGTGCACTTTGATAAAGCTCACCGGCACATTCAGCGCCTTGAAACGCGCTTCGATGGCGTCGATCACCGGGCCTGCGGCGCCGTTACCGGAGTTGATCACCAGTTTCAGCGGTTTGAGGTTAGCGGTGTTGATGTAGCCAAGCAGATGGTCGATATAGTCATCGCGCAGGGAGATTTGCTTGTAGCTGCCGCGTTTTTCCGGGTTAACCGGCGGGAAGTCGTTGGCTTCCGCCAGACGCTGCACGTCGCGCAGGCCGGTGTCGCCGCTGATCGGGCGCGCGCCTTTGCGCACCAGTTTCATGCCGTTGTA
>Ga0157369_10005710_pt1 | contig 14454 bp, 9 predicted proteins | sample C25metaG_FD_113461 | JGI IMG/M metagenome (GOLD analysis project Ga0157369, IMG submission 113461) | Corn rhizosphere microbial communities from Kellogg Biological Station, Michigan, USA - C2-5 metaG | ecosystem: Host-associated > Plants > Roots > Rhizosphere > Soil | place: USA: Michigan...
GGCGGACTGGGTGATCGACGCGGCGGCGAATCCGAGCGTCCTGGCGGGAGTGGCGGGCGGCGGAACGAGCCGGCAGCTGCTCGAGCACAATCTCGGCAGCCTGATCCACATCCTCGAATACGCGAAGCGCTGCCGGGCGGGCGTGGTGATCCTGAGCAGCAGCCGCGTGTATTCGATCGCCGCGCTGGCCGGGCTGCCGCTGCGGGACGCGGGATGCCGGTTCGAGCTGGACGCCGGGGCGGCGCTGCCACCGGGAGTCTCGGCGCAGGGGGTCACGCCGGAGTTTTCGACGACGCCACCGGTGTCGCTCTACGGGAGCACGAAGCTCGCGAGCGAGCTGCTGGCGATCGAGTACGGCGCCGCGTTCGACTTTCCGGTGTGGGTGAATCGCTGCGGCGTCATGGCCGGCGCGGGGCAGTTCGGAACGCCCGACCAGGGGATCTTCGCCTTCTGGGTGAATGCGCATCTCAGGCGCCGCCCGCTGAAGTACATCGGCTTCGACGGGATGGGCAAGCAGGTCCGCGACGCGCTGCATCCCGCCGACTTGGCGTCGCTCGTCGAAGCGCAGATGCGCGCCGGGCGCGGCGCGGGGCAGCGGATTTATACGGCGGGCGGCGGACCTTCGAATTCGATGTCGCTGCGGGAGCTGACCGCGTGGTGCGACGAGCGCTTCGGCCCGCTCGAGCCGGCTTCGGATTTGCGGCCGCGGCCGTACGACATCCCGTGGATCGTGATGGACTCCGCGGCTGCGACGCGGGATTTCGGCTGGCGGCCCGCGGTGACGCTGCAGCAGACGCTGGAGGAGATCGCCGCCCATGCGCAGGCGCATCCCGACTGGCTGGAACGGAGTGGAGTGTGAGCGCGGCAGGGGGCCTCGAGAGGGAGCAGCGGCCGCCACTGCGCCTGCTCTCGATCGTGATTCCGGCGCGCGATGAGGAAGGCTGCATCGCGGCGACGATCGAGCACCTGGACGTCGAACTGCGGCTGCGCGGGGTGCCGCACGAGATCGTCGTGGTGGACGACGGCAGCACGGATGCCACGTGGAAACTCCTGCGCGAGCTACACGGCCGCATCCCGGCGCTGATGCCCGTGCAGAACCTGGGGCCGCACGGCTTCGGACGCGCGATCATCAAAGGTTTCGAGCACGCGACGGGGGACGCGATCGTGGTCATGATGGCGGACGAGTCGGACGATTGCCGGGACGCGGTCCGCTACTGGGAGTTGCTGAACGAAGGGTGGGACGCGGTGTTCGGCTCGCGGTTCGTGAAGGGCGGCGGCGTCATCGATTACCCGAAGCACAAGCTGCTGATCAACCGGATGGCGAATCTGTTTCTGCGGATTCTATTCCACGTTCCGCTGAACGATTTCACCAACGCCTTCAAGGCGTACCGGCGGACGGTGATCAACGGGTGCCGGCCGTTTCTCTCGCCGCATTTCAATCTGACGATCGAGCTGCCGCTGAAGACGATCGTGCGCGGGTACTCGTGGACGGTGATGCCGATCACGTGGCGCAATCGCCGCTTCGGCGAATCCAAGCTGAAGATCAAAGAGATGGGCAGCCGCTATCTCTTCATCGCGCTGTACTGCTGGCTCGAGAAGTACTTCAGCCGGGGCGATTACAAGAGACTGTGAAGCCGCGGGAGTAAGTGGAGCGCCGCCAGCGCAACCGGAGTTAGAGCGAAAAGCCGGAGCGCGCGGCGTCGTCGCCGAACATGCGGACGGTTTCGAGGGAGTACTCGGCGAGGTCCTTGCCGACCAGCGCGAGTTTCTTGAGGACGTCGGGAGTGGCCGTGATGACATGGCACCCGATGGAGTCCGCCTGGAAAACGTTCAGCAGTTCTCGCGGGCTGGCCCAGATCACTTCCATTCCAGGGTGGCGACGCGCGATGCGGACGGTCTCCGCCATCATGGGCACGGGGTCGACTCCCGTGTCGGCGATGCGGCCGGCGAAGACGCTGACGTAGGACGGAGCGCCGCCTTCTAGAGCGCAGACGACCTCGCGCACCTGCTCAAGCGTCAGGATGGCGGTGACATTTACCTTGACACCGCGGTGAGACAGCTTGTTGATGAGGGGGCAGGCGGATTCCCGCTGCATATTGGTGACGGGAATTTTCACGTACACGTTGGGGCCCCAGGAATCGATCAGGGTGGCCTGCCGCTCCATCTCCGAGAAATCGTCGGCGAAAACCTCGAAAGAAACGGGGCGGTCCGGGATGGCGGCGAGGGTGTCCAGCGCAAACGCCTGGTAGTCGGCGATGTTGGCCTTCCGCATCAACGTCGGGTTGGTCGTAAAGCCCTGGATGAGCGGGTTGGCGTAAAGCTCCAACATGCTCTTCTTTTCCGCGCCGTCGGCGAATAATTTGATTTTCAGGTCGGCTACCGATGGCATGGTTCTGGATACCTTTCCGGTTACTGGGTCGTAAACGTTTGGCTATTATAGCAACGGCTTCCTCCATTTAACGCCTCGTATAGTACTAGGATCGAAGCCTGCCGGAATTGGAGTTACTACTGACTTAGTCCTGGGCCCGGAATTGCGCGCCGGACGCGCCAGAGGCGGCTCCGGGCGCTCGCGGCGGGGTGTACCGGCTGCGGAAAGTTATGGGACGGTTACTTGGAGACGATAACCAAACCGGAGCGCGTAAGCCTAGTACGCCACGCTCTCATGAGCGGCGGAAAGCGCGCCAAAACGAGGGTAAACTGAAGGGATCATGAAGCGCGGCGCGGCATTTCCCGAGACGGAAGAGACTCGTTCGCCGGCTTCGGCCGCCCGCCCGACCCTCGCCACGATGAGCCCGTCATCCGCTGCCACTTCCCTGGCATGAGCGGAGCGACACCCGGGGCCGGCGAAGCTCCGGCCGCCAGGAGAAAGGCTATGAAAAGCATCTTCGCGGCCTCGGTGGCCGGCGCAGTCTTGCTCTGGGGTGTGGCGATCGGCGCCCCGCGCCGGAGTCGCCATCGCGCCGCCGGAGCAGTCCGCCTGCTGGCGAGTCCTCCTCCGCAGGTCAACACGGAGCTGAACCCCATCCGCAAGTACCACGAGGTGATGAAGCCGGCGCGCCTCGACCAGTGGACCATCATCGGGCCGGGCGGCGGCGGTACCTTCTATCATCCGGCGATCAGCCCGCACGACCCCAACCTGGTGTTCACCACTACCGATATGACCCAGTGCTACGTCTCGGAAAACGGCGGCCGGACGTGGCGGCAGTTCAACCTGCGGATGACGTGCCGCATCACGTTCGATCCGAAGCTGCCGAACCGGGTGTATGCGCTGGCGTCGAACGTAGGGCTGTGGAGAAGCGACGATCGGGGACACGGCTGGAGGCTGGTCTACCCCGACCCCGCGACCACGCCGGTTCCCCTGTACCTGGACGATGAGGCCGAGGTCCTGCTGAAATCCACGAAGGGCTACCCGGGCGGCATGGCCGCGTTCGCGATCGACCCGGCGGACTCGGCCACGCTCTATGCGATTGCCGCCAGCGAACTCCGGGTTTCGCATGACGGCGGCGGCCACTGGCAAGTGCTGGCGAACCGGGTGAACGGCGCGAACATTTACGTCGACCCCAACTCGCCGCCCGAAAAACGGGTGCTGATCACGACGGGGGGCGGCGATACGGGCATTTGGGACGGTACGAAATACAATGGCCCGTTGAAGGTTCCGTACGTCGGTTGGGTCTCCGGGTGGGGCTTTGGCAGCAGCCGGATCACGGGCCGGTCGACGCTCTATGCGGCCACGGATTTCATCGTGAAAGACGGCGCGCTGAAAGGCGGCGGGGTGCTGGCCACCGAGGACGGCGGACAGACCTGGCGCTCTCTCAACGAGGGCTTCCTGAAGATGGTGGCGCCCGGAACGTACCCGGAATTCACCGCCATCGCAACCGGTCCGCATCACCCCGAGATCGTTTACGCGGCGGTGTCCAGCCTCTTTCTGCCGAACGATCCCAAACCGTACTTCGGCGTTGTGAAGACGACCGACGGCGGCGCGACGTGGTCCGTGGTCACCGCGGAGTCCGACCAGAACGCCGCTAACATGCACGACTCCTGGTTGGGATACCGGTTCGGGCCGGATTGGGGCGACCAGCCCCTCGGCATGGCGCTTGGGCCGAACGATTCCGAGTTGGTTTACCGGACGGATCTCGGCCGGGTGATGCGCAGCGTGGATGGCGGCAAGAACTGGGAAGCCGTCTATTCCCAGGGCACGGACAACGGTTACACGACGACCGGGCTCGACGTGACCACGTGCTACGGGATCCACTTCGATCCTTTCGACCCGAAGCGCATGTTTATCAGCTATACGGACATCGGCCTGTTCCGCAGCGAAGACGGCGGAGAAAGCTGGATCAGCTCCACGGCCCGGGGCGTCCCGCGGGAGTGGATCAACAGCACCTATTGGGTGGAGTTCGATCCGGCGGTGAAAGGCAGGATGTGGGCCGTCATGAGCGGAATGCACGATCTGCCGCGGATCCGGATGTTCCGCCAGCCAGGCTCTACGCGGCATGCGAAGGGCGGCGTCGTGTTCTCGAGCGACGGCGGCCGGACGTGGGCGCGTTCGAGCGAAGGACTGCCGGAGATGGCGGCGACGCATATCCTGCTCGACCCGAAGAGTCCGCCGGCGGCGCGCGTTCTGTACGTGGCGGGCTTCGGGCACGGAGTCTTCAAGAGCGTGGACGGCGGCCGGTCGTGGACGGCGAAGAACAGCGGCCTGCCGCAGACGGAGCCGCTGGCCTGGCGCATGGCGATGGATCGGAACGGAACGTTATACGTGGTGACGATCCGGCGCGCCGCGGACGGCAAGCTCGACACGGAGCGGGATGGCGCGGTCTACCGCTCGAGCAACGGGGCCGAAAGCTGGGAACGAATAAACCTGCCGGCAGGCGTCAACGGGCCGGTGTCGGTGACCATCGACCCGGAGGATGCGTCGCGGCTATATTTATCCGCGTGGGCGCGCTATACGCCGGCAGCGGGCGTGAATCCGCCGGACGGCGGCGTGTACCTCTCGACCGATGCGGGCCGGACGTGGAGCAACGTGTTGAACGGCAGCCGCCGGATCTACGACGTCACGGTGGATCCGCGAAACGCCAATCTGGTTTATGCGGCGGGCTTTGACGCTTCGGCGTGGCGCTCCGCCGATCGCGGCAAGACGTGGAAGCGAATTCGGGGCTTCAACTTCAAAGACGGGCACCGGATTGTGCCCGACCCGGCGGATCCGTCGAAGATCTATATCGCCACGTTCGGCAGCAGCGTGTGGCACGGACCGGCGGAAGGCGATCCCAATGCGGTGGAGGACGTGGTTGCTCCGCCCTCGATGACATACGCCGCGCCGCTCTACGCGAAGTAGGATGGCCTCACTCGAGGCCGGCGCACTTGCGATAGAACGCGACGTTCTCGTGAACCAGATTCTCCAGTGAGAACAGGCGTTCGGCGCGTTCGCGGGCGGCCTGTCCGAGCCGCTCCCGGAGAGCGGGATCGGGCAGAAGCCGTAACAGCGCGGCCGCGATCGATTCCGCATCCCGGGAGTCGCAGAGGAGGCCGGAGACGCCGTCCTCGATGACTTCGCGTCCGGGCCCCATATCCGCGCCGACGACCGCCTTCCCCATCGCGAGCCCTTCCACCCAGGCAATGGGCAGGGCCTCAATGTGCGAGGGATAGATGCAGACCGTGGCTTTCGCCATCAGGCCGGGCAGCGCCTCGCGGGGAACGGTTCCGGCAAAGGTGATGCGATCCGCCAGCGCGGGAGGAATTTTCCGCTGCGCGATCGCCGTATACGATTCTCCGGTCGCCGGGTCGAAGGTGTCATTGCCGTAAAAGACCAGGCGAGCCGCCGGATATTGCGCGACCACCTTGGGCATGGCTTCGATCAGATGCCGGACGCCCTTTCTTTCGATGATGGTTCCCACGCAGACGATCAGCCCGTCTTCTTCGGCAACGGCCGGCTGCGGGCAGAAGAGACGCAGATCGACCGGATTCAGAATGACCTGGACGGGGCGATCGCCGAGTTTCAAACGGCGCCGGCTGGTCTCGGCGACGAAGCGGCTCACGGCGCAGAGATGAGTCGCCACGCGGAACGAGCGCCGCTCTTCGAGCATCTTCTGACGGTCCGGCTGTTCGCCCACGGCCATATGCACGAAGACATGGCCCCCGTGCATGCGCAGCACGCGCGGCACGGGAAAGCGGCGCGAGACCAGAAAGAAGGCCCGCTCGGCGCCTTCCAGGATATCGATCGGTTGTTGCCCATGGAGGCTCCGCAGCGCCTGCTGCAGCCGCCGATAATTCTGGACTACACGAAGCCTCGGGAAGGTCCCCTGCGGAAGGCGGATGACGGACACGCCCCGATCGGTTTCCGTCACTGTGGCGGGAATGGCATACAGGCCGATCGTGGTGACCGCGTGCCCCTGCTGCACCAACTCGCGCGCGAGGGTTTGCGTGAAGCTTCCGATCCCGCCGTGCCGCGCCGGAGGATATTCGTGGCAGATGAAGCAGATGTGCATCGGGAGTTCAGGCCTTCCGGAGCCGGCGTCGAAGAAGCAACCTCACCTCACCGTTCCGCCGGCCGCGAGGGCCTCGGGGAAGCGCTTCGGCGCGGCCCTCTCGAGAACCGAGAGGCAGACGTCCAGAGTGTCCTCGGCGACGGCCTCCCAGGTGCGCCGGAACTTCGCGGCGATTTCCTGGTGATCCCAGTCGCGGGAAAGAGCGGCGGTGAGTGCGGCCGAAAGCGCCGCGGGTTGATAAGGAGGAACCAGAATGCCGGATTGCTCGTCGACCAGCTCCGGTATGCCGCCCACGTCCGTCGCGACCACGGGCAGGCCGGAGGCCAGCGCCTCCACTATCGCGTTGGGGCAACCCTCGGAGTAACTGGGGAGGCAGAGCACGTCTGCCGCCCGCATCCAATCCGCTACGATCGCGGAGGGCCGCAGGCCCAGCATCGCCACCCGTCCCTGGATATTACCTGCGGTCGCTTTTTTCACGATCTCCTGGCGATAGGGGCCTGCTCCGATACAGACCAGGCGGGCGTTGGGGCGGCGGCGCACGAGCTCGATGAATGCCTGCATGAGCTCTGCGAGGCCTTTGGCTTTGAAAAGGCTGCCCACGAACAGCACGACGTCCTCCTCGTCGGCGGCGGCGACGGCGGCGCGCGCGCTGCGGCGCGAGGCCGGGTAGAAAAGCGACGTGTCGCAGCCGTTCAGGATGGTGGTGACGTGCTCCGGGGCCGCTCCGAGCCCGATCGCGATGCGGCGCAGATCCTCGCTGACGGTGATGATGCCGTCGGCCTCCCGGACCGTCTGCCGGACCAGCCGGCGTGTCGCCGGATCGGGGATACGGCGCAGGTCCGAGCCGATGGACCCGACGATCGCCGGGATCCCGAGTTTGTGCGCGGCGCGCACCGCCGCCAGGCCTTCGGGATAGAGCCAGTAGTTGAGCACAACGTCGGGACGCTCCCGCTGTAGATGCGCCAGCAGCCGCTGCTCGCAGCCGCGCCCGTTGATTGGCCGCGTCAGGAAGGGAACGATGGGGTACCGGACGTAAGTGGTGGGGAGCCCAGGCGGCTGGTAGTCGATATCGGCGTGACCGCGCAGCGACGGAGGGGACGCCACCGGGCAGATCACCGACACCTCGGCGTGCGCGGTAAGCTTGCGCAACGTATGCTCGGCGGAGTGCCCCGTATAGGAGTTCGCGGCCCGAGGGAAGTAGGGTGTGACTACGGTAATCTTGATGCCACGGCCGGCGCGCGCCGCGTTGGTCCGCATACGCCGGGGGGGATGCAGAACGTCGCGGCAGGCATCGTACGTCTCCCGGGCCACATCGTCCCAACTGCGGCCGTAGCTCCGGCTGATGCGGGCGCGGTCCCAGGCGCGGGAGAGCGCGGCGTCCAGCGCCTGCGCCAGCCCCGCGGGATCGTGCGGGCGGATCGTGATGCCGCATTCCGGAGGCAGGATCTCCGGCACGCCCCCGACGTCTGTCGCGATCACCGGGCATCCGCTGGCGATCGCTTCGATGACTACGTTGGGGCAGCCTTCCGAGTAGCTCGGCAGGCAGAGGACGTCGGCGGCCTGCATCCAGCGGGCGATCCCGGCGGGCGGTAGCGGGTCGACAACCTGCAGACGCTGCGAGAAGCCGAACTGGCGGCTCAACACGTGAATCTGCTTCCGCAGGGGACCGTTTCCGACAAACACCAGCCGGCGCCTGGGGAACTCCCCGGCGCGCTCCGCAAAGGCTTCGATCAGGTCCGTGATTCCCTTGGCGGCGACCAGACGGCCGACGTATAGAACCACTTCGGCGTCCGCCGCGACGCCGAGCTCCGCCCTCACCCCGGCGCGCTCCACGTAGCGAAACAGGTCGTGATTACAGCCGTTGAGGATCGTCCTGCTCCGCTCCGCGACGGCGCCGAGGCTGATCGCGCGGCTGCGCAGCTCCTCGCTCACGGTAAGCACATAGTCCGCATTGCTCAGCGATTTCCGGACCCTCCGGCGGATCATCGGATCGGGAATGCGGCGCAGGTCCGACCCGCGGGAGAACACAATGGCAGGCGTCTTGATCCGGTGGGATGCCTCGATGGCGGCGTACCCTTCCGGATACACCCAGTAGGCGAGGGTGATGTCACACTTGAGCGCTTCGAGCGCCGGAGAGATCGCCCGCGCACAAGACGCGCCGTTGAAGGGGCGGCTGAGGAGCGGCACCGCCGAATACGGCACGTCCGTAACCTGCAGACCGTCCCAGGGCTTCTCGACGTCCCACTGCGCGGGGGGCCGGAGCCGCGGGCCGTATACCGCCTGGGGACAGAGAACCGCAACATCCGCATGTCTGCGGAGCGCGCGGACACTCTGGTAGATCGCCTGGCCGGAGTAGATATCGTCCGGCCGTGGAAATAGAGGTGTGACGACGCCGATCAGAGGCATTCGCGCCGCCCTCCGTGAGGCGCCGCGGGCCACCGGCTCGGGCGTGCGCTGTCGAATTTCCGGAACAGTTGCATACCGCTCACATCAACCGCGCGCGGACGGCGACATACACCGCCGCAATCGACGCGAATTCCCACATCAACGTCCGCGGGATGAGCCGCATGATGTTCTGCAAGTCCGCTGGAATGGCCTTCCCGCGCAACTGAATCACGCTGGCGATCAGGGCGAGCAGGATGTACAACGTCTCGGTGTAGGTGCGGGAGAGAAACCAGCCGGTCACCAGGAAAGCCAGCAGCGCCGCCCGGCAAGCGTGCACCATGCCCGAGAATTCGGCGTCCTCCGGCTTTTCGGACGCCAGCTGCGTGAGCGTCGTGAGACCCGCGAAGGAGACGATCAGCAGGGCCAGCCAGAAGAAGTAGCCGACCAGGCCGAGCTCGGTAAAACAGAGCACAAACGAGTTATGCGCCGTCAGGTCATTGATATCCGTGTACCGTCCGAAGCCGATGCCGAAGAGCGGGTGGTGCAGCGTGCTGGCGACGCCCGCGCCCCAGGAGATCAGACGTCCGGCGCTCGACGCGTCTATCCCGAGCTGCCGTCCGCCGGTGAAGTTGAAAGCGTAGAGAACGGCAAGCCCGAGGACGGAAATGGCGACAGCCGGGATGCGGCGGCCCTTCCGGTAGATGGAGGCGAAAAGCACCGCGCCGAGGCCCAGCAGTCCCCCGCGGGAAAAGGTGAGATACGTGGCCCACGCCATGACGATCGCGGCTGGACCGAGCAGCAGAAGGTTCCTCACCGTCCGCGTCTTTTTCCAGAAGAGCCCTAAGAGGGAGATCGACACCAGCAGAAACTGGGCAAAGTCGTTAGGATCCTGCAGGAAGCCATAGCCGCGCACCCGGTTCGCCACCTGCGCCAGGGGTTCGGTAGGCGGGGTCAGCAGCAGGGTTGCGCCGAGAAAGCCGGTGTAATACGCCAGGATCGCCTGGCTCGCCATGATGACCCCGCAGGTGATGACCAACCCTCCGATGATCTTCACCCGGCGGACGGAGAACGTGTTCATGTGAACGAGAAGATAGATCGCGACGAGGGGTCCGAAGGTGAAGATCGCGTCGGCGGCCCAGCGGAATCTCAGGCGAACGATATGGGAGGCGGCGATTACGACCCACAGGCCGAAAATCAGCAGGTATTGCGGCGATTGCAGTCCGGGCGCCGGGCGGCTGGCGAGCGTCAGGGCGGATGCCGCGAGCCCCATGAGCATGATTGCGAGCTGAATATGAAATGGAGCGAGCGAGGGCACCAGCTCCGCCGGCGAGAAATACGCCAGCACAATACTCAGGCAGGTGAGCAGAAATCCCATATCAGTCGGGAATGGAGGAGCAAACGGCTTCCGGGCCGTCCGAAGAGATAGGGGCAGCAAAGGCTGCAGGAAGCCGCGTCATTCTCTATGCGCTTTCCTGCTGCGCCGTCAGAGGCGGCGCCAAACCAGGCCGGTTAAAGGAGATTGAGTATTGCATGCCGCGACTCACATTATCCGCCGTCGGGTTGTCGATTCCCACGTGGCCGCGTACTAGAACTGCGCCGGTTTGCCGCATCAGAATTGGAAGTAAATAAACTGCATGGAGCGATCGTCGAACATCAGGAAGAACAGCAGTCCGACGGCATAAATCGCGGGCCGCAGCAGGAAGATCCACACCGGGGCAGGGAGTCTTCCGGCGTCCGCCGCGGACTGCAGCCTGCCCCACCCCGCCGAGAGCTTCGGCTCGACGGCGCAAAACAGCGTGAACAAAGCAGTGATCAGATAGAAATTGACGGAGTAAGAGACTCCGAACCGGAACCGGCCGAACATCGAGGCCAGCATATGGGCCGTCACCCCTGCCGTGGCCGCGCGGAAGGGGACCCACGCCGCGGTGACGGCGATCAGGGTGAAGATGCGCCACGCCCACGCCGCCGCCCGGGATGTAGACAACGCCGGCCAGTGCTTCTCGCGGACTCCCTCCCAGATTCGGTATAGGACGAGGTAGCAGCCGTGCAGCACTCCCCAGAGCACGAAGCCCCACCCGGCGCCGTGCCATAGGCCGACCAGCGCCATAATTCCCAGCAGGCTGAGATACAGCGGTCCGGGCGCCGCGCCGAAGCGCGCATTCACCGGGAAAAACAGGTAATCCCGGATCCACCGCGACAACGTCATATGCCAGCGGCTCCAGAACTCCGGCGGCGTCTGTGCGTGGTACGGGAAGCGGAAATTTTCCGGCAGAGTCACGCCGATCATTTGCGCCACCCCGATGGCCATGTTCGAATAAGCGGCGAAATCGAAGTAGATCTGCAGCCCGAAGGCGACCGCCAGGGTCCAGTTGTCGAGCGTCGTGTTGGCCCGCGCGACGCCGGGAAGGAAGCCCTCGTCTACCCAGCCGCCTAACGAATTGGCGAACACGTTCTTCAGCAGCAGGCCCCAGACCAGCCGGTCGAGCCCCCGAAAGAGCATCGCGAGGTCGAACCGCTTGGAGAAGCCGAATTGCGGAACCAGCTCGCGGAAGCGGACGATCGGCCCGGCCATCAGGTGCGGCCAGAACATGACAAACAGGTACAGGTTGGAGAAACGGCTCTCCTTGATGCGCGCCTGCTTGGCGTCGATCATGTAGCTGATGGCTTCAAAGGAGTAGAACGAGATCCCCAGCGGCACGCCCAGCGCGAAGGCGGCCGTCAGCGGGGCCGCGCCGAAATGCGCCAGCGCAGCGTCCAGATTGTCCAGCAGGAATTGGCGGTAGCGGAAGAAGAGGAAGAGCAGCAGCACCCAGGCAATGCCGGCGCGGAACCATGCCCGCCGCGCCCGTTCGGGCGCCGCCAGCAGCGCGCTCGCGGCCGCCTGCACACCGCCGCAAAGGAGCAGCGGGACCGCCACGAACGCCGCGTTCCACGTCGCGTAATACGCGATGCTGACCGCCAGCACGTACCATCGCCGCCAGGACGGCGGAAGCGCCCAGAACAGCGCCACCACCGGAATCAGCAGCAGGATGTACGAGTAGGAATTGAACTGCATGTCAGAGCCCGTTCTGCTTCAGCGCCGCTGCCATTTCCGACGCCAGAATGCGATGGCCGGCCCGCGAGAGATGGAGCGGGTCCGGGACGTTTAGCGTCATGCCCCAGTCCGCCGCCGGAATACTGTGCTCGAAATCGAGCAGCGGCAGCCCGCGCCGCGCCGCCAGCCCGTTCGTGAACTCGTGATACGCCCGGTCGTCCCCGGCCGTGCGGTACAGCGGGACCAGCGGATTGGTGGGCGCCTGAAAGAGCGCCAGGCGGATGCCCGCGCGGGCGCACACATCCGCAAGATCTTCGAGCGCCGCGCGGCTGACTGCAACGCGCGCGCCGCCGAGCGAGCGCCGCGCCGTGGGCGCGATATGAAACAGGTACGTGCGGCAGCGGAACAGCATCAGGGTGAACGACTGTTTCAACGCCGCCCGCCGGCCGAAGCCCGGGACCCGGTCCAGCTCGCCGCGGACTCCCGCTTCGACCCGCTCTCCCCAGCCGGCCGCGCTCGCCGCCGCGGGAGCTCCCTGCGGACCTTGCGCCGCCGCCGCGCGCTCGCGCCGGTCATATTCGCGCACCGCCTCCGCCAGCACGGGCGATTCCGGCCGGCCGCGGAGGATCTGTTCCTCGATCCGGCGCCGCATATCCGGATGCGAAAGCAGGGAGAGCATGCCGCCCCGAATCCCGCCGTTGACAAAGTTCTGGTAATTCAACTGCACCAGCAGCACGTCGGGTTTAATCGCCGGGTTGACCGCGAGGTAGGTGGCGTACCAGAGCATCTCTTCATAGCTCAGCGCGCCCGCGGAGAGACGATACAGCGCGCCACTCTCTCTCGCGTACGTCTCCGCGAGCTGGTCCGCGTAGGTCTTCTCGGGCGCGAGGGGCGGCGGCTCGCCCTTGGCGAGGCTTACCATCTGCGTCTGCGAGTTGCCCATGAGGATGATGCGCCGCGCCGGTCTGCCCGACCAGGCGCGCTCCAGAGTGGCGAAACTCCGCAGCGGGTCTTCGCCGCGGCTCACCTCCTGTGTAGCCGCGTCAACCCGCACGTTCTCCACTTGCGTCCAGGGCGGCAGCGCCCCGAAGAGGCGGTCGAGCGCCAGATTCGCGTAGTCGAACGGCTGCACGGCAAACAGCGCCGCGAGCCATCCCAGCACGGCTGCCAGAATTGCCGCCGTGCGGCCCAGCGTGATCATGACCTGGCGACGCGCAGGACCGTGTCCGTGATGTAATCGATCGTCTCGAAATCGTCCGGCTGAAGGTCGTTCGCCGGGATCGCGGCGGAAAGCCGCTTCTCGAGATTACCGATCAGTTTCAGAATGGAAAGCGAGTCGATCAGGCCGGACGCGATCAGCGAATCGTCGTCCTTGACCTGCTTGCCGACCATCTCCGCGACTACCTGCTGCGCTGCCGCGCGAACCTGACTGGGAGTGAGCATCATATGTTTCTAAACCGCCGCCGGGTTGGCCTGCCCCAGGCGCTCCTGGAGAAATCGCTCCCGCGTGTCGCGGCGCGAGATCTTCCCGGCCGTGCTTTTCACGATCCAGCGCTCGGGAACCACGGCGGCGTATCGCGGCGCGATGCCGATAGTCGACCGCACCAGCTGCTGAATGCGGCGCTCGATCGCTTCCGCCAGAGGGCGATCGTATTCGCCCCGCATCTCCGCCACGACCGCCAGCGCCTCCGTGCCGTACTGCTCGTCGAGAACACCGAAGGCGACCACGCGGCCGGGATAGACCGCATCCACCGAGTTCACGACCAGCTCCACGTCTTCCGGAAAAATGTTCTGCCCGCCTACGATGACGATGTCCTTGAGGCGCCCCACCACGTAGAGATTCCCACCCGCCAGGAAGCCGTAATCGCCGGTGCGGTACCAGCCGTCCTCCGAGAGCGAGGTGGTGAGGAAACCGTCGCGCGTCCAGTATCCCGTGAAGAGGCAATCCGTGCGCAGCTCGATATCGCCGGGCTCTGCGTCGCCGCAGACCGCGCCCTGCGCGTTCACCACCCGCGCCTGCATGCCGGCGAGCAGGGGGCCGCTCGAAACATAGACATCGTCGAGCAGCTGGAACGCCGTCTCGCCGAGCTCCGCGGCGCGCTGCCGCAGCCGGCTCCGCGGGAAGGTCTGGGGCGTGACGTCCAAAGGCGTCTGGCTGACGGCGAACACGTTTTCCGCCATCGCATAGGATGCCTGCAGCGACTCCATGCGGACGCCCCACCCGGCGAACGCCGCCGCGAACTCGCGGAACGACCGCAGGCGCACCGGCTCGGAGCAGTTGATCCACCCGCGCATGCCGCCCAGCGCGTGCGTCCCGCTCATGCGCTCCTTCTGCGCCGCCATGTAGGAGAATGCGAAGTTCGGCAGCCAGCAGAACGTGGCGCCGTAGCGGTCGATCAGGCGGAACAGCGCGTCGGGATTCAGCAGCCAGTCGCCGGCGCTCAGGTGAACCGAGGGCGCGCCGTGCCACAGCGGAAACCAGAGGCAGGCGATCAGCCCCATGTCGTGGTACAGCGGCAGCCAGGAGGCCACCCCGTCCCGCTCGCTGAA
>Ga0157369_10005712_pt1 | contig 14452 bp, 12 predicted proteins | sample C25metaG_FD_113461 | JGI IMG/M metagenome (GOLD analysis project Ga0157369, IMG submission 113461) | Corn rhizosphere microbial communities from Kellogg Biological Station, Michigan, USA - C2-5 metaG | ecosystem: Host-associated > Plants > Roots > Rhizosphere > Soil | place: USA: Michigan...
CATCGCGGCGGTCACGCTTCTTGCCGTCTCGCCGTTCGCGGTGCGTTACGCGGTCGAGACCCGCATGTACAGCTTGCTGCTGCTGCTCGGCGTGCTCGGGGCGCACGCTGTCTTGTCCGTGCACCGGCATCGCACTGTTCGAGCCGCCCTCGGCGTCGCACTGGTCTCGTCGGCGATGCTCTACACGCACTACTACGCGGTTTTCGTTCTGACAGTCCTCGGTGCCGCTGAGCTGTGGATCTGGTGGCGGCGTCGCGATCGGGCGGCGCTCACGGTGGTTGCGGGCGTTGTTGCCGGCGGCCTGACGTTCCTTCCGTGGCTGCCTGATTTCCTCTACCAATCTCGGCACACCGGCGCGCCGTGGAACTCGCCGCCCGACGCCAACGCCGTCATCGGCACCATCGACTCTTGGATGGGCGGAGCGCGGCCGGCTGCGCAACTCGCGTCGCTCGTTGCGATCGGCTGCGTCGTACTCGCCCTCATCGGCCAACGCGGGAGTCGCGGGCAGGTCGTGCTGCAGACGCGAATCGCGCCGGAGCCGGCGAAGCTCTTCGGTGTTGTGCTCGGCGCGCTTGTGCTCGCCATCGTCGTCGATGGCGCAACGCAGCAGGCTTATGCGGCGCGCTACCTGTCCTTCGGTGCTGCACTGTTCCTTGTCGTCGTCGGCTGCGGCATTGCCGTGCTGCCGTCACGACGCGCGCGCCGCATCATGCTCGCGCTGCTCGTGGTCGCGGACCTCAGCGTCTGCGTGGAGAACGCGTGGCAACCGCGGACCCAAGCCGGCGAGATAGCGGCGGTGCTCAACGCCAAGGCGCGTCCCGGTGACGTGATCGTCTACTGCCCCGACCAGAACGGCCCGTCGACTTCACGACTACTGCACACATCCGCGCGGCAGTTGGTCTTCCCCAGCTTCGGCTCACCGAAGGTCGTCGACTGGGTCGACTACAAGCAGCGCATCGCCGATGCGGACCCGACGAAGTTCGGCAACGCGATCGACAAGATGGCGGGGCGTCACCGCGTCTGGCTCGTCTGGTCCCTGCAGGTCAAGCCGCTCACCAAGGACTGCGCCGGTCTGATCGACCACTTCGTCGCCTCTCGCGGCCTGCCCGCCCAACCGGTCACCCGCCACCCCGAGTTCAGCGAAACCATGAGCCTCAACGAATACGGCCCCCTCAAGCACTAGTCGCGCGAGGCTTTTTGCGTCGACCTCGACGACTGTGGATAACCGACGTCGACCACCGGCATTTTCGCCAATCTAGGAGGGTGCAACCAGCGAATGTGCCGGATCAGTTGCGGTGGCGTCCCTTCACGCTCACGCAGGCGCGTGCCGCCGGGCTGAGCGCCCGCGCGCTCCAGGGCTCGCAGTGGCGGCGCCTGCTGCGTGGTGTCTGGGCGCATGTCGACGTGCCACACAGTCGGGAGCTGCTGCTGGCGGCGTTTCGGCTCGTTCTGCCTGCGGACGCCGTGATCTGTGGTCTGAGTGCAGCGTGGCTGTACGGCGCCGACATCCGACGGCCGGACGACCTGGACCTTCATGTCTACCTGCCGCTGGGTGCGCGAATACGTTCCCGCGATGGCCTGGTGGTCAAAGAAGCGCGGCTAACGGAGCTCGACGTCTTCGTATATCGAGGGCTCAAGGTGACGTCCGGCGTACGGACGATCTTCGACTGTCTGCGCCTTCCAAGCGAGACCGAGGCGGTGGTCGCGGCGGACGCTTTACTGCACCTTCGTTGTGCACCAGTCGGATCGGTCGCCGACTACATCGCGTGCACGCACCGCGTTCGCGGTTCGCGGCTCGCTCTCGCGCGGCTACAACTCACCGAGCCGAAGATTGAGTCGCCGATGGAGAGCCGACTGCGACTTCTGTTACGTCGCGCCGGCTTGCCGCTGCCCGAGGCGCAGTGGGTCGTGCGCGATGGTGACCGCTTCGTTGCCCGGCTCGACTTCGCATGGCCGTCGGTCTGCGTCGCGATCGAGTACGACGGCGCCGATCACTGGGGGCAGCGCCGACAGGACGATCGCCGCCGCGCGGCTGCTCGCGGGCTCGGCTGGCACGTCGACGTTGTCAGCGCCGAGGACTACTACGCGACGCCCGAGGACATCGTGGCCATGGTCCGCCGGGCCCTCGCCGGCCGCGGATTGCGTTGACCTTGACGAACCGCACCCGTCACGTCTTGTTTGAGGTGCGGTTCGTCAAGGTCAACGGCGGGCTGCGATCAAGCGGTCGACGGCGCGGGCGGCGAGGACGGCGAGGCCGAAGACGATGGCCCCGCCGAAGAGGTCGATCACCCAGTGGGTGCCGGTGACGACGACGACGAGGCCGGTCACGACCGGGTAGAGCCAGGGCAGGAGTCGTACGACGCGACGTGGCGAGCGCCGGACATGCATCCAGATGACGTAGGCGACCCACGACGACCAGACGATGTGCAAGCTCGGCATGGGGGCGAACGGATCGGCGATGTGTTCGAGCACGCCGTGGTTGTAGGACCAGAGACTGCCAACGGTGTCCATCGTGTCCTGCGTCTTGATGCCTGGCGGCATCAGGCGCGGTGGCATCGCGGGATAGAGCGCGAAGCACACCAGGCCGATCGCGGTCCCGATCATCAGCACGTTGCGGCAATGGCGGTAGATCGATGGCGCACCGCGAAACAGCAGCACCAGAAAGACGCTCAGCGTGAAGATGAAATGCAAGGTGCCGTAGTAGACGTTCATGCCGACGACGAGGGGTCGCACGTGGTAGATGAACGCGTGCTGCAGTGAGTGCTCGATGTTGATGTGCAACCACCGTTCGAGATGCAACAGGTCGTAGCCGTGTCGGCGCGCGACGCCGCGCGCGTGAACGGTCGCCGTGCCGTGCCAGTCGCGGATCTGCGCGTAGGCCATGTAGAACGCGACCGCGAGCGGGATCTCCAGCCACCAGCGTTGCCGGCGCGGCCCGACGCCCGACGCCTCGACGGCGTCGGCGAACTCGTCGCCGGTGCGGCGCTCGACCGACTCGAGCGAGGTCACGTGGCGGCCTCCTGCCGGCTCTCGGCGGCAGCTGCCATCGCGATGACGAGCAGACCCATCGGCAAGGTGTAGTGGTTGAAGAAGGACTGCTTGTTGGCCAGGTCGAGGCCGAGCAGCACGACTGCGCTGCCGAGCGCGAGGCCGGATGGTGTGCGCGGCGCGCGCCACAGCACGACCGCGTAAGCAACAACAAGGACGAGCACCGTGAACCAGAATCCCACATGTAGGTCGTGCCGCGACAAGAGCGTCGGCACACATAGCGCGCGCGGGATCACTCCGAGGTCGAGGTTGGCCTTCACCGCGTCATGCCAGAACTGCGCCGGCGACCACAGGATCCACGGCAAGACCAGGAGGAATGCGAGAACGGCAGATGCGATCGTGCGCCGCAGACCAAACCGGGGCCACAGCGCAAACAACGGCAACAGCAGCACGATGTGCTGCTTGCAGGCCAGCGCGACAGCAAGTGCGATCACCGCGAGCACCGGTTGATCACGAGTCATCGCAACGATCGCGGTCGCCAGCAGGAAAACGAGAAGGGGCTCGGTCCACGACTGGTCGATGAGAAACGTCCAGTGCGGATGCACGAGCACGAGCAGTGCGAGGGCCGCGGGCGCGGCCGGCGCGAGCCGCCGTAGCTGCGCGGATGTCAGCAGAGTCGCGAGCAGCAACCCGGCACGCACGTCGCCGGCCAGCCACCGAAACGGCGCGAGCAGCACCGTCGTCATCGGCAGGTAGGGGTAGATCGCCTGCAGCCCATGGCTGTGCGCCCAGTGCTGGCGGTACATGTCCTGCCCGTGCAACAGCCCGGTCGAGGACTGCTGGAGCAGATACCAGACGTCGATGTGCGGATCCGGTACGACGACGATCGTCAGGATCCCGGTCGCGGCGGCGAAGCCGGCGCCGATCAGCCAGCCGACCGACGACCGTCGCAGCAGCAGCGTCAGCAGCGCGACAGCGACCGTTACCGCGGCGAGCACGTCGACTGCATCGAGGGCGGCGCCGTGCACGTGCATCAGCCGCCGGGCCGGGTGCGCGATCGAGGCGACCAGCGCCACCGCGACGGGGACCGCCAGCATCCGCCGGGTCGGCGGCACCAACCGGCCGCCCGCCAAGGTGGCGGCCACCAGCAGCCCGAAGGCGACGATCAGGGCCCCGAGCCCCCACGACGACCATTCCCCGTCGTGCGCGCTGATGCCGAGCCCGATCAGGGTCCAGGCGCCGAGGGCGGCGTAGGTGGGCCAGCTCGGGATCGCCTCGGCCTCCCGCGTCATGACCGCCGGCCGACCGGCCTCCGGCAACGCAAGAGCGCTGGTCGCGCCGCCGGGACCGGACATTTCCGCTTCACTGTAGCGATCAGGGGGTAGGCCTCCGTCGTGTCCAGCCTGCCCGGCGTCGCGCAAGCACGCTCGCATGCCGCGGCCACGTCGGACACCGTCAGTCATGGCCGGCGCGATCTTCCCTCCTTGACCGGGCTGCGCTGGGTCGCCGCTTTCCTGGTCTTCTGGTTCCACTGCGCCGGCTGGGGCGCGGTCGTCTCGCCCTGGTGGCATCTGCCGCAGTTCGGCTTCATCGGGGTGTCGTTCTTCTTCGTGCTCTCCGGCGTCGTGCTGACCTGGTCGGCGCGGCCAGGGCAGAGCGACGGTCAGTTCTACTGGCGCCGGTTCGCCCGGATCTACCCGGCGCATGCCGTCATGACCATCGTGGCGATCGCGCTCTACCTGTTCGTGATGCCGCCGTACAAGCCGGTCTGGGCGGGGCTGCTCGCGCTGCTCCTGCTGCATGCCTGGCCGCCGATCCCGATCGTCAACTCGGCCGCCAACGGCGTGTCGTGGTCGCTGTCCTGTGAGGCGTTCTTCTACGCGTGCTTCCCGCGGCTCACCCGCATGCTCGGCAAGCGCAGCGGCCGTCGCCGCCACGTGGTCGTCGCCGCGATCGTGGGCGCCTGCGCGACGGCTGCCGTCGTCGGATCGTTCGCTGCCGGCGGCCGGTTCGACACGCCGTTCTACGAGAACCCGCTGGTGCGCTTCGGCGAGTTCGTGCTGGGTGTCGCGATCGGTCTGGCGCTGCGGGAGGGTTGGGTGCCCCGGGTCCGCGTTGGCGCCGCGTGGTTGCTGGCCGCAGCGGCGGCCGCGGTGACGCTGGCCGTCGGCGTCAGCCGGGGATGGCCGGTGCCGCGCGGGCTGGCCGACACGATCACGATGGGGCCGCTCGCGCTCGTGCTCGTCGCGTACGCCGGGCGCGACCTCATCGGCCGCGACACCCTCATGTCGCGTCGCTGGGCGGTCTACCTCGGGCAGCTGTCGTTCGCGTTCTACCTGGTCCACCAGCTGGTGCTCGACCTGGTGATGAAACAGTTGGTGCCGATGGACCACCGCACCGCGCTCGCCGTGCTCGCCCGCACGCCGCTCGCCCTTGCCCTGTCGATCCTTGCGGCGATGGCGCTGCATCACTTCGTCGAGCTGCCCGGCCAGCGGTTGCTCACCCGACGGGCCTCACGGCGTCGACAGGCTGACGTGCCGGCCTACCCGGACGAGCGTCAGGAGCCCCGGCTCGTCGGCGCGGCCTAGTGGTCGCCAGCTCGCCGGCGCGGGCGCCGCGCCTCGACGCCTTGACCGGCTTGCGGTTCTGGTTCGCGTTCCTCGTCGTCGTGCACCACAGCCTGCAGCACTGGTTCGGCCCGGCCGTCTACCCCATCGCCGACTTCGGCTACATCGGCGTCGACTTCTTCTTCGTGCTCTCCGGGTTCGTGCTGACCTGGTCGTGGCGCCCCGATCTGCCGACCGGCCGGTTCTGGCTGAACCGTGTTGCTCGCATCTGGCCGTTGCATCTCGCGACGCTCGTGCTGGCAGTGACCTTGGTCGCCGACGAAATTCATCACCCCGGCGCCGCCGGCACAGTCGCCAACTTGTTCCTCGTGCAGGCATGGGTGCCCGGCCAGCAGAACTACTTCGGCTACAACGCCGTCGCGTGGTCGTTGTCGTGCGAGGTCTTCTTCTACCTTGCGTTCCCGATGCTGGTCCGGTGGCTCACGGGCTTGACGACCAAACGCCGGCTCCTCGTTGCTGCGTCCGTCGTGGCTGCGATGTGCATCTATCCGGGCCTGTTCAGCCTGACGATCGCGCCGCACGACGCAGCCGGCTGGGAGTGGACGACCTACGTCCTTCCGTTGTGGCGGCTGGGTGAGTTCGTCGTTGGCATCCTTGCCGCGCTTGCGGTGCGCGAGGGTTGGCGGCCGCGCCTTCGAACAGGTGCAGCCTTGGCAGTGGCGACATGTGCTGCGGCAGGACTTTTGGTCGACGGCCTGCGTGCGGGGCATCTGCCCAACCGTCCTTTCATCGAGATCGTCGGCATGCTCGTCGTCGCCGGTGTCATCTGTGCGGTGGCCGCGGACGAATTGGAAGGACGGCGTCGCCTGCTCTCGTCGCGCGTCATGGTGTCGCTCGGCGCTGCGTCCTATGCGCTCTATCTATGCCATGCGTTGCTGTTCGGTTGGGTGGTGCACCACTGGGCCGGCACCGGATCCGGCGTCGGCCGGGCGCTGGGTTGGTCGTCGTACGTCGCTGCCGCGATCGTGCTGTCCTACCTGCTGCACCGGCTCGTCGAGGTGCCGTGCGAGCGCTGGATTCGCAGTCGGGGCGCCAGGTTGTGGCGCAGGCGCGAGGTGCGCGCGACGCCGGCGTACGGCGAAACCAGCCGCGAGCGCGAGCCAGAACTACTCCCGGTGCGGTGATCGTCGTGGTTGCCGCGGCGATCGTCGACGGCACGCCGCCGCGAGTGCTCGCTGCGCAACGGTCCTACCCGCCCGAGCTCGCCGGTTTCTGGGAGCTGCCGGGCGGCAAGGTCGACCACGGAGAGGGCGAACTCGAAGCGCTGGCACGAGAGGTGCGCGAGGAGCTCGACGTCGAGATCGTCGTCGGCGACCGGCTGGGCGACGACGTGCCGATCGTCGGCGGAGACGGTGTGCTTCGAGTCTGGTGGACGCGTCTCGCCGCCGGGCAACCGCGAGCCGTCGAGCACGCGCAGGTGCGCTGGATCAGCCGCAGCGACGCTGCAGAGCTCGCGTGGTTGCCGTCCGACGGCCCGATCGTCGCGGCACTGCTCGACGGCTGGCCCGTAGATTGACCGCATGCTTGCTGCGGACCGTCGGCTCTTGCTCGTGCACGCCCATCCGGACGACGAGACGATCGGCACCGGCGCGACGATGGCGAAGTACGCCGCGCAGGAGGGCGCACACGTCACCCTGATCACGTGCACGCTCGGTGAGGAAGGCGAGATCCTCGTGCCGGACCTCGAGCACCTGGCCGCCGATCGCGAGGACGGTCTGGGCGAGCACCGCATCGGTGAGCTCGCCGACGCGATGAAAGCGCTCGGCGTGACCGACCACAGGTTCCTCGGCGGGCCGGGGCGCTGGCGCGACAGCGGCATGATGGGCACGCCGTCCAACGAGCGGCCGGAGTGCTTCTGGCAGGCCGACCTCGACGAGGCGATCGGCGCGGCCGTTGCGGTCATTCGCGAAGTGCGCCCGCAAGTCGTCATCACCTACAACGAGAACGGCGGCTACGGCCACCCGGACCACATCCAGGCCCATCGGGTCGCGGTCGGCGCCTTCGAGGCGGCCGGCGATCCCAAGCGCTATCCGGAGGCGGGCGAGCCGTGGCAGCCGGCCAAGCTCTACTACACGACGTTCCCGCAGTCGGTCCTCCGCGAGGGCTGGCAGGCGCTCCGCGATCTCGGCGAGGAGGCACCGTTCGGCATCCGCACCGTCGAGGAGCTCGACTTCGGCGACCCGGACGACGCGGTGACCACCGCGGTTGATGCGAGCGACTTCCTCGAGGCGAAGATCGGCGCCATGCGCGCCCATGCGACGCAGATCGCGGTGGACGGGTCGTTCTTCGCGCTGTCGAACAACGTGGGCCAGCGCGCCTTCGGGGTCGAGTACTACCGCCTCATGCGCGGGACGCCGGGTGTGGACCTCGCTGCCGGAATGCGCGAAAGCGACGTGTTTCAAGGCCTTTGACGCCTTTGAAAGGTGCGCTGCGCCGAACGGGTGATATCGGTAACTGAGCGTAGTCAGACCGGTTCTGGCGGTGCCAAACTGCGGGTACATGCACGTCGCCTGAACACAACATCGGCAGTGCATTCCGGCACCTTGAGTGATCGCGACAACTTTTTTTCGCGGCACTCGTTGGACCGGGATGACGCGGCCCCCGGTTGAGGAGCGCCACCTGATGGAACGCAACGAGGCACAAGCAGGGCTCGTGGCCAACCCGCTCCTCGCGGGCACGGGTGAGACGGTGTTGCGCGTCGCGGGCGCCGATGTGGGCCGCAACCGCGAGGACCAGCGCCGCCGTCGACTGTGGCGGATCGCCTCGATCGCCGCTCTGCCCGCCGCGCTGCTGTGGTGGCGGATCGGGGCCGGCCACCCGCTGAACTTCTTCCAGATGCCGCACATCGACCTGATCACGTTCTTCCTCATCGTGATGCTGCTCGTCGTGCCGCTCGCGATGGTCGCGCCGTTCGTGTTCATGGGCCGCTCGCCGCACGTCAGCTACCGGCCCGAGCAGATCGACACCCGCCTCGACGACGTCATCGGCATCGACGTCGTCAAGGAAGAAGTCGTCCGCTCGCTCAACCTCTTCCTCGCGCACAAGACCTTCGCCGGCACGATGGGCGGCACGCCGCGCCGCGGTCTCCTCTTCGAGGGTGCGCCGGGCACCGGCAAGACCTACACCGCCAAGGCGATGGCGCGCGAAGCCTGAGTGCCGTTCCTCTTCGTCTCCGGCACGTCGTTCCAGTCGATGTACTACGGCGCGACGGCGCTGAAGATCCGTCGCTTCTTCAAGCAGGTCCGCAAGGCCGCACTTGCCGAAGGCGGCGCGATCGCCTTCATCGAGGAGATCGACGCGATCGGCACCACCCGCCGCGGTCTCTCCATGACGCAGGCGCCTGACCTTTCGAAGTCCGTGCAGTGCTGCGGCGGCATCACGACGCTGCCGTCGGGCTTCTTGACGGTGCCGCAGTCGGCGACCGAGCGCACTCCGTTCATGAGTGAAGGCGTCGGTGGTGTCGTCAACGAGCTGCTCGTGCAGATGCAGTCGTTCGACCAGCCGAGCGGCATGCAGAAGTTCGTCAGCAAGCTCACCGACGGCATCAACCTGCTGCTTCCGCTCAACCGCCAGCTGAAGAAGAAGACGCCGCCGCACCCGAACGTTCTCGTCATCGCCGCGACCAACCGCGCCGAGTCGCTCGACCCCGCTCTGCTGCGGCCCGGTCGCTTCGACCGCGTGCTGACCTTTGAGCGCCCGGACATGCGTGGCCGCCGCGCACTGCTCGACTTCTACCTGCAGCGCAAGGCGCACAACGAAGAGCTCGACGACGCGGAGCGCCGCGACGCTCTCGCCAGCATCACCCAGGGCTACACCCCGGTCATGATCGAGCACCTGCTCGACGAGGCGCTGGTCAACGCCGTACGCCGTAACTCGCTCACCATGAACTGGGCCGATGTCGAGCGCGCACGGATCAACGAGGAAGTGGGCCTCGGCCAGCCGATCGGCTACACCGAGCACGAGAAGCGCCTCATCGCGACGCACGAAGCAGGCCACGCGACAGCGGCGCACCTCGTGGCACCGACTCGGCGCCTCGAGGTGCTGTCGATCATCAAGCGGCGCGAGGCGCTCGGCATGCTCGCGCACGGTGACGCGGAAGAGGTCTTCACGCGGAGCAAGAAAGAGATGCTCGCGCTGATCCAGATCGCGATGGCCGGCCAGGTGGCCGAAGAGCTGTTCTTCAACGACGTCTCGACCGGCCCTGGCGGTGACCTGCTCTACGCGACGAACGTGGCTGCGCAGATGGTCGGCGCGGCGGGCATGGCCGGCACGCTCGTCTCGTTCGCCGCCGTGCAAGGCGGCGCGTTCAACGACACCAACATCGTCGGTCGCGTGCTCGGTGACCACGACGGTCGCAAGCGCGTCGAGGAGCTGTTGCAGGAGCAGAAGACGATCGTCAAGGGCAAGCTCGAGGCCAACCAGCACATCATCATGGCGCTGCGCGACGCACTTATCGAGCGCAACGAGCTGATCGGCCGCGAGATCCACGAGGTGATCGAGTCGGCCGGCCCGGCCGCCCCCGCAGTCATCGACCTCCGCGACGCGGTCCCCGCCGCCGACCAGGTCGCCCTGTCCGACTAACCGAGCCAGGCCGACGAGCCAACCCCCACGGGGTTGGCTCGTTAGGCTCGGTTTCGTGGATGGCGACCGGCGGGTGCTGGTCGCCACCTATGTCGCGCTCGTGCTGCTCGGTGCGATGCTGGGGATCTGGGGCGCTTTCCTGGTGCCGCTCCGGCTGCCCGGCGGCATCGAAGGCCTGGCGGTGCTGATCGGCCTTCTCGGGCCGGCGGCGGCCGGTTACTTCGGGGCGATAGGCGCCGGCAGCGGCCCGGCCGCGGTGATGCCCGGGATCGGCTGGATCGTCGCGGTCGTGGTGCTCAACTACTCGCGAGGTGGCGACGTCGTCGTGCCGGGCAAGCTGGCCGTAGACCCGGGCATCGGTGTCGTCGGCTCGCTGTTCTTCTTGTCCGGATTGGTCGGGACTCTGGTCGCCGGCGTGCTCGCCGGCCGCAAGCTGCGGCGACGGCCGCCGTCACCGCCATCGGGATCATGACGAGATAGTCCGAAAGTGCTTCACCCGGGCGAGTGAACGGCCGAAGTCTCATAGGTGAGTGAACTCGCGGTCGACGCGCGCCCGGAGACGGTCGCGGAGGCCGTCATCGTGCGCCTCGGCGCGGGCCGCTTCGCGGTCGATCTCGCCGGCGTCGCTGAGGTCGGTCGGGTGCCGAAGACGACGCGCATCCCGGGGGCGCCCGGCTGGCTCGCCGGCGTCGCCAACTGGCGCGGCCGGCTGCTGCCGGTGCTCGACCTGCGAAGCCTGCTCGGCGCGGACGGAGCGCCCCCGACCGGCACCGCTCGCGTGCTGGTCCTGACCGCCGAGGGCATCACCGCGGGCGTCATCGTCGACGCGGTCGACGGCACCGGCCCGATCGGCGACGTCGAGGACGTGCCGCTAGCTCTCCACGACGCAGGCAGCGACTTGTTGTGCGGCCAGGTGCCGCGCGATGACGGCCCGATCGCCGTGCTCGACACGGTGGCCGTGCTGCGACTTCGCGACCAGATCCCGCGCGGCCGCCGATCGGCCTAGCACTACAGCGGCCGGTCGCCGCATCCGATTTCTTGACGTACGACGGAAGAAGGAGCGTTCGTGGACTTCTCGAAGCGGCTTTCCCGCGTCGCCGCGATGGCGACCTGGGGCGGCCTTGCGTTGGCCCTGGTCGGCGCGATCGTGCTTCGCCAGCATCACGACACCGGCGTCCACCTGCACTTCTACGCATTCCTCGGCTGGCAGGCACTGGCGATCCTGAACGCGGTCGCGCTGTCCATCCTTCCGGCCTTGCACGGCACGAGCGACCATGTGCGTCGCCGCATCACCAACTACCGCGCGCTGTTGCTCGTCAGCACCATGGCTGCGGTCACCGGCGCGGCTGCTGTCAGTGGTGGCATCCGTGGTCCGTTCTGGGTGCTCTATCTGCCCAGCGTGCTGTTTGCCGCCACGACGATGCGGCAATGGCAGTCGGTGCTGCTCGGCGCCCTCGCCGGTGGCGGGGTCGTGCTCTCGTCCGCGGTCGCGCACACCCTGGACGCGACGACTGCCGCATGGTTCGTCCTCGTCGTACCGGTCTTTCCGGCGATCGCATGGTTCAACGGCACGTTGGCGTCGTCGGTGTGGGCGATGCGCGCGCTCGCCAAGCATGAGCGTGACGAGTTGCAGCGTCGTGTCGAAGAGCTCTCGCAGGTGCTCGCTCGCGCGGCCGAGGGCGACCTGACGGTTGATCTCGGTGACGACGAGGGCGAGCACGCGACGCTCGTGCAGCTGACAGATGCGTTCGGAGACACGCTCGGCAACCTTCGCTCGTTGGTCGGTCAGATCCGTTCCGGTGGCGAACAGATCGGTGCCGCGGCAGGCGAGCTGCTCGCCACTGCCGAGGAGCACGCTGCATCGGCCTCGCAGCAGTCGAGCGCGGTGTCCCAGACGACGTCGACGATCGAAGAGTTGGCCGCGACTGCAGCGCAGATTGCCGAGACAGCCGAAGCTGTTGCGCGCTATGCAGCGGAGACGTTGCGGCATGCTGAAGAAGGCCGCTCGGCCGTGAGCGCCAGCGTCGGCGCGATGGACGTCATCGCCGAACGTGTCGACTCGATCGCCGCGCGCACACTCGCTCTCGGCGAGAAGTCGCATGAGATCGGTCGCATCCTCGAAGTCATCAACGACCTCGCCGACCAGACGAACTTGCTCGCGCTCAACGCAGCCATCGAGGCCGCCCGAGCCGGTGAGCATGGGCGCGGTTTCGCCGTCGTTGCATCGGAGGTGCGCAAGCTCGCCGAGCGTGCAACGGAATCGACCGGCCAGATCGCCTCGATCGTCGGCGAGATCCAGGCGGAGACCAACGCGACGATCATCGCCAGCGAAGAAGGCGCGAAGGAGGTGCGGACCGGCTCCGATCTCGCGCGCGGTGTCGTCGACGCGCTGGAGCGCATCTCGACGATGGTCGACGAGACGACGACCGCAGCGAAGGAAATCTCCATCGCGACCCAGCAACAGCGCTCGGCCTCCGACCAGGTGGTCGCCGCGATGACGCAGGTGTCCGACGTGTCGCGGCAATACGCGGTGGGATCGAAGCAGGCGGCGGCTGCCGCCGCGCAGCTCAACGAGCTCGCCGCCGAGCTTCGCGCGAGCATCGCCCAGTTCCACGTCGGCCCAACAGGCACGACCCGGGCTGCGTAACCGTGCCAACAACTCCCCACCGCCAGCCCGCCGAGTCCAACTACCTCGCCGAGTGCGACGTAGATGCCCAATTCACACCGTCAAAATGGGCATCTACGTCGCACTCGACGGGGGGTGGCGGCGGGCTGAGGGCGCGGGTGGCGCGGTGAAGACGTTCCGTGCCAGTCCGGAAGACGTCGTCGGCGCGCTGCTGATGCCGTCGCCGCGGCGTGGCGTGCACGACGCCATGCCCGCCCCGGAGACCGTGCGCGAGCTGGAGCGCCAGTTGGCTCATCTCGCCGGCGTGCCGGCGCCGAAAGTCGTGTCGGATGACGACGAGGGCATCCACGTCTCGACCGCCGCGGGCAGCACGTTCGACTACAACCGTCGCTTGTTGCGCGGTTCGCAGGTGGTTGCCGTCGGCGGCCTGCTCGCGGTCGCCGTCGCCGCGCTGTTGTCCGCGCGATACAGCAGCAGCGCATTGCACGTGCACTCGTTGCCGTTGGCGTTGTGGGGGATCGCGGCGGCCGTCTTCGCCGTCGCCGGTGCCGCAGTAGCCGGCGATCCCACCACCTCGCCTTCGCGGGAAACGACAACAAGCCGTCAGCCGCTCGGCGGCGGTCTCGTGCTCGTCCTTCTCGCCTGCATCACGGGAGTGGTCGCCAGCGCGGGCGGGCTGGCTGGCCCGACCTGGATCCTGTTCTTCCCCGTGGTGCTCGTCTGCGGCGCGGTGCTCGGCCCGCTCGTCGGGTTGCTCGTCGGCGCCGCCGCGAGCACCGGCATCTACGTCGCTGCCGGCGTCAGCCACACGTTGACCGTGACCGGCGTCGGGCACCTCGTCGTGATCCTGCCGGCTGCACCGGCGGCCGGTTGGGCGGCTGGTGCTCTGGGTCGCCTCGCCCGCGACGCCGTTGCCGACGCGGACCGGCGGCGGGTCGAGCTCGAGCGCGACATGGGCCGGCTCGCCGACGTGCTCGCCCAGGTTGCGAAGGGCGACCTGAGCCAGGTGCCGGCTCCGGGTGACTCCGCCGACCCCGTCGCGACCAGCCTCGCCGTCGTCTTCGCCGACACCTTGTTGGCGCTGCGACGATTGGTCCGTCAGATGCACTCGGTCGGCGACCAGCTCGCGAGCAGCGCCGCCGAGCTGTCCGCCACCGCCGAGCAGACCGTGCGCGGCGTCGAAGCCCAGACCTCCGCTGTCGCGGAGACCACCAACACCGTTGAAGAGCTCGCGGCAACCGCCGGCTCGATTGCTGAGGTCGCGGTGCGGGTGGCGCAGTTCGCCGGCACCACCCGGCGCGACGTCGACACTGGTGCTGCCGCGGTCAACGCCGCCGGCGCCGCGATGGAAAACATCGCCCAACGCGTCGACGACCTTGCCGTGCGCGCCGGCACGTTGCGGGAGCGCATCGCGAGAGTGGGCGACGCAACGCACCTGATCGACGACATCTCGCGGCGTACGACGATCCTCGCCGTGAACGCTGCGATCGAAGCCGCCCGCGCAGGCGAGCACGGCAAGGGCTTCGCGACCGTCGCGGCCGAGGTCGAGACGCTGGCCGCACGGGCGCGCGAGGCGACAGCGCAGATCGCGGAGATCCTCGCCGAGCTCGAGCGACAGGCGGATGACACC
>Ga0157369_10005713_pt1 | contig 14450 bp, 27 predicted proteins | sample C25metaG_FD_113461 | JGI IMG/M metagenome (GOLD analysis project Ga0157369, IMG submission 113461) | Corn rhizosphere microbial communities from Kellogg Biological Station, Michigan, USA - C2-5 metaG | ecosystem: Host-associated > Plants > Roots > Rhizosphere > Soil | place: USA: Michigan...
CGCGATGTCGAGCAGCATATCCTTCCGCCCAGCATCTTCCTCGCCAATCGCTTGGGTAAAATACCGCATGGCAGCAGCCAGCTCGCCTTGGGGACCACCAAACTGCTCCAGCATAAGATTGGCGAGGCCGGGGTTCGACTCAGACACACGAACGGTGTACTGAAGTCTTTTGTTGTGCGTGAACATTGGGTACTTCCTCGAGAGACGTCGCCCGCGATCAGCAACAGGGGTGAGCAGCTCAACTGGCTGCTGTACGCCATGTTCTCCCCTCACTTAGAAAGGTCCCGTGCTGCGCTTGGTCTCCGGCCGTCACGTCCCGGACACCCAGTGTGATGGCCTGCGTTGGAGTGAGAGGTTAGTCGCCACTGTTCAATCGGCTGAGACGTTCGCTCAATTCGCGCCACGCAGGTCGGAATTGTGGGCGGAAACTCCGAAATATGTGGAGTCGTGTTCCACGAAACATGCGCCAGATCCGCGCGGACGTTGATCCAAACTGCGGGATACGCCGTGAAGGCGTCACGCTCCACATACAGCAGTCATCCTCCACCGTCATTTATGACGGCACACGATTGAGGCTCCTAGCGTGGAGAGCCACAATGAGCCGAGTAACTTTCCTTTTCGGAAGGGAGCTACCGAGAAATGCACCTACGAGTAATGCGAGGTCGGTAGACGACCCGTCGGGAGATCCACCATCCCCCGGCCCGAACAGGGAAGGGCACGGAACGCCGGACCGGGAGGTTGATGATTCAGGGCTTGATGCCCCCGAAACACTACTAACGACGAAAATTCGATCGATAGGCCGAGCCGCTAATTTGCTATGCACAATTTCGTCGATCCCGGCGTCCCGGCAGAACCTTCGTGTTTCGCCGGGCTTTTTGACTCAGAGTACGCGGGACCACGGACTGCCGGGTCTTAGTCGACCGGGTTGTGATAAATGCCAGGCCTTTGGTTCAACGTGACGCGCGCCCATGGGGAGACGATTGTGAGCGATGAAGAGTGGCCGGAAGGCAGCACGTTGAAGCACATCGACTTGAGCGACGAACAGGGCCTGGCGCTCTGGTCGATCATGCTGGGTGTATCGGTCGAGGCAATTCTGACCGCGGTCGAAGCTGTCGGACCAGAAGCTTGCATGGTCCAGAAGGAGATCGAAGCCCACCCGCATATCTATAAGCGGTCGACCGAGTGATGGCTGGCTGGCTAGTCATCGTGATTTTAGCTGTAACCGCTCGGGTGACCGCGCGTTGGCTGGAGCGGCGGCTATAGCGTCACAAGTCCGCATCCGGGTTGCGCGACGACGCTGGGATCGATTCTTCCTATCCCCGGCGGCCTCGGCGGATCGAACGGCACGGCAAGCGCGTCCACGGCGGGTGTCTTCCCGAATACCGTTGGCGTGACCGACCCCACCGTCACGGGTGGAACGCTCCTAAAGTCGCAGCTGAGCGTCTCGGGCATCCCGGACATCGTCTTGGGGCTAATCCTTGCGTGGTGGCGCCGGTGGGGACACTCCATTCGGTCGCGGAGCCATGGCCGCCGCAGCCCCGTCGGCTGGTTTGACGGGCTCTGGTTTCGGTGCCGGTGGCGGTGGAGCGGCCCAGCCCAGCAGCAATGCCGGCCAATCGGGCGGCAACGGTACGGCCGGCATCCTGGTCATCTTTGAGTTTGCGTGAGGACATTCCTATGAGTGACGTGAAGACGTATGCGGTGGTGCAAGATGGCGTGATCGTCAACGTCGTTGCCTGGGACGGCGTGACCGCATGGGAGGCACCTGACGGCACGGAAGTCGTGGAGATTCCATCTGACGTCAATGCGGGTATTGGCTGGTCTTTTGCTGACGGGGTCTTTACCGCGCCCCCGCCGCCGGTGACGCCGCCAAAGTCCGCTGATCAGATCCTGGCGGAGAACACCGCCACACGAAATGCCATGCTGGACGCAGCCACCCGAGCCATCGCACCGCTGCAGGATGCCGTCGATATCGGCGAGGCAACGGACGCTGATGCGGCCATGCTGAAAGCTTGGAAGACCTTCCGTGTCGCGGTAAACCGCGTTGTGCTCCCTGACGACAGCCCCAATTGGCCATCGCCGCCCCAGTCGGGCTACGGGGCCGCACAAGCACCCGCCACGCAGGACGCTTAGGGCGGGGACGAAGGGGTCATGAGCTTCGCCAACCGTAGCATGGCGTCGCCGTAGCGCGGCCCCGGCTCCCACCATCGTTCCCCCTGTCGACCTCGTGACCGCTACCATGGGCCATGATCGAATGGTCCACACCAGCCTGTATCGGTGCCCGTCCTTCGCACGCCACTAACTCTCCGCAAAGAGGATATGTAAAATCGGCGAGTTTGCGGTATTTCGGTTTTGCGCCTTGGAAAGCCAAGCTCGCCCTCATGTCCATGATCCGACCGTACAGGCATGCCGCCGGGCGTGCCTGCAAGTTCTCATCAACGAACTGGATGCGGAGGGCGTGCGCTCCTGGAGAGCACTCGGTAAGGTCTTGGGTGGAATAAGCGGAAACGATCTCAAGGCACTGGTTACAGGTGAACCGATCACTGACAGAGTTGCACGTGAAATGGAGTGGGCCATGCACAGGCGCGCTGGATGGATGGACGGTAGCCGCGCTTCTGCTTTGGATGATTAGGCTGAAGGCGAGCGCCCATGACGAAATCATCGATTCGCTCACAAAAAAACAACACTCTCATAGCTAAGTTAACGCTAGTGGCGCGGTTACCCCCGTTCCCCCCGGCTGCGTCACCCTAGCCCCTGTCCACTGGCAGGGGCTTTGCATTTTTTCGGTGTATAGGTAAGCCACTCCTCGACCTCGAACGCTGACATGTCAGTCTATGGACAAGCGCCGATCTGTTGAACAACACCCGACCACGGTCTTTGGATTTGCAACGTTTCTCCGGCTGCGTAGGAACCCGGCCCTAGGTATCAATGCCGTGGAGCTGGTCGACGAAGCGGGCAACTGCTACTACTCGTTCAGGACGTCACGATCCATGGAGCTAGAGACGCGAGAGGTCACTGGCTCTGCGGCTTTGGAAGTGATTGAAGCCTGGATCTCCCGGAGCTTCCGTGCTCGACCTGTGCCATTCGCGTTCAGCAGGCCATCGGGGAGCGCGCGTGGCTAGGGGAGGGGCATGGGACCTGAAAGCCCTCATCCCTGGGCTAATCAGCGACGGATACCTGGTTGATGGCTCGCCAGCGGAGCAGGTCGCCAGGCAGATCCTCGACGGCGGCGAGGATTCGCTCTCGAGAGAGCAACGTATGGTCTTCGAGCGGTCTCTTCTTCACGCGGTCAGAGCCTACGCCAATGCAGAACCGAGGCTTCGCATCCTAGAGCGATTGATGCGGGACGGCTGACCAGCCAGGTCGACGTGGGCTAGGAGCTTAGCCAGGAGCAGCATTTCGGTCCCGTATAAAGGGAGCGGTTCCGTTCCAGGCGGCCCAAGGAGTCGTTCGATTTCGCTAGCCGTCTGTGCGACAGCGTTCCAGCCCATTTCCAGCGCGAGGTCGAATATCCAACGAGCGCGGAACGGGCCTCGTCGAAGTCGCTGGCTAGGGCGGCGTCGTTCATCGCTATCGCGTCAGCACAGAGCTGGGCGAAGCGGAGGACGGCATCTTCGTCGATAAGGTCCATGGGGAAGGATGGCGCCGGTGGAGCCTCGTGGGCTGAAGCGCTTGCGACACGGCCTGACAGACCTGACTGAATACGCGGGCGTCACTCACGTACAAGGAAGGGTAGTCAGGTGCAAATCTGTTCGACTGATCTCTCCGTGACGAAGAATTGCCGTGCTTTTCACGCATTTACGGCAAAATTGGTGGCCGTCAGTCCACCGATCACTTTCCTATGGTCATCCTGGATCTTCCATTCGCTCATGCCGGGGAGGGCGGTCCTTGGTACGTGATTGAGCAAGGATCTGTTACGGAATTCAAGACGCGGTTCTTGGCTCTCTCGTTCGCGAATGCGCGTGCCCTTCAGTTGGCGCGGTCCGGCTTAAAGGTGCTCGTGAATGTGGAAGGTGAGGACGGTGTTTGGCGACTGTTCGACGAGCACCTCAAAGCATCTCTTGATGCCGGGATTAACCGTGCAGTCTTCCGTCAAGGAGGTTGACTGGCAGGTGCGCGGCCGCGGTCTGTATGTGTCCCTTGCCCCTTGCCATCGTGCTGGCTACTGATCGGCTTGCGCGCTGTAGGCGATGCCGACCAATAGGTCCGCGAGATGTAGCATCGCCTTACCGAATCCGTGCGTAGGTGGCGTATCTATAGGCCCGAGATACAAGAGGACCCGGAGTGCCGCCGTGTGTATCTCCGCGAGCCGGGCGTGCCTGGCCTTCGCTGCGATGCTTGAGGCCCAGAATCGCGCGCCGTTGAAATCATCAGCGGTCGCTGCGCGGTTCATCTCAATGGCCTCATGTTTTAGGTCTGTCGCCAGCACGACGAGTGACCGAATTTCCACACCCATCTCCCCTTCGAAGCGGTAATTGGGCGCATCAAATGACGTGTTGCGGGTGAACAAGCCGTAGAGAAATGTTCGCTGGTCAACTCACGCGTCCGTGCGGCTCTCGCTTCATGCACCAAGAGCCCGCCACGTCAAGGTATCGGCGAGGCCGAGCAACGCGATACGGTTGATCAGCTCGACTAGCTGGCCGGGGGCAGTGGGATGTTACCTGACCGGCGGAGGGCATCGGCAAGAGCGAGCAGTTGGGTGCCGTAGCCTGTACCAGGCGCAGTCCCGGCGGGCCCCAAAGCGGTCAGTAGCTGCTCCGCGGCGATGGCAATATCCGGCAGCCTGGCCACCACGGCGTTCACGGCAATCCGGTGTGTCAAAAAGCGCGCCTCGTCGACATCGTACGCGAGCATCGCGTCGCCCAGGGCCGCGGCATCGGCCATGATTTCCGGTACCTGAGAGGCAGGGTCTTTGCGGTCGGTCATCCGTTCACGATACGCCCGAAAACTGAACGAGGTGTGTTATTTACCTTTCGCTAACGCCGCACAAGCCGCCTCTAACTGAGTTACGCAAGCGTCTGGTCAACATCATCGAAGCGCAGGCGCAAATCACCCAGAAGTCTGGCCGGCGCGCTTTGAGGCGTCGCGGCGCGCCGCCTCGCACTTGGGGCAATCCCTGACGACGGTACGGCCACCTAGAGTTCTCTGGAGCGGATTGAAGCCGCCATGCCCCGGCACAGGGCAATGCTTCCAAGCGTTCTCGAACTCGCGTTCACGCTCGCGGCGCCGCTGCCAGTCGGCACGGCCGTAGCGGCTCACGCGCGGCGCCTCATGGGGCGGGGCGGCTTATATCCGGGGAAGCAGTCGGTACAGCGGTGCTCGACGCGGTAGCGCTGCCGGTGCCGTTCGCAGAAGAGGTAGCCAGGGCCGCCGGAGCTGGTGTTGCCGGCGGTGCCATTGCGCCATGCGCGCTGGGAGGATCGGAACGAGTTCATGTGGGCATTTTCTGACCAGTGGTTCTCATCGACCGCGACCGCAAGCCGGCCTAGGGCAGTGACCGAACGTGTCGCAGCTTGACTAGCGATATCAGTTCGCGCTGGTATGCTGATACACCGGACAGTTATCGTGCAGATTTATGGACAGTCCCCTCTCGTTTTCCAGCTATCTCCATCGGCGGAGAGTTCGGAAGAATGCTGTAGCGCAATTCGCTTCACAACTCATCCATGACCAGAGCCTTCCGAACATCGAAACTTGGGTCCAATTCGAGCGATATCTCGACGGCCTGGGCGTTACCGACGTTGAGCGAGCCGAGGCACATACGGTCTGGCAGAGCTACAAGATGTGGATGAGACGGTGCTCAAAGCCCCTTGAAAGGCGATGATTGCGGGAACCCGCATGAAACCTAGCCCATGCACCTGACTCGAAATCAGTTAGCTGTCACTGCCTCTTAGGAAGTCCGCAGTTGGCGAGACCTTCGTTGAGAATACGCTGCTGTTCGCGAAGGCCTACGGCAATCTCAGGTTGGTCACGGCTCGAGCGCTCAGCATTTCCGAGTTCGACATCGACGCTCAAGAGACGGCTTTCCAAGGCTGCGATCGATGCGTTCTGGCCAGCACAGGCGTTGTACCAGGCTGTCGCATTTGACGCAGAGGCTTCCGCTTGTGTGGCTCTTGCGGTTGCTGCTGCCAGAGCCGAAGTAACGGCCTCGTACTTGTTTTTCCAAGCAAGGGCCTCCTCGCCAGCGTTCCGCGCGTCAGAGACCGCGATGATTCTTGCACTCGCATCGTCGCGCGCTTGCCTTGCGGCTTCGTCACTGGCAACCAGCTTCCCGACCCAGAATGCACCTGCACCTACGCCGGCTATGACCGTGGCCAAAGAGCACGCGACAGCCCAGCCCTGTGCTGTGGTGAGGGATGAGACGATCTGACCGAGAGTGGGGCTTTCTGGCTGTGACATCGCGTGCTCCTGAATAGCCGACCTGTAACGGCGGCACATCAGAAGTCTTGAGCAAGCGGCGCTGCCGCACTTTAGCCCCCTGGAAAGCGCGGGGGTAAATGAAAGCTCTTGGCATACACGTGCGCGCCGTGGTTAGGTGTGTCCACAGATCACACTTGGGCGGCAAAGACCATGGCACAGCGAATACTTATCGATGCGGGAAAGGCGACACAGAACTTCGCCTTCTACCTTGCGACGACGCACGAGAAGATGAGGTTTTATTGCTTCGAGCATCCTGCTGCGGACGGCAGCACAACATTCGAATTGATCGAAACACTCGATCGCACCAAGCTACTCGGCGCAGGGAATAAGGAGACGGCGAAGCTCTGGGCTAAGCGACTAGGCCTGACCAACTACACCTACGTACGCGTATAAAAATGTAGCCGAGGTCACGGACGCTTTTTTGAGGGATGGACGTAGTCGGGGCCGTGTAACGGATAGATGGTTCCGCGTTCAGGGATTTCCGGGTAGCCCGGGTTATTCCTCTGGACGTCGCCCCAGTTCCACTGATCGAAAACCGCATCGCCGTCGCAGTCGGGGTAGGGGCACATCTCCAGTCCGCTAACGATGCGGTACTCGCCCTTCTGGTAGGCGCGCTCGCAGTGAAGGCACCAGGCAATTGGGCCAGATTCAATAGGCGGCCTGCTACTCATAGCACATCCTCCGTGAGGGCGAATCCGCGCTCCTTATCAGCGCGCGAGGTATCGAAACGTACGGATCTTCTTCGCGCGGATCTTCCCGATCGCGAGGACGCCAAGGGCTGCGCCAAAGGCAGCTGCGAAAAGGATGGGCGTCCCGCCGCCGACGGAGCCGAACAGGTGGGCGAGCGACTGGTAGGCGGCGATGCCGAAGTATATGCCGATGACGCCAAAGAAGATTTTTTCCCGACGGGTCGCGCCATAAATCACGGTGCCCTGGCATGCGGTGCAAACCGAGGCGCCCATCTTGACCTGGTGGTGGCACATGCCACAGGTGAATTCCATATCCCGCTCCTTGTCATGGGGAGACCCTGTATCGGCCGCCGCCGATCGTTCTTGAGGGGGGGGCGAGGAAAGTGGGTGGCCGCCATCCAGCGGTTCTTGGCGTCCTTGTCGATGAACGGAGCCGGCCGCGGGCGCAGGCTCTTCGCTCGGTTCAATGGGTCATTCCTGACCGCGGAGTCTAGCCAGACAGGACTTTCATTCCCCGAGTCTAGTATTCGCTCTATAGGCGAGCCACAAGATGTTGTGGGAGGGGGTTGCATTGGACTGCTTGCGGGAGTAACGTTCAACTGCCGGGTTGAATTTTTCTTCTCGGCGGAGAATTTGGGCTGAGGCAAGGGGGTCGGGTATGCAGAACAGGAGAGCGACATGCTGACCGAGTTCGGCAAACAACTGAGGACGCTGAGGATTCAGCACGGCAAGACGTTGCTTGACCTCGGTAGGCTGCTGGGCTTGAGCACTGCATTCGTGTCGGCGGTTGAGACGGGTCGCAAGGCTGTGCCTGCTGACCTGGCTGCGCGAATCGCGGTGAAGCTAGGTCTTTCACAATCGGAAGCGATTGAATTAGAGAAGGCGGCGTCTAAGAGCGTAGGGACCGTAAATCTATCGTTGGAGGGGAAGAGCGATAGAGCGAGAGAATTGGCAGTTGCTTTCGCACGACGTTTCGATTCCATGTCGGAGACGGACGTAAAGGCGCTGCTCGGGAAATTAAACACAACGGATCGCGGGGGTGGCGAATGAGTGGCGTGAGCCTTGAAGTACCAGCTCGAAACAACGTGGAAATTGGTGCTATCGCTGCGCAGATCAGGCAAGCCTTTCGTTGGACGGACGACAAATTCCCGATCGTGGAGGCGGTTGAACTTGGTCTTCCACAGATTTGGAGCGATTTCGAGTTTCAGGTCGCCGAGTACCGAGACATGCCAGGAGAGCACGGTCTGACATATCCGGACGAGAAGCGGATCGTGATTCGCGAGGATGTCTACGAAGGTGCCCTCGCTGGGCAGGGTAGGGACCGTTTCACTGTGGCACATGAATTGGGCCACCTGCTGATGCATTCCGGCCTGGGTCTGGCTCGACATGTAAGGAAGGGAGATGTTCCGGCATATCGAGACTCGGAATGGCAGGCCAACTCCTTCGCTGGCGCGCTACTTGTGCCGAGGGCGGCCGTAGTACCGGGGCGTAGCGCACAACAGGTGGCCGAACGTTGTGGCGTATCTTGCGATGCAGCCGGCGTGATGATGAGAAAGTACGCGCAGCAGAAATAAAAAAGGCAAACCAGCGTCAACTGGTCTGCCTTTGGGAAATTCCAAAGTGGATAGAGCGCCACTAGGAACTTGCTTCCCCTTGCATAGTCAACCCGGATTCTACCCCGGGCGCACGGGATGGGCAAGCCACCTCGCTCTGAGGACTTGACGAATGTCAAGTACGCGTAAGCCCGCACCACCCGGGTTCCGGTGGGTATTCACGCGCTATCGGAAGGTGCGTGGCAAGTCCAACAAGGTCCTCGACGCCTGGGATTACGGCTACGAGAGCTGGGCCTTCCTTGTGAGGGCCTAACGGCAGAGCCCCCGGGCGTTATCGCCCGGGGGCTCATTTTCCGACGGACGCACCGGTGGTCGGGATTCTTTTCTCTCCTGAGTGCTGACTCTTACATTGCCGTTAGCTGAAGCGGTCACGCACAGCAATCCTAGATTGGCACCACTCCTGGACTTCCGATTGAACCCATGCGGAAGTTGTACGCGTCAGCTTTACCTGCCGAGGAAACGTGCGCTCAGCGATCAGCTTGTAAACCTGCGACCGACTCAGCCCAGTCACCGCCATAACCTCGGGCAGGCGAAGAAATCGAATCGGACGATCTGCTGCAGCCATATAGGGAGCGTACTCCCCAGCCACGAAGCTGTCCTCGAACCAACGCCCCCCTGATTTACAGTCAGGCGTCCTCACCGGAATGTGAAAACCCCCGGGCCTTGGCGTAGGTCATGCCAGCTTCGCCGATTTGCGCGCAAATCTCGAACTCGCGCCCATTCCACTCCTTGCTTGCGTCGATCCATCCCTCGCGCGCCAGGCTTCGCACGGCCAACTCGAGCTCACGCGCCGATGCGGTTGCGTCAACCTCTTTCGAGAGCCTGACGATAGTCGACATCCGGACCTGCTTGTCGACGTATCGAAGGATGCGTAGAACTCGCACTTGGACCGGGTCAGGCGAAAATCCAAGATCTATGGGGCCTGGAACAAAGGTTTGAGGCTCTTCCTCGTTCGCCGGATGGGCCCTGCGTCCGCGATGTCCAGCGAAATAGCCAACGCCGGCGAGCAGGGCTCCTCCAGTCACGAGCGCGAGCCAAGGTACGCTCACTGTCCCGACAATCCAGCCAATGGCTGGAATGGCCGCTTTTACGGCGTCTCGCAAGCTACCGACGTTCACCCCTGCGAAGGTGAGAAACGCCACGACCCAAAGTGTCCACTCCCGGAACCTGACGGGCCCTGTCTCCATCCAAATTCCCCCGTAAAAATGCCGATGCGATCCTAGGTTCGTCAGGGGGTTAACCGCAAGAGCGCCGTAATTTAGTCCTCATTAAATCAATGATTTCCTTACTTTCTACACGGGACTTAAAATCCCTCATCCGAAAGGGTATGTGGGTTCGAGTCCCACTCCGGCACCATCTTCTCGCGTGCTGGTATGCCATGACGATACCGACCACGCGCTCGCCCCGGATTCTTGTAGCCTGTCGGCCAGGGTGCCGCGTCCTTGCGGCAGGTGACTGGGGCGCGTGTATCGGCGCCGCGACGACGTTCAGCGATTAAGGACCATCCATGCCAAAGTCGCTGATCGTGCACCGCCCATCCGCGACGTCGTAGCCCATGACCATCTTGGCTCCGGCGACCTTGGCTGAGATGACCATGGCGGCGAGAAGCTTGTTACGGTCCGCCGACGCCGTATCCGGCAGGAAGAGGCCGCCGTTACTGCAGATCGAACCGGTGTACCAGAGCACGATTTGCGTTTCGCTGAACGACTGAATGCGCCAGCTATTTACCGTTGACGTTATCTGGTACTGCGATGCGCTCGCGCATTCAGCACCGAGAAGCGCTATGCCGGTGCATGCGACCATCGCCCATCGACGAAGTGCAGTCTTCTTCATGAGGTTTTCCTTGGGTCGCGAAGGACCACGCGGATTGGGTGATTAGTTTGATGTCACGGAAAACGCGCGAATGATGCAAGCGTCGCCGTTGAAGTCGTAGTCGAACGAGAGTTTTCCGCCAGCGGCCTTCGCGGGGTGAAAATCACTGCAGGAGAAGGTTGATCGCCGGGGTAACACCGGATGTTCCGCGGCAGAACGCGGCGTCACCGGGTGAGCTGCTGCACTGTAGGGCACGGATTTTCAAACCCTCAGCCGTATAAGCGGCACGTGTGGCTGGGAGGTCGCGAACACCTTTGCAGCTCGAGCTTCCGCCAAGGCCCGAGAACCAGGCGAAGGGTGCAAGCCACGTCACGTCCGGATCGTTCTCGATAGCGGTGAAGAACCTCTGGGTCGGATCAAGGTCAACGCCGTCGCAGCCCTGCATCGCGCCAGGAACAACGATGTACTTCTTGCCGGGGGCGTATTGCTTGAGTGCGGCGAAGGTCCTGGACCACTTGCCGTCGTCGTCGCCGTATTCGTCGAAGCCGACCCAATCAAGCATCTTCATGCCAGCGAAGAACTTATCGAAGCCCTTTCCCGAGAGAATCGATGCGATCGGGAGTGCGCCAGTCCGGGGGTCCTGTCGCACCGCGTTCATTCCATTGACGAAGGCCGGGCTGGCCTGGCCGTTAACGTCGTTGAGGCACGTGGGGCCATTCGGCTCATCCACGATGTAAACCGCCACGACCGTGCTGTGCACCGGATCACCTGGGATTAAATATCCCTGGTCTACCATTGCCTGGGAAAGTGATGCCCAGGACGCCGCGGCGCCAGCATCATTGTTCCAGCAGCTAATGTCGCCATCGCTGCCTCTTACTGCCTGGAACACGAAGGGATAGGCCGGGACGATCGCGTGTACGTGAGCTGCCTTCGCCGCAGCCAGCTTTTCGAGCACCTGTGATTGAGTTACCGCCCTTCCCGAAGGTGATGTATCCCCCGGCCAAGCCATAATCGCGTAAAGGTTGCTGTGGTCCTTCATCTCGTTGAAGCCAATATCGGAGGGCGGCGACGTCAGCGTGTTAACTGTATCGCCAGCGAAATAGCCAAAGTATTTCTGCGTAGCAGTCTGCGCACTGGCGGCTACACTCAACGTCAGTCCTGCCAACAATGTGACGATTCGATTGATTTTCACGATGGTAAGTCCTTGTGATCCATGCGAACGTCAGGAAGGGATGACGCCGAAGTCGCTGATCATGCAGCCGCCATTAACGACCTCGTAAGTGATGTGCATCTTCCCGCCCATGGCTTTCGCGGCGAGCACCATGGCGACCAATCGATTCTGGCGATCCTGGGAATCACTGGCGTTGAACATGAGCTGGCCATTGCCGCACGTGGACGGTGTGTACCAGAGGACGACACCCTGCGGTGCCGGGTAGTCCTGGACTAACCAGCCCGAAACAGGGGCGTCAAAGCCGGTTGACGCGCTCGCTGTACCAGCGGCGAGCATGCTGATGCCCAGGCAAGCGGCCACGGCCACGCCACGAATGCATTTCTTCGTCATGGTTCTTTCCTTGTTTGTGGCATCTACGCCGCGCGATGTGTGGGCGCAGGTGCGGTTAGGTTTTTTACCGGGTGCGCTTTCGCGCGCGATACGTTTGGCTCAGTTCGGGAGAACACCGAAGTCGCTGATGAGGCAGCTTCCTCCTGATACCTCATAGGTAATGTGCATCTTTGCGCCCATAGCCTTGGCGGCGAGGACCATTGCGATCAGTCGGCTTTGGCGCTCTTGTGAATCGCTGGACGTAAATGTGACGCCACCATTGACGCAAGTGGACGGCGTGTACCAGAGCGCGACGCTGGTTGGATAGTCCTGCACGAGCCAGCCGTTGACGGGGGCGTCGAAACCGCTCGACGCGTTTGCGACGCCTGCCCCGAACACCGTGGCGGCCAGACACAGGCACGTCACCGCACGGCGGATGGATCCCTTCTTCATCATTTTCCCCTTTGTAGTCGCCATCGCTATGGCGCGGCGATCATGCGGTCCTGCCCTCTGGTGCGTCTGTAGGTGTGAGCCTAGCAATGCGTAGGGCTTTTCCTACATGGCATGACAGTTAGGTGTATTCGTGACAGTGGTCGCACTTCGGCACGGTGCGGCGGAGCGCCTGCCGTCGGCAGACACCCTTGTTCAGGCGGACCTGTCAGGTTTGCACTTGAAGACAATCGGCGGCTTTGGGCGCATCATCCGCCGAGTGCCTGCACGGCTATGTCCCCGGCGCTCGCTTTGCGCCTACTAGCCCTGAATCAAGAAAGAAACGATGAGGAACCCCACGTGACTAACGGCGTTAGCTTCCCGGACGACGAAAACGGCCAGGTACTGCAGTACATGGCCGAGCAGGGCGACAACCTTTCGATTCCCCGCGAGATCGATTTCGCGGTGGTATTCCCGACCGAGGAGGCCGCACTTAAGTTCGCAGTGATCCTTCTGCGCAAGGGGCAGAAAGTTTCGTTCTCCGAGTACGAAGAAGGCGAGGACATGCCGTGGCAGGTCCTCGCCCACCCGTTCATGGAGCCGAGCTACGAGAACATCTCAGGCTATGAAGATGCACTGGCCGAGGATGCCGACGAGCTCGGCGGTGAAAACGACGGTTGGGGGTGTGTCGCTCAGCAGAGCTAAATCATCCCGATCGTATGCATCCAGGTCTCGGCGAGTTCGGTCCAGCGGGTGATCGGGTTCGCCGTCTGGCGCACGCCAAAGGCGTGGCCGCCCATGGCATAGAGATGCATTTCCACCGGCACCCCTGCCTGCTGCAAGGCGAGGTAATAGGTGAGCGATTCGCGGATATCGTCCGTGGCATCGTCTTCAGCCTGGACGATGAAGGTGGGTGGTCCCTTCGGATCGATTCGTACCTCATGGGTCAGCTTGATCCCGGGTCCTACCCACAGGTGCCCGGGATAACCTGCGATCGCGAAGTCCGGCCGGAAGTTGAGTTTGTCGGCATCGTCTACCGGCTTGTAAGCCAACCGTGTGTGAGTGCTGATATCGGCCACCATGCGGCCGCCTGCGGAGAAGCCCACCACGCCGACCTTGTGCGGATCGATGCCCAGGGATGACGCGCGCTGGCGCAACAGCACCATGGCGCGCTGCGCATCCTGCAAGGCCATGGGCTCCTTGGGTTCCCTGCGGCAATTGCACTCATCGGCCCAATACGGTCCCGAACCGGGCACGCGATACTTCAGCACGGCGCAGGTGATGCCCTTGGCGGTAAGCCAGTCGCAAATCTCCGTGCCCTCCAGATCGATGGCCAATACACGGTAGCCGCCTCCCGGAAGCACCAGCATGGCGGCGCCGGTGTTCTTCCCCTTGGCCGGGAAGATGCTCACGGTAGGGCGCGACACGAGCTCGACCATGGTGATCGGGCGGTCAGCGATCTTTCCGTTGGCAAAGCCAAACCGCTCCGGCCCCGTCGCTGCTGGCGCGGCGATGCGGAGGTCCGCTGGCCACAGCGGCATCTGTTCGATACCCGCGGGTGGTTGCCAGGGTTTGTTTTGCTGGTCGCGCAGTGGCTCCAACCCGCTGGTGCCAGCCCAGGCGACGACGGGCAGCAGTAGCGCCGCCAGCAGGCTCATCCATTGTCCCTTGCTCATGGCTTCTGCTCCTCGCAGGCATGGTGAGTGCGTACTGTGCGCGCCCCGGCTGGCAATTTCATGGCCAGGGGCGGCTATTCATCGGCCCATGCGACGCGCCCGACTTTCGACGGGCGGTATCCCTTCAATCGCTGAAGGGCGAGGCCTACAGTACGTATGATGGGCCTGCACTGATATCGCACGAGATGAGCCCTCGTGACCTTGGGCCAGCGTTGATCGCTATGGCGGATCTTCTTGAGGCCTCCGCGCGTGTCATCTACGGCGATGACGTGAA